>Ga0185299_10000606_pt1 | contig 90408 bp, 74 predicted proteins | sample PaiPotPPA55metaG_FD_128002 | JGI IMG/M metagenome (GOLD analysis project Ga0185299, IMG submission 128002) | Iron sulfur acid spring bacterial and archeal communities from Banff, Canada, to study Microbial Dark Matter (Phase II) - Paint Pots PPA... ...
AAGAAACGCCTCACGCCGCGCATCTACAATTTTTCCGGGCACCCCGCATTAACCGCAGTTCCCTAACCACGGGAGGGGTGACATAGTTTCGTTGCAGTTAATACGACATTTTCTCGTTGCAACAACACGAACTAAAACCGACCTGCAAATGCTCCAAGACAACCCTTTAACTCCAACGAGGATTCGTCACGCTATAAGGATGGTGACGATCAGTCACAAAGAGTTTCAACCAGTGAAAGTGCTTGCGAAATAATTCAGCTTGAGAAAATTACGAAAATTACTTTGCGGCGGCGATTTCTTCGACGATGGTTTGTATGGCTGTGCGAGGATCACGCGCCGCGAGGATGGGGCGGCCCACGACAATGAAATCCGCACCAGCACGGATCGCTTCCGCGGGCGTAGCGGTGCGAGACTGGTCATCGCGCTGCGCTGCAGAGGATTCGTCTTTAGGGCGCACGCCGGGTGTCACGATAAGAAAATCGCGTCCGCACGCTTCGCGGATCGCCATGGCCTCCTGAACGGAAGCGACGACGCCATCTACACCTGCTTTTTGCGACATGACAGCAAGCTTGGTAACCCGGTCTGCCGCCGGCCCGGCGATGCCGACTTCCGCCAAAGACTTTTCGTCCATGCTCGTCAAAATCGTGACGGCGAGGAGTCTCGCGCGATTGGCTCCCATGGCCACTCCCGCGCTGATGGCTTGCACGCCAGCGTGAAGCATGGCGCTACCGCCCAGCGCATGAACGTTGAGCAACTCAACGCCCGGTAACGAAGCGGCGGACAGCACTGCGCCTGCAACGGTGTTGGGTATATCGTGAAATTTCAAATCCAGGAAAATGCCTACATCCAGCGCGGCGATTTCTTTAACAGCCGCCGGTCCGGCTGCCGTGAAAAGCTGGCTCCCGATTTTGAACATGCCCACGAGTGGAGCAATATTCTTGGCAAACTTCACAGCACTGGATAATGAATCGAAATCGAGGGCTACGATCAGGTTGCTTCGTGGATGAGCGTCAAAGGTCAAGGTCACGTTTGTGGCCCCGACCTTCCGAGGCTCTTTAAGGCCGCTGGGGCAACTGCATCAACTCGAGCCGGACTTTGGTGACTCCGGCGTGCGTAAGGCCGATCTTTCTAGCCACGCGATAGGATACATCAATTTCGCGTCCCTCTTGATAGGGCCCGCGGTCATTTATGCGTACGACTTCAAACTTTCCGTTCTTGGTGTTCACTACGCGCACGATGGACCCAAACGGGAGGTTAGGGTGCGCGGCCGTGAGGGCTTCGGAATCGAACTCTTCTCCGTTTGCCGTTTTCTTACCATCAAAGTTGTTCCCGTACCAGCTGGCGTTTCCTACCCAAGTTCTAAGAGGCTTAACAGGCTCATTCGATCGGGCCACCAAAGGGGCGTCGATGGACTGGGCGGCCAGGAACATAACCGGTATCCACAGGAAGAACGCGTAGAGGATGTGAATGGAACGTCGCATATTGTGTCTTTTTCGCATCATCATACTGAAAAGTGTACCAGCCCCTGGCCGGTCGGTCAATCCAACTTCGGTACCAAAACTTCGGTTAAGTCTTTTATGCTCTTTAGCTTATACTCTGAAATCCGCCCCTCTAGCTCAGCAGCTAGGCCCCCAATCGAACTCGGGTTAACGAAACTAGCTGTACCAACCTGAACCGCTGCAGCTCCCACGGACAAGTACTCAAGCACGTCGTCGACCGTCTCGATGCCCCCTAACCCTATAATCGGAATCCGGACGGACTTGGCCGCCTCCCAAACCAGCCGAAGGGTTATCGGCCGGATAGCCGGGCCAGAAAGGCCTCCAGTAGGGCATCCCAGCCTGGGCCTACGGGCTTTGACGTCAATCGACATGGCCGGGTAGGTGTTGGCTACGGTCAGCCCGTCTGCCCCAGCTTCCTCCGCCGCCTTGGCAATAACCCTAATGTCTGTAACGAGAGGCGACAGCTTCACCCAAAGGGGGCGGCTGGCCGTCGATCGCCTGGCAACGCTGACCACCTGAGAAACCATGGCAGGGTCGCCACCAAATTGGATGCCACCCTCTTTGACATTGGGGCAGGAAATATTCAGTTCATACCCCGCTATTCCCGGGGCATCTGCCAGGATGGAAATGACCTCGCCGTACTCCTCAGGTGAATACCCGAAGACGTTAACTAATACGGGGGTATCGTATTTTCTTAGTACGGGAAGTTTTTCCGCCACGAACGCCCGGACACCGACATTTTGGAGGCCGACGGCGTTCAACATTCCCGAAGGTGTGTGGCACAAGCGAGGAGCGGGAGAACCCTGTATGGGTTTGAGGGATAACCCTTTAGTAACAAAACCACCGATGGTCCTTAGATCGACAAGGTGGGCAAATTCGAGGCCGTAACCAAAGGTGCCGCTGGCCGCAATAATGGGATTTCTGAGGCGCAAAGCGCCGATGCTAACGCTCAGATCGACGGGGCCAGGGGAGGTCACATCGGCTGCAGAATAACACGAAGTGCGAGCGACGCGGCGGAGAATCCCCGTCGCAAAAGGTTACGTGCCGGTGAGAAATACTTTAGCGATCCGAGGTGTGGGCATCGCTTGTTGAGCATGTCTGCGAAGATGACGGCGCTTGCGACGACGACACCCCCTCAAGGGCTTCTACCAAAGTCCGGCCGTCTTGCGTAGCCAGCGTGATGCCGCAAAGAGTTGCAAGCGTCGGCGCAATATCGGCGGGCGTAGCCGGTGCATAATACTTTCCACGATGAATTCCCAAGCCCATCAGAATCACCGGAACGCGTTGGTCGTAGTAATTGGGTGTCCCGTGCGAAGTACCACCGTTGCGCCCCGGTTTTCCTGGCGGTGAATAATCCCAGATCCAGTATGGCTTGGGAACGATAAGCAAATCGCCGCTGCGGGATTTAAAAAATCCGGCGGCCTCGGCGGCGCGAATCGGGTTGCGCGTGTCTGGTCGGTCATCCACTTCCTCCGCTTGATATACGTGAGCAACCCCGGGTGTGCCTTGAATAGCCTCGATCACAGCTTGCAGCGCTCGCGAATCGCTTTTCAGCTTGGCGTAAGTGCCTGGAGTGAAGTACACATCAGCCCGGTCAATTTTAGATACCGAAGGCTTTCCGTAATGAAGCGGCTCAAGCGCCTGCTCGATGCGATTTCTTACCTCTTCGAGATTGAGGCGGCCTGCATCTATGCCGGTCTTACGCAAATCTTCCGGAATAGGCGCGACGCCGTGATCGGAACTGAAGGCCACGACATATTTACCGCGCCCAACGGTTTTATCAAGATGCGTGAAGAATTCCCCCAGATCGCGATCCAGCCGAGCCAGTTCGTCCTGGACTTCCCAGCTGCGCGGCCCGAAAGAATGTCCCACGTAGTCGACAGAGGAAAAGCTCACGGAAAGAAAATCAATGCCGGGGCCTCTGCCGAGCTGCAGCTTGTCCACCACGTTCTCCGCCATGTGAGCGAGATAAGTTTCGGCGTACGGACTCGTGGCCCACTGCAAATAAAACGCGTGATCGGGTCCTTTACTATCCGCAGTTCCACGCAAAGGATGAGGAAATGTCGCGCCATAGCCGGGAGGCACCCCGGCATTGATCGCGGTTTTGTCGTACAGGTACGCTGATGCGGGTAGCAGAGGCGCCCATGTTTTGCCGTAATCCTCCGTGACGGGATGCGATTTCACGAATTCGGCGATGAAAGGCACTTGTGGGTACGCCGACGATGTTTGCCATAAACCGGTAGCTCCGTCCCACCACGTTACAGAATCGGCTTGATGTCCCGCCAGGGTGATCGCGGCGCGCGCTTTGAGGGACATGGCGACCACGCGCGAGCCCGCTCCAGACTGGAACTTCAACTCTTCCGCAAACGCTGGGATCAGCATTCTGACGGCGCTATCTCCCGCAGCGTTTGGAGTTGAGACGGATGCGCTGGCCGTAGCGTTGTTCGCACCGGGAACGGTCGCGCCTTCGTAAGCAATATTTTTTACCGACGCATCCGCCGTGCAGGTAACCTCCTTCTGCTGCTCGCGATCCCACCATTCATTGCCGATCATGCCATGGCTCGCCGGAAGCGCTCCGGTGGAAATGGTGGAGTGGCCCACGCAGGTTTCCGTAGCGCCGTAAGGATAGGCAGCTTCGTGGAACCACGCTCCTTCATTGACCAGGCGCTTCAAACCGCCTGTCCACTGATACTGAAACTTATCGACATAATCGCCGCGCATCTGGTCGACCACGAGAATGACCACTAGTTTTGGCTTACTGGAATCACCAGACGGGTCTTTCGTGCTGCTTTTGTGGGTGGTTGTTTGTGATGGAGAGTTTTGCGCTGCTGTCGGCAGCGCCGCGGGCAGCACCAGGAACCACGCCATCGCCACAATTTTATTTGCATGATTGAAAGACCTCGTAATTACAGCAGCCATCCTGAATTCCTCCAGAAGAACTTCGGCAGTCTATCATCCAAATGTTACAGCACGGTTGCATTGGCCGCAGTGCGACAGCAATGATAGGATTACGCGAACTTATGCGCATCGTAGAAAAGTCTCAGCTCATGTCCGCGTCTGAAATCGATCGCACCATTCAGCGGCTGGCCCACGAAATTGTGGAGAAATCCGGCGGCACGAAACATCTCGCGCTCATCGGGGTACGGCGCCGTGGCGTGCCTCTGGCGCAGCGCATCGCCAAAGCAATGCGCGGGATCGATGGCGTGGAAGTGCCCGTGGGAACTCTGGACATTACTTTGTACCGCGACGATCTTTCCAAAGTAGCTTCGCATGCGGTGTTGCAGTCTTCCGATATTTCCTTTGGCGTGGATAACATGGACCTGGTGCTGGTGGACGACGTTTTGTACACGGGACGGACGATTCGCGCGGCAATGAACGGGTTGTTCGACCTCGGCCGGCCAAAGCGTGTGTCGTTATGTGTGCTGATTGATCGCGGCCATCGCGAAATGCCCATCGAGGCACAGTACGTAGGTCGCGGTGTGCAGACCAGCGATACAGAAATCGTGGAAGTGCGGCTGCGGGAGATCGACAGCGAAGAGCGCGTTGTGCTCGTCGATCGCCTGGAACCATAGGAATATTCCGTATGAATATTTTGATGACGAATTGATCAGAATTGATCAGCGTTTCGTTGCTGCTCAACAGTAATAAGATTGGCCGGCAATTCCATAAGTGACGATGTGACCTACCGCTTTCGCGATCTTCTGGCCCTTGAACCGCTCAGCGCGGACGAACTAACTTTTCTCTTGGACCAGAGCAAACTGTTTCAGGAAATTCAGCGCCATCCCCTGAAAAAACTAGCCACATTGCGCGGAAAAACCGTCACTCTGGCGTTCTTCGAAAATTCCACGCGTACGCGCATTAGTTTCAGCACCGCAGCTTCACGGCTGGGCGCGGACACCATGAACCTGCAAGCGGAAGCGTCCAGCTTGAAAAAAGGCGAATCGCTTCTGGATACCGTCTATACCCTGAACGCCATGAAACCGGATTGCCTGGTGATGCGCCACGCGGCCTCCGGCGCGGCCGATTTCGTGGCGCGCAATCTTGATATACCGGTGATCAACGCCGGTGACGGCACGCACGAACATCCCTCGCAAGGATTGCTGGACGCACTGACCATTCGGGACCGGCGTGGCTCCATCGAAAATTTGAAAGTCACCATTCTGGGCGATATTCAACACAGTCGCGTGGCGCGTTCGAATATTCACTTGCTGGGAAAATTCGGCGGCCAGTTCACTCTGTGCGGCCCGGCGATGTGGGTCCCCCGGGAGCTGGAAAAAATCGGTCCTCCTGGCTGCGTGATCCGTCGCGTGTCGCGCATCGAGGAGGGACTTGAAGATGCGGACGTGATTCTGGTGCTCCGGGTGCAAACCGAACGAATAAACGAGCCCACACTTTCCGCGGAAGAATATATTTTGCTGTATCAACTGAATGCCGAGCGCCTGCGGTTGGCCAATCCAAATGCACTCATCCTGCACCCGGGTCCCATGAATCGGGGAGTGGAAATATCACCGGAGGTGGCGGATGGAGCGCAATCCTGCGTTCTCGAACAGGTGACCAACGGCATTGCAGTACGCATGGCACTGCTGTTTTTGCTGATGTCCGGCGCGACGGAAGGCGGAGAGAGCCCCGTCGCGGATGCGGCATTGGCTGGCGCAAACGATACGCCAGAAAAAAAGGAATCCACGCATGCTGCTGATTAAGAACGGCCGGGTGCTGGATCCCGCGACGAAAACGGATGCAGCGAAGGACATTGTTCTCGATGGGGACAAAATCGCCGAGATTGGCGCGCCTGGAAAGATTCCCCATGCGCGAGACGCCGAAATTTTCGACGCGACCGGATTGATCATCGCCCCAGGTTTTATCGACATGCATGTGCATTTGCGAGAACCGGGCCAGGAGTCTTCGGAAAGCGTCGAGACTGGTACGCGAGCGGCAGCAGGCGGCGGCTTTACCGCGGTTTGCTGCATGCCAAACACGAAACCGGTGAACGACAACGCATCGGTGACGCGGTTTATTGTGGATCGCGCCCAATCCACCGGCAGCGTGAGGGTGTGGCCGATCGGCGCGGCATCGGTGGGAAGCAAAGGAGAAAACATCGCGGAAATTGCATCGATGAAGCAAGCTGGAATCGTCGCGGTTTCAGATGACGGCAAACCCATCGCCACGGCAAAACTGGCGCGGCAAGTGATGGATTATTGCCAATCGATGGATCTGCCCGTAATTGAACATGCCGAAGATGTTTCTTTAGCGCATGGCGCGGTGATGCGCGAAGGGGTTACTTCCACGCGACTGGGCTTGCGCGGAATGCCTGCCGCCGCTGAGTCGGTGTGTGTCGCCCGGGATGTTCAACTCGTGGAACTGACGGGAGCCCGCCTGCATATCGCGCATCTTTCCGCGCAGAGTTCACTGGAGCTGGTGCGTTGGGCGAAACAGCGTGGCCTCAAGGTCACCTGCGAGGTGACGCCGCATCACTTCACTTTGATCGATGAGGATGTGCAATACGATTCGCGGTTCAAAATGAATCCGCCATTGGCCTCGCGCGAAGACCGCGACGCGCTGCTGGCTGGACTGGCAGACGGCACCGTGGATGCCATAGCAACGGATCATGCGCCGCACGAGCCAGCCTTGAAGGATGTGGAGTTTGATCGCGCGCCCTTTGGCATTTTGGGATTCGAAACGGCGCTGGGGCTTGCGCTGGAACTCGTGCACAGCGGGAAGATCACGCTGATGCGCATGGTGGAATTATTCACCAGGGGTCCGGCGAAAGTGTTTGGTCTGGAACGAAAACTCGCCAGGGGCGAAACGGCAGACCTGACTATTTTTTCCACCGACCATGCCTGGACTTATAACGTCAAGGAGTCATACAGCAAATCACGCAATTCGCCATTTGACGGACGCAGTTTCAAGGGTGCGCCAATGGCTACGATCGTTGCCGGCCGCGTGGTGTGGAAGCGTTAGCTGCGAACTTCTACTCGAGACAAGAACTCCGATCGCGTTGTAGGCGAAAAGCCTCGCCTGTGTTTCCCGATTTAATTAATGGGCAGTGGGTTCGGCAGCGGGATGCATGCCGTGTTGCGGGACTTCATGGATCCCGCGCGCCGGCGGTTCGGTGCGCAGCCGGTAGAAATGATCTAACGGGATGCGACCTTTCCCGATGGCGTAGCCCTTTTCAATGGCTTTAGTCACGTACGCCTTGGCGAGCATCGCGGCTTCCGTCAGTCCACGGCCGTAGGCGAGCTGCGCGGCAATCGTTGACGCGAACGTGCAACCCGTTCCGTGGTAGTTATCCGCCTTTACTCGGTCGCCGCCAAGTTGTGTGATTGTTTCACCGTCAAAAAGTACGTCAATGGCGCGCTCCATATGACCACCTTTCACGATTACGGCGCGCGCACCCATCTCAACAATCTTTCTGGCGGCCGCTTCCATGCCGGCTACGTCCTTGATCTCCATCCCCGTTAAAATTTCTGCCTCGGGCACATTTGGCGTGATCACCGTGGAACGCTTCAGCAACTCTGTCGCGAGATATTTAATCCCGGCGGCATCGAGCAATTCCGCGCCGCTGGAAGATTTCATCACCGGGTCGTGGACTACGTGCGCGAATTTGTGCGCATCCAGGAATTCAGCGACGACCACGGCGTTTCCGCGATTGCCAAGCATGCCGATCTTTACCGCGGCGATGTCGCAGTCTCTGGCCAGCACGTCCAATTGTTCGCGCAGCTCGGCGCTAGGAGTATTGTGGACGGCTTGCACGCCCTCGGTACTCTGCACCGTCAGCGAAGTGATCGCTGCCACGCCGTAACAACCGTGAGCGGCAAAAGTTTTGAGGTCGGCCGCGATGCCCGCGCCGCAAGAAGGATCGAATCCACCAATAGTGAGCAATAAATTAGGAGCCAAGTTTATGTGGTTGGACATTTTTCGTGCTTAATCCTTAGCGACTCGTACAGCAAGCCGCACAAATTTTTAGTCTCTGCGGGCGCAACGAGCTTCACGTCGAAAACCAGCGCCACCATTTTCGCGACTACTTCACTTCAAGCGTTCACTCCAAGCGAAAATTGCCGGGCGCTTTTGGGAACCAACCAAAAAACGCACCGGCAATTGCGAATGTACGCGTGCAAACAGTATGACGCAAGAAAAAGTTTACGAAGATTTGCAGAGTAGGGCTTCTAACAGTTGTGATGCTGTGGCCGGCTCAGAAATAATTAGGCATTACGGAAACAAACCGCGGACCAGCGTGGCTTCCGCGACGCGTCCGACGGCGAGAATCATGGCACCGGCGCGCGGCGGAACGTGATGTTTGCGCATGGTTTCCACCATTTCATGAAAAGCCCGCACAATTGTTTTTTGCAGACGGGCATTCACTTCTTCGGCATCCCAGATCAGCCCTTGCTGGTTTTGCACCCACTCAAAATAGCTGACCGTGACGCCTCCGGCGTTGGCAAGAATGTCTGGCAGCACAGTAATTCCCTTGCGAGCGAGAATTTCATCGGCGTGGGGAGTGGTCGGTCCGTTCGCCGCCTCGGCAACGATGCGCGCTTTGATGGCTTCCGCGTTGTTCAGGGTGATAACGTTTTCCAGAGCGGCAGGCACCAGGATGTCGCATTTCATGGTGAGCAACTCGTCGTTGGTAGTGCGCGAGGCGCCGGGCATGCCTACTACCGTGCCGGAGCGTTCTTTATAGCGGATGGCTTTGATGGGGTCGATGCCACGCGAATTGGTTACGCCTCCGCGAGTATCACTAAGGGCGATGATTTTGGCTTTTTTCTCCGCAAAGAGCTGCGCGACGGTAGCCCCTGAATGCCCGAAGCCTTGAATCGCGATGGTAGCTCCGCGCAGTGCGATTTTTTTTAGCTTGCATGCTTCTTCGACGACGGCGACCAGCCCGCGAGCCATGGCTTCTTCACGCCCATTCGAACCGCCGATGGACGACGGTTTCCCAGTAACGGACCCGTGCGCCGCGTGTCCCACCGTCATTGCATAGGTATCCATCATCCACGCCATCGTTTGCGCGTCGGTGTACACGTCAGGAGCAGGAATATCCAGATAAGGCCCGATGAGCGGCAGAATTTCACTGGCATAGCGACGCGTCACGCGCTCCAGCTCACCTTTGGACATGCGTTTCGAATCACAAATCACCCCGCCCTGCGCGCCTCCGAAAGGCACGTTCACGGTTGCCGTCTTCCAGGTCATACCGGCGGCCAGAGCTTTCATTTCGTCAAGAGTAAGGTTGGGATGAAAACGAACGCCGCCTTTAGCAGGTCCGCGTGCCACATTGTGTTGCACGCGATAACCGGTGAGAACTTTCACCTGGCCATTGTCCATTTTGGTGGGAATGGAAACTTCCAGGACGCGCTTGGGGGTGCGAAGAATCTGCCGCAGGCCCGGATCAAGCTTCAGGAATTCCGCGGCCATATCAAATTGAATCTGGGAAATGCGAAAGGGGTTCAAATCCTCACGCGGTGCGATGCGCGGCACCATGGGAGGCGCGCCAATCTGTCTCGTCGGGGCGGTGGGCTTTGCGACCGTGGCCATCGGCTCGGGTCCTTTCCTCAAGTCGGTTCGTCTAGCGCAATATTCAAAACTTTGGGTAAACAGCAACTTGCATCAGCTGCCGCCTTGTCATGCGTTCGCCGCTAGCTTGTGCGAAGAGTTTAGATAAGCATCGCGGCAGGTTAACGAACAGAAATGCAGCAACTCACCATTTGTACGCAGAGGAATTGCGAGCACCTCCGCGATATGCACACCGCAGATGGGATCGCGAACCAGCAGACGGCCGCTTTGTCCGGCATTCGAATCGCCCGTGGGCTTTAGCGGGTCACGCATCCGGCCCGGTTGCAGCAAGCCAGAGATAAATCTCCCCGCGAAGCGCATACCCCACGCGACAATCACCACCCAAAACAAAAATCTGATCAATCGAGCAAGAAAGGTCATAGCTAACTCTGCGACCGCGTCGGTACGTAATCTACGAGCTAATGATGATGAGCGAGTTCCAATCGGCGTCGGCGGAAAAGCAACGACGGCCAATACCCAGGAACTCACCAAGGACGCGGTGAACCGAGTGTAAGCAAGGTCAAAAGGGCGCGTCAAACGAAAAGGTGTAATTTCAGTAAGTTGCGAAGGGAGTCCGGAGGCCAAAAATCAATATCGAGCGCCCGGCAGAGCCGTTAAGTTAAGGTTTTTCTATAACTTAAACAAAGGAGAACCTAGGGGAATACGCCCTAACCCTTAGGCGTCTCGGACGCCGGAATCCGGTCAATGCCCATGTATGGACGCAATGCTTCGGGGATGACGACAGAGCCGTCTTGCTGTTGATAGTTGTCGATGATGGCGATCCAGGTCCGCCCGACGGCGAGGCCTGAGCCATTCAGCGTATGCACAAAATCGCTTTTGCCGCCGCTCGCGGGCTTAAAACGGATGCCTGCCCGGCGTGATTGAAACGCCTCGCAGTTTGAGCAGGAGGAGATTTCGCGAAATTCGTTTGCAGAGGGTAGCCAGACTTCTATGTCATAGGTCTTTGCGGAGGCAAAGCCCATGTCTCCAGTGCAGAGGAGAACCGTACGGTAGTGGAGGCCAAGTTTTTGAAGAATTGTTTCAGCATTGCGAACGAGAGCCTCGTGCTCCTCATAACTTTTTTCCGGGTGGGTAAATTTGAAAAGCTCAACTTTTTGGAACTGATGTTGCCGCAGAATGCCGCGCGTGTCTTTACCGGCGGCGCCTGCTTCGGAGCGGAAACAAGCGGTCCAGGCGGTGAGGAAGATCGGAAGCTGGCTTTCCGTTAACGTTTCGTCGCGATAGAGATTGTGAAGCTCAACCTCCGACGTAGGCGTGAGCCAGAAGTCGGTGCCTTCTATCTTGAAGAGATCGGCAGCGAATTTCGGCAATTGGCCGGAACCCATGAGCGAGGCGCTATTCACCAAAAAGGGCGGCAGAATTTCCGTGTAACCGTGTTCGCGGGTGTGTACATCGAGGAAGAAATTCGCGAGTGCGCGTTCGAGGCGTGCTCCCCAGCCTTTGTAGACGGCGAAACGGGCGCCGGTGATTTTGGCCGCAGCGGACAGATCCAAAATTCCCGTGCGTTCGCCGACTTCCCAGTGGGGTCGCGGCGTGAAGTCAAACTTCGGCGGCGCGCCCCAGCGGCGAACTTCCACATTGTCCGCGGCACTGGAACCCACCGGTACGCTGGAATGAGGGATATTAGGAATCGTCAGCAGCAGCTCGCGTTGCGTGTCGTCAAGCTGGGTAATGCGCTCATCGGTTTGCTTGATAAGTTCAGAGACTTGTTTCATCTCTGAAATGATCCCATCGGCAGGCTGCTTTTCTTTTTTGAGGCGCGCGATTTCGTCGCTGGCTTTGTTGCGTTGCGCTTTGCGTTGCTCATTGTTTGTGATGAGCTCGCGCCGCTCTTTGTCGAGAGCGCGAAACGCATCGAGATCAAGAGTCGTGCCGCGTTTGGCAGCCATCTCTGCGAAAAGATCGAGATGCTCACGAAAATAACTTAGGTCATGCATGGGATGGAAGAATAACGTATCGCAGTGGGAAGTGGCGAGTGGTTGAAGCTATTCAGGCCTTCAGGCGCCAGCAAATTCGTCTGGACGGCATCTGTGCGAGCCGATTCGGAGAGATTTATCGGGAAAGACTGGCAAATTACACACAGGGAGATTGCCATTCCGCAGTGTGTGGGAAGACAGTACGAAGGTACTTGTGGAACGGTACGTAAGCATGAATCGGAAAGTACCGGGTGAGATAGAACGACGGAACTATCGACCGTCACGCAAGTGCGAAGCACAATCGCAACTGTGATCGGGAGTTGATCGCGGCTTCCGGGGCAGTCAATCTGCTCCTGTTTGCCGTTGTGCTGCTCGCGAGCGCAGCATAGCGACGGGAAGTTTAGAACAGCTTCAGATTACGTTTCCCTCCATCCCCACGCCCGAGCGGCCGGAACCCCCACCGGCCGCTCACCTTTTCCGGGCGCATCGTTCCCTACTTACGAGCCCCTGCCGACGAACCTTTGCCGAGGAAACAATGTGGCGCGGCCCTATCAACCTTCTGGGTTGTTCAGACGCGCCTCTCGTTCCCTCGACACGTCGGGGGCAGTCATCCCCAACAGCTACTTCCAACCGTGCTATCAACGGTCATTCCAACCGGAGCAGGCCGACGCTTTTTTCCCTCGTTCGTCCGCGAACGAGTCGGCCTGCGCTGTGGAGGAATCTCTCTTCGATCCCTCGCCCAAGCCAAGCGGTGTGATTTATGCATAGATCTGGTTCAGCGTATTAAATCTGACCCCATACGTTAAGACGACCACAGAAAACAGAGTAAAGACACCCAACGGGTGCGATTGAAAAGACAAGGAATCTCGGAACGCACCAGAAATGAAAAAAGGGGGCTGGTGCAAGCCCCCTTCTTTGAATTGACGCCCCAAAACCGGAAACCGAGTCGAGGTTCGGGTCCGGCCACCCCGGGAAGCCAATCTTTTTAAAGTTACCAAGGGAAGAGCAAGTGTTGTGCCAGCAAGCCGTCATCTGAAGTTAAGATTCAAAGTCCATGAAAGCACGACGGTTAGCACGAGCCGACCGCTAATCGAGGTTTGTGACAGCGCTGCAGGTCTACAAAATCTCACAGAATTTCGAGTGGCTTCTATGTTGTTTGGGAGCAGATCGAAGATGCGAGTCTTTGATTGGCGATGCAGATTGGCGATGAATTTTCAGCGCGAAACTCGCAATATCGTTATTTTCTTTTTGATCGCACTCAGTTATATAGCGATATGCAGCTAGCGAATCGATCAGCAATGCTCGCGAAGTTCGCACGCGTTTTGAGAAACACGCACCGCTTCTCTTTGAGGAACAAGGATTGTTAAGCGCCGATCGAGGCCCGAACAGCGTTTGCCAGCGACTGGCTGAAGCGCTGCACATCCGAATCGTGTTCGGCCTCCACCATTACGCGTGCGAGAGGCTCCGTGCCGGAATATCGAAGAACTATGCGTCCACTTGGGCCCAGCGCGGAGTTGGCGTCGGAAAGGGCCCGCGAGACTTCAGGAAGCGAATCCAGTGGAGGTTTGCTACGAACTTTCACGTTTACGATGATCTGCGGGTAGTCCTTCAATCCCTTGGTCAAATCCGCGAGGCCGCCATTCATGGAAACCAGGGAAGCAATCTTGAGGGCAGTGAGCAGACCATCGCCGGCCGGGCTATCGTCCAGGAAGATGATGTGGCCGGACTGTTCGCCACCCAGCACGCTCCCGCTGCGCAGCATTTCTTCGAGAACATAGCGGTCACCGACATCGGTACGCGCCAAGGCGATGCCTTCAGTGTCCAGCACACGTTCCAAGCCTAGATTAGACATGGAGGTTCCGACGACTCTGTTGCCTTTGAGCTTATTTTGAGATTTCAGGTAGCGTGCGGCAGCCAGCATCACGCCATCGCCATTGACGATTTGTCCCTCAGCCGAAACAAACAGAGCCCGGTCGGCGTCGCCATCGAAAGCTACCCCAAGAGTGGCTCGTTCCGCAAGAACGCGATTCCTCAATCCTTCGAGATGTAGCGAACCGCAGCCTGCGTTGATGTTCCTTCCATCCGGTAAGTCACCGATAGAGATGACCTCCACGCCGAGGGATCGAAATAATTCGGGACCGAGTCTAAAAGCTGCACCGTTGGCGCAATCCAGCACCATGCGAAATCCCATCAATTTCGCGCCCGGTATGATCCGCCCGCGCAAATAGGCGAGATATTCTGCATCCAAGGATTGATCGGCGACAAGCGCAGCGGCCGAGACGCGTGCCGATTGATTTTTATCGCGATGCTTGATGATGTCCACTTCCAACACTTCTTCCGTCGCGTCGGGAAATTTCATCCCCGCATGCGAAAAAAGTTTTACGCCATTGTCATGGAAAGGGTTATGCGAGGCGGAGATCACCACGCCGGCGTCAAAATCGTTCTGGCGGACCAGGCAGGCGACCCCGGGGGTGGTGATCACTCCCGCGAAGGCCACCGATGCGCGAGCTTCCGAGAGGCCGGCGGCAAGGACCGCGGCAATGTGTGGGCCGGATTCGCGAGTGTCCATGCCGATAAGCACGCGGGCGGCAGAATGTTCGCGGTGCAAATAGGCGCCCAGAGCGTGTCCGGTGGCAAACAAGGTGGCGTCGTCGAGCGGCGGTGTGCCGGGAACACCGCGAATTCCGTCGGTACCAAAGAGCGATTTAGGCATCAGTGAAATTGTTCGACGGCGCCATGCGAGCCGCAAAAAAGATAAGCGAATGCCGTGAGCCGAGCACCCGCTCAAAAAAGTTTAGCACGGCGTTGCCGGTCTGCCGGGACGAGAATCCGCGCGCTGTTTCCATCGAGTAGCTTACGGTAGCGCGGCCCAGCGAACAGGGATTGTGATTTGAGCGACCGCTTAGCGCACAATGTGCGGCTAGGATTCATGGATATGTTACCGTTTCGTGCATGGAGCCTCTCCTATCCGCCGCCGAACTTCGACCTAGCCCAGGCCCCAGTCCTCGTATTTCGATTTCGAACGTCAGTCTTAAGCTTCTGGCAGTCGCACTAATCCTCATTTTTCTCTATTTCGCCGCAAGCGTACTTATTACGCTGCTGCTGGCGATTCTAATCGCCTATTTTCTGGATCCGGTCGTAGAATTTTTGGAAAAAACGCGCATGCCGCGCACCCTGGCATCGATGATCACAGTGTTGTTCTTGATTGGAGTACTGGGAGCAGTTGGATACGGATTGTATTCGCGGACATCGGACTTTGCAGCGAATTGGCCAAAATATAGTGGGACGCTCAAGAGAGCGCTGAATTCTGTAGAAACAAAATTAAATGGGATCGAGAGGCAAGTAAGTGACGGTGAAACATCTTCCCAGCCTTCGCAGCAGAGAGGACCGTCGAAAACAGTTGCCGGCGCAGAAAATGCCCTGCGCGCCGCAGTGGTGCACATCATCGGATCGTTGTCCGGGCTAGTGTTAGAAGTTACTTTCGTTCCCTTCCTGGTATTTTTTATGCTGTCGGAAAAACAGGGGGTGTGGCACAGCACCCTGCAATTATTTCCAGTATCGCGAAGAACGTCGGTCAAGGAAACTCTGGAAGATTTGCGCGACGTGTTGCGCGACTACCTGGTCGGTATGTCGCTCATGACCCTAATCGTCATGGCTGCGAGCAGCGTGTTCTTCTGGGCCATGGGATTGGACTACCCCATATTGACCGGCATAGTTTCGGGGCTGCTGAATATGGTCCCCTATTTTGGAGCGGTACTGTCGTGGTTGCCGCCATTCCTGATCGCGCTGGCGAAACTTCACTCCCCGGCGTCTTACGCGCTGATCGCTGGTGTGTTGTTGGCGATTCATATGCTCGCGAATAATTTACTGGCGCCGGCGTTAGTGGGCAAGCGGGTGCGATTAAACGCATTGTCCATTACTATCGCCCTGCTCTTTTGGGGTTGGATCTGGGGCGGAATGGGATTGTTGCTGGCAATTCCGCTTACGGCGGCTTTGCGGGTGATTTGCGATCACACCGAATCGTGGAAACCCATAGGGCGCTGGCTTAGCGCTTGAGCCAGGGTTTTATTTGCTCGACCTTTTCGACAATACCGGAATCCCTCGACCTCCTCTAATTGATCCGACGGCGCGGACGTTAAGGCGCAACTAACTGCGCGTTGACTTGCGGGTTGACGGCAGCCTAATATGCGCGCAGCGATTCAAAAGGCACGATGCGAAGTTTGCAGGCGTGTTGGTTTCCTCCCGTGGCGGTGTCTGTGCCGAGCGCCTTGGTGTCGCATTACCGGCTTTTAGAGCCATTGGGCAGTGGCGGAATGGGTGTGGTATATCGGGCTGAAGATACTGCGCTGGGCCGCACCGTCGCATTAAAATTTCTCCCTCCTCAAATTGTTCATGATCCAAAACAAGTGCAGCGCTTTCGAGAAGAAGCTCGTACCGCTTCCGCTCTGAATCATCCGAACATCTGCACCATCTACGAAGTAGCTGAAGAACAGGGCGAGATGTTTATTGCCATGGAGTTTGTCGAGGGCCGGCCTCTGTCCGAATCGATTCGGGACGGACGGATGTCCACAGCAAGCGTAGTGAGATACGCGCGCCAAATCGCGGGGGCTTTGGAGCATGCACACGCGCGCGGTGTGATTCACAGGGATCTGAAACCGTTAAATATCGTAATTACGCCGGACGGCGACGCGAAAATCCTCGATTTCGGACTTGCCAAGCGAACGGATCCAAATGACGTAACTCGCAAGACGTTGCAAGCCGCGACGGCCACCACCGTCGGCTTGGCAGGAACGATGCCGTACTTGTCCCCGGAACAACTTGAGGGCGGCGGCGCGTCGGAACGCAGCGACATTTGGGCGCTTGGAATCGTGATGTATGAGATGGCTGCGGGAACAAAACCATTCACGGGAGACAATCTTTATCGCCTTTGCACCGGCATCATCAATGAGCCGATCCCGGCTCTGCCCGAAACGGTGCCGCTCGGGTTAGCAACGGTGATTCGACGGTGTCTTGAGAAAGAGCCGTCCCGAAGATATCAACGAGCTGGCGAAGTTCGCGCTGCGCTGGAAGCTCTGGAACCGTCATCGGCGGTGGCCATCGTTTCCACGGCTACTGAAACACCAAAGTTTGGATTTGTCCGCTGGGTGGTCGTCGCCGCGGTGCTGGCGCTGATTACTGTGGGTGCACTGTGGCTGGCAAAAAGATCCCGTAACGTAACGAAGGGATCGACCGAAGTTGCCGGCAAAGTTGCGAGTGAGCGGGTGCAGCTCGCGGTGATTTCCCCGGATACGAATTTGCAGGCGAGTGAGGCAGCGTTCGACAGCGGCCTGGTGGACACCCTTACTTCCGGTTTGACGGAATTATCCGAACGCCACCACCTGGCAGTGATTCCGCCAAGCGAAATGCGTGCCCATCACGTACAGACCCTGGAAGCAGCGCGCCAAGAGTTCGGCGTGAACTACGGAGTAATGTTGAGTATCCAGCGAGCTGCGGGACAAGTGCGCGTGAATTATTCCCTGGTGGATGCGCGCTCGCATGAACAGCTTCGGGGCGGGACGATTACGGCCGGGGCGTCCGATCCCTTTGCGCTGCAGGACCAGGTCTCCGCGCGAGTGACCGAGCTTTTAAAACTGGAGCTGGAGCCCCAAGAAAAGAAAACATTGGCGGCTCACGGCACCTCCGAACCGGCCGCCTATGATTTTTATTTGCGAGGCTTGGGCTATTTGCAAAATTACGACAAGGAAGAAAATATCGATAATGCCATCAGCGTATTTCGTCACGCGCTTGAAAAAGACAGCGGCTTCGCGGGCGCGTACGCAGGTTTGGGCCAGGCTTACTGGCAAAAATTCGAGCAGACCCACGAGAAACCTCTCGTGGCCGACGCCACCAAAGCCTGTCAGGCTGCGTTGCAGAAAGATCCCGGCCTCACCCAAGGGCACACGTGCCTCGGGCGCGTGTACCAGGGCACCGGAAAATATGAGTTGGCTGCCAGAGAATATCAGCAAGCTTCCCAGAGCGAACCTACACTGGACGCCGCGCAAACGGGGCTGGCGCGCGCCTATGAGAGCCTGAACCGTTTGCAGGAAGCGGAGCAATCCTTCAAGGCGGTAATCGCGTTGCGGCCCGATTATTGGGCTGGATACAACCGCCTGGGCAACTTTTATTTGCGGCATGGAAGGCTGGAGGAAGCGGCGCAAATGTACACCCAAGTCACCTCGCTGGTTCCGGACAGCTTCGTTGGGTTCGCCAACCTGGGCAGTACCCGGATCCAGCAAGGACGCTACCCCGAAGCCATTGAACCCTTGAATCAGTCCTTGAAGATTCGTAAGACCGGCGATGGTATGTCCAACTTGGCCACCGCTTATTTTCAATCTGGGCGTTACGCGGATGCAGCGCATTCGCTGGAAGAGGCGACCACGCTGGATGCCAGCAATTACGAAATCTGGGGCAACCTCGGTGACGCGTATTATTGGGCCTCTGGAATGCGAGAACGTGCCAGCAGCGCTTATCGCAAGGCCCTGCAGCTCGGCGAGGACCAGCGCAGGATCAATCCACGAGATGCCCACATGTTGAGCTATCTGGCGGAATACCACGCCATGCTGGGCGAAAAGCAGAAAGCGCAGCTTCGCATTGGCGAAGCGGAAAAGCTGGCGCCGCGCGATCCAGAAGTGTTGTATTACGCCGCAATGGTTTATGTGCAGGCGGGAGATCAGAAAAAATCGCTGGATAAATTGGAGCGCGCGGTGGCTGCCGGATACCCGGCAGCAACCGTGCGGGATACTCCAAATTTCTCGGTGTTGCAAAGCGATCCACGGTTCAGGGCCCTCATTTCTCAAGAGCCTAAGAAAGGAAAATCCACATGATAAAAACTGGCGTTTTGGCAAGGGCCGCGATGTGCCTGGCATTCTTTGCGATGACCGTTATTTGCGCCGGATGCCCGGAAAACAAACCGGTGGCGGTGGGCGGAGGCGGGGGCGGGCATCCCCGGAGCGGTGGCAAAGGCCGGAAGTGTCCGCAACATCCTTCTTCAGAAAATTATCCGATTGAAGTTACAGTGAGCTCAGACATTTTTGTCGATCCTGGTGACCAAGCGCTCGTTGTATGCGAGAACGATACAGTCTCGTGGTTCACAAAGAGTAGTTCCGCGGTTATCACTGTTACTTTCACCGACCCTTTTGCCAAAGACCTGTTCGGGCAATCGACTTTTCCATCGCATGCCGGCGCCCCGACCCCCACGGGCACGGTTCAATCCCAGAAGGGGCATGAAGGCCGGGTTTATAAATATACGATCGTGGTGAAGGACGGAGCGCAAACCTTTACAAAAGATCCTCACGTGATCCCCATGGGGAACGGCGGGTACTAGCCGAAACTCGCACGTAAGTCGCTGACCACCGCAGCGAGATTGTCCGCATCTTGAAAGAGCCGCATGGCAGCGATGCCTCCGGCTCCCGCTCTCATACAATCGGAAGCGTTATCGAGAGTTATTCCGCCGATGGCGAGCACAGGAATCGATACGGAGCTACAAACTTCCGCTAGTCGCGCGAGACCTTGTGGCGCACCGAATTGCGCCTTGGACGGCGTCGCAAAAACCGGGCCGAAGAGAATGTAATCTGCGCCAGCGCACGCCGCCGTCGTAGCGGCCTGAACCGAGTGACAAGACACTCCAACTAGAAATTTCTCACGACCAGCAATATCCGGTTCGGCGGCCAGCCACTTGTGAACATCCTCGACCGGCAAAGAACGCTCACCAAGATGAACTCCGCCGGCTTGTTCAGCTAGCGCCACGTCGAGCCTGTCATTCACAATGATTCGCGAAGTTTCCCTGCTGCGCTCATTTATTTGTTTTGTTTGCGCGACGGCAGCGTGAGTCACGTCACAGAGCTGCTTACCTGGGAGATCTTTCTCTCGAACCTGAATCCAATCAATCCCAGCCGCAACAGCACTAGCTACACGCTTCAGCAGTGGCTCAATGCCATCGTCATTCGCAGACGCCAAGCCCTTTCGATCGGTCACATAGCAAAGAATCGGTGGGCGTGGAAATTTATTGGGATGGAACACGGGGAGGTTCTGGTCGCGGACGGATCAAACCAAAGGCCAAAAAAATATCCAGCACTCCTATGCCGCTGACGAAGCCGCGCACCGACGGATGCAAAAGCACCGGCAGAAGCGAAGGGAAGTGGCTTAGAAAATAATTTTGCTCCCAGAAATTTGTCCACGGCAGATAGAGCAGCAGAGCGCCCATCTCAAAACATAAAATAATCATTAACACGCGAAGCACACGATTCATACCTGAGGGGTCTCCGCCTAACCGCCTAACCGAACATCCAGGCGTCAGCGGCTTGGCTTCTGGAGAGCGGCGATGCGTTCGGCCACGTCGCGATAGTCGATATTCATCGCGTAGACCTTGGAAAAACTTTTTAGCGCCGCTTCGGGCTCGCCAGCCGATTCCTGAGCAATGCCCAAATCATACCGCAAGGCGAGGATGCTTTCCGGTTCGACTCCCGGAATTTCAAGAGCGCGCTCGTACCAGATGGCCGCGATGCCCGGCTGACCTTTCTCCATGAACGCGAGACCCAGAAGCGTACAGCACTGCATGGCGTAGCGGAAAGGACGGCCGCGCTCGTTCGCCTTGGCCACTTTTTGAAATTCGCTGATCGCTTCTTCGAGCAAACCCATTTCGCGGAACGCTGTGCCGAGATTGTAGTGGGTTTCCAAATCCTCGTCGTCCGAACTCATCTCCCCGAGCTCGGCACGGAACTCATCAAAGACTTCTTTCAAAGGTCCGGAGTCGCTGAGGTTTGATTTGTCGACGCTTTTAACCGGCGCTTCCGTCGCGGCCTTTGAGTAGGACGGTGTCAGGCCACCCATTCCCAGGTCCTCGATCTCATTGGCAAGGTCCGCAAGGAAGTGATCGGAGGCGAAATCGCTGCCCGCAGGTGGCCCAGCGGAATTTCGGCCGACATGTTCGGCATTTGCATCCGATTCAGCCGCGTGAACCTGAATCGGGACATCCGGAGGCTTTTGGCTATGGGCCGGCACCAGTTCTTCGGGTTCCAGAATCAGATCGTAATCCTGGTCCAACTCGAATTCAGACTCTGGCTCACCGGATTTTACAGGCGCGTGGCCCTTTTCAACAGCAGCCAGCTCCGGAGCTTTCTGTTCCGCCGGAGGTGTGGGTGCTTCCGCCACAGGTTCGGGGAAGCCGATTTCTTCCGCCGGCCGAATCTGTTCGGCGGGAATTTCCCCTGCGGTCTCTTCGGACTCGGAAGGAGCATGAGGGGAGACCTGGAATTCAGCATATGCAGGCATGTCCGGAGGAGGGATGAACGGCGATGGCGGCTGCGCAGGTTCCAATATAGATGCCTTAGCATCGTGGCCAGCAGCTACCGGCCCGGCTGTGATTTCAAATTCAACTGGGGATGCGGAACTCTCGACGTGCGCATTAGCTTCGTTTGTCTGAGCCACCGCGTCGGCTCCGGCATTTTCTGCACCAGGATGCCCCGGTTCGACTTCCTTAAGCACCGACAACCACTCGTCGGACAAATCAACTTCATGAACATCCTTTGGACCCGAGCTGGAATGCGCTGCTGCTTCCACGGGAGCAGCTGACCGCCCAGAGCCGTCTTCCGTAGCCACAGGTTCTGGTGCAACTTCGAACGTGGGAAATTCATCGCTGTCGACGTCGGCGGTTTCGGCGGGAACCTGCGAGCGCTCTGTTACAGCGGCATCGCAGGCCGCGGCCAGCTGTTCATCAGTCATTCCCGCAGAGCGTTGGAAGCGGCGGCGCAATTCGCCGAATCGTTCGGCGCCGCGCTGATCCCCGCGTTCGGTATGAAGTTTTTCAAGCCGAGCAGCAAGTTCCGCGGTGCGCCGGTCATCTGCCGCGGTGAGCACAAAGTCCAGAAGTTTTTCAAGGGTTGGCGTGTGCCGTGGCGCGCGCCGCAAAATAGCTTCGAGTAGTCCGATGGCTTTCTGGGTGAGGCCGTAGCTGGCAAACAGGTCGACGTCGGTGAGCGACTGGGTGATAAATTTTTGCGTGTCTTCGTCGAGTGCACTGCCCGCTTCGCCGCCTTCCGCTACTGCGTGCGACCCAGGTTCAGACGCGGGCACTGGCACCGGCAGATCCGGGCGAATTTTAGGCGCCGGCGGCGGCTGCAAGTCAGTCTTCAGATTCTCGTCAGAAGACTCAACGGCCTCGACTACCGGCATCCCCATTTTCTTAAGCAGATCATTCAGCTTGCGCTTCGCAGATTCGCTTTCGGGTTCGCGCTCGACTAACTGCTCGAACACCGTCTTGGCGCGCTCCATCTGCCCTTTGGCAACCAGAGCGTCGCCAAGCTGCGCAAGGGCATCAGGCAGGCGAAAGGAGTCGCTGGTGCGGCCATAGCTGTCTACCAGCCATTCGTGCGGTTCAATACGGCCAGGCAAGCGCACCACCAGTTCATTCAAAAGTTTGCTAACCGCTTCATGCTCGCCGGCATCCAGCATGGGGATACGCGTGCGCTCGACAATAGCCATGGCCTGTTCGCCCTGGCCGGACTGCAACAAAGCTTCGGCAACTTTTTGCGTGAGACCAAAGTTTTTTTCGTCAGCTTCAAAAATTCGCAGCGCGAGCGCCGTGGCCTTGTTCCAATTCACACTCTTGAGATAGAGATCAAGGAGCAACTCCGCCTGTTCGCCGCCTTTTTCCAGATCGGGAACATGTTCGAGGAGTTCAGCCGCCTGCGCGACATTGCCGCGCGCTGAGTACGAACGGGCTTTGACGATTACTGCCGCCAGATTTTGCGGATCGATCTTCAGACCTTTGTCCGCCAATTTTTCGCATTCCGGCTGGTCACCACGCGCCAGGGCGCGTTGCGCCGCGGACACGTAAGAATCCGTCGCTTCTTTGCTTTGCCCCATGGCTTGATACAAATCGGCGAGGCGCACCTGGATGCGAAGATTGTCGGGTTCAGCAATAAGAAGTTTCTTCAGCAAGCTGACCGCTTCGGGCTGGCGATTGTGCTTCAGATGGATTTCCGCCAATTGCAGAAAGAGCGGTCGCGCTTCGCTCATCACCCCTTGTTGAACGTAAAGATCGGCCAGCTTTTCGAGCGGACGAATTTCCTCAGGAGCCAGCTTAGCGATGCGTTTGTAGACGGCGATAGCCTTGGTGAGAAAGCCGTCGCCGACAAAAATCTGCGCGAGGCGCTCGAAATAATCGATGGCCTGGAAAGTTTCGCCCTGGCGAATGTAAAGCTCCCCAACGGTCATCAGCGTGACTTGATCGCGGGGCTCAAACTTGAGGACGTTCTGATATTCGGCGATAGCCTGCGAAACTTTGCCCTGATTTAACAGTTTCTGGGCGGCTTCGACGTATTTGCTTTTGTTATAAGCCATGCGTTAATCGGGACAATAAACGTGTTCGACCGCCGGGCTGTCACGTGTCACCACAGCGGACGCCTGTGAACTCTGTCCGAGACTTCTCCTCGATCGCTGGGGTCCGGTGGTGACCCGCAACGTTATCCTGTTACGCTAACAGGCCGGAGAAAAACAAGTCAATGAAGGCAAAGTCCCGTGTGAGCAGCGAGTTATTACCACTCAAAGCTGGAAACCCCACGGCGAAGCCATGCCGAAGAGGGGCAAAGAGTTTTCTCGGCCTCAGCTTACTCATTTTATAACGGAATGATGGCAGGCTCCGCGGCTGCTTCCGGTGATTCTACCTCCTGCAGGAATGAGGTTTGCGTAGCACCGACGGCCCAGCAGTTCGATTCGCGTACCGGCGCGAAGGAATGGCGATGCAGGGGACTGGGCCCATGCAGGCGTAAGGCTTCCAGATGATCGGCGGTGGCGTACCCTTTATGCCGGGCCAGGCCGTACTGGGGATAAACTGCGTCCCATTCCTGCATGCGCGCGTCGCGATGGGTTTTGGCCAGGATGGAAGCGGCCGCGATGGAGACGCTGCGGGCATCTCCGTGGATCAGGGATTTTTGTTCGATCAAAACATCCAGTTTGATAGCGTCAAGCAGCAGGTAATCGGGAAGAATGGACAGCTGATTGAGGGCCGCGGTCATGGCCTGGCGGCTGGCTTGATAAATATTCCAGGCGTCGATGCGTTGTGCATCGATCTCCGCGACCGACCATGCCAGCGCGTGTTCGCGAATGCGCGGCGCAAGCTCGCCGCGGCGCTCGGCTACCAGTTTTTTGGAATCGTCCAGTCCAACGATGCGTCGGTTAGGATTGAGAATCACGGCTGCGGCGACGACCGGACCGAACAACGCACCACGACCGGCTTCGTCGAGACCGGCGATGCGCGTCCAACCGAGCTTGCGGGCTGCGCGTTCGAAACGCGTGCAACAAAGGCGACTCATGATGGATGGGCCGATTCTAGCACGCAGCGGTCAGAGTACTGAACGAAAGCGAACGGTGTTGCGGTTGCTTTTTTGGGGCGCTAATTAATTCCCGAATCAAAACTGACCTTTTATGGCAGCAAATCTTAAAAGCGTGATCGTTGGCACCGCGGGGCATATAGACCACGGTAAATCTTCCTTGGTGGAAGCACTCACTGGCACAGATCCGGACCGCCTCGCGGAAGAGAAACGCCGGGGCATCACCATTGATCTGGGCTTTGCTTTTCTGGAAGACGCTGGGATCAGGTTTGGATTCATCGATGTACCCGGCCACGAACGATTTGTGAGCAACATGCTGGCGGGCGCCGCGGGGATCGATCTGATGTTGCTGGTGATTGCCGCCGACGAATCCATCAAGCCGCAAACGCGCGAACATTTTGACATTTGCAAACTGTTGGGAGTGAAGCACGGCGTGGTCGCGCTCACGAAGAGCGACCTGGTCGATGACAACGGGCTGACCTTGGCGCAATTGGAGATTGAAGAATATGTGCGTGGATCTTTTCTGCAGGGATCGGCAATGGTACTCGTCAGCGCAAAAACCGGCGCCGGCATCCCCGAATTAAAACGCGCGCTGCACGATGCTGCGACGCAAGTCAGCGGCAAGGACGCCACACGATCTTTTCGTCTTCCTATCGATCGGGCCTTCGCTATGAAAGGCTTTGGAACGGTGGTAACCGGTACGTTGATCTCCGGCACCGTGCGAACGGGCGATGAGGTGGAGCTGTTGCCCGGCGGTGAGCGGCTTCGCGTCCGTGGTGTGCAGACCGGGGGACATGCTGTTGCGCGAGCATTCGCCGGGCAGCGCACGGCGGTAAACCTTGCAGGAATCGATCACACCGCCGTGAGACGCGGCATGGCCCTGGCAGAGCCTGGAAAGTTTCGGAGAACACGCAGGATTGATGCGCAATTTACGCTGTTGGCTGGAACGCACAAGCTCAAGCATCGCGAACGCGTACATTTTCATGCCTCAACCGCCGAAACCGTCGCGGAAATTTTGCTTTATGGCGCGAGCGAGCTTGCACCCGAACAAACTGCACTCGCTCATCTTGTGCTGCAAGATGAAATGGTGCTGGTAGCGGGCGAGCGGTTCATCGTGAGGCAATTTTCGCCGGTCACTACGATTGGAGGAGGAGTGGTTGTTGATCCGTTGGCACGGCGTCCTCTTTCGCGCGACACCGGCAAGGGCAAATTTCTGGAAACTCTTCGCGACGGCACGCGTGACCAGGTGCTTGCGGCCATGGTGGAGCGGGCGCCTATGGGATTACGTTATGAGGAAATAGTGGCACACACCGGATGGCGCGAAACGGAGATCCAGGAAACCATGAAGGCCCTATGGTCTTCCAACGTCGTGAAAGCCATTGGCGATGAACGCCCGTTGTTGATAAGCGGCGCCATATTTGAAAGTCTGCTCAGCGCGATTACTGCAAAAATAGACCACTTTCACCGCCAAAATCCGCTGATGCCTGGAATAACCCGGGAAGAATTGCGGTCTAGTATAGGAAGGCGCGTGAAACCGGAAGTATTTCGCGCGGCGCTTGCCGATTTAACCGCACAGAAAAAGCTAGAGGTCCAAGGTGAAATTGTTAAACGCGCCGGCAGCGGCATCACGCTGCAGCCCGAGGAACAAGCGGCCAAGGGAAAAATCGAGGCGGCATTTCGAGCTGGTGGTCTGGCAGCGCCTGCGGTGAAGGATGTGCTTGCCGGACTATCCGTGGAAGCCAACCGGGCCGAAAAGCTGTTGCACATGCTGCTGCGCGAAAAGAGTTTGATACGCGTGTCACCCGAGCTGATTTTCCATCAGGCGGCGCTCACTCTTCTGAAACAGCGCCTTTTGGCATATAAGACGAGCAAGGGGGAACGCATTTCTGTGCCTGCGTTCAAGGACTTGACTGGGATCACCCGGAAGTATGCAATACCACTGCTGGAGTACCTGGACCGGGAAAGGGTGACGCGCCGGGCGGGCGACGAGCGTGTTATACTTTAGCTTCGAGTTGACTGTATTTACCGGGCTTTTCAACGATTATTGGAGCGGCAGGAGGCGGCTATGGACTTTCCGATGCACTGGCTAATTATTCTGGTAGTCATTCTGGTCCTTTTCGGAGGGCGCAAAATTCCTGAATTGATGCGCGGGATGGGTGAAGGCGTGCGCGGATTCAAGGAAGGCATGCACGGCGGAAATCAGTCGCAATCGCAGACAGTGGTGCCCCCCACGCAACCAACGTTTCCTACGGAGAAGCCCGCTGAAGAGAAAAAGCCCGAATAAGTTACGGCTTGCGGCCGACTTGAATCGCAGCGAATAATTTCCATTTAAAGAGACGGCCAATGAGCCGCCTTTTTTATTCCACTAGCCAAGATGATGGCTGCAGCATTCGAATGCTCGGTGACCATTCGAACCAGTCGCGCATTCGAATGACCGTCACGTTCGAACGCAGTCTGGTTTTTTGTTTCGCAGGGAATTGTGCCGGAGTCAGCAAGCGCAATTGTCGGCGCGTCGACATTTTGTGCAATTGTCGGCGTGTCGACATCCCGTTCGAACGATGGACGCGCTCAGAAAACGGATTTGCAGTTCAGGATCGCCTGTCAGAGATCTTAATCGAGAAATTCATCTGACCAGCCCAAAGCCGTGAGTTCTTGCCACAAGCGCGCCAGCGGCATGCCTACCACGTTGAAATAACATCCTTCAATGCGCGGGATATAGCGGCCAGCGCGGCCCTGGATCGCGTAAGCGCCGGCTTTGTCGTACGACTCATCGGTGGCCAGGTGGCGCGAAATTTCTTCCGGTGAAATTGCGGAAAACTGGACCTGCGTGGTTTCCACAAAACCGCGACGCTCAGCGTCAGGAAGTCGAATCAGCATCACACCGGTCACTACGGAATGGGTGCGAGCGGAGAGCAACTGCAGCATTCGCCGGGCGTCCTCCGCGGAACGAGGCTTGCCGATGATTTGACCGTCCTGGACAACCACGGTGTCGGCGCCAATGACAATCGCAGGACCTACCGAGCGTGCCGCGACAAGTTCCGCCTTGGCGCCAGCCAGCCGGTGAACGTAATCGTTGGGGGATTCGCCAGGGATCGGCGTCTCATCTACGGCCGAAGACATGACCGTAAACGCTATGCCCGCGCCACGTAGAATTTCGGCGCGACGCGGCGAGGCGGAGGCAAGGATTAGTTTCATCGCGAGAATTAAATTACGACGGACTCCTGATGTTCGCCGAACACCCGACGCAGAGTATCTGAAATTTCGCCGACCGTGGCATTATTTTCAACGGCATCAAGAATGGCGGGCAAAAGATTCCCAGAGCCTGCGGCTCTGCGGGACAATTCGGCAAGAACGGTCTTGACGCGCGCAGAGTCTCGCTTCAGGCGGAAAGCTTTCAGCCGCTCGATCTGGTCGCGAGCGATTTGCTCCTCGACGCGCAGAATCGTAATGGGCCGCTCTTCTTCCACCTTGAAATCGTTTACGCCCACGACAATTTGCTCATTTTTCTCTACCGCGCGCTGAAATTCGTAGGCTGCTTTTTGAATTTCGCCCTGGATGAAACCGGTCTCGATGGCGCGCAGCGTCCCGTCGAGAGGACCGCCCATGGCATGAATCTTGTCGATGTATGTTTGGGCACCGGCTTCAATTTCGTTGGTTAGCTGCTCGATGGCATAAGAGCCCGCCACGGGGTCGATTGTGTTGGTGACGCCAGTTTCGTGCGCGATGATCTGTTGGGTACGCAAGGCGATCAGCGCAGCATCTTCAGTGGGGAGCGCAAGAGCTTCATCGAGCGAATTCGTATGCAGCGACTGGCATCCGCCCAGCACCGCCGCTAAGGCCTGAATTGCCACGCGGACAATATTATTTTCTGGTTGCTGCGCGGTAAGCGAGGAGCCGGCGGTCTGCGCGTGAAAACGCAACAGCCACGAGCGCGGGTCTTTGGCATGGAATCGTTCGCACATGATGCGCGCCCAGAGGCGGCGCGCGGCGCGAAACTTGGCGATTTCTTCCAGCAGATCATTGTGCGCGTTGAAAAAGAAAGATAACTGAGGCGCGAAATCATCGACGTTCAGTCCCGCATCAATGGCAGCTTGCACATAAGCCATGCCGTCTCCCAGCGTGAAGGCCACTTCCTGGATGGCCGTGGAGCCAGCCTCACGAATGTGATAGCCGGAGATGGAGATCGTGTTCCACTTGGGAAGATGGTCGCTGCACCAGGAAAAAATATCGGTGACGATGCGCATTGCCGAGCGCACCGGATAAATGTAGGTCCCGCGCGCAATATATTCCTTGAGGATATCGTTCTGCACCGTGCCTGAAAGTTTGGAGAGGTTGGCACCTTGCTTTTTTGCCACCGCGACATAAAGGCAAAGCAGGATTGCCGCGGTGGAGTTGATGGTCATGGAGGTGGAAACTTTTTCAAGCGGGATGCGGTCGAAAAGAATTTCCATATCTTCGATGGAATCGATGGCCACGCCGCCTTTGCCCACTTCTCCCAGGGCAAGGGGATGATCCGAATCCATACCGATTTGCGTGGGTAAGTCAAACGCTACGGAAAGTCCCACCTGGCCTTTGCCCAGAAGATAGCGGTAACGCTCGTTGGACTCCGCGGCGCTCGCAAAACCTGCGTACTGCCGCATGGTCCAAAAACGGCCGCGATACATCGTGGGATAAATTCCGCGCGTGTAAGGAAATTCTCCGGGGTAGCCGACGGTCTCTTCAAGATTCTGGGAGGCCAAATTTTCAGCGGTATACAGGGGCTCGAGCGGCAAGCCTGAAACCGTAGTGAACTTTTCTTTACGATCTGGGCGGCGAACTGTCCGCGCGGATGGTTTGGAATTAGAATCGGACATAAATTATCAACGTTTGCCGCAATCTTTCGCAGGCCACTAGATTTTTCGCGCGCGCCGAAACGACGTAAACGCAAAAAACAAAAATAGAGCACCGACTAGTGCCGCAATGGCCACCAGCCAATAGGCAGCGTCGCGGGACCACGCGCGAATCGCGGCGTTCAACCAGGCGAATGCCAGTACCCCGAAAATTGCGCCCACAACTTCATGAAAAAGCTGCTTGACCGTGCGCCACAGGCGGCTAAAACCGCCCCGTTTGATTCGTGCGCCTGGCAAGCTTGCAGCGGAGGACATGCTCGTATCTTAACGTAAAAGACATTCGCCACATGTGGTCCTGTGGGTACTGGCATATGAGCTGGCCGCCGAGACTGCCCCGAAGACCTATGAACGGATTGGAGACAACGAGTCGAAGGTCTCTTGTATCCAATCTTACGTGGGCCTAAAATGGCCGAAGAGTAGGGGAGAACCTCCTTGCAACTAGACGATCACCTGAAAAACTTGCTGCGCGAACTAGGACACGCGATCAACGACACGGTGTCCGACTCTGACCGCATTACCGGCGCGATTGCAGGAGTGCGCGCGCACGGCTACGACATTGTCTTGAAGCTGGATGCCACCATCGGCTTGGCGAAGCGCGATGCCGCCTCGGGAGAGACCACGTCGTTAACCACCCAGGATCGCCGATTCCTGGAGTCGCTGCGCATCCAGGTAGATCAAGATTCATTCCTGGAAGAGGGCGAAGTGAGCAAGAAGATTCCGGCGCGCTTGTCGATGACGCCGCAAGATGTGCGATTCCTGAAGTCTTTGCGAATCGCCACGGATGAGATGGAATGAAAAGTTTGGCTAAACTGGCCGGATTCGCACTGCCACTCGCGCTCGCGGGGATGGCAATGTGCCCGCTCGCCCAGGCGCAGAGCCCGGCGACGGTTGTGCCGATTGTGCTGGATACGGCTGTACCTATCGTGGTGAATGCCGTAAAGCCCAAGCCAACGGGACTAAGCAAATTTGAAGGCTACGTGATGCACGCGAATATTGCGCAAATCACCGTGCGCGCCAAGGGCAATGATATGGCGATACAGACATTCGCTCTCTCGCCGCAAGCCGCCGCCAAGATGCAGGGAATTGTGGATAAGGGCGGATATCAGTACGGTGACAAAATAACGCTGTTGTACGATCCAGCCAGCCTGCAAGTGATCAAGCTCAAAGGCAAACCTTCCAAAGCCTTGTAATTCGCGAAGCAGATGGTTCGTCTTCCCGCCGTTGCCGGCCGTTTTTATCCCTCCGATCCTGCTGAATTGTCCGCTCAAATCAGCAAGTACCTCACCCCAGAAAACGGATCGACGCCTCGGAGCGTAAAGGCCTGCCTGGTTCCGCACGCCGGTTTAATGTTCTCTGGCCACGTGGCGGGTGCCGTTCTTTCGAGCATTCGCATTCCGAAAAAGGTCGTGATACTCGGTGTCAGGCACCGCCCGCCCGGTTCGCCCGCGGCGATTGTCTCGAATGGCGCGTGGCGTACTCCATTAGGTGACGCGGAAATCGATCGTGAATTGGCCGAGAAGCTGCGGATCGCTTGCCCGCTGCTAACCGAAGATGCCGTGGCCCACAGCAAAGAACATTCTTTGGAAGTTGAGATCCCCTTCCTCCAAGTCCTCAATCCAGATTTTCATTTCGTTCCGATTGCGCTGGGTACCGTGCACTTTGACTCTTTGTTAAGTGTGGGAGAAGCAATCGGCGGCGTGCTCGCGGCGGAAAAGCAGGAAGTACTTTTAGTGACTAGCTCCGATCTGAATCACTATGAGGACGATGCTACAACCCGCGTGAAAGACCGCAAAGCCATTGAACAATTGTTGAGCATGAACGCGCGTGGTTTATACGATGTTTGCCGAAAGGAAGAAATTTCCATGTGCGGATTGGGCCCCGCGGTCGCGATGCTCACGGCTTTGCAGATATTGAAAGCCAGCACTGCGGAATTGATTCGCTACGCTACATCAGCTGACCGGGCAGGGGATCCTTCTGCTGTAGTGGGATATGCCGGTATGATTTTCTGGTGATTAAGCGCGGCGCGCACACATAAAAAAAGACGGCCGCAAATCCGGCCGTCTATCTCCACATGATTTCGCCAACCTAGTGAGCGCGGCCGCCCCCAGACATGGATGAACCGCGAGACCCTGACGAGATAGACGAATGAGTGGACATCGTCGTTCGCGTGCTTGTACCGCTTGCACTAGAGCCACCTCCAAAATATCCTCCGCGGGCGTTTGAATAGGATCGAGCGGGAGGCGGAGCCGCTACACGAGATGATGCCGAAGGCATCACCCGATCTTGCCTATCTACAGTAGCGGTGCGAGCGAGCGAGGCGCTGGTTGATGAGGTGACGGTTGATGAACCCCTGGCTGCAACCGCTGACGAAGTTGTCGCCGCCGGGGCTGCATTCACATTGCTATTCACAAAGCGATGCTCTTTAGCGTCGTAGGCAATAGTTGAACTGGTGGGCTGCCCGGAAGCACTGCTTGAAGTAAGGGTGCGTACGCTACGAGCGGGAGCCAGCGCAGGACTCGCGTGCGAAACAAAGGCCTGGGCAGGCACTTCTTTTACAACTTTCCACTTGGCGCCAGTGCCAGCTGAGACCTCCTGACCGCCGCCCGCGGAGGTGAGCGGCATAACGTGCGCCAGATTTAATGGCGTCTTGCTGCCGCTATCCAGCGGATGCGTGGGAACCATTGCTATGGTGGTGCCGGAACGCACAAACGCCGCCGTAGCGGGATGGAATTTAACGGGCACAGTGCCCCGGCCGAATCCCGTGGGAGTCCAAAGCCAACCGATGCCAGGTTGGAAAAACCAGCCACCATAATGGTAAGGCAGCCACCCCCATGGTTGGCTTCCAATAAACGACCAGCCAAATTGCGACCCATAAAACCAGTTGCCGTAGTCGAACGGTGACCAGCCGATCCCGGCTCCATAGGGTTGCCATCCGTAACCCAGGCCCGCGATGGGATAAAAACCGCCGTAGGTGTACAGATCACCGAATCCAGAAACGTAAGAGGAAGAATTTGAATATTGCCTCGCCGCATTGGTGGCGGTGACTACGCTGTCTTCGCGGCCGGACACCCAGCGATCAAAGTCGTCACCCTGCGGAGCGCTGCTGATGTCAGTAGCGCCGTTCGCGGACATCGTAAAAGATTGGCCTTTTACCAAAAGTTTGTTGTCGTTCTTGTGTACTACGTTCACTTGGCCCTTGATCACAGCTACGGTGCTGCCGTCATCGAAATTGTCCATCCGGAAATTCGCGCGGCCGGCCGCTTCAGCTGTGAAATCGCCGCCAGTGACGCTGAAATAATCGTCGCGCGCAGGGTTCACATAAAAGGACCCAGTGCCTTGACGAAGGATGAGCCGAGTCGTGAGAGAACCATCGTCGAGAGACAGATCGAAAAATTCGAGCACCGAATTTTCATTGATGAAGGCCATCGCGCCATTTTCGAATTCCACTTCGGCGCGGCCATTATCGGTGGCCAGCACATCATGCTGGCGAATGGGGAGATTTAATTCGGCGCGCTCCCACGGGGCCTTGTCGCTGGCCAGCGGATCGCCCTTGGAGTCGTGAAGAATTCGCACATCGCCCTGCACCAGGCTCAGCCGGATGATGCGTGCGTGGCTGGCGGCGGTGTAAATAGGATGAAGTCCGAGACAGAGCAGAGCTACGATCAAGGTAGAAGCGACGCGGGAAAAAATACGGAGACCCATTGGATTACCCCTGCTGGGCGCACTGCTACGTCAAGTTTCGCAGCGCTCCGAAGCTAAAGATATGGTCTCTCGCGGTATAGGTGCCGTCAAGTGCACCAAAGTCAACAAAATGTAAGATTTTACGAAGCTTGGGGCACGAGAAACTAACGCAACAATTGGCTGGTGCGCCCGAACGAACTCCTCATGTTGGAGCGATCGAGATTCTCGCGCAGGTTCATAAGCGTGAGGAAAGTGCTAAGAATCCGGGCTTTCAGATCATCCGTAAGCGGCAAGCCGCTGGTAGCTACGCGGGCCAGGCGCTCGCCATGTTCGGCGATGAATTTCATGATTTCGCGCTGGCGCTCGTGCGGTGCGTTGCCCAGCGCCGTCTCCCGGCGCATGCCCGCGCAACTATTTTCCACCGACAAAGTAAAATGCAGCACACACACGTGGTCCTCACGCAGAGCGGGTGGGACTTCCATCTTGCAGCCGGTGACTTCGCAAGCGTTGGTCATAGAGCGTAAAGATGCTGCTCATGATAGGTAACATTCTACGCATGCAAAATCCAGTGCGCGTCGGGACAGTGCGACGAATGCTACACCACTGCCCCGCGGGCCAGTCCGTCGCCGATCCGCTCGAACAGTAGACGTTAAAGAATTCCATAAAAGCGTTGACTCTCTCGGCGCGTGACTGTATAAAAATACATGAGACTGTATATTTGTATTTGAGGCGACCGGTGAGCGCAGGCAAGACATTTCGTCACGGGCAAATTCTTCGACTGGTGAGCGACGGTTCCATCGCCAATCAGGAGGACTTGCGGCGGAGGCTCGCGGCACAACGGTTGCGCGTGACGCAGGCGACGCTCTCGCGCGATATACAAGAGCTCCGGCTGATCAAAACGCAGCGTGGCTACAAATCAGCTTCCGCGTTACCCGAAGATCAATCGCCGCTGCCACCGCTGGCTCGAGCTTTGGGTGAATTCCTGCTGGATATCCGGCCGGCCGAAAATCTTCTGGTGCTGAAAACTCCCCCCAGCGGAGCGCAACCACTGGCTGCAGCGGTGGACGGGGCTAAATTTCCAGAAATTGCCGGCACCATCGCGGGTGACGACACCGTGCTGATCATCACGCCAAACAAAAAGACCCGCGAATCGCTCCAACGGCGCATCGAATCTTTGATGAAATGAGGAATCTCGATCACATCGCGGTGGTGGGCGTCACCGGCTATACCGGCTTTGAGCTCGCACGGATATTGGTGCGCCATCCAGGCATAAAGACTTCCACGTTCTATATGCGCGATACCCAGGGGGCAAAGTGTCTGGACGAACTTTTCCCGCAACTGCGCGGGCGCGGCGACGCACCGCTGCGAACATTTTCAGTTGATGCCATAACGGCCAGCAAAGCAGGGGTGGCATTTTTGGCTACTCCCCATGACGTTTCGGCCGAGCTGGCGCCTGCGTTAGTGTCAGCGGGATTACGGGTGGTGGATTTGAGCGGAGCGTTTCGCTTCCGTTCGGGTGAAACGTTCACGAATTGGTACAAATTGCCGGCTGCGCCTGCGGAATTGCTGGCCGAAGCGGTTTATGGGGTGCCGGAAATTTACGAGGCGCAAATAAAGGATGCGCGCATCGTGGCGAATCCGGGCTGCTATGCGACGAGTGTGATTCTCGCGCTGCGCCCGCTGACGGATGCCGGTTTGATCGCGGCTGGCAGCAGCGTGGTTTGCGATTGCAAATCCGGGGCCAGCGGAGCCGGCAAGGAATTGCGGCGCGATTTGCAGTTCGTCGAGGTAGACGAAAATTTCAAAGCCTACAATCTTTTTTCGCACCGGCACACGGCGGAAATTCTAGAGCATACCGGGCTGGATGAATCGCAAGTGGTGTTCTCGACGCACTTGTTGCCGATCAGCCGAGGGATTCTGTCGACGATTTACGTAACCCTGGACGCGAGCCATAGCCACGAAGGGGTTGAGGCGCTCTATCGCAAATTTTACGCCGGGCGCTCGATGGTGCGCATATGGCGCGCCGGATCGCTGCCGGAATTGCAACACGTGACGCATACAAATTTCTGCGATATCGGGTTTGCGCTCGATAAAAGCGGGCGTCGCCTGGTGATCGTGTCCTGTCTGGATAATCTGGGCAAAGGCGCTGCCGGCCAGGCGGTTCAAAATTTCAATCACATGCTGGGGATAGAGGAGCACACCGCACTGCAATGAGAATCGTGATCAAATTTGCCGGAGCATTATTGGAAGACGACCAGACAGTGCGCACGCTGGCCAGCCAAGTCGCGGCGCTGGCGAAGGACGGGCATCAGATCCTGGTGGTTCATGGGGGCGGCCGCCTTTTTACGGCCATGCTGAAGCGCATGGGCATTGAAAGCAAGTTTGTTGGCGGCCTGCGAGTTACGGATCGCGAGTCGCGCGACGTGGCCGTCATGGTTTTTGCAGGCTTGCTGAACAAAAAAATTTCCAGCGCTATTTCAGCGGAGGGCCAGCCCGCGGTGGGAATCTCCGCCGCGGACGCGCAATGTTTTACCGCCGAACCCATGACGCACAACGAAGTGGAAGGCGGTCTCGGCTACGTCGGTTACCTGACGGGAATGAATACGCAATTTATCGAATCGCTGTGGAACGATGGGCTGGTACCGGTCGCGCCATGCCTCGGCTTGGGTGCCGACAACGAGTTGTACAACATCAACGCGGATCATATGGCGGCGGCTTGCGCGGAATTTATCGGCGCCGATCAATTGATTTATTTAACGGACGTTGCCGGCGTGCTGGATGGGGAGCGGGTCCTCTCAGCGGTCAGTTGTGAAGAGATAGAACGGTTGGTGCAGTGCCGCGTCGTTTCGGGAGGTATGGTTTTGAAACTGGAAGCCGCTAAACGCGCGATTGAAGGCGGCGTTCGCGAAGTTCGCATCGTGGGCGGCACGGGTCCGGATGCCCTGCTGCTGGCCTCGCGGTCAGCGGAAACCCAGGGCCACCAGGAAGTAGGCGGCGTTCCGGGCACACTGGTGATTCGCGAACCGCGTAACTCTGCGCAAACCGCGCTATCGGCGGCATGATGCGCAACGCTCCCAAAAAATCGGCGGGGTCGCTAAGCGCGCACTTTTCGCAGCATGGGCGAATGAAGACATCCGCTGCGGCGAAGAGCGATCCGCGTATTACGGACGCGGAAAAATTCCTGCTGCCGACCTACAAGCGCCAGCCATTTGTGTTGGAACGCGGCAAGGGTTGCTATGTATTTGACGTGGCCGGGAAAAAATATTTCGACTTTCTCGGCGGCATTGCCGTCAATGCTCTGGGCCACGCGCATCCACGAATTGTTAAAGTGATTCGTCGCGAAGCGGCGCGTGCGGTTCATTTTTCAAACCTCTATCACAACGCATACCAAGGTCCGCTAGCGCGCAAGCTTGCCGAATGGTCCGGCCTGGATCGCGTATTTTTTTGCAACAGCGGCACGGAAGCTATCGACGGCGCGATGAAGCTTGCGCGATTATGTGCGCGCACGCCTCAGGACGCGGCCGGACAGTCGTCAAGAAAGCATCGCTTTCTGGCGCTGGAAAATTCTTTTCACGGGCGCACATATGGCGCAATCAGCGTTACCGCGACTGAGAAATACCGTCTGCCGTTCGCGCCTGTTGTGCCCGGCGTCGAATTTGTGCGCTTCAATGACGTGGCGGATCTGCAATCGAAATTCGATGATTCGGCCTGCGGCATTCTGCTCGAAACGGTACAGGGGGAAGGCGGCATTTACCCAGTCAGCGAATTATTCTGGAATCGCGCTCGCGCCCTGGCGACGGAGCACGGGGCGCTCATGATCGCGGACGAGATTCAATGTGGACTGGGCCGCACCGGACGTTATTTTGCGTATCAGCGCTTCGCATCCAAGCCGGACATCGCCGTGATCGCCAAGCCTTTGGCTGCGGGTTTGCCCTTGGGAGCAATTTTAGCGACCAATAAGGTGGCGTCCTATATTTCTCCGGGACTCCATGGCACTACCTTCGGCGGCGGACCTTTGATTTGTGCCGCCGCTCTGGAATGTCTACAGATTATCGAAGATGAAAAATTATTGGAGAACGTTCGCAGTCGCGGCGAAGAACTGAAAGCCGGCTTGCAGGCCCTGGCAGCGAAATTTGATTTTATACGCGAGGTGCGCGCTGAAGGGCTGATGCTCGGCGTTCACCTTTCCATAGAAGGTGCGCCTTTCGTGGCGGAAGCCGCTAACCGCGGGCTGTTGATTAACTGCACGCACGATCACATCCTGCGTTTGTTGCCGCCATTCATCGTAACGCGCGCGCAAATTCGCGAGTTCCTCAAATTATTCAGCACCGTCTTAGCCAGTGTTTCAGAAAAATCAGCGACGGCTGAAGCCAGTACTCCTGTTTCCACACCGTCAAAAAATTACGCTACCGCAAGGTGAAACTATGACCGCTACCATGTTGGCTGCACCTATTTTGTTAACACATGATTTGCTCACGGGAGCCGAATGGAACCCGCCGCAGACGCGCGAATTATTGCATCTGGCTGCCGATATCAAGGCGCATCCGGGCCGTTACGCTTCGATACTGCGCGGCAAATTTATCGCGCTGATTTTTGAGAAGCCATCGCTGCGCACGCGCGTGACTTTCGAAGTTGGCATCCAGAGCATGGGCGGCTCGGTGATTTTCCTCGATCACACCCAGGCGCGGCTCGGTGAACGCGAATGCATTTCGGATGTGGCGCGCAACCTGGAGCGCTGGGTGCACGGAATCGTGGCGCGCGTTTACGAACAACGCGTGCTGGAAGAGTTGGCGGCCAATACCGAAATCCCGGTGATCAATGCGCTTTCGGACAAATATCATCCCTGCCAGGCGCTAGCCGATTTTATGACCATTGAAGAAAAGATTGGTTCGCTGCGCGGTTTTAAGCTGGCTTATGTGGGCGACGGGAATAATGTTTGCAATTCATTGATATTTTTAGCCGCGCGGCTGGCCGTTCATCTGCGCATTGCCACGCCTCCGGGTTACGAGCCGGCGCGCGAAGTGATTCAGGAAGCGAAGCGGGTCGCGAGAGAAACGCGTGCGAAAATCGAATTGTTCACTGATCCGCGCGAGGCAGTGGCCGGGGCCCAGGGCGTTTACACCGATGCCTGGACCAGCATGGGCTTTGAAGCGGAAGGAGATGTGCGGGAAAGCGTGTTCCGGGCTTATCAGGTCAACGCGGAGCTGATGTCACTGGCCGCGCCGGACGCATTATTCCTGCACTGTCTTCCGGCGCACCGCAACCACGAAGTCACATCCGAAGTACTCGACGGACCGCAGTCGGTGGTGCTGGACCAATCCGAAAATCGCATGTATGTGCAGAAAGCTATCCTGCACACCCTGTTTAGCTAGCGACGGCGCGCGATTTGCATCACAAGTTTGCCAAGTGAAGGCTGGTTCAATTAACGATATAAAGTCCAAAGTGTTTTAACTTTTAGCGATAGTCGTGTGTGCGACAATGTGCCGCAACAATGATTGCCGATTTGTTTTTTGGAAAGGGGAGCTGTGAATAAAGAGAAATATAAACCGAAGAAGGTCGCACTCGCCTATTCCGGAGGGCTCGACACCTCCATCATTATTCCGTGGCTTAAAGAAACTTACGGTTGCGAAGTTATCGCGGTCATTGGGGATGTGGGGCAGCAGGAGGATCTGGAGGCGGCTCGCAAGAAAGCTCTCGCCACCGGCGCGTCAACGGCGCTGGTGGAGGATCTGCGCGAAGAATTTGTGCGCGATTACATCTGGCCGACGTTAAGAGCCGGCGCGGTTTACGAGCATACTTATTTGCTGGGCACCTCGATGGCCCGGCCGGTGATTGCCAAGCGCCAGGCCGAAGTCGCGTTGAAGCTTGGGGCGGACGGACTTTCGCACGGGTGCACTGGAAAAGGGAACGATCAGGTGCGCTTTGAGCTGGCGTACAAAGCGATTGCGCCAAATGTGCAAATCATCGCTCCTTGGCGTGAATGGGATATTGATTCTCGCGAAGACGCAATCGCCTACGCGCAGAAGCACAACGTGCAGGTGGAACAGAGCAAAAAAAATATTTACAGCCGCGACCGGAATATCTGGCACTTGAGCCATGAGGGAGGTGAGCTGGAAGATCCCGCAAATTCGCCGAATGAAGCCATGTGGCAATGGATTGCGTCTCCGCAAAAGGCTCCGGACAAGGCCGAAGAGGTGGAAATTGGATTTGAAGCAGGTTCACCCATTTCGGTGAATGGCGCGAAACTCGGGCCGGTGGATTTGCTGAACGCACTAAACGAAATTGCGGCGAAGCATGGCGTGGGCCGCACGGACATCGTCGAAAACCGGCTGGTGGGCATGAAGTCTCGCGGGGCTTATGAAACGCCTGGCGGAACGCTGCTGATCACCGCGCATCGTGAGCTGGAAACGCTTACGGTCGATCGTGAAACGGCGCACTTCCAGCAAGCGTTGTCGTTGCGTTATGCCGAGCTGGTTTACTACGGCTTGTGGTTCTCGCCGCTGCGTGCTGCGCTGGATGGATTTTTCAACGTTTCGCAGCAGAACGTGACTGGAACGGTGGGATTGAAATTGTGGAAGGGCAATCTCAACGTCACCAAGCGGGTTTCGCCTTTTTCGCTGTATCGCACCGACCTGGCGAGCTTCACCATGGGACGATATAACCCCAAAGATGCGGAAGGATTCATCAATCTTTTTGCGTTACCCGTTACGGTGAGGCCAAAAGCCAAGGCTGAAGGCGGAAATTGAAGTACATTGTGCCGTGTTTTCAGGATGCATGATTTCGTGAGCGTAACTGAAGCAACAAAAATGACTGAACGTAAAGATGACCGGCTATGGGGCGGGCGCTTTGAACGCGCGCCGAATGCGGGCTTCGACGCATTTCAAGGGTCGTTTGCGTTTGACCGGCGTTTACTTCCTTACGAGTTGGCAGTGGATCGCGCCTGGGCCAGAGCGCTGCAGGGCGTGGGAATACTCAACGCCGAGGACGTCCGGCAAACGCTCGCGGCACTCGACGGCATTGCGGAGCGCGCGCACAAAGACAAAACTTCTGTCGATTCATCGGATGCTGAAGATGTGCATCACTTTGTTGAGAAAGCGCTGGTCGCAGAGTTAGGCGCGCTGGGATGGAAATTACATACCGGGCGCAGCCGAAATGAACTGGTGGCCACGGATTTTCGCCTGTTCGTCAAGGAAGCAGCGGCGCAAATCAAGACGGCTATCGCGGAGTTGGCCGCTGCATTTGTAAGGCTGGCCAAAGCAAATTTGCATCTGCCCATGGCGGGCATGACGCACATGCAGCACGCGCAGCCCATTTTGCTTTCACATTTTTTGCTGGCACACGCGGAAGCGTTCCTGCGAGATATCCCGCGGCTGGAAAGCGCGGCTGCGAGCGCGGACGCTTGCCCGATGGGCTCGGGCGCGCTGGCGGGTTGTTCTTTTGCGATTGACCGCGAAGCAATCGCGCGCGAGCTTGGTTTCTCGCGCATCACAGCGAATAGTCTCGATGCGGTTAGCGACCGCGACTTTGCTCTGGATTATCTTTTCGCGTTAGCGGGTATTTCCACCCATCTGTCGCGACTGTCCGAAGATTTCGTATTGTTTGCCTCCCAGGAATTTGGGTATGTGGTGCTGCCCGATGAATTTTCGACCGGCAGCAGTTTGATGCCCCAGAAAAAAAACCCCGATGCCTGGGAACTGATACGAGGAAAGACCGGCCGCATTAACGGGGCGCTTATTGGCCTGCTCACAACGCTGAAAGGTCTGCCCAGCGGCTACCAGCGTGATCTACAGGAAGACAAGGAAGCGCTTTTCGCCGCTCACGATCAGGTCGCGGCGATGCTCGCGGTGGCGACGGGTGCCTTGAGCGCGACGAAGTTTCGCGAGGACAAATTAAATTGTGCCGCGTCTAACAACGCATTACTGGCTACCGAAGCGGCTGATTATCTGGTGCGGCGAGGGATGCCTTTCCGGCAGGCCCACGATATTGTGGGCAAACTGTTACGCGAAACCGAACGTCAAAACAAAAAATGGACGGAGCTTCCGCTGTCGGAGTTAAAAAAGCTCTCGCCGGTGTTTGAAGATGATTTTTTCAAAGGATTGAACGTGGAAGCCGCTTTAGCTGCCAAATCAGTGTCTGGCGGTACGGCGCGCGAATCTGTTCAAGCCGCTTGTGAAGCATTAGAAAACAAATTGACTAAACTGGGAGCCAAGCCATGACAGCAACAGTAAGCGGTATCCAACAAACATCTGCATTTGTAGCGGAGGATCGGAGGCCTCTTCCGTGAGCCACGCGCTCACGCAGCGGACGTACCCGCAATGAAACACGCGCTTTCTGAAGCTTCATTGCCGCACGGTTTTCGTTTCGCGGCCACGGCATGTGGCTTGAAAAAAACAGGCGCGCTGGATCTTGGACTACTCTGCAGCGATGAACCTGCTTCTGCTGCAGCAGTCTTCACGCAAAACCTGGTGGTTGCCGCGCCGGTGCTTATTTCCAAAGAAAATCTGCGTAAATCGAATGGCCGCATGCGCGGCGTGGTGGTAAACGCCGGCAACGCCAATTGCGCCACCGGGACCGCCGGCCACGCGGCGGCGCAACGCACGGTGGCCGAAGCGGCCAAGCGCGTAGGCTGCCAACCGGAAGAACTTTTTGTGTGCTCCACAGGCGTGATCGGCGTGCCGCTGCCTCTCGACAAAATATTGCGCGCGCTGCCGGTGATTGCGCGCCATAGGCGTCCGTCGGCGCGTTCGTTTGCGGAACTTTCGCTGGCGATCTGCACTACCGATACGCGTCCGAAAACAGCAGCGTCGTCTTTTAAAATGTCCGGCAAGAGAATCCATTTCGTCGGCTGCGCGAAAGGCGCAGGCATGATTCATCCCAACATGGCCACCATGCTGGCGTTTGTAATCACCGATGCCGCGATCGCTCCAGGGCTGCTGCAGAAGACGTTGCGCGATGTTACCTCGCGAACCTTCAACGCAATTTCTATCGATGGAGATACTTCCACCAACGACACACTGCTGGTGTTAGCCAATGGCGCTGCTGGCGCTCCAAGCATTAAATCCGGGTCGGCGGCTCATCGAGCTTTCAGTGCGGCGCTCGAAGATGTCTGCCGTTCCCTGGCGCTGCAAATTGTGGCCGACGGCGAAGGCGCGCAGCGTGTGATTGAAATTGAAGTTCGTGGCGCCAAAAGCGAGCGAGCGGCGCGACGCATCGCGGAGACTATCGCTACTTCTCCGCTGGTGAAGACCGCCTTTGCCGGGGGCGATCCGAATTGGGGCCGCATTTTTGCCGCCGCGGGGCGATCGGGAGTGAGCTTCGATCCTTCGTGTGTGGACATCCAGATGGCGGGTATCCCCGTTTTGCGCCGCGGCCAACCACTGGACTTCAACGAGCGAGCCGCAAGTAACCGCCTGCTCGCCAAACACGTCCCCATCATTGTGAACATGCGTGCCGGCAGTGCCATTGCGCGCTATTGGACGTGCGACTTCACCGCGGAGTATGTGCGCATTAACGCCAGCTACCGTACGTGATGGATTTGAGATTCGCGTTCAGGTTCTATGCTTACGCAGGCGATTAACGAACAATGAAAGAGATCGCGCGCACAAAATCATTCCGGTTGCAAAACAGGGAATTTTTGGAGAGGATTCCACTGACCGCTGAAGTCACAGTCTGCGTCCCTGGTGGCCCGGTCTTATGACTGCCCCGGTACAGATATTTCTTCAGTGCGCTCCGCGACTCGCAGTGGGGTTCCGGAAAGAAGGAGTGCGCAGGTGAAGAAGCTCTATATCGGTAATCTCCCGTTTTCGGCTACAGAAGATCAGCTCAACGAGTGGTTCTCTCAAGTCGGTGTAACTCCCTCAGGCGTCAATCTGATTCGCGACCGGTTCACCGGGCAGTCGCGCGGGTTCGCGTTTGTGGAAGTGAACAATGACGAAGACGCTGATCGTGCTGTGAACTCCCTCAACGGCCAGAACTTTGGCGGGCGCAACCTGGTAGTGAACGAAGCACGGCCCCAAGCTGAACGTGGAAGCGGCGGTGGCGGTGGGCGGCCAGGCGGGGGCGGAGGCGGGTATGGCGGCGGTCGAGGTGGCCACGGAGGCGGCGGTAGTGGGCGCGGAGGCGGTGGCGGCCGTGGTGGTGATCGCGGTGACCGAGGCAATCGCTGGTAGTTGACCTCGCTTAAAATCCTGGGCGTTTTGTTCTGAAACGCCGCAAGCAGTTCTTTCCTGTCACAGTTACTAAATACCCGCGTCCGATTGCCCTCGTTTCATTTCATTAAGTCACGGCTCGAGATTGCGGCTGCGCGTAGTCACGATCAGTTCTGACCTGCCTCAGTAATGGCTTCCGCTGGATGTAACCTATCTTGTAGCACGGTTTTTCCTCGATTAATTTCCCGCATACAGTGTCGTCTGGCACTTCCTACAGGCTCCTGCTGATCGACTTAGCGAGCGGAACAAATCAAGTAATGACGGGTTTGAAACATTGAGGAAAGAAACTGCATTGCGCGGGGAGAATGTGAAGTATATCAGTAGCTCGCGTTTGTTTGGCGGCGCCCCTGTTGACAAGGATTTTACACCGGGCAAGGAACCCAAACTGCGACAGATGCATCCAAGGGTTGAAGAAGGACCTTTCTAACATTAGTGGTAGCGAAGTTAAGGAACGATAGTAACGGGCAACAAAAGCAAATGACTACTTGGCACAAACGCGATTGGAAGCAATTTTACGAGCTGGCGCGCCGGCCCTGGCAGCGTCATCGTCCGCCTCGGCCGATCTATCCGACGGGCATAAATCGTGTTCTACCCGCAGCTGGATTCAGCCTTTCTGAATTGGACGACGCCGGTTTGGATCTGGATTTGGCGGAAAGTCTGGGTCTGCCAGTGGATGCCGGACGAATCGGCGCTTACGGTCCTAACGTTACGACGTTGCGCGATTTTGTGCGATCTTCCCGCCAGCCTCTCTAAGCGTTGTCCATTAACCGGGCTATTTTTGGCGCTTTTCTGCTTGCGAGTGTAAAATAGCGTTGAACCCATCCAATGGCTACACCCTTTAATATCCTTTCCAATGCGGCTGTTTCGCCACCAATAGCTTCCACGGCGCACGCGCGACCTGAGTGGCTGCGCGTCAAGTTTTTTGGCGGCGAGCGCTACCAGGACTTGAAGCGCATCATGCGTACGCTCGAACTGCATACCGTATGCGAGAGTGCGCGCTGCCCTAACATGGGTGAATGCTGGGAACATGGCACAGCCACATTCATGATCCTGGGAGATATCTGCACACGCGCCTGCGGGTTCTGCGCGGTGCCGTCCGGTAAGCCCGCAGGGCCGCCGGATGAGAACGAACCTCTGCGGGTGGCGGAAGCGGTCGCTAGGATGGGCTTACGTTATGCGGTGGTCACTTCGGTGAACCGTGACGACCAGCCGGATGGCGGCGCTCAAATTTTTGCCCGCACCATCGAAGAAATTCGCCGCAGGGTGCCGGGCTGTAAAGTGGAAGTTTTGATCCCCGATTTTCGCGGCAACTGGGACGCCCTGAACATTGTGCTGGCGACGCGCCCCGATGTGCTGAATCACAATACCGAAACGGTTCCGCGCCTGTATCGCCAGGTTCGGAAGGGAGCACGGTATGAACGCTCGCTGGAATTATTGCGACGGGCGAAGACGGCGCATCCGGAAGTTCCTACCAAAACTGGATTGATGTTGGGGCTGGGCGAGGAAAAAGACGAAGTGCTCGCGACCATTCAGGATTTGGCCGCGCAGGGCACGAATATTTTGACGCTGGGACAATATCTACAGCCTACCCGCGAACATCTTCCAGTGGTGCGCTATGTGCATCCCGATGAATTTGCGGAATTTAAAGTACGCGGCGAGGCCATGGGTTTTAAACATGTGGAGGCCGGACCGCTAGTTCGCTCTTCGTATCACGCATTTGAACAAACCGAGTCCGCGCATAACGCGTAATTAGAAATCTCGCTCGCCTCACGAAACAAAACAAGAACTCTGCTCAAAAATAACGATTTCCCTTGAGCTGAGTTACCACCAACAAAAAACGCCCTCATTTGAGGGCGTCATCCGAAACGGATCCAGTTGCGAAATTAAGCGTGGCTGGCGGCCGCGGCTGCGGCGGCTTTCTTGGCGGCTTTTGCTGCCGTGGAGGCTTTGCGGCGACGCTTGGTCTTGGGAGGCGTTGCGGGCGCTTCGCCGATCAACTCGGCGGTCATGATGCTGGTGACAAAGAGCTTCGGGCCGTGATCGTCGAAGTCGACCGAGGTACGGTCCATATCCGAAGCGGTCACAATTCCGAGACCGTAAACGTCGTGTTTAATGGTTTGACCTTCCTGCATCGCCTGCACAGTGCCCTCCTTGGGTTGTCGTTCGAATGGCTCGGTTCGGATATTCACGCCTGAACCAGGTAGGCTAAAATCCGTCGCCTCGAACCGTATTGGGCCGAGGGACGAACTCGATGACCCAGTCATATTACTACGAAATCGACCGATTGTCTAGCGCTGGGCAGGAGCCTAATCCGCGACAAAAATGACGTATACTGCAGAATTAGAAGGACTTAATAAAGTTAAATTGGGCGTCAAAATATCGGAACAGTTATTCAAGCGACTCTGGTTGGAGGTTCAAATTGCCTTCGCCGGCTGCCTTTTTCTCCCAATACTTGCGGATCCAGGCTTCAAAGCTTTTGCCGGCCGCAGTGTCTCGACCCGTAAACGCCAGCGCCGATATATCGGCATAACAAACCTTGAGGCGCTCGTTTGAAGTTTTCGGAAGAAGCCGGACAAAACTGGTCGCGAGCGACGGGCCAGCTACGCGATCAAAGATATAGCCTTCGACTTTAGTGCCGGTTTTCAGGGTCAGAGTTACATCGCCCCGATAATCAAAAGCCTTTTCGAGGGCTACGCGGATTTCGTCTTCGCTGGCGAGCTCGGGAACCCAGCCTTCGATGCCTTCATGCACCGTGCCGGGAGCGACTTCTAATTTGTCGGCATTCGTTTCCATGATTGCGGTCACGTCCTGATCTTAACTTTTTGCAAGTTTACGGTTCGCCGCAGCAACTAGACCCTGGTTTCTGTTAATTGACCTTTGCTCGAATCGATCTGTACGAGCGGGTTGTAGGCGTGCACGGGCTTACTTGGCTCGTTCAAAAGCGCGAGCGCGTCTGCGTCTTCGTACTTACCGGACAGCGTAGCCTTTGCGGTGGCCCATAGACCCCGCAAACCGCTAAAGGTGTGATCCACGGCGGACGCTTCGTAGCCGCTGTGCACCATACAATTGGCGCACTTGGGATTGCCGGATTCGGTGCCGTAATTCTGCCATTCCGTCGCTTCCAGCAATTCCCGGAACGTGTCGGCGTATCCATCCTGCAGAAGATAGCAAGGCTTTTGCCAGCCAAAAACGTTGTAGGTCGGCATGCCCCATGGCGTGCAAGCGTAAGTGCGCTTGCCCATCAGAAATTCTAAAAATAGCGGCGACTGATTGAATTGCCAGGTGGATTTTCGGTTTGACAAAATCGCGCGGAATAAGCGGCGAGTCCGTGCACGACCAAGGAAATGCCTTTGATCGGGGGCCTTTTCATAGGAGTAGCCGGGCGAAAGCATCATGCCCTCTACGCCTATTTCCATCATTTCGTCGAAAAACGCGCGCACGCTGTTAGGGTCGGCCCCGTCGAAAAGCGTGGTGTTCGTCGTTACGCGGAAGCCCTGTTTAACGGCTTCGCGGACGCCTTCGATGGCCAGATCGTAACCGCCTTCGCGGCACACGGAGAAATCGTGATGCTCGCGCTGGCCGTCCACATGGACTGAAAAAGTTAAATATTTGCTTGGCTTGAAAAGGTGCAGCTTGTCCTTCAGCAATAGCGCGTTGGTACAAAGATAGATATATTTTTTGCGCGCGACCAGGCCCTCGACGATTTTGTCGATTTGCGAGTGCATCAGCGGCTCGCCGCCGGGTATGGAAACCATAGGCGTGCCGCACTCGTCCACGGCCTTGAAACATTCTTCGGGCGTCAATTCCTTTTTCAAAATATGGGCTGGATATTGGATCTTGCCGCAACCCGCGCAGGCTAGGTTGCAGCGGAAAAGCGGTTCCAGCATCAAGACGAAGGGATAGCGCTTACGTCCCTGGAGTTTCTGTTTCAGGACGTAGGAAGCTACTGTCCACATCTGCGAGATTGGTACTGGCATCTGGTCCTTACACCCTTAGATTCTGTGAGCAACCCGTTGTCCGCCACTACTGGTAATTACTGTCGTTCTACGCAAGATTGTCCCTTTCTATTGTACCTGAGATGCCGCTATTTCTGTTTAGGAGCTTTCGTGGCAGTAACAATTAATAGGCGCTTTAGTGCCGTTGCTGAGGACAATCGCACTCACGAGTTCAGCATCGGCTCAGGCGTACAATCGGGACGTGTCAGAGCCAACGACAACGGCGGGAATGCCCCGGGAAAGCCTCCTGTCGCTATTTCGAGACTTCGAACGGTACCGTAACGATATTGCGATCATTCAGAAACGAGGCTATCGCCGAGAGACGTGGACGTATCGCAAGTTGGGGGATGCTGCAAGAGCATGCGCACTTTCGCTGAAGGAACACGGCGTTCGAACTGACGATCGCGTTTTGCTGTGGGCACCCAATTGCGCTGAGTGGCTAACGGTTTTTTGGGGCTGCCTTTTGCTGGGCGCGGTAGTGGTGCCGATGGACGACGGGGCCAACGCCGAGTTTGTTTCTCGAGTAACGAGAGATGCCGGAATCAAATTGGTGGTGGCATCGCGCGACAAACAGTCGGGAGAGCAACGGGCATTCGAACCAACCATGGAAGTAATCGATATAGATGAGTTGGCGGGCACCTCACTAAGCCGAGGCCAGCAAGGTAAATTAGCTTCCCGCTTAACAAAAGAGTGTCCAGATTACGAAGCCTTCTCCGATGTACCCATTACGCGAACTCACATTGCGCAAATTTTGTTTACCTCCGGCACCACGTCGGAGCCTCGCGGAGTGGTGCTGACGCACGGAAACTTTCTGGCTAATTTGCAACCTGTGGAAGCGGGGATCGATTCGTATCGAAAATATGAGCGCTGGTTTCATCCATTGCGGTTTGTGACATTGGTGCCGCTCAGCCACGTATTCGGACAATTCATGGCGTTGTTCGTGCCGCCGCTGCTGGGGGCGGGTGTTGTGTTCGAATCCTCAAGCAACCCAGCAGAAATTATGCGGTTCCTTAAACGGGAGCGGGCGACCGCGCTGGTCGCGGTGCCAAGAATGGTGGAAGCGCTTCGCAATGGGATAGAACGGGAACTCGTTGCACACGGCCGGCAGGAATGGCTCGCAAGAAAGTTCAAAGCTGCGGAGGGAAAGAAATTTCTGCGGCGCGCGTGGATTTTCAGGAGCATTCATCGCCGGCTGGGGTGGAAATTCTGGGCCATTATTTCTGGAGGCGCGGCACTTGCGCCACGTGATGAAGAATTTTTTGCGCGCATTGGCTATGCGGTCGTACAGGGCTACGGGATGACGGAAACGGCTTCGCTCATCAGCCTGAACCATCCTTTTCGAGTTGCGGCCGGAACCATTGGAAAAGTATTGCCGGGGCGCGAATTTCGTCTCGCCGAAGACAGGGAAATTCTCGTGCGCGGCGAAAACGTTTCCGCCGGTTATTGGGAAGCGGGCGCACTGCGGCAAACGCAAAACGCGGGGTGGCTGCACACCGGAGATATTGGAGAACTGGATAGTGAAGGGAATCTGCGCTTTCGTGGACGAAAGAAAAACGTGATGGTCACGCCCGCCGGGCTGAACATATATCCAGAAGATTTGGAAGCGGCGTTGAGAAAACAGCCAGGGGTTCGCGATTGTGTGGTAGTTCCTATCGAACGGAAGGGAAACGCTGAGCCTTGCGCTGTCCTTCTGTTCGATGCTGATGCCTTAGCGTCTGCTGACGAGGCGATTACCGAGGAATCACAAAAGGCCAGGTCCGAACGAATCGCATCGGTGGTGATCGAGAACGCCAACCGGACGCTCGCCGAATATCAACACATCAACACATGGGTGGTTTGGGAAGAACCGGATTTCCCGCGCACTCCGACGGGAAAACCACGGCTGTCGATAATCTCAGCGCACATTTCAGAATACCTCAAAGGTATGGACGATCCGGGTGACCCCAGCCGAGTTTCGGACCGATCGCCATCCTCCGATGAAGGTTTGGACCAATTGGTGCGGCGATTTGCTCCTAATTTTGCCCGTCCGTCTGCAAATGGGGCTGCATTGGAATCTCACCTGGGACTTACATCACTGGACCGCGTCGAACTAATGAGTGCGCTGGAGGAAAAATATCATGTGGAGCTGGACGAGACTACGTTTTCGAATGCCCAGAGCGTCGCCGACATTCAAAGGCTATTGAAGCAGCCTGCAGCGCAACGTGCACAATATAGTTATCCACGCTGGGCACAAACATGGCCGATTCGCTTGGCGCGCCTGGTTGTTTACTATGCGCTCGTTTGGCCCAGCACGCTGTTGCTGGCGCATCCCAAGATAATTGGCCGCGAAAATGTTCGATCTCAACGCGGGGCGCTGCTGGTGGTGTCCAATCATGTGACTCGGCGCGCCGATATCGGCTTGATCCTGGCGGCATTGCCGAGACGTTACCGCGACAACCTGACTACGGCTATGGGAGGCGAGACTCTTCACAATATGCGGCAGCCGCCACGCGATTGGATTTTCTTCAAGAGATGGAGCTATCGGCTCGGCTATTGGCTGGTGACGGCGCTGTTCAACGTTTTCCCGCTGCCGCAACGTTCCGGTTTTCGAGAAAGTTTTCAATTTGCAGGGGAATCGGCGGATCGCGGCTACAGCATTCTTGTTTTTCCCGAGGGCGAAGTTACGCGCGACGGCATCATCGCTCCCTTTCAGGAAGGCATCGGGCTGCTGGCACGAAACCTGGCTTTGCCTATACTTCCCATGCGCCTCGACGGTGTATGGCAAATGAAGAGCGAGCATCGCCGACTGGCCAAGCCGGGCGAAATTACAGTTCGCATCGGTGCTGCTGTGACTTTTTCCGCTGGCACGGATCCAGGCAGCATCGCACGGCAGTTACAAACGTTGGTGGAGGCGCTTTGAACCTGGAAGCACCGATGAGCACGAGCCCGGCAGGCAGTTTTAATCTATGGCAAAATGAAGATTGAACAGTCATGGCGAATAGAACCACTCTCGAAGAAGAACGCGCGGCAAAGTCTCCTAAACCTGCAAAGAAGACTGCTAATGGCGGCGGCGAAAATGGCGGTGTTGCGGAGCGCGAACGTGTATTTGAATTATTCCGCCGCTGGGGATTTTACGAATCCAATCTGGATCCGCTGGGCTTTTTTGAACCGGTAAAGCGTCCCGAACTAGATTTGACCGGGCCGGCCGCTGACGAGGCCCGCGCAATTTATTGCGGAACGGTGGGCGCCGAATTTATGCACCTGCCCGAGCAGGAACGGCGGGAATGGATTGCAGAGCGTCTTGAAAGCCCGGCCTCTCCGGTGGACCAGCGGAAAATACTGGAACGGCTGGTCCGTGCGGACCTGTTTGAGCAGGTTTTGCAGGCGCGCTACCTGGGGGCGAAACGGTTTTCGCTCGAGGGAGTCACGGCACTCATTCCTCTGCTTGATGCGCTGCTGGAAGCTGCGGGAGAAACCGGGGCGCGGGAGAGCGTTATCGCCATGAGCCACCGCGGGCGGCTGAACGTGATGGTACACACCGCGTGCAAGCCCGCTCATCAGGTGGTTTCCGGATTTGAAGATGTGGATCCGCGCAGCGTACTTGGCGCCGGCGACGTGAAATATCACGTGGGAGCAACCGGGGCATTCAAAACCACCACGGGAAAGCAAATCGCTATTCACCTGGTATCGAATCCCAGCCATCTCGAGGCCGTCGATCCGGTAGCGATGGGGCGGGCACGCGCGAAACAGACGCGCCTCGGCGCGGACACTACGAAGACTGTCGTGCCCATTGTGATGCATGGCGATGCCGCCTTCGCCGGCCAGGGCATCTGGGCCGAAACTTTGAACCTGGCGGACTTAAAGGCCTACACCGTTGGCGGCACGATTCACATCATCGTAAATAATTTGATCGGGTTTACGACGCGCCCGGTGCAAACGCAGTCGTCGCGCTTCGCCTCCGACATCGCCAAGCGACAGTCTGTTCCTGTGTTTCACGTAAACGCCGAGGATCCCGATGCGGTTGTTCGCATTGGAAAGATTGCGGCGGAGTATCGGGCAAAGTTTGGTAGCGACGTGGTGGTGGATATCATCGGATATCGCCGCCATGGCCACAGTGAAGTGGACGATCCGACGATCACCCAGCCGCTGCTTTACGAAAAAATCAAAGCTCACCCACAACTGTGGAAGATATACGCCAAGCAAACAGGAATTGATTCCGCGGCGATGGCTGAAGGGATTCGCGCGGAGTATGAAACGGAACAAACCAAGGCGCGGGAGGTAAAGAAATCGCCGCACCTGCGCAAACTTCCAGAGTACTGGTCGCCGTATAAGCGCGGGCGCTACGACGCCTCGCTGGAAGTCGATACTGGCGTACCGCTCGAGAAATTGGCGGAAATTACGGATGCGCTTTGCCGCGTGCCCCAAGGGTTTCACGTTCATCCCAAAATTGTGAAGTTGCTTGAACAGCGCGCGGAGATGGGACATGGGAAACGCGCTGTGGATTATGGCTTCGCGGAGGCGCTGGCGTTTGGGTCACTTTTACTGGAAGGGAATCCTGTTCGGCTGACCGGGCAGGACACGCAGCGGGGCACATTTAATCAGCGGCATGCGGTGCTGGTCGATACGCAAACCGAAGAAGAGTATTTGTCGCTCGCGCATCTTTCGCCGGAAGGGGCGCCCGGCGGGCCTTTTTGTGAGGTCGCCAATTCTCCGTTGTCGGAAGCCGCGTGCGTCGGTTTTGAATACGGCTTCAGCCGGGATTATCCGGAAGCGCTGGTGGCCTGGGAAGCACAATTCGGCGATTTTGTGAATGGCGCGCAAGTGATCATCGATCAATTCATTAGCGCGGGCGAAGATAAATGGGATTTACCTTCGGGATTGGTGATGCTGCTGCCGCATGGATACGAAGGGCAGGGTCCTGAGCACTCCAGCGCGCGCATTGAAAGATTTCTGCAACTCGCGGGCGAAGACAATATCCAGATCTGCCAGCCCTCGACAGCGGCGCAATATTTTCACATGTTGCGAAGGCAAGTGCGGCGGCCGTGGCGCAAGCCGCTGATTGTGTTTACTCCGAAGAGCATGTTGCGGCATCCGGACGCCAGTTCGCAGATTCAGGATTTCGCCGAGCCACGGTTTTTGCCGTTGATCCCTGATCGCGAAGTGGCGGACGCGAAACGCATTCTGATCGCCAGCGGCAAGGTTGGACATGAATTGCGCGCTGAACGCAAACGCCGGAATGATACGGAGACAGCTATCTTTTTCCTGGAACAGTTTTATCCGCTGCCGCGGCTGGATATCACCGCGGCAATCACCGCGCATCCCAATGCACGCGAAATTATCTGGGTGCAGGAAGAGCCGCGGAATATGGGCGGGTTCTTCTACGTGGTGCCGCGTCTCGACAGCTTGGCCAAGGGATTGGGATTGCGCTTGCGCTCGGTGAAGCGCTCGAGCAGCGCCAGCCCCGCCACAGGCTCCGCGAAAGCACACGAGCTAGAGCAAAAAACCCTCTTGGCGCTGGCTTTTACTACTTAGTTTGTTGAAGTGAGTTTTTCAAACGCGACAAAACTCGTTCATGCGACGTTCATCTGAGCGTCATATCCGCTTCACACCGGCTTTGCCACAATGAGCCGTGTCCATTGAGATTCCGAGCCATCAAAACCCTACACATGTCTATCGCAACGCGCCGCTGTACGATACACTGCCGCCCAGACAACGGAAGGCCCGCTCCATCAGCATGAAACGCATCCTGATCATTGAGGACGACCGCGACATCGTCGAACTGGTGCGCTACAACCTGGCCAATGAGGGCTTTCAAGTCAGCGCTGCTTCGGACGGGAACAGCGGCTTAAACTCCCTGAAAAAGACGCCACCCGATCTGCTGCTTCTCGACCTGATGCTGCCCAAGCTTTCGGGCTTGGATATTTGCAGAGAAATTCGACGCGATGATTCACTGAATCGTTTACCGATTCTCATGCTTACTGCGCGCGGAGACGAGGCGGATCGTGTTGTGGGTCTCGAAATGGGCGCGGACGACTATGTCACCAAGCCGTTTAGTCCCCGCGAATTGATTGCGCGGGTGAAAGCACTGTTGCGCCGCGCGGAGCCGCCCACGGATTCACCACGCATCATAGAAATCGGTAAATTGGCGATTGACCCGGCATCTTATCGCGTAAGTCATTCTGGAAAAGCAGTGCCGCTCAGCACGCTCGAGTTTCGTTTGTTGTATTATCTTGCTTCGCGACCGAATCGCGTGTTCACCAGGGACCAGTTGCTTGACGCGGTGTGGGGGACGGATCGTTTCGTCACCCCTCGTAGTGTTGATGTTTATGTCCGCCGCCTGCGCGAAAAGATCGAACCTGACCCGGAGAATCCGATGCATTTGAAAACGGTGCGCGGAGCCGGGTACTTGTTCGAAACCCGTGCGGCGTAATCTTTTCGCAAAACTCGGCCTTACATTCCTGGCGCTGCTCATCAGCGCTTTGCTGGCGGTAGATTACTTCGCGGAACGCGCTTTGCGCCGCGATTACGAGCGGACCGCCTACTCCCAACTTACCGCCATCGCCGGAGTCGCGCAGGCCCGCGCATTGGCCCTACCCGGGTTGCCGCCTGCGCGCCCGGAAGACGCCGCCAAATTAAATGAGTGGGTTTCGCAAATGGCGGCCAGCAATGCGCGCGTGACCATCATCGGTAGCGACGGCCACGTTTTTGCGGACTCCCAATCTGATTCGCAAACCATGGAGAATCACGCCACTCGCCCGGAAGTTCGCGCGGGGCTGGTGAACGGCAGCGGGCGCGCCATTCGTCACAGCGTCACGGTGAACCGCGACCTGCTCTATTACGCGGTTCGGCACGACCCGGCAAACGGACCGCCGGTCATTTTGCGATTTGCACTACCGATTGAAACCGTGGATGAGGTGCTGCAATCGTTCCGCCGAAGGTTGTGGCTTTCCTCATTTATTATTTTGCTCATCGCGGGAGTTGCGGCATTACAGATTTCAAGAATGTTCACCGATCGCGTGGAGCGTCTGAAAGACTTTTCTCGGCGCGTGGCTGCAGGTGACTTCACGGCCATTCCGGCCGATAGTTCCGGCGACGCACTCGACGCTTTGGGGGCGTCGATGAATCGTACCGCCGCACAACTGGACGAAACCATTCGCACACTGACGGAGGAACGCAATCTCTCCACGGCTATTCTGGGAAGCATGGTGGAAGGCGTTGCGGTGGTGAATGGTTCTGAACGCCTGCTTTTCGCCAATCAGGGATTCGCGGGAATACTTAACCTGAAGTTCCCTCCGAAATCGGGCAGCGCGCTGGTTGAAATTGTTCGGCAGACGGAACTGATCGAGGCAGTACGGCATGTGTTGCACGGCGAATCGCGGGTTGAAGCGGAAATTGTCACCGGAACGCTGCGTCAAAAGTTTTTTGCCGCCACGGTCGCATCCGTGCGTGCGGGCGATACACTCGGCGCGGTAGTGGTGCTGCACGACATCACCGAATTGCGCCGTTTGGAGCGTGTGCGCCGGGATTTCGTGGCCAACGTTTCGCACGAATTTAGAACGCCACTCACGGCTATACAGGGATTCGCGGAGACGCTGCTGGCGGGGGCCATTGACGATGCGGAAAATCGCGTGCGCTTCCTGGAAATAATTCTGGAGCACGCGCGGCGGCTGGCGCGGCTGACGGAAGACCTCCTTCGTCTTTCACAGATGGATTCTGACCGTTTGGAACTGGAGATTGACGAGGTCAGCGTGTCGCAAATCGTCGACAGTTGCCTGGCAACGGCGCAACACCGCGCTTTGGAAAATGGTCTGAAACTGTCGGTGCAGATGCCCTCAAATCCACCAAGTGTCGCGGGCGACCGCCGCCGGTTGGCTGAGGTACTGCAAAATCTTTTGGATAACGCGCGGCAGTACACCCTGCCTGGCGGCGAGATAGTACTGCGTGCGGAGGCACACGACTCGGAAGTGGTGTTCACGGTGTCCGATACCGGCATTGGGATTCCGCGGGCGGATCAGTCGAGGATTTTTGAGCGATTTTATCGTGTGGATGCGGCGCGATCGCGCGAGGCGGGCGGGACGGGACTCGGTCTGGCCATCGCCAAACACTTGATCGAAGCGCACGGCGGACGCATCTGGGTAGAAAGCGAAATTGGCAAAGGCTCGCATTTTCATTTTTCGGTGCCAATTTTCGATGCACATAGGATGGTGCAGCATGCGGGTCCCAGCAGCGCGGCACAAGCGAGACACAACCGCGGACGGACCCCTTCTTCGTAACTGGGCTTCGTGATTCTTCTCGGTCGTCTTGAACGGCGCAAGTTTCGACACACTCCTTTGAAATAATTCGAGCATTCATACACATGTGAACATCCTGTAATACTTCTGGCCGCACACTTTGCGAGGAGCGACGATTTCGCGCAGAGCCGCTCGGAAAGAGGCCAGCTTATGGCAAGCGTTTCAAAAATAACCGGGGCGGTGCTGTACGACACGCTGGTGAATTACCTGGTTTCAATGTCGCGCACTGTGGAAGGCGCGATGAATCGGGCTTTGGACGCGCTAGTGAACGTGGACAGTTCACGGACGACAGCCAATTTGCCGGGGGAAGTATTTCTGCTGGAGCCACGCATCAATGAAATGGAAGTGGTCATCGACGAACACGCTATTCGCTTGTTGCGGCAATGCAGTTTTAATGACCATGAGATGCGGCTGATCGTCGCCGCGCTGAAAATCACCAACGATCTGGAGCGCATCGGCGACCTGGCCGTCAATCTTGCGCAATGCGTTATCTCGTTGCGGGAGATGACTAAAATCGCGGCGATAGAAGAACTGGCACCCATGGCTGCGGCGGTGCGCAGCATGGTGGGCAAAAGCCTGGGAGCCTTAATTTTCAAGAATGTCGAGATGGCTTTGCAGGTACTGGAGAGCGACGATGCCGTGGATCAATATCGCGATCGTATTTTTGAGGAATTGCTGCGACGCATGATGCAGGAACCGGCGATGATCAGTCCGGGCTTGCAATACGTGCTGGCGACACGCCATCTGGAGCGCATCGCCGATCACGCGACCAATATATCCGAGGACATTATTTTTTGGGTGCGCGGCCTGGATGTGCGCCACGGCCGGGGCTTGTTGGTGGCTAATGGCCCGGGCGAGGACGGAGGATCCACAACGGCCTCGCGTGTCACAGAAAATTCATACGGCCTTCATCCGCATTCGGCGGTTGAGCTGCAAGACTAACCGCGTTTGATCTTCAATTCATGTCCTACCTGGGGACCAGAGCACCCCTGGCTCTGGTCCCTATCTCCCCTCTGCCAGGTTGATGATTTTCGTCCTCGAACTCGCCTGGGTATCGTTGTTGACAGCCTAGTGCTTTCGAATTATTGCGCTTCCGCCCATTCGAATTAAGAATCTCCGCAAGTTTCGACGTTCCATTACCCAATTGATTGTGTTGTCGGGCCGTACCCACGCGACGAAGTTTTAAGCGCGGTGTGTTCCGTCGGGGATTCGCGTACACAGGCTTTATTTTTGCCGGGAGATGACCAGCATTATGAAACTCGAAATCTGTTTGAAGAAATTCCTTGTGGCGACGCTAGGTATTCTCAGCTGCGGTGCTTATGTTCGAGCACAGTCCGACCCGCCGCCGCTTGAAATCGGAGGTGTCACCTTCTCAGGCAGCATTCGCGAACGTTACGAGGTGTGGGACTGGTTTCCGGCGAAAGGGCAGGATTTTTACAGCTACTCTGGCACGCTCATGCGCTTTGCACTCTCGCAGAAGCGGCAAAACTTTGATTGGACCGTGGAGTTTGCTGTTCCGGTGCTGCTGGGGCTGCCAGACCGCGCGGTCGATCCGGCCCCGCAGGGACAACTGGGGCTGGGACCCGCTTATTACGCGGCCAACAACAAGAATCAATACACGGCCTTCATTTTTCCGAAGCAGGCCTTCGTGCGTTTAAAAGGAGACCACGCCAGTCTGCAATTTGGCCGCTTTGAATTTACTGACGGCAGTGAAGTGAAGCCGGCCAATGCCACACTGGCTTCCGTGAAGAATGATCGCATCGCGCAACGATTGATCGGCACGTTTGGTTATTCCGACGTGATGCGGAGCTTTGACGGCGCGCACTACGTTTATGCGAGTGGTCCGTGGAATTTTACTGCAGTCGGTGCGATACCGACACGTGGGGTCTTTCAGGTAGATGGCTGGGGCTGGGTGAATACCCCCATCGCTTATGTTTCCGTTACGCGGGAGCTGGACAAGGGCGCCGTGCACGCGGAATGGCGCGCTTTCGGCTTGTTTTATCATGATGATCGCGGGGTGTTAAAGACTGACAATCGCCCCACACCCGTGCGCAGTCTCGATCTGCAGCCGATCGACATCGGCACATATGGCGGCCATTTTATCGCCGCTCTTCCGGTGGGAGCCGGCACTGTCGATCTGGTTGGTTGGGGCGCGTTGCAAAGCGGGCGATGGGGCGCGCTTACGCAGCGTTCCGCGGCAGGTTCGGCGGAAGCGGGTTTCCAGCCACATATTTTGCCTTCAGTGCGGCCGTGGATTAGGGGCGGTTATTTCTACTCTAGCGGAGATGGCAATCCCGCGGACGATACGCACGGGACATTCTTTGCAGTGTTACCGACACCACGCGTTTACGCGCGATTTCCGTTCTTCAATGAAATGAATAATCGGGATCTCTTCGCGGAGCTGATGCTGCGTCCCGGCAAAAATCTGGTATTGCGCACCGATGTTCATGGTCTGTGGCTGGCCAATAGTAACGATCTCTGGTACACCGGCGGCGGCGCATATCAGCCCTGGACATTTGGATTTTCCGGGCGGCCATCAAATGGTTCGACGGCTTTCGCCAATCTGTACGACATGAGCGCGGACTATAAATTTACCCACGGCGTTACGCTGGGTCTTTATTTTGGATACGCACAAGGCCGCGCGGTGATCGAAAAAATTTATCCCGGCAACAGCAACGGCCTGCTGGGATTCACAGAAGTGAATTACCGTTTCTAGCTGGTCGCCTATTTGCGTTCTTTGGCAGACTCTCAAGCCCCATGTAAACGAAAAAAAAAGGAAGGGCAGCCCAGGGGGAGCTGCCCTTCCGCGACCCCTCGTTAAAGGGAGACGCCCTGCCGCTGTTATGGCAGGTAATAGCGGAACGACGTCCATACCATGTTGTCGATGCCCTTCGGAGAGATGGCGGAGCCACCGGTTGGCACTCCGCCAGTTCCGGAGTAGGCGTCCTTAGCGAGGTAGGAATACTGAACGCCAAACTGAAAACGGCCTTTGGGACCCTGGTAGAACTTGTACCAGAACCCGACGGTAGCCTCCTGAATCAAGCGAATATCCCCAGCGCAATTTGCCCCCGATGACGGATTGAAGTCGTTCACAGGAACTCCTTCCGTGCCGCATCCGGTATTGTTGGCGGCGAAGTTTCCGTAGCCACCGATACCAGTGGTGCTGATGACCGTATGGGTGGTGGCCGGGATGGCAGGTGTAGTAGTGGTGACGCCGCCGGTGGTGGTACTGGTGGCAGGAATGGCGGTCGTCTTGGTTATAGTGATGGCGTCATAGCCGGAATAGCCCGCGCGCCAGGCATATTCCAGGCCCCAGTAACCATACAGGTCGAGCTTGGGTGTGGGGTGCACTTCAATTCTTGCCAAGCCGTGTGCAGTACGAATCAGTGCAAGCGAGCCGTCTGGACGAGCCGTGGCGTCAGCCAGTTGTGCTCCGCCATATCGGGCGATTCCGTCTCCGCCAACGGCCTTGAGACCCAAATCCACCTTCTTGTGGAAGAGAGGAAATAACGCGCTGGCACCAACACCAGCGCCGGTGGCACTGCTGTTCATGGCGCCGAAACTGCTCACGACGGTGGGCGTAGGGGATGCGCACCCGAGAACAGTCGGAGTTGCCGGTTTCACGGTGTCAGCTGCGTTGGTTCCGACTACACCGCAAGGATAGATGCGATCGCGGAAAAGGCTGGCGATTGCAAATATTTCATAGTGGCCAAAGCCTGGATCGAGGGTGGCCTTGAAGATCAAGTCAGGAGCCTTATTGACGGTGTAGCCGGTGGAATCAAATGCGTTATAGAGACCGGCGCCAGCGCCAGGAGCGTTGATGAAAAAATTACCGGTGGTAGCGCTGGTGGCACCGGTGGTCTGGATCACCGCCGGGGCTGCGGCAGAGTTGATGGTGGTGACGCTGGAGAAGCCGCGACCTCCAATGGTGGCCTGCGGGCCTTCAATGGAGAAGCCCAGGGCGAATTTGTCGCCGAAGTCCTTTACCACACGGAATCCGTATTGACGGGCCCAGGTGAAGCCCACGACGTAATTGGGATCAATCATCTGCGGGAGGTTTTCCTGACGATTGAACATACCTTTTTTCGTTTCGGTCGCTAAGCTCCACATCTGACCGCCGGTGAGAATAAAACCATTGTCGAAGGCGGCTTGCGCCCACACTTGGCGTTGGCGAAACACGTAGCTGTTGGTCTGGCGGTTGTTGGAAGTAGTGCCGGCACCGAGGAAGTCCGCTTCGTAATAGCCGGTCCCCTTGACGGAGCCGATTTTTGTTTCCGCCAACAGCGAGGCGCGGCTCTGTCGGCCGGTAAAAGCATTCTCACTCACGTGCGCGAGGTCGGCGGCCGAGAAGGGAATGCCGGTGAACGGCGTGGCGATATCTCCTCCGGTGGCGCGGCTGCGATAAACCGTTTCGGCCGCCAGGAAGCCTCCTGGCGTCAGAGCGACACCCTTATACCGTATGGAACCCGGGCCGTCTTCGGTGGGTTTCGATTTGGGATCATTAGGGTCCGCAGCCTGCTGCGTCACAACGCTGCCCATGGCGCCGGCATTGTGAATCGCTTCCGTGGCGGTTTTAGCCGCGACACTGGTTGTGACCGCCTCGCTGGCCTTCACACTAGCTTCGCTGGCACGCGAATTTGCCGCCGCAGCGGCCTCGCGAGCTTCGTCGATCTGGCGATCGCGCTTGGCGAGTTCTTCTTTCAGCGATTGCAATTGTTCCTGTTGCGATTGCAGAGTTTGACGCAGCTCTTCAATCTCAGCAGCAATGGCCGAATTCGATTTGTCGGACTTCGCGGTTTCCTTGGCTTTCTCCGATGGTGCGTTCTTGGCCGGGGTCGAGTCGGCGTCTTTCGGTGAATCAGCGAATGCTATTCCCGACGTGAGGAATAGAGATAGTGTTAGTGCTGCCAGTTTTTTCATTGCCTCTCTCTTTTAGATCTAAATTCAAGATGTACCGGAGTTAATCTGTCGCGTGGCAGAGAACGGTAAAGGCTCCGTCTTACGGTTGCGTGAATCCGATGTGAATATCCTGTAACACACCGGCGCAGCTTCGATTTAAACCGCAGTTGGGATGGGAGTTACGAAAATTGAAGATGGGTTCAACAGCAGGCGAACAAGCCGCAAGAGGACTGCTGATGCATGGGAAGCCATGTCTTCTTGCGGGAGCCAAGAATCCATTTTCGTAGCGTCCAGGCGACGGGCCTCTAACCTTCTGCACCAAGAAATCAGACTATTTCGGTCCGGCCATGGTAAAGGCGAGCACAATTTGCGTCAAGCGATATTGGTACTGGGCGTCGGTGCCCTCGATGTCCGCTTCGGTCTTTTGCAAAGTGGCTTGGCTGAATTCCACGATGGAACTAAGTCCCAAATTGTAGCGAGATTGCGCCAGGTCAAATGCCAGGTTGGCCTGCTCGCGGAGCTGCCTGGTCACAGAAAGTCGTTCGTACGCCCGATTGGTGTCCTGCCAGGCGTTCCGAACATCCCGGGCGATGTTATTCCTCAGATCCGACAGCCTTTGACGATTGGCTTCTGTTTGTAAATCCGCCGCTTTTGCGCGCGCGTCAAACATAAAACCGGTGAATATCGGAACGTTAATATTCACGCCCGCCGCTCCATACCAATTGGTTAGCGGCTGGCCGCTGCGTACTGGCGTAACCCCGACAGCAGCGAGGGCGCTGATCGTGGGTCTTTTTAAATCGTGCTCCGCGCTTGCAAACTTTTCCGCGGCGGCCACTTGGTCTGTCAACGACTGCACTTCAGGACGCTGTTGCAAAGCTTGCATGACCAAGGGGTTTACATCGGGCGCCGGCGGAGCGGTTTCTTTGATGTCCTCTACTGGTTGAAAATTTTGCTGGTCCTGATAACCAAGGATGGCGGAAAGAGAATTCAGCGAGGCCTCGTAATTATTGACGGCCTCCAGCAGCAACAGCCGGCCACGGGCCAAATCCACGTTGGCGAAGCTCAAATCGATATCGGACTTCAGTTTCGCGTTGGTGAGTGCCTGAATCTTGTCCACAAAAGTTTGGCGAGTGGTGACCGTTTCTTGCGCCACGCTGACCAGCGCTTTGGTCTCCAGGGCGCTAAAAAATGCCTGGTCGACGGCCAGCACGATCTGTGCTGCGGTGGCTTGAGCCAACATGTCCTCGGCCTTGGCTTGATATTGCGAACTTGCAATAAGGTTGTTGGTGCGTCCGAAATCAGTGATCAACTGGCTGACCGTTGCGCCCGAAGCCGCGCGCGGAAAAATGATGGGATTGTTTAATGCTCCAGCGGTTATGCGACTGCCGGCGTGGGAGTCCGCGGCAGTGACGCTTAGATAGGCGTTGGGCATCAGGGCTGAACGTGACTCACGCACGTTTTGTAGGGACACCAGCGCCTGCAGTCTACCTATAGTGATTTGCGGATTCCTTTTCAGCGCAAGATCCTCGGCTTCCTTCAGCGTCAAGTTAGGGCCCACGGCATGGGCGGCCAGGGCATTGGCAGCTTGAGATTGCTCCGGGCTATTTTGTGGGATTGGCGCTGGTTGGGGCGTGGGGTTCGCCTGTGGAGTTTGAATCTGTGCTGGCGCGCTGACGCAGCCGAGAATTGCAATCGCAGCGGCGAGGTGTAGGTGGCTACTCGGGCTTCTCACGCGTGACTCGCTTCCGGAATTTGTTTTTCGTTGCGGTGCGCCAGAATGTACGCGGCCGGAACCAGGTAAACAGTTACAACCACGGAAACCAGTAGGCCACCGATGATGGCGCGTGCCAGCGGCGCATAAGCTTCTGAGCCGGTGCCTAGTTTCAGCGCCATGGGAATCAATCCCAGAATGGTGGCGAGTGAAGTCATCAGAATGGGCCTCAAGCGCACGCGACATGCGGTGGCCACGGCCTCACGCATCGGCTTTCCTTGCTCTCGCAACGTGCGCGTAAATTCCACGATCAAAATACTGTTGGATACCACGATGCCCACCATCATCACCACACCCATCAGGGACATCACGTTGAGAGTCGTGCCGGTCGCCAGCAACAGCACAATTACGCCGGTAATTCCCGGGGGAATCGCCAGCAAAATCACAAACGGATCAATGAATGATTGAAATTGGGCCACCAGAATCAGAAAGACCAAGACGACCGAAAGAATCAGTCCGAATCCGAAGCTGGTAAAGGACTGATTCATGCCCTGAACCGACCCGCGCAGATCGACCTGCACGCCTTCAGGCAAGTGCGCATCTTTCAAAATTTTCTGAATCCCCTTGGTCACCCCGCCAAGGTTTTCTGTCGCTGGCGCGACGTACAAATCAATTACCCGGCGAAGCTGGTAGTGATCCACTTCCGTGGGAGACTCGATGGGCGTCAGCTTTACCACGGAATCCAGAGGCGTTGAATTTTTTCCATCCGGTGAGCGCAGCGGAATCTGTTTCAGATCGTTGAGAGACTTGATCTGGTTTTCGCGGTATTGCACGGTCAGGAGGTAATCATTTCCGCTGCGCGGATCTACCCAGTAACTGGGAGCGATCATCCCGTTGGAGTTCAACGCGGTGATCACGTTATCCACGACTTCTTTCTGATCCAGGCCCAACATGCTGGCCCGTTCACGGTCCACGTCCAAACGCATCGCGGGATAATCGAGATCCTGTGGAATCAGCAGGTCGTTCACACCCTTAATCTCGCGAATCTTCGCCGCCAGATCCAAAGCTGTGCGGTCAGTCTTTTCCAGATCTGAGCCGCTCACCTGCACATCCACGGGAGCAGGCAAGCCAAAGTTGAGCACGGCATCAACCAATCCGCCGGACTGAAAGTACGTACTGATTTCCGGAATATCCTGAGCCAAACGCTTTCGCACGCGGTCCATGTACTCGTAACTGCCAACCTTGTGATTCTCTTTGAGGCTCACTTGAATGAACGCGGTATTTTGCCCGGAATTGCTGGTGTACATGGCGGAGAAGTCCGGCGTGATGCCGATATTCGAAACAATCATGCCCATTTCATCACGGGGAACGATGGTGCGGATTTCGTCCTCAATTCTGGCTACGTATTTTTCAGTTAGTTCAATGCGCAGTCCCGGAGGCGCTTTCAAATTGATCACAAACTGGCCGGGATCGGTGCGGGGAAAAAAGGACACCCCCAGCAAGGGATAAAGCGCAAGGCTCAAAAGAAAGACACCCATCAGCCCGACCACGGTCCCAATCGGACGGGCAACAGATAGAGCCAGCGTCCGATCATAGCTGCCGAGCATCCTCTCGAAATAAAAATTGAATTTCTCGACAATGCGCCCGAAGGTGGAGACTCTATCGCCGTGTATTTCTTCGTCGGCTTCATGACGGCCCATCAGCTTTGCGCAATACAACGGCACCACGGTCATAGCCACCAGGTAGGACGCGGCAAGTGACAGCACTACGGCCAATGCTAAAGCGGTGAACAGGAATTGACTGACGCCGCTCAAGAACGTCACCGGGAAAAAAACAATCATGGTGGTGAAGGTGGCCGCCAGCACCGGCATGGCGACTTCCTTTCCGCCCACTTCCGCGGCAGTCGCGGGATCTTCTCCCATTTCCAAATGCCGGAAAATGTTTTCGAGCACCACTACGGAGTTATCGATCAAGCGCGAGAAGGCCAGCGCCAAGCCCCCCAGCACCATGGTGTTGACCGTCCCTCCGCCCGCCGAGATGGCCATGAACGCCGCGAGCGCTGACAAGGGAATCGACAGCATGACCGCAATGGTCGCGCGCACACTTCCGAGAAATAAGAGGATCATCACGGCGGTGAGCACGATGCCGATTCCGCCTTCATGCAGAAGGTTGTCGATGGCTTTTTTTACGAACAGCGATTGATCGAAGACTACGGCGGTTTTCAGACTCTTCGGAATGTCCGTCAAAGTCTTGACCGCTCCCTTGATGCCGTTGACCACCGCGATGGTATTGGTGTCTCCACCTTGCTTCAGCACCGGCAAATAAACGGATTTCTGGCCGTCGATGCGCACCACATTGGTTTGAATCTGCTGCGCGTCCTGTGCCGACCCGATGTCCGCAACCATAACGGAAGCCCCGGACAGCGTTTTTAATGGCACGGCATTGATTTCTTTGGTAGAAGGCAGCTGGCTGTTGGTATACAGGTTGTAATCGAGATTTCCGATGCGCACGTCGCCGGCCGGCAAAATCAAATTGCTGTTGTTCACCGCGCGAACCACGTCCATAAGGCTTAGCTGGTTGGCCTGCAGTTTTAGCGGATCCACGTACACCATAATTTGCCGGTAACGTCCGCCAAATGGCTGCGGTACTGATGCGCCGGGAACATTGGCGACCTGGTTGCGAACGTTGTATTGCCCAAGGTCGCGCAACTGCGTCTCGTTGAGACCTTGTCCCTTCAACGTAATCAGGCAAACGGGGAGGCTGGAGGCGTCGAACTGCAGAACCACCGGCGGCAATGTTCCTGGTGGAAGCCTGCGGAGATCCGCCATGGCCAAATTGGAAATGGAGCCGGCTGCCGCGGCGGGGTCCATGCCGGCTTGAAAGTAAATTTTAATGAGGCTGACCCCGGGCAACGAGCGCGATTCGATGTGATCCACACCGCTTGCCAAGGTAAAAAATCTTTCGAAGGGGCCGGTAATGTCGCTTTCAATCTGCTCCGGTGGCATGCCGCTAAAAAATGTGGCCACCACCACCACGGGAATTCTGATGGGCGGGAAGAGGTCCACCGGCATGCGCGCTACGGTTGTGGTGCCGATGATGGCGATCATCAGGCATAGAACAATAATCAGATAGGGATACTTAATCGCGAATCGAGACATTAGGCGGCCGTCTCCGTGCGTTTGCCGCTGACATCTTTCGGTTGCACTTTTTCTCCCGGATGGAACTGGCTGCGCCCGCCAATGACCACCCGGTCGCCTTCCGACACGCCGCCCAGAACTTGCACGTAGGCCTCGCCTTCGAAGCCCAATTTAATTTTCCGCTCTTCGATCTCGTTGTTTTTGTTAACCGTCAATACCGTGGCTTCGTTGTCATTTCGCGCCACCGCTTCCAACGGAACGCAAAGTTCGTTGGCGTTTTTTGCCAACGACAGCGTGGCCTCAGCGTACATTCCGGGAATCAAACGTCCATCCTTGTTGGCAAAATCGACTTCGGTTTCCATGGTGCGCGTTTGCCGGTCTAAAGAATCCGCGAAGCGCGAAACCTTGCCTTGGAAATCCTGATTCAGCGCTTGTATGCGTGCCTTTACCGGATCACCAAGATGAATCTGCGCGGCCGCCGATTCAGGAACTGGCAGGACCAGCCTGAGCTTCGATACTTCAGCTAACCGCACGACAGGTCCGGCCCCGCTGCTCGCGGACGTACCACCCTGAATTAGCGCGCCGGTGTCGGCCAGTCGCGCGGTGATGACGCCTGCGAATGGCGCGGTGATACGCGAATAGCTCTCCAGCGCGTAATATTGCTTTTGATTTGCTTGCGCTACTTCGAGCTGTTGGCGCGCCGCGGAGAGTTGCGCTTCGGCACTGGATACCTGGGCCTCGGCCTCCAGGTCCTTGGCTTGGGAGTCGTCAATTTCCTGTTGGGCCACGAGGCCAGTTCGCGCATCTGAGGCTTGCTTCAGCCGCGCGTAACCAGAGTGCGCCGCAGCGTGAGCAGATTGTGCACGGTTAAGGTCGCTCTGGGCGCGGCGGATTTCTTCTTCGGAGCGGCGTACCGCGGCATCTGCGCCGGAAAGCTCTGCGGCCAGCTCAGGAACTTCCAGCACCGCCAGCACTTGACCTTCTCTTACGTGATCACCCACATCGACATTAATATTCCGAATGTAACCGGCGACTTTGGCGTGTACTTCCACGTCCTGGAAAGGCTTGAACTCCCCGGCGATGGTCAGAGTGTTGCCCAGCGCCCGTCGTTCGACCGTCACGACCGCAGCTTCTGGGATGTTGGCGCCGCTTTCTGGATGACTGGGATCGTCGGCCTCGCTGGGAGCTCGGCCCATCCATCTCCAGGCAAGCAACACCACGACGACTAAAGCTCCTATCACTATCCACAATCTTTTTTTGGTCATGCAGAAAATCCTTCGAGTTCGTCCGTGAAAATCGTCTCATGCCAATTTCGAAGATTCGAAAAGGCTAAAGAGATCGCTCTATCTAACAGCTACCACCCGTGGGAATGTTAAAAATCGTGGACTAATTTGCCGGAGGGGGCCGAAACCACAAATCGGCGCACACTAACTGATAAGCGCAGAGATGGTGCGTGGAAACTTCGGCGGCTTGGCCCACGAGAAAATTCAGGGGGAACTCAAGCCAGGTGGTTGCAACTGCGATGGGTATTGCGTAAATCTTACGCGCATCGGTCGGACTGAAGTGCTGCAATTCAGAGGAACCCACAGTCGCGCGGTAGCTCAAACTGTGTTGAACATTAGGCTGCGCTGAAGAAGGGGAGGCCAGCGTAAGGTACGGATTGTATAGAAACAAGATCGCGAGTGCCAGGCACACAAACAGCGTAAACCGACGCTGCAAACAGGATTGGTGAACCAAGTTCACTTTTTTCGCCTTCTTCGAACAATAGTAGGAAGTTTACAAGCGGTCAATAGATGCCTGACGTGATTGTGCTAACGTGCGCCCTGGCGTTATCTGCAGTAGTCCGAGGTCAATCTGAACTCCTGGGCATCCGATAACTCCATTTATGGCTTGGAGTTACAGAGCTCCTCTGAATTTAAGCGGCTGACATTGCTGTTGTAACAATCCCGTAACAAAAACCAGCCACACTGATGTGCTTCTATCTTACCCCGGACGTGTGGAGAAAAAAACGCATGAAGCGACTCGTATCACTCTTCCTTGCTGTTCTCGCGCTCGTCACAATGGGTGTGGCCCAGGGCGCGCTTTCCATCAACGGCGCTGGCGCCACGTTTCCGAATCCAATGTATTCAAAATGGTTCGATGACTATCACAAGAAACACTCCGATCTTGAGATCAACTATCAGTCCATCGGGTCGGGCGGGGGCATCAAGCAGGTTACCGAAGGCACTGTCGATTTCGGGGCTTCCGATGGTCCGATGAATGATGAACAGCTAAAAGCATTTCAAGACAAGCACGGCTTTCCGATCCTGCATTTTCCCACCGTTCTCGGCGCCGATGTGCCTACCTACAATATTTCTGGTGTGACTGGGGAGCTGAACTTCACTCCCGAGGCGATTGCTGCGATTTTCCTGGGCAAGGTCACCAAGTGGAATGACCCGCTCATAGCCGGCGCGAACAAGGGAGTGAATCTTCCTGGAAACGACATTGTCGTAGTGCACCGCTCGGACGGCAGCGGCACAAGTTATATCTGGACGGATTATCTGTCGAAGGTCAGCGATGAATGGAAAAACAAGGTGGGGAAAGGCACTTCCGTCAACTGGCCTGCAGGCCTTGGCGGCAAAGGCAACGAAGGCGTTGCTGGCCTGATTAAACAAACGCCAAACGCTTTTGGTTACGTGGAGCTCATCTACGCGATACAAAACAAGATGCCATACGGCAAGGTCAAGAATTCGTCTGGAGAATTCATCAAAGCTGATCTTGCCAGCGTCACGGCCGCCGCTGCCGGCGCCGCGAAGAGTATGCCGGATGATTTCCGCGTTTCCATTACCGATGCTCCGGGTAAGACCGCGTACCCCATTTCGAGTTTCACGTGGTTGCTCATTCCGTCCAAGTTTTCCGACGGTTCCAAGCGCGACGCCATCAAGGGTTTCGTCAAATGGATGCTGACTGACGGACAGAATGAAACGGAGGCGCTTTCCTACGCGAAGCTTCCGAAGGAAGTGGTCGCCAAAGAAATGAAAGCCCTGAATAACATTCAGTAAGCACGATTCAAGGCACTGATGGCCAGCACAACTACAACTGTTCGGAGCGCGGGCCCATTCACGGGTTCGCGCTCGTTTATCAGCCGGCTACGCGACGGCGACGAGATCGCACGGCTGGTAACGTTCATTTTTGCCGGCTCCGTGGTGCTCATTACCTTGTTGCTGGTTTATGAGTTGTGGCGAGAGTCCTACTTGCCGCGCCATAAATTTGGATTTGGCTTTTTTGTGACTTCCGTTTGGGATCCTGTTTTTGACAAATTTGGCGCGCTCCCTTTTATTTATGGGACGGTGGTCACTGCCGGGGTAGCGCTGCTGATCGCTGTTCCCCTCGGCATTGGCGCGGCGATTTTTCTCGCGGAGCTCGCGCCCGCGCGTATTTCCGATACGTTGCAGTTTTTTATTGATCTGCTGGCCGCTGTGCCCAGTGTGATTTATGGCTTGCTCGGGGTCTTTGTGGTTATCCCCATGATGCGCCAATACATTCAGCCGGCGCTCAAGAGCTCTCTCGGCTTTCTTCCGTTATTTCAAGGACCAGCGTATGGCGTGGGATTTCTTACCGCAGGCATCGTTCTGGCGATCATGGTGATCCCGTATATCATTTCCGTTTCGCGCGAAGTGTTGATCTCCGTGCCGCGTGATCAGCGCGAAGCCGCGCTGGCACTAGGAGCCACGCGTTGGGAATCCACCTGGAAAGTTGTTTTGCCCTTCGCACGCACTGGAATCATGGGTTCCATATTTCTGGCCTTAGCCCGCGCGCTGGGAGAAACCATGGCGGTCACTATGGTGATTGGCAACACGCCGACGATCAGCGCATCGCTCTTCTCGCCGGGATACTCGATCGCCGCAGTTATTGCCAATGAATTCACGGAAGCCACTGGGGACCTGTATTTGCAGTCGCTGATTGAGCTCGGTTTGGTTCTGTTCCTGCTTACTTTTCTCTTGAACGGCCTCGCCCGTCTGCTCATCGTCGTTACTTCGCAGCGTGGCAGCGGAATGGGGCAAGCATGAGCCACCGCCTGCGTTGGCGCAAATTCGTCAGCCACTTCATGCTGACTATGACGGGCCTGTGCGCGCTCGTCGCCGTGGCAGTTCTGTTTTTTATTCTCGGCTATCTCGTCTACCACGGTGGTACCTCCGTTAGTTGGAATTTTTTTACTAAACTGCCAGCCCCGGTTGGGGAGGCTGGCGGAGGTATGGCTAACGCTATCGTCGGAAGCGCCAAACTTCTGCTACTGGCGACTCTGCTGGGAGTTCCAATCGGGTTTTTCGGTGCTATTTACCTTGCGGAATTCAGTGGCGGTACGATCGCTTTTGTGGTGCGCTACGCTGCGGATTTGTTGAATGGCGTACCGTCGATCGTTATCGGGATTTTTGCGTACAGCCTGGTAGTGCTGCCTTTCAAACATTTTTCGACGCTGGCCGGCGGCTTCGCTTTGGGACTGATGATGATCCCCATTACTTTGCGGAGCACCGAGGAGTTTCTGCGCGCCGTGCCGCGGGCATTGCGCGAAGGCGCCATGGCCCTGGGCGCGAGCCGGTGGAAAACGATTGCATCCGTGGTCGTGCCGGCCGCCTATCGTGGAATCCTGACCGCCATTTTGCTGGCGTTCGCTCGGGTGGCTGGCGAAACCGCGCCTCTGCTGTTCACCGCGTTAGGCAATCGCTTCTGGAGTCCTGGCTGGGGCCAGCCTACGGCGTCACTGCCGGTAATGATCTTTACTTACGCCATCGCGCCGTATGACGATTGGCATCGCCAAGCCTGGGCGGCGGGCCTTGTGCTGCTCGGCCTGATCCTGATTATTAACATCGTCGCGAGGGTCATTCTCTCCCGCGGCGTTGCGGTTCCGAGGACTTAATCATGGCTTCTGTGAGGCCGGCAGTGTCCGTAAAAATTACACCCCCGATGTCAGTTCCAACGAGTCGCGAAGCACAAGCGCCGTTGGTCATGCGCATGACCGTCTCGAAGGTCAATTTTTATTACGGCCCCAAACAGGTCTTGTTCGACATTGACCTTAATATTGCTTCAAACAAAGTGACTTCGCTGATCGGTCCTTCCGGCTGCGGCAAGTCCACGTTACTCCGCACTTTGAATCGCATGCACGAGACGGTGCGCAGCGCCAGGCTCGAAGGCGAAATTCTTATCGATAATCAAAATATTCTGGCCCAGGATGTAACCGCTCTTCGCCGCCGGGTGGGCATGGTGTTCCAGCGCCCGAATCCCTTTCCAAAATCTATCTTTGATAATGTGGCTTACGGGCTGCGCATCAATGGCGTCAAAGGATCCATCGCTGACGCCGTCGAGAAGAGTCTTCGGCATGCGGCGCTGTGGGACGAAGTGAAGGATCAGCTGCATAAGTCGGCGTACGAGCTTTCTGGCGGCCAGCAGCAGCGCCTGTGCATTGCGCGCGCACTGGCGGTGGAACCCGAAGTTTTGTTGCTGGACGAGCCTTGTTCGGCTCTGGACCCTATCAGCACTGCGAAAATCGAAGAGCTTCTCGTACAATTAAAGGATCTCTGCACCATCGTGATTGTCACGCACAATATGCAACAAGCCGCGCGCGTCAGCGATTTCACCGCGTTCCTGCTCACCGGTCAACTGATTGAATTCAGTCCCACACCACACCTCTTTACCACGCCCAGCGACCCACGAACAGAGGCCTACATAACCGGACGCTTCGGCTGAGATTTGGAATCAGGTTGATCGGATTTGAAAGTTTTGCCCGAGAGGACGCATGGAACGCCATTTCGAAAGAGATTTGAACGATTTGAAGGAGCGGCTGCTCTGGATGGGCAGCCTTGCTGAGCGTGCTGTGCATCAGGCTGTTCACTCCGTGCTGGATTCCGATGAGCAACTGGCGAACCGGGTGCTCGCGGAAGAAGACGCCATCAACGAATTGCAGATTGAAGTGGATGACCGCGTCGTACAGCTCCTGGCTTTGCATCAGTTAATGGCTGTGGATTTGCGATTCGTGTTGGCCGTTTCGCGCATCAACAACGATCTTGAGCGCATTGGCGATCAGGGAGTAAATATCGCGCAAGGTTCGTTGCGGATTTTGCGTCACCCGCGTGTAAAGCCGTACGTCGATTTGCCGCGCATGAGCGAGCTGGTTGAAGAGATGGTGCGCAACGCGCTGAACGCGGTGGTGCGCCGGGACGTGGAGCTGGCGCAAAAGGTTTTGGCCAGCGACGACCAGGTCGATAATTTTCGTGACCAGATTTTTCGCGAATTGCTGACCTACATGATGGGCGACTCCAGCGTGGTGTTCCCGGCCTTTGAGCTGATCCTGGTGGCCAAGAATCTCGAACGCATTGGCGATCACGCCACCAACATCGCTGAAGACGTCATCTACATCGTGCAGGGCCAGGATGTCCGGCATCCCACTGTGGATCGTCGCTAGTTCAGCGCCAGTCTACTGTTGTCGATCACACTGACCGGCGCCGGATGATGAGCAGCAACGCGATCAAGACGCTGGCGCCGCTGATCACGGCTCCAATGGTGCGGTCTGGCGTTCGAATGAAACGCGCTTCCACATGTGACGACCCAGCGGTTAGCGGCACCGAGATCTGGGCAGTTTCCCCTGTTTGCTCTGGAACCGCGACGGCTCCATTCACCTTCACACGCCATGCGGGGTAGTTGAGCAGCCGCAGCTTCAAGACCGACGGTCCGCGCGTGGTAATGCGCACTTCTTTTCTCTCAGCCGTCCAGTGCTGCACCGTAACGTCGGCGTCGAATTTAATTCCTGCTTGCGCTTCCTGCGTAGCTGGCATGACCGTTACTCGCTCTGACTTCTCTGGTAACAGAGAGTGGTCATCTCCTAGCGGGTCATATTCGTCTACGCCTTCAAAGCCTTCGTCGTTTTGCAGGGCCTCCAATAGGACTGGAACATCTTCTGAGTCCCACCACGTGTGACGCACCATGTACGTCGCCGTGCATGTCAGGGCAGCCAGCAGCGCAGCGATTATTGATGCCGCTCTATATCCGCGAAAGCGTTCGTGAACTCTTGCGGTGGAGATGAAACACGCAAACGGAATCGCCAGAATGGACATCCAGCGCCATGGAAATTGCACGAAGCGCAACTCGGGAAGCACGATCCAGAAAATATTGCTTATCCGCGCCATCAGGAATGCCGCCATCACCGAAAGGGCAACTAATGCGCTCCAGAGATTCTTGGTGAATGGGCGTGCGGTTGACCGATTTCGTGAAAAAGTCAACGCCGCAAATACGGTGGTCAACACAATCATCAGGACCGCGGCGTTAGAGGCGATGCGATTGAAGGCGTTATGTTCTGGATCAGCTATTACGCTGTACAAGAAATTCTCTGACGGTTTCAAACCAGACGCGAGCGCCAGGGAAATGTTCACCCAGCTTCGTTCGTACGCCGCGGGCACCAGATAAAAACCTGTTAGGCCAAAACCCAAGGCTAGAGCCGCGCCACCATGCAACAATGGCCGCCACGATTTGGTTGTGACTGTTGTCGACACAAACAGCATGGCCAGGCTATAGCTGGCGACTACCCCTGCGGGAGCGTTCGTCAGCCAAACCGCGGCAAACGTAATTGCCAGAAATACGATGGAACGTCGGGCCGAGCGAGCCGGCGAATCGAAGAGTCCTGATACTTCCGCGGCGGCCAAAAACAGCAGCGGAAAAAACGCCAGCGCGAGTTGCTCCGCAAAATCGCTACGCATGTACACGATGAGTAGCGCGTACGGATTCGCCGCATAACAGACCGCGCAAACAAGCGCGCCTCGCTGCGGGAATAAACGCCGACCCAGCGCAAAGGCGCACACCCCCGCCAAGGTCTGCGTCAACACGATGAACACTGCCGGTACCAAAATCCACGGCACGACTAATCCAAGCGCGGCCCCGAACATCCAGGAAATAGGGGGATAGAAAATAAATCGCGGCTCGCCGAATCCGTGGTTCGCTCTTTCGGTCCATCGTGGCAGCAGGATTCCGTCGCGCCACTGCGCTGCCGCATCCATCCAGGAGGCCACGTGAAATGAAAAGTCGTGACCTGAAGCGTTTCCCATCCAAAAAAATGGCGAGATAATGACCAGCGCGGTGGCCAGCGAAAGAAGCACTGCAAACAGCCAAGCTCGCTTGCCATTCACAGTTAAATTTGAAGCGCTGGCCTCTTCGGAAGAAACTGTCATGCGAGGTTCATGGAGTTGTCGGTGAGTACCTGTAACGGACAGCGTACGTTATTCGTTTAGTGCGCTTCTGACCGATCGTTTTTGTAAACCACGCCTTCCTTCATTACGAAAAGCACATGCTCCGTCTGCCGAATATCCTGCAGCGGATTACCGGGAACAGCAACGATATCGGCCGACTTGCCGGCTTCCAGGGAGCCAATTTTGTCAGCGAGTCCCAGCAACTCGGCATCAACCGACGTTCCGGCTCTTAACGCGTCGATCGGCTTCATACCCAGATCCACCATTTGATGAAACTCTTCGCCGTTGCGCCCGTGCGGATAGACTGCTGCGTCCGTGCCCAGGCCAATTTTAATGTTCTTGGCCAAAGCTTTTTGAAATGTTTTATGCAACGAGGTCATGGCCTGTTCGGCCTTTGCGCGAATAGCCGGAGGAATATACATGCCCGCCTGCATCTGTTCCGACAATCCTTGCAAGGCCATTAACGTTGGCACGTAATACGTGCCGTGTTGTTTCATCATGTCCAACGCTTCGTCATCCAGGAACGAGCCGTGCTCGATGGAATCCACTCCGGCGCGAATAGCACGCTTGGCTGCTTCCGCTCCATGACAATGCGCGGCTACTTTTCTTTTCAGCGCATGCGCCTCATCGATCAGCGCATTCAGTTCCTCTTGCGTCAATTGTGGGGTGTCCACATCGTCGGCCAGCGAAAGGACGCCACCCGACGCGCACGTTTTAATAATGTCAGCGCCATATTTGTGCGCCAGGCGCACCGCGTAACGCATTTGGTCCGGACCATTAGCAACTCCTTGTTCCGGTCCCCGTTCATTTCCGAACACGCCGGAGCGGTAGCCGGTTTCGTCGCAGTGGCCTCCGGTAGTTCCGATGGCATGCACAGAGACCAGCATGCGCGGTCCGGGCACTTTGCCATTGCGAATGGCATTGCGCAAACCCACATCGATAAAGTCATGCGAGCCGACATCGCGCACGGTCGTGAATCCCGCCATCAACGTAACTTTCGCGTTGGCGATAGAATCCAGCGTTTGTTCAGCAATAGTTTTTTGCAGTGCGTCCAGCGCCGCCTGCTTATAGTCGGTGGTGTACATTCCAGTTAAATGGGTATGCGCATCGATAAACCCCGGCAAGAGGGTCGCGTCTCCCAGATCGATTACTTCCGCTCCGGCGGGCACAGTAGCATTCGCGCCCGCGGAGGAAATTTTTCCGCCGGTCACAATCACGAGGCCGGGCGTCACCAAAGAATTGTTCTTGCCATCGAATAGCCTGGCCGCTTTCAGCACCACCGTCTTTGTTTCAGGCGCCTTGCTTTCAGGCTTCTGCGCTTGTCCGTAAGTGTGCGCCACAGCCAACGTTGCCACCAGAAATAGTCCAATTGTCCTGCGTATCACGGTTTTCTCCTGTTCAACGGCCCAACGCACGATAACTTGCTGTCATTAAATGTCAAGGACTCTCGGTATTGCCCAAGGATGATGCTCTATTATTGCGACGGGCGGGGCGGCGCGACTCAGCTGAAAACACTATTGACGTGAATTGGCACCCAGGATGAAAATGCGCAGGGTCGCCCCGAGCAACAAGTTGATAGGACCATCTCGCCATGTTCTACTTCATGCCGGAAGGATAAATAACAAAATGTCAGAAAACGACGTGATCGCGAATCAGAAGCGAATTTTAAAGAATCAAAAAGAGATTATCGCCAATCAAACGCGGATCAAATCCAACCAGGAAGCTATAAAGAAGAATCAAGCCACAATTCTAAAAAATCAGGGCAGTCTCAATACCATCCTCAAGAATCAAAAACAGATTCTAGCTTTGCTAAAGAAGTAGTTCTCATTTGGCGAAGCTCTAGTCCTGTTCAGGAACGCAGTTGCTGGCAACTTAGTCCGTCTCACAATTGAACTTGCTTGGCCCTTCTTTCGACGTGCACCTCAGCCAGGAGACCCGAAGATTGACTTCGTCAGGCGTTGGATGTCAACCGTCGCGGCACCTGTTATAGGCATTCACTGATCGGCGAAAACGCGCCGGCAGTGGGTCAGTTTCCGATTACGTACTAATCGGGAGTTGGTGCAATCCTGTGGGAGAATCCAACAAGGGACTTGACTCGGTGCTTGTTGAGATTGCTCTGGACTTGAAAGCTTGAATGAGGGAGCGTGATTGTGCGCTATCGGATTCTCACTTGTTTTGCAGGTGCGCTATTTGCGACGGTCTGTGCCGGTGCGCAGACGGTACCCCAGGAGGACGCGCCGACCGCTGCGACTGTGCAAGTTGACGTTACTGCACCTATTTATGGGGAGACGCCCGACGGATTGATGAAGCTCGTACAAGACTTGTTGGACGCAGAAAAAACGGGAGATACAAAGAGAAGTTCCGAGATCTATACAAGCCTTGTTATCCCAAATCATTCCCAATGGTTCGGGAAAACATTTGGCGGGCCGGAAGACGAGCGGCTAGATGCGAAATACAACGAGCTGCTCGAAGTTTCCACGAGCCAGCTGAAGACGCGCGTGGCGAGGGCAGTCCAGAAAGGCCAAAAGTACGTAGTCGTGCGGACCTTTCAGAAACCCGAAGATGCACAGATAGACTTACAGAAAGCCTTTCTCGCTGCTTTGGCGAGCCCAACCTCTCTCTATGGCGCAGCGACGAATAGCGGTCCAGAGGACAAGTCGCACACGCTTCTCGGAGATTTTGTCTATGTGGACGGTGGGTTTCGCTATCTGGACTTCGGGGTCATGCAGGCGCTCGGTACCGCGCCCGCCATGCGCATCCGGTTTGGCGGAAATATTCCGAGGCCCAAGTTGATAAAAGAAGTTAATCCTGTGTATCCCGAGGCAGCGAGAGCGAATGGGGTTCAGGGCACGGTGAAATTACATGTCATCCTGGCAAAAGATGGCAGCGTGCGGCAAGTTGAGCTGGTCAGTGGTGATCCGCTGTTAGTACCGGCGGCGATTGATGCAGTAAAACAGTGGAGATATCAGCCCTCGCTCTTAAATGGCCAACCAGTGGAAGTGGACAACGAAGTTAGCGTTGTTTTTTACCTAAAGTACTGACGGCATACGTAAAGATGGGAAGCGCGGTGGGCAGCTGCTGCCCTGGCCATGCCTGATCATCGCGGCAACCGGAAACTGACCAAAGGCGTCCGATTCCTTGACTTGCTCGCTCGGCGAATCAATAATGATAAGGCTTGAACCTGCGCGCGGAGGCGCTGCCGACATGTTCCTTGACGTTAAGGATCTGGCCGTTCGCAAGTTGCGGATCCGGAAGACTTACGCGCCCGGAAGCGTCGATTTTCATTCCTCGGAGATCAAGCAACTAGAGCCCCTGGAAGTAAACGCCACGGCGGAACTGCTGGAAGGGCAGATTCGCGTGGAGGGCCAGCTCGATACGAAAATCGAGCTGCAGTGTGCGCGTTGCCTAGAGCCGGTGGTGGAAGAAGTAAACCGCGCTTTCGATCTGTTCTACGCGCCCTTGCCGAAAGATGAAAAGCCGAAAGAAGACCGGCTGAAGGACGACGATACCGAGATTGGATTCTTCCAGGGTGAAGGTCTCTTCCTGGCCGATGTGGTGAAGGAGCAGGTGCTGCTGGCGTTGCCTTTAAAGGTCATTTGCCAGAGCGACTGCCGCGGTTTGTGCCCCAATTGCGGCGCAAATCTGAACCACGAAGAGTGCCGGTGTGAGACCCACGCGACGGACCCACGTCTGGCCCCTCTCGCGCGCCTCAAGCAGGACTGGCTGAAAAAACAATAGTTTGCGGGCCCTAATAAGCCCGATTTATCTCCGCCAGCGCGCGGAACAAGGAGTAGTGTTATGCCTAACCCTAAACGACGGCATTCCAAGCGGCGCACCAGCACCCGGCGGGCTAATGACTTTTTGACCAAGCCGTCGCTCGGCAAGTGCCCGAATTGCCATGAAATGAAGCAGCCGCACCAGGTTTGTCCCCACTGTGGATATTACAAAGGGAAAGCCGCTCAAGAACCGGCGTAGCTCGTAATCTTTCCGTAGTCTGCGGACGAAATCCAATGATCAAGATTGCAGTAGACGCCATGGGCGGAGACCACGCGCCCCGGCCCGAGGTGGAGGGCAGTGTGCTGGCCGCACGCGAGTACGGCGTGCGCATTATTCTTGTGGGCCAGCCGAACGCCCTGCGCGCGGAACTGGCCAAGCATGCGGCTCCCAACTTGCCCATTGAGATCGTTGCCGCCAGCGAAGTGATCACCATGGATGATCATCCCGCGCAGGCGTTTCGCAGGAAAAAAGACAGCTCCGTGCATGTGGCCGCGCGTCTCGTCCGCGAAGCCAAGGCGGATGGCCTGGTGAGCGCTGGAAATACCGGCGCGGTCATGACCGTGGCGAGATTTTTGTTGGGTACGCTGGAATCGGTGGACCGCGTGGCTCTCGCTGCGCCTTTTCCCAACGCCAAAGGCGGCATCTCAGTTTTGCTGGATGTCGGCGCCAACGTCGATTCCAAACCCGAGCATCTCGTGCAATTTGCGGTCATGGGTGAGATGTACTACCGCGCGACGTTTGGTAACCGGCGGCCGCGCGTCGGGTTGCTCTCGGTCGGCGAAGAGGAAATCAAGGGCAATGAATTGACGCGTGAGGTGTACACGCGGCTGAAGAAAAGTCCCGTTCATTTCGTGGGCAATGTGGAAGGCGGCGATCTTTTTTCGGGAATTGTGGATGTGATCGTGTGCGACGGATTTATCGGCAACGTCGCGCTCAAAATTTGCGAAGGCCTGGCGCTGGAAATTTTCGGGTTGTTGAAAAAGTCTATACAAAGCTCGCTGGCATCGCAGGTGGGATTTCTTTTTTCGCGTGGAGCGTTGAAGGGTTTGAAGAAGACCATCGACTACACCGAATATGGTGGCGCGCCGCTGCTGGGCGTGCGCGGAGTCTGCGTGATCGGCCACGGCCGCTCCAACGCTAACGCGATAAAAAATGCTATTCGCGTCGCCGCGGGTCTCGCGCGTGCGCAAATGAACGACAAAATCGAACAAGAGCTTTCGGCCGCTGCGGTACACCCAGACCGTCCTGGCATTCGCGCGCCAGAAATGCGAAAGACATAAGACAGGAAGAAAAATGGGCAAAGTAGCATTCGTTTTTCCCGGACAGGCTTCGCAATATCCGGGCATGGGCAAAGAACTGGCGGAGATGTATCCGTCGGCTAAAGCCGCTTTTGACGAAGCCGACAAAGCGCTGGGATTTTCCATCTCTAAAATCTGTTTCGAAGGCTCGGAAGAAGACCTGAAGCTGACCGCCAACACCCAGCCGGCGATTCTGACCTGTTCCATTGCCACGTATCGTGTACTTGAAGAGAAGGGGCTCGCTCCCGACTTTGTGGCCGGCCACAGTCTCGGCGAATATTCAGCACTGGTGGCGGCCGGCTCACTGAAATTTGCCGATGCGGTGCGGCTGGTGCGCAAGCGTGGCACCTATATGCAGGACGCGGTTCCCCCTGGCCGGGGGGCCATGGCTGCGATCATGGGACTTTCGCCCGCGGTGGTGACCGATGTTTGCAAGCGCGCGGCCCAGGGACAGGTTTGCGCTCCCGCAAATTTGAATTCTCCCGATCAAACGGTGATCTCTGGCGACGCTGACGCCGTTAAACGCGCCGTCGAACTGGCTTCTCAAGCGGGCGCAAAACGCGCCACCATTCTTCCCGTGTCCGCGCCATTTCATAGTGCGCTGATGATGCCGGCGCAGGAAAAATTAGAGCACGAGTTGCAGAAAACTCATTTTGATAAGCTGCGCGTACCGCTGGTGACCAATGTGGATGCCGATACGATCGAGACCGGCGAGCAGGCGCGCGACGCGCTGGTCCGCCAGGTTACTGCTGCGGTGCACTGGGAAGAGTCCGTGCGCCTGTTGATTGAAGAAGGTGTCAACACCTTCGTTGAGGTTGGTCCGGGCAAAGTGCTTACTGGGCTGCTGCGGCAAATTGAACGCTCCGTGGCTACGTTGAATGTGGAAGATGAGAAGAGTTTGCTCAAGACGGTGGAGAAAATTGCTGGTGCACGGTCCGACGCGGCGTAGACACTAAGAAACGTCGCGCGGCGATAACCGGGCGAACGTTGCGATTTAAAAGTTTTGGGGAGCAGTTCTATAAGTTTTGGGGAGCAGTTCTATAGATGTTCAGTTTAAAAGACAAAGTCGCGTTGGTAACCGGGGCTTCCCAGGGAATTGGATGGGACATCGCGCAGGCACTGGTAGTGGCCGGCGCCAAAGTCGCTGTTGCCGCGCGGACGGAAGAAAAACTGGCCTTGCTCGTCGGTGAAATAGCAGCCGCGGGCGGAGAAGCGATCGCCGTAAAAATGGACGTTGCCGATGTACAGCAAGTGAAAAGCGGCTTCAAACAAGTGCTCGAGAAATTCGGCCGCCTGGATATTTTGGTCAACAATGCCGCCATCACTCGCGACGGGCTTGCGGTACGCATGAAAGCCGATGACTGGGACGCGGTGATTCGAACCAATTTGACCGGCGCACATTTATGCATTCAACAGGCGCTCGGCACCATGATGCGCGCACGCGCCGGGCGCATCATCAACGTAAGCTCTGTGGTGGCGCAAATGGGCAATGCCGGGCAGGCCAATTATGTGGCCGCGAAAGCCGGGCTTATCGGGTTAACGAAAGCCATCGCGATGGAAATTGCTTCGCGGAACATTACCGTGAACGCGGTGGCGCCGGGATTTATTGAAACGCCGATGACCAATGTTTTGTCCGACAAAGTGAAAGAAGAACTGAAGGCGCGCATTCCGCTCGGACGCCTGGGCGTTCCACGCGATGTAGCCGCATCGATTGTGTTTTTGGCCAGCGATGAAGCTGCTTACATAACGGGGCACGTACTGGACGTAAATGGCGGGATGTACCTGGCATGATTTATTGGGTACGTCTTAAGACAGACAAAGCCGTTAAAGTTGACCTAGCAGGATAGGGTGACTAGAATGAACGGGTTATCGGCGCCTTCGAACTAAGCGCTAAACTGCCACCTACGCCCGGCTGAGCGGATACCAATTTTCCAGAACGACCTTGAGCCTGATCGGTAAAAGGCAAACCAAGCGATAGCAGATCGCGGAGGAAACAGGAATGGCCAGTGTGGAAGAACGCGTTAAGCAGATTATTGTCGAGCAGCTCGGCGTCGATGAAGCGGAAGTTACGCCCACCGCGTCTTTCGTGGACGATCTGGGAGCGGATTCGCTCGACCAGGTGGAATTAGTGATGGCCTTCGAAGAAAGTTTCGGGATTGAAGTGCCTGACGAAGACGCTGAGAAAATGACGACGGTAAAAGATGCCGTCGAATATATCGATAAGCACTCCAAGGGAAAGTAAGTCACGGTCTTATCACCTCAACAGGGAGCACTAAACAGTTGACTCGCCGTGTAGTTGTGACGGGCGTTGGATTGGTCTGCGCGCTGGGCACCGGCACGGAGGAAAGTTGGGCGAACCTCGTCGCGGGTAAGAGTGGCGTCGGTCCCATCACGCTCTTTGATACCACTGGCTTCGATTGCAGGATTGGCGGTGAAATAAAAAATTTCGATCCCTTCCGCTGGATTGAGAAGAAAGAATTAAAAAAGATGGGCCGCTTTATTCAGGTGGCGCTGGCCGGCGCGGACTTCGCCATCAAGATGTCCGGTTGGAAGAAGGAAGATTCCGACCTCGACGAAGTTGGTGTTTACGTTTCATCCGGCATCGGTGGATTCGACATCATCGAGCGCGAACATATTAAATTGATGCAGGGCGGTCCGGGCCGCATCTCACCTTTCTTTATTCCTTCCGCCATCGTAAATCTCGCTTCCGGGCATATTTCGATTCGTTACGGCGCGCGCGGACCAAATTCCGCGACTGCGACGGCATGTTCCGCTTCGGCTCACGCCATTGGCGACTCCTTCAAAATTATCGAGCGTGGCGCTGCGGAAATGATGATCTGCGGCGGCACGGAAGCCACCATCACCCCGATGGGTGTGGGCGGGTTTTCGTCCATGAAAGCGCTTTCCACGCGCAATGACGATCCCTCGCATGCCAGTCGTCCCTTCGACGCGCAACGCGACGGTTTTGTGGTCGGCGAAGGCGCGGGGATTTTAATTCTGGAATCGTTGGAACACGCGCAAAAACGAAATGCGCCCATTCTGGCGGAGATTGTTGGATATGGAATGTCCGGCGACGCGTATCACATCACGCAACCTGCTGAAAATGGCGATGGCGCCTTCCGCGTGATGCGCGCGGCGATCAAGGACGCAAAACTGACGCCCGAGGATATCGGCTATGTGAACGCGCACGGCACGTCCACGCCGCTGGGCGACGTGATTGAAACGCGCGCGCTCAAGCGTGTCTTTGGGGAGCGCGCCAAAAGCGTGCCCATTAGTTCGACCAAATCGATGACCGGTCATTTGCTTGGCGGCGCCGGAGGGCTGGAAGCGGGCATCATCGTGCTCGCGCTCCGCGATCAAGTGATCCCGCCAACGATTAACCTCGAAACGCCCGATCCCGAATGCGATCTGGATTACGTGCCGAATGTGGCGCGCAAGGCTACGCTGGATTATGCGTTATCCAATTCTTTTGGATTTGGCGGCACCAATGCCGCGTTGATTTTTAAGCGCTGGAGCGGGAAGTAGACACTGCAGCGGCGGCCAAGTCTTTGTCAGGAAAAATATCGTGAAAATTATAGTTTGCATCAAGCAGGTTCCCGCCAAAGATGCCCCGCTCTCCATCGCCGGCAACTGGATCAAGGAATCCGATATTGGATTTGAAATGAACGAGCCGGACAGCTATGCACTCGAAGAAGCTTTGCGTTTGAAGGAGAAGCATGGCGGTGAAGTGATCGCGATTTCCATGGGCCCGGAACGCGTGAAGCAAACCATCAAGGAAGCTCTGGCCAAGGGCGCCGACCGCGGAATTCACATTTCGGACGATCAGTTCGCTCAACTCGATCCGCTAAGCGCCGCGCGTATGCTTGCGGAAGCTTTGCGCAAGGAAAATGCAGATTTAATTTTGACCGGCCTGCAAAGCGATGATCACGGATTTGGCCAGACCGGCGTGCTCCTAGCTTCGCTGCTGGACCTGCCGCACGCCACCATCATCATGCAAATAGAAGTACAGGAAAAAAACATGCGGCTGAAACGTGAGCTGGAAGCCGGGTGGTTCCAACACATCGAATGCCCGCTACCCGCCGTGCTTTCCATTCAGTCGGGCATTAACAAGGTGCGCTACGCCACGCTCAAGGGCATCATGGCCGCGAAGAAAAAAGAAATAGCCTCCATAACGCGTGAATCGCTGGGCGTGAAGTCTGAGGCCACGCAGAAGATCGAAAAGATTTATGTGCCCACCAAAACCAAAAAGACCGAATTCCTAACTGGTACGCCGGCGGAAATGGCCACCAAGCTGGTCGAAAAACTGAAATTCGATGCGCGTGTCATCTAATGCCCTTATTTAATGACTTCATTCAATGGACTTGGGCCGCGCTAGAGAATCGAGATCGTAAATGAAAATCCTGGTCATTACCGAGCAGCGCCAAGGCAAATGGAATAACACCAGCTTTGAAACTCTGGTAGCCGCGCAGCAGATCGCCGCCGATACCGGCAGCGCCATCAGCGTGCTGGTGCTTGGAAAGGGCGTCGCGAATTTTGCCGACGATCTGGCGGGAAAGAATATCGCGGAAGTTTTGCTGCTGGAGCATGACCTGTTGGAAGCCTACACTCCGGATGGATATTCCCTCGCGCTGTCGCAAGTCATCGCCTCGTCGAAACCGGATCTGGTTTTGTTTCCGCATACCTACCAGGTGCGCGATTTCGCTCCCAAGCTTGCGGCCATGATGGGCAAAGGCATGATCGCGGATTGCGTCGGGTTTCACAAAGAAGGCGACAAAATTGTTTTTGTGCGGCAAATGTTTCAAGGAAAGACGGCGGCGGACGTCACCTTTCAGGGAGCAGCTCCGTGGTTTGCTTCATTTCAGTCCGGCGCGTTTCGCGCGGATTTGCTAAAAGCGCATCCCAGCGGCAAGGCACCCGTAAACAAAATTGTCGTGGAATTGAAACCCGAACAGATTCGCACCAAGCCGTTGGAGCTTTTCAAGGAAGCTAAGTCCTCCGTGGATCTGACGCAAGCTCCGGTGATTGTTTCCATTGGGCGCGGCATCAAAGCGCCGGAAAACATACCTCAGGCGGAAGCGCTGGCCAAAGCGATCGGCGGAGAAATGGCCGCGTCCCGGCCGATCTGCGATGAAGGTTGGCTGCCCATGGAACGCCAGATCGGCAGCTCGGGCCAGACCGTGGCCCCGAAACTTTATCTGGCGCTGGGCATCAGCGGAGCGATTCAGCACGTAGTGGGAATGAAGGGTGCGCGCACTATCGTGGCCATCAATAAGGATCAAAACGCGCCGATTTTTGAAATTGCCGATTACGGTATCGTCGGTGACATTTTCGAGCTGATGCCCGCGCTCACAGCCGCTCTGGAGAAAGCAAAAACGTAATCAGCCCCGCCGATCGTAGGGATTCGGTCCGAATCTCGAAACTGCCGCTCTAAATTGACCTTCGCAGCCCCTGCCCATACCATTATATGTGGAGAAAAATCGAGGCCTTTCATGCGGGTTATGAAAATTAAACCACTTTGCTTTGCTGTTGTTTTGTTTATTCCGTTGCAAGCGGCGGCGCAGACCGCCGACGAAATTGTCTCTAAGGTGCTGGCCGCGCGCGGAGGAGTATCCAGAATCAAAGCGGTGCACTCTCAACGCATCTCTGGAACCATCAATTTTGGCCCAGGCGCTGACGGGCCATTTCTCGTGGAGCTTGAGCGACCCGGAAAAATGCACATCGAAGCGACCATTCAAGGCCAAACGCTGGTGCGCAGCTACGACGGCAAGTCCACGGGCTGGATTCTGAATCCCTTCACAGAAAATAAAGGTGTGCAGCCAATGTCCGCCGAGGACATCAGTAATATCTCCGACGAATCCGATTTTGATGGCCCGCTGGTCGATTACAAACAAAAAGGCAATCTGATTGCTCTGGCAGGTAAGGAAGACGTCGACGGCAAACCTGCGTATCGCTTGAAACTGATCAATAAAAAAGGCGAAATGCGCAGCTATCTCTTCGACGCCGAGTCATTCCGGCTGGTCAAATGGGAAGGCACTCGCAAGATCGGCGATAAGGATGTGCCGTGGGAATCGGTGTTCCACGATTATCGTGAAGTGAGCGGTTTACAGTTCGCCTTTGAAATCGATTCCAGCGCGCCTGGCACGGGCCAGGCTCAGAAAATCATCGCGGAGAAAATTGAAGTTGATCCGCAGATTGATGAATCGCACTTCGGCAAGCCCGCCGCTCCCGCCGCACCTCCCGCGGAATCGCAGCCGGCCGATTCACCGGAAGCTACGCCGCCACCAACCGCCGACAAGCCGCCCTCAGACAATTAGGTTGCTTGTCAGGTAGTCACGTTCAATTCGCGGCGTTATTCTTTACCTGTGAATGATCCTGTAAAGACGATTGAACACGATCCGACGGCCGGATTGTGCTCACGGTGCCTGCACGCCCGCCAGATCGAGTCTGCCCGAGGTTCAACCTTCGTCCTCTGCGAACTCTCGCGTTCAAACCCAAGATTTGCAAAGTATCCGCGCTTGCCTGTGCTCTCGTGTGACGGCTTTCGATCAACCGCAGAATCCGCGACAAAACATTAACTCAACTTATTCGATCGCAAGATTTACTGTTTACCTAATTGTTATTGTCTCGCTTCTGATCCAGACAGCGCGGAAATTTTTTTGGACGACAAATTTGCCGGCAGTTGTCCCGCGACGCTTCGCCTCAGCGAAGGCGCGCACACTCTGATTCTCAAATCCGCAGGTCAGGTCGATTGGATTCGCTACATCAGTATTCTGAAAGACAGTGCAGTCACCGTAAAAGCTGCTCTCCGACCGATTTAGCTTTCATGCGAGTAAACTGGTCGCATTATGACGCCGGATGAAGCGCGTGACATGATCATCGAAAGCATGAACTACGCGGCTTACCGCGATACGGACTCCTCGCTCCACGATGCTGACAAAAATCGGCTTTTCGGTTCCGAGCATTACAAGTCGGGTCGAATGATCGTCAAACCCAGCCCATGGGCGGAAGGTGACTTTGAAGAGAAAATGAGTGTCTTGCTCCGCTGGGCAAATATATTGAATCGCTCGATGCCTGAGTTCAAAGAGGCCCAGGCTCTGCTCGAAGGTGAAGACTCGGTCATCGGTCAGATCATCCGGCGCTCCAGACGGTCGGCCTAGCAATTGCGGCCACACAATGCGGTGTGCTAGCATCCGCCCGATTGGCTGCCAGGGGCAGTCCACCGACTGAAGAGCAGACCACAGATTCGTTAGTTCTTCGCCCTGCTGGTGTAAAGCAAAAAGAGCGACAGACCAAGGGCCGCGCTTTTCAGAGGATTCAACTCGCCCGAGGCGCAGGCCCGCGCCCTTTTCATCGAGCACGGACCTCGCGCGATGGAGGTCTACATGAAAAGCTATCTCACCAAGGACATTCGCAACGTTGGCATTGTCGGCCACGGCGGCACCGGTAAGACGCAGCTGGTGTCGTCGTTGCTCTTCACCGCGGGTGCAACCCCGCGCTGGGGAAAGGCTGCGGAGGGAAGCACCACCACCGACTGGGACGAAGAAGAAATCGCGCGCAAGCTTTCCATTCAAACGGCTATCGCGCACGCCGAATGGCCCACTACCGCTGATCCCGCCAGCCATGCCCCCGGCGACAAGGTCAAAATTAATTTTCTAGATTTACCGGGCTATTCCACGTTCATCACCGAGTCGAAAGCTTCGCTGATCGCCGCGGATGCCGCGCTGATTACTGTCGACGCTCACGTCGGCACGCAAGTCACCACCGAAAAAGTCTGGGATTATTGCGTGGAGTATGACATCCCGCGCGCGTTCGTACTCACCGGAATGGATCGCGACCTGGCCAGCTTTGAACGCTCCATGGAATCGCTGGAACAGGTTTTCGGCCGCAATGTCGTCGCACTGCAACTGCCCATCGGCCACGAACGAGCATTTCGCGGCGTAATCGATCTCGTGGCCATGAAAGCTCACTTTTACCAGCCGGATAGCGACGGGAAGGTCACCATCGAAGAAATTCCCGCCGCGCTCGCCGACGATGCCAAGGAAGCTCACGAGAAATTAGTCGAAATGGTCGCCGAGGGCGACGACGCGCTGATGGAAGAATTTTTCAACGAAGGCACCCTTCCGTTGCCGGATCTTTTTGCCGGACTGCGCCGCGCCATCGTGGGCGAAAAAATCATCCCGGTGCTGATGACCTCGGCGCTACACAATATTGGCAGCGTCAGCCTGCTGTCCTTCATTGCCGACGTTTTCCCGCATCCGGATGAGCATTCCATCGTGGCCTACAAAGAGCCAACCGGCAAAAGTGACGCGATGCCGCGCAAATTCGACGATGCCCAGCCGCTTTCTGTATTTGTTTTCAAAACGCTGGCCGATCCTTTCGCCGGCCGCATCAACTATTTCAAGGTTATGAGTGGCGTGCTGAAAAATGACGCCACGCTGATGAATTACAATCGCAACTTGCCGGAGCGCTTTCAGCACACGCAGATTGTTCAGGGAAAACAACTCATTGAAGTGCAAGAACTTCATGCCGGCGACATTGGCGCGATCGCGAAATTGAAAGAAACCGCCACGGGCGAGACGCTTGGCGATAAATCCAATCCGATTTTTTACAAACGTGCTCCTATCCCCGAACCTTCCATCACTTTTGCGATTGAACCCAAGACCCGCGCCGACGAGGACAAAATCGGCGTGGCGATCCACAGAATTCTGGAAGAAGATGCCGCGCTGCATTTTTCACGTGATCCGCAAACCAAGGAATTTCTCCTCTCCGGTTCCGGCCAGCAGCACATAGAAGTGGTAGTGGCCAAGCTCCACAAGCGCTATCACGTGGACCTGACACTGAAGCCGCCCAAGGTCGCCTATCGCGAAACTATTCGCGGCCGAGCCGACGCCGAAGGTAAACACAAGAAGCAATCCGGCGGCCACGGACAGTTCGGCGTCTGCCGCATCAAGATGGAGCCCGCCGAACGCGGCAAGGGTATTGAGTTCGTCGACGATATTTTTGGCGGCTCGATTCCCAAGAACTGGATTCCCTCGGTAGAAAAAGGAATTCGCGACGCCGCCGCGCGCGGCTACCTCGCAGGATTCCCCGTCGTCGATTTTCGCGTGAGCCTCTACGACGGCAAATACCACGATGTCGATTCGAGCGACATGGCTTTCAAAATCGCCGGCTCGCTGGCTTTCAAAGAAGCCATGAAAGCCGCCAAGCCCGCGCTACTTGAGCCCATCATGCAAGTCGAAGTTTACGCGCCCGACCAATATTCCGGCGACTTAATGGGTGACCTGAGCTCGCGCCGGGGGCGCATCGCCGGCAGTGATCTACGAGGTCACAACGTGGTGATCAAGGCCCAGGTGCCGTTCGCGGAAATGCTGACCTATGCCAACGACCTCATCTCCAAAACACAGGGACGCGCCACCTATACCATGGAATTTTCTCACTACGACTACGTTCCTAACGAGCTGGCCGAAAAAGTAATCGCCACCCACAAACCTCACGCGGACCAGCACCCCGACGACGAGACATAGCGCTCGTGTCCGCAGAGCGCCAAAATGGTGCTTGCCGGGAATGGCGTGAAGGCCAACAATTCCAGCACCATGAGAAATTCAAGCACGCAGAAGTGGGGCCCGCAGACACGCTCGGTTCACTCCGGCGAACCGAACAAGCACGGCGTTGGCGGGCCCGTCGGCCCGAACATTTGCCGCACGTCCACGTTTACATTTTCTTCCACACAAGAAATGAAGCTGTGGGCGGAAGGCAAGAGCAAAGCGTACATCTACACGAGATATGGCAATCCCACTCTCACCGTGGCGCAGGAAAAAATTGCCGCGCTCGAAGGCGCGGAAGCTGCTGTGGTGACCGCATCTGGCATGGCCGCTATCTCCTCTGCGTTGTTCGGCACGCTAAAAGCGGGAGATGAACTCATCTCCACCGCGCAGCTCTACGGCGGAACTTACCGGCTGATGCGCGACATTTTCCCGGGCTTGGGTATCACGGTTCACCACGTGGAAACCGATCTGGCCGGAATGGAAGAAAAATTATCTTCCAAAACCAAAGTGCTGTATGTGGAGACGCCCACGAATCCCATGCTGCGTCTTGTGGATCTGCACAAAGCAGTGGCTTTCGCAAAGAAACACAAACTCATTTCCATCATCGACAACACCTTTGCCACGCCCATACTTCAAAACCCCATTTCCATGGGCTACGACATGGTGGTGCACAGCGCCACCAAAGCGCTGGCCGGCCATTCCGACATCATCGCTGGAGCTGTGGCAGGCAGTGCACGCTGGATGGAGCGCATGCAACACATGGTGATTTCTCTGGGCGGCTCCATGGATCCCGAAGCGGCGTTCTTGCTGGTTCGTGGAATGAAAACCCTCGGTCTGCGGGTGCAGCGCCAGTGCGAAAATGCCCTGGCTGTGGCGAAATTCCTCGAGGGACATCCTAAGGTTGCGGCTGTCCACTATCCAGGTCTGAAATCGCACGCCGATCACGCCATCGCAAAAAAGCAGATGCGCGGATTTGGCTCCATGCTGGCTTTCGATTTGAAGGGCGGTCTTGCGGCGGCGCGGCGCTTTGGCGATTCCGTGAAACTCTTTCTTCTGGCGGTGAGCCTTGGCGGCGTGGAATCGCTGGTAGCGTTGCCGCTCTACTCTTCGCACTACAACATGAGCGCGGAAGAATTGCGGCGTGCCGGCGTAAGTCCCGGCACAGTGCGCGTCTCCATTGGCGTGGAGGACGCAGAAGATTTAATCGCGGACCTGCAACAGGCCTTGAAGTAATTTCCGAAGTGAAACTATTGCGTCGCGTGGGAACTAATCGATAAGAGTTGCGTCGCGACCTAGCGCGTAACTTGCGGCACTGGTACGTCCCATCCCATCTCATCCGGCAGCAAAGACTTCACGACATCTTCCATTTCGTGCGCGCTCTGAACCTGCTCGGGATAGTTGTGGCAATTGATGTCGTAGGTGCCGCCGAACTTTGCGCGCACGAACTGTAACGATTCCTGTAACCGGAACGCCACGCGCTGAGCATCGGCAGTATCTGTTTCCGGAAGGACTACTCCAAACAAATCCGTTCCCAAGCGGTAAATCGAATCGGTGGGTCGCAGCTTTCGCGCCATGGCTTTCGCGGCATCGCCCCAGGCTTCGGATTCGTCGCCAGCCGGCCCAGCTTTCGCCGCGGGTTTCGCTTTTACCAGTAACAGCGACAGTGTTTTCTGGGTAGCCGCCGCACGGCGAAATTCCACGGTCAGGCGGTCCCAGAAATGGGTGATATCGGGCATGGATTGCAGCACATCCACACTGGCCTGGTGGCTTATCTCTATGTTCCGCTCCAACTCCTCCAGCAGTTGCTGCTTCAATTTGCGGACCATGCCCTGGCGGTCAACGAGGAAGCCGATGAAGAGCAGCGTTAGCCCGCAAAAACCAAAATAGGCCACGCGCAGAGTCCACTTGTTGCCTTCGGGATGCTCGAAGACCAGCGGGTACATGAAGGTCGCCAAACCGGCGGCCAGCACGAATACAAATACCGCCGAAAGAACGGTGAGTTGGAGTTCACGTCGTTCGAGATGATCAAGTTCTGCGCGATTGAATTTCGCCATATCCAGTTGCCCCAAGTTGCAGATGGACGTATCGAGTTATCTACACGATCCATGGTCACCGGGTAGTTGGCGGAGGGCAATAGCCCGAACAGGCTAACATAGCGCAAACAACAATGGTGCTTTGCGTTCATGCTACGGAAACGGCTAAAAGCGTGGGTTTTGCGGACTGAACTGGCGGGACTAACGTATTACAAAGGGCGCATTATAAAAAGGCGCGCACAAAAAAATAGCGGCGCACCGAAGCGCGCCGCCGGTAATTGTGATTTTGCGAAGTGGGTTAGAGGGGCTGGACGTTGGAGGCCTGCAGGCCCTTTGGTCCCTTGGTAACCTCGAATTCAACCGCTTGGCCGTCATTCAACGACTTATAGCCATCAGCCACA
>Ga0185299_10000607_pt1 | contig 90397 bp, 77 predicted proteins | sample PaiPotPPA55metaG_FD_128002 | JGI IMG/M metagenome (GOLD analysis project Ga0185299, IMG submission 128002) | Iron sulfur acid spring bacterial and archeal communities from Banff, Canada, to study Microbial Dark Matter (Phase II) - Paint Pots PPA... ...
GCTCTGCGGCTATTGCATGAAGCCTGTCGGTGAACCGAAAACATAACTTGTCGAAAGACCACGCTGGGCTCTGACTACACGAAACTACCCCCGTCGGACCGTCCTTGGCGGCGTTGTGAGTGTAATCACGGTGTTTCAACAACAACCCTGCGTAAACAACCCTCGCCGCGCAGTTCATTCATGTTGCGTTAGACTGTTTTCGCTAGAAGCGGTCTCCCTTCCGATGACGAAACTAGAGAAGAAGCGTCTGTCCGCAGTCCTCCGGGCAACTGAGTATCTTTTCCTCGAAAACATCGCCCTCAAACTGGTGCTTGACCATCGTGAAGTACCGAACTGGCAAAAGCTACTAGACCACCTTCTGACGGACAAAGAAATGCTTGCGGGAGTGCGCCTGAAATTTAGCGACCTCTACCGCGAAATTGACGAATCTACCGATCCGTCAGTAGCTCTTGAAGCATTCTTGGGAGGACTTCCAGCGCCGAAGAAGGCACACTAAATTCTCAGTTAGTCCTATAAAAGGGGATGTTTCGCCAACAACCGGCATCTTCAGGAAACATACGGAAAGGAGGTCGACACCGGGACTCGTTGGATGCTACGGAGACTCCTTCTGCACCTCTTGAAAAAAGGCATCCACGTCGAACGGCAAGCTCGATTGGGGAACTCCTATTTCCATCCATTTCATCGGTATCGTGGCAGCGACCCGGAAGACAGCCTCGTGGAGCCGCCCATTTTGTTTCCAAGTAGCCAGTCGGTCTCCGGGCAACATCTCCAAAAGCCCCAGCATCTGGCAACGGTAGACAACGGCGCGAATGTCGGCTCCGGGGCTGCACACCCGTTCTATTAAGCAGCTATCGACACCAACCGATCCTCCGGGGTGCTGCGACTCGATGTTCTGATACATGTCCCACACCGATTTCAAGTCGCCCACGTCAACCGTGGGAACAGGTTCGCCCGGATTTCCGTAAAGCCAAAAACCAGTCTCGGGCATGCTCCTCCGCATTCTCCTTGATGAATCTCTTTGCACACCGATTGTATGTGAAGCTCAACTGACGCTATCAGGCGTTTGCACTAACTGAAAATTTGCGTCTGGTTGTTAGTGCAATTTTTCACCAACAATCGGCAACAGTGTCATAATATTCCGCCGTGCGCTATCGGAACTTATTGGTGCTGCCGCTGATTGCGTGGCTCTACGCCCCGGTTCTTGCCCGCCTCTTCGCAGTGTGGACGTTCGATCCATTTTTCTCCCACGGAATATTTGTCCCCGCCTTTGCTTTGTTGGTTCTTTGGCGGGACCGCAAGAAGCTCAAGGACATTGAGGCCGCTCCATCATTGGCTGGCCTTCCGCTGGTTGGGTTGGCTCTTTTCATGCGGCATTCCACCGTACTGGAAGGCGGTTTGTTCTTCTCGGGTGTGTCGCTGCTGCTGCTTCTCGCGGGCTTGATCATTCTGCTATACGGATGGGAGTTCTTTCGCGCTGTCCTGTTCCCATGGGCGTTTTTGATTCTGATGATCCCAGTCCCGAACGTGGTCCTTCAAAAGGTCACGTTTTCGCTTCAGGTGCCAACCCTAAAGCTTTCAGCTTTTCTGCTGCAACTTGCCGGAGTTCCCCTGGTGCCAGAGGGGAATTTGATCACGCTTCGATCTAATTTGGTTCTGTTCGGTTTTGAAGCAGGTGGAATTCGTTCCCTCCTGACTCCATTGACCGTGGCCATCATGCACGCGTATTTGGCGGACAATCGCAAATGGGTGCGAGCGGTGCTGGCATGCTCCTCAGTGCCAATCGCAATTGTTGCCGACAGCTTTCGGATTGTTGGTATATGTCTTCTTGCCCAGTTCTGGGGTCCAGACGAAGCAGAGCTATTTTTTCCTTATTCGGGGTGGCTAATCTTCGCGGTCTCGCTAATCATGCTATTCATTTTGCGTCGCCTCATCCTACGCATTTGGAGAGGTAGCCCGGAGGCGAACTACTCTATGCATCTATCCGCAACTGCTGAGCGCCACACGTGACCGCGAAGAGGAGAGCGACTCCAGTGAGTAGCCTCATACGGCTGCGGTTATACACTCATGCTTCAAAACCACCAAGTGAATTTGCAAAGCCGATCCTCAGCTGGCGTAACCAGGCGTGGCTGTTGAAAAAGGAACCAAAGCAGTAATTTCAGTGAATTTCAGCGCCTACGGCCTACGAACATTCAATGACTTACGAACGAATTTCGCTGTTGAAATTCCCTAAAAAGACTTTTTCAACACCCACAGGCGATTACACTAACTGACAAATCGAGTGTCCGTCCCGTGCCATTTCCGTGCCGTTAACACCGAACTAGACCGTATTAGCCGCGAAAGACGCCATCTGCCGCTGGCTAACTACATGAAACTACGTTTGGCCGGGGATTCGAGTCCTACCTGAGGAGGCATTCTTTGTCCCGCCCCTTCAGACTAGGTCGTGGGCGCGGGCACAATCATCCCCCGGCAACTGCCCAGTCCGATGCGACGGAACCCGTCTCGTTCACAGAATCCACGGAGGATAATTTCGTCTCCATCTTCCAGAAACTGCCTCTGCTCTCCCGTCGGCAAGCTCACCGGATCCTTGCCGCGCGAGGTTAGCTCCAACAGACATCCACGCGCGGTTTTGTCCGCGCCCGAAACGGTTCCGCTTGCCAGCAGATCGCCGGCGCGAAGATTACATCCATTGCTCGCGTGATGCGTTAGCATCTGCGCCATGGTCCAATACATGTCGCGAAAGTTGCTTCGGCCCAAAACCACGGATACGATACCGGCTTCTCGCATCCGAGCCGACAACAGCGAAACTTCCAACCACAAGTTGAGGCCACCCTGCTCCTGATCGTTCCCGCTAACAAGGTATGGCAGTGGCGCGGGGTCGCCTTCCGCTCGCGAAAAGGCAGCCGTGCGAAAAGGAGCGAGCGCTTCCATCGTCACCACCCATGGCGAGAGTGAAGTCGCGAAACTCTTCGCCAGAAAAGGTCCCAGCGGCTGATACTCCCAAGTCTGGATGTCGCGCGCCGACCAGTCATTGACCAGGCAGATCCCAAAAATATGTTCTTCCGCCTCGCCGATTGGAATAGTTTCTCCCAACTTATTTCCCGCACTCACAAAGAAGCCTAACTCCAGTTCGTAATCCAGCGCCTTAGTCGGCCCGAATTTCGGATCATTCTTCGGAGCTTTGCCTGGATCGGTATCGCCATCGCGCGTCTGGCCGGACGGGCGTCGGACCGGCGTGCCGCTCGGAACCAGCGACGACGCTCGCCCGTGATAGCCAATCGGAATGTATTTGTAATTCGGCAGCAGCGGATTGTCCGGGCGGAATAACTTCCCGACGTTGGTGGCGTGGAAGATCGATGCGTAGAAATCCGTGTAGTCCCCCACGATCGCGGGCAAAAGCATATCGGCATCAGACTGCGCGACGAGATGCCGCGCAGCGGCCTGCCGATCGGAGGCGGGCGCTTCTTGGCGCAAAATCGCGTGAAGACGCCGGCGCAAAGCGCGCCGCGGACCAGCACCGAGCGTCATCAGTGAATTTAGCGAATCGGATGCGCAAGCATTCGCCGCGAACCGCAGACCCTCCTCCGCAAACAAGCCCTCGCTTCGCATCCCTGCGACATCGACAATACGGTCTCCGATGGCAATCCCCACTCCGGCTTCGGCGCCTGCATCGCGTCGCCGAAAAACTCCGAAGGGCAAATTCTGAACGGGAAAGTCCGAGCCCGCAAGGTTGGCGGATTCTATCCAGCTTTGCACTTTGGGATCGTGGGTCTCGTCGAGAACAGGTTTCATAGCAGACGTAGACACTTCAAGTCGTCGATGGGTTCTGTAAATGAACAGGACCCAAACGAAACCGCGAAACCACGGCGTGCCGCGGCAATTTGACGCTGGCTAAGATAATGCCGGCGCCAGCCGACGCCAGCCGCATTAAAGTGAAACGCGTCCGCCGATTGCTCATCGAGCAACTGAACGGCAATCTTCGTTTCCATTCCAGCCCGCAAAAACGCAGCTGCCAGAAAAACATTTACAAAACCATGCATGATTCCGGATGGACTGTCGGCTTGATAAGTAAACCGGTGCACCGAGCGCAGCGGATGATGCAGTCCCGCAGTCGCCTTGAAAGGCACATTGGCTGCAGCACACAGGCGAACGAATTCGACCACGTTCTCGGGAGCAGGAAACTTGTCGGCCGTCTCGCCGCCCGTCCGAATCTTGGCTCTGCGCCCACAGCCAGCCACCGCCGCAATGTACTCGGCGCAACCGGGCAACGGAAATTCGAAATAAGGCGCGAGCTCCGAGGGGATAATTCCGGAAAGCCGACTGATCTCCTCGGGACTCGCCACCTTCACCTCAACCGACTCGATGACAGCTCTTCTACCGGAACTGGAACTCGCCAATCGAGCATTGAATTCGCGAATGCAAGCAACATCCGCAACCGGATCAGAACCGAGAAGCACTGAGAGGCGCCAGTGGGTGAAACCTGTTCCAGGCGTTGGAGCTGGTAATCCGGCAAACGCCTCTTCGAACTCCGCGAGCCGCGCGACAGGAACGATAAAACACCCCAGGATCCAGCTCCACTCCGACCGCGAATACGTATCGTAGTTAGCCACAGACGGCGCCATCGCCCACGATGCCGGAGGAAACAATCCCGCATAGTCGATCAGATCGCATAGCAACACGGCGGCAGCATCCACCGCGTCCGCCGAATTTCGCGCCGTGGGGGTAGTTTGCAAATTCATTGCCTCATTTATGGCTCAGCGAAGGCCACGTAGGGACAGCCGCCCTCGGCTGTCCAGGCGAGCGCAGCTCGCCGGGGTTTCGCATGTCTCTGCAGTCAAGCGTGGCGGGGCTTCACCCCGCCGGACAGCCGAGGGCGGCTGTGGCTACGTCTTGAACTTTTTCTTCAGCCCCTGCCAAACCTCGAAGTACTGATGATCAAGCTGCGAAGTCTCCATCGCAAACTTCGTAGGCTGGCACACGAAGCGAGTCTCAAACATGAACGCCATGGTGTCACCTACGTAAACCGGCTTCAGCTCCGCCCTGCTCGCCTTCTCAAAAGTTTCAGAGTCCGGCCCGTGACCAGCCATGCAATTATGCAGGCTGGAGCCGCCCGGCACGAAGCCTTCCGCCTTGGCGTCATATTCACCGTGGATCAGCCCCATGAACTCGTTCATAAAATTGCGATGAAACCACGGCGGACGAAAGGTATGCTCGGACACCATCCATCGCGGCGGAAAGATGGCGAAGTCAACATTCGCGGTTCCCGGAATCTCTGAAGGCGAAGTCAGCACCGTATAAATCGACGGGTCGGGATGGTCGAAGCTCACTGTATTGATGCAATTGAAATTCGCCAGATCGTACTTATAAGGCACGTAATTCCCGTGCCAGGCGACGACGTTCAGCGGCGAATGATCGATCGCCGCTGCCCAGAGTCCTCCCTGAAACTTGGTCACAATCCGGAAATCGCCTTCGCGATCTTCAAACTCCGCTACGGGAGCCAGAAAGTCGCGCGGATTCGCCAGCCCGTTCGCGCCAATCGGCCCCAAATCTGGCAGACGAAGCAGCGCACCATAGTTCTCGCAGATATAACCGCGCGCTTCTTTCTCCAGAAGTTCGACGCGAAAACGAATTCCCCGTTGGATCACCGCAATCTCGCCGGGACCGGCTTCGAGAACACCCATCTCCGTGCGCAGCAGCAATCGTCCCGTTTGCGGCACGAGCAACATCTCACCGTCGGCGTTGTAAAAAAAACGATCCGTCATTGACGCATTGGCGACATAGATGTGAATCCCAACGCCCGAATGGGTGTGAGTATTGCCATTGCCCGCCATGGTGATCAGGCCGTCGATAAAGTCGGTGCGTTCTGAAGAAGCCGGAATCGGAATTGGCCCCCAACGCAATTGATTCGGCGGTGTCGGCACATCATCGAACGGCGCGCTGCGCAGTCGTCCCGGGCTGATGAGTTGGAACGGCTTGTGCGCCACCGACGGACGCATCCGGTAAAGCCAAGTCCGTCGATTTACCCCGCGCGGCGCTGTGAATGCCGTGCCGCTCAGTTGCTCCGCGTACAACCCATGCGCAATGCTCTGAGGAGAATTCTGCCCGCGCGGCAATACACCGTCCACCGCCTCGCTCGCGAATTCGTTGCCGAATCCCGACTGGTAACGCAACGACGCCTTCTCAGGCGCCTTCGCGTTCTCGGCTTTCGCGCTACTCGTTCTTCCCTTGGACATGCCTACAGATTCCCTCGTCGCGCCTGCTCCATCTCAATCGATTCAAACAGCGCCTTGAAATTCCCTTTGCCAAATCCGCGGCTGCCCTTGCGCTGGATCACTTCGAAGAACACCGTCGGCCGATCTTCCACCGGCTTCGAGAAAATCTGCAAGAGATAGCCTTCCTCGTCGCGGTCCACAAGTATACCGAGCGAGCGCAACTCGTCGAGAGATTCCTCCACCGGCCCGACTCGCGACGGCAGCGCCTCATAATAGGTGTCGGGAACCCGCAGAAAATCCAGCCCGTTGCGCTGCAGTTTGCCGACCGTGTACATAACATCCTTGCACTGCAGCGCGATGTGCTGCGCCCCCGCTCCTCCGTAGGCCTCGATGTATTCCTGAATCTGGCTCTTGTTGCGCGCCGCGGCAGGTTCATTGATCGGAAATTTCACCGAATGCGAATCGTCCGACATCACGATGCTCATCAACGCGCTGTACTCCGTCGAAATATCCTTATCGTCGAACGTAATATAACGATGGAATCCGAAGACGCGAGTGTAGTAATCCGCCCAGTACTGCATTTTTCCGAGTTCCACATTCCCCACAATGTGGTCAATGCGCAGAATGCCGCAGTCATCCCCCGCCAACGGTGCCGCTATGAACCCCGGCAGAAACGGACCTTCGTAATCCTTATATGAGATCAGCGAGTGGATCGTGTCGCCATACGTATGGACCGCGGCACGGCGAACGGCGCCATGTTCATCGTTCATGTCATGCGGTTCCTCGGCCGCCCGAGCCCCTCGACGGACTGCTTCGGCAAACGCCTGGTCCGCGTCCTCCACTTCGAGCGCGATATCCCGGACGCCATCGCCATGCTTTCGGATGTGATCCGCGGCCAAGTCGTCCGGCGTCATAGGCGTAGTCAGAACGAAGTTCGCCTTGCCCTGACTCAGCGCGTAAGAAGTTCGCTGCCGCTGCCCCGTTTCCAACCCACTGTAAGCAACCTGCGAAAAGCCGAATCCCTTGCGATAGAAGTAAGCCGCCTGACGGGCATTGCCTACCCAGAATTCGATGTGGTGAATGCGCTTAAGCTTGAGTGGGTTCTCCATCCGCTTGCTCTCCAAGATTCCATCTTCGCATATTTTGCCCTTGGTCAGCGTCGTCTCTCCCTTCGGCAAGTCCCTGTTTTTCGCAGCCCATTCCGGGCAGCCATTCGCGGTACACTTCTCGAAGACGCCCTGGACTCCGATGAGTAATTCTTCGCTGCGCACCATCTTTCACGTGGATATGGACGCCTTCTTCGTGTCCGTCGAGGAATTGTTTGATCCGTCGCTGAAAGGCAAGCCGGTGGTGGTGGGTGGGCAGCGGGACGAACGGGGCGTGGTCTCAGCCGCTTCCTACGCGGCGCGGAAGTTTGGCGTGCACTCGGCCATGCCGCTGCGGACGGCAGCCAAACTCTGCCCGCAGGCGATTTTTGTGAACGGCCATCCGGAGCGCTATCGCGAGTATTCCGGGAAGGTGCATGCAGTGCTCGGCCGCTTTTCTCCGCTGGTCGAGATGGCTTCGGTAGACGAGGCCTATCTCGACATGACTGGGACTGAGCGCCTGCATGGTCGGCCACTTCGTTCGGCGCATCAGCTCCACACAGCGATGAAGTCGGCTACACAACTGAACTGCTCGATCGGGATCGGCACATCGCGGCTGATCGCGAAGGTTTCCTCAGCCAAAGCCAAACCCAACGGAGTGCTCTGGGTGCTGCCCGGAGAGGAGACGAAGTTTCTGGCGCCGCTCGCAGTCGGCGACATCCCGGGCGTCGGGAAGGTGATGGAGAAGAAACTTCACGCGATCGGCATCCAGAGAGTGGGCGACCTCGGCCGCCTGGAAGACCGGGATCTGGAACACCGCTTCGGAAAATGGGGGCTCGCGCTCGCAGGAAAATCGCGCGGCGAGGATGCGGGAGGATGGTTTGATAACGAAGTTGGAGAAATAGTCGATCCCAAGTCGATCAGCCATGAGCATACGTTCGACGAAGACACGGGCGACGCTGAGCGCTTGCAGTCCACGCTGATGCGGCTCAGTGAAATGGTGGGACGGCGGCTGCGCGAAGGCGGATATTTTGCGCGCACCCTTCAGCTGAAATTGCGCTACACCGATTTCACGACCATCACGCGAGCGCATTCGCTGGAGCAGCCCACACAAATGGATAACCAGATTTTTGAGCAGGCGAGGCGTCTGTTTTTCGAAAACTGGAAGCGGGACGCGCCGGTGCGATTGCTGGGGGTGCAAGCGTCGAATTTCGAATCGGGCTCGCCGCAGCTCGATCTGCTGGAACCGTCGCGGGATCAGCGATGGCAGAAAGCACTCGCCGCCGCGGATCATCTGCGCGACAAGTTTGGGGAAGCAACGATCGGCCTCGCCAGGGGGATGAAGGGCGGATTCCGCGAACGGACGCACGAAAATCCCGTGGGCCTGCCGGGGAAGGGTGGGCAAAAGAAAAGCGGCAAAGAGACAAGTGACGAAAAGAAGCCGTGAAACTTCTGGTCCGTTCAGGAGTCAGATGCCTTGGGAGTGATGGCATGACAAAGCGAATTGTGACCGTATTACTTGCAACTGCGGCAGCGCTGGCGATGGCTATGCCCGCGCATGCGGCGGAGAATCTCAAGCTCAATCAGCAACTGGACTACACCAGCGACAGCCAGGATGGACCGTTGATCACCGGTGACCATCTGGAAGACGCGGCAGTCTCCGGCAAGCCGGCCTACGCAATTTTCTACGGCGAAGGCTGTTTCAATTCCAAGCGGCAGGCGCGGCGTACGGTCGAACTCTACGAAAAGTACAAGGGCAGGGTACAGTTTGTAGTGGTGGATCTCGATCGTCCGCGTTCTCCGGCGCAGGAAGAGCTGGTGAAGAAATTTTACAAGGGATCCATTCCCCACCTGGTAGTACTGAATCGCGATGGCAAGACCGCGTACAACGCCTCCGGCGAAGTAGAGGAAGGCGAAATCTCGAAGGTGCTAGAGAAAGCGCTGGCGCCGTAGGAATCAAATCTTCCAATGGAGAGCCGGGCGTCCCCGCCCGGCCAGCACGACGCTAGCGGGGACGGGCGGGACGCCGTCGCTCCATTCCCATACCAACTCCTACGAAATATACTCGCGAATATAGTCATCGCGCGACGTGACGAGCTTTTGAGCGTCGCCATCGAAGATCACTTTCCCATCGCGCAGGATAAGGAAGCTCATGGGCACTTCCCCACGTTGCCCCTTGGGTATCGGGACCATGCGATTGGTCGCCTTGTCGAACTGATGAGTCGCCATGGTGAAGGCATCTTGAAGGCGGTGGGTCACCATGAGGGCGCTGGTCTTGTAGACATCGCGTTGTTTCACGATGAGTTCGACAATCGTATTCGAGGTTACCGGATCGAGTCCGCCGGTAGGCGAGTCGTAAAGCAGCACCTCCGGCTCGGTGATGATGGCCCGAGCGATGGCGACGCGTCGCCGCATGCCACCCGAGAGTTCGGACGGAAACATGTCGTAGGTTCGCTCCAACTCTACAAAGCGCAGCACCTCGCGAACCCGCCGCTCGATTTCCTCCCCGGAGATTCCCTCTTCCATCAGGCGGAAAGCGACGTTTTCATATACTTTCAGCGAGTCGAAGAGCGCGCTTTCCTGGAACACGATGCCCACGCGCCGGCGCAGTTCGAACAGGTCCTGTTCTGACATGCTCGTGACTTCATCTCCCAGCACGAAGATGCGACCGCTATCGGGCCGCATGAGTCCGATGGCAAGCTTGAGAAGTGTGCTCTTGCCCGACCCGGCTACGCCAAACAGCGCCTTGGTTTCGCCGTGTGGCAGCTGGAATGAAATGCCGTCGAGCACGACTTTTTCGTCGAACGCGATTGAAACGTTGTCGAACTCGATGGCGGATCCGGAGGGACTTACCGCCGAAGCAGCCGGATTTTCGCTGGGCAATGTGGGAGGCGGCATCGCTTATCTTTGATCTCTATCTGTAGCCAAAAATTGCGAAGATCAACTTGGTAACAAAGAAATCCACGATCAGAATCAGCACTGAAGAAGCGACCACGGCCTGGGTGGTCGAACGGCCCACGCCCTGCGTTCCGCCGCGCGTAGATATGCCGTAATAGCACCCAACGGTAGCGATAATGAACCCAAACAGCACGGGCTTGATAAGGCCAGTGAAGACGTCGCGGAAGACAAGGATCTGCCACACGGAGGTCCAATACTGCTGCGTGTCGAGCCCGAACAGCAGATGCGCGACCCCGTAGCCGCCGATCAGCCCGAGCAGGTCGGCGATGATGGTAAGAAAAAAAAGCATGAACGCCGTGGCGCCGACGCGTGGCGTCACCAGTTTCTTCGTAGGATCGGTGCCCAGGGCGCGCATGGCATCGATCTGCTCGGTCACGATCATCGAGCCCAGCTCGCTGGCCATGCCGGAGGCGTTCCGCCCGGCCACCATCAGCCCGGTAATGAGCGGTCCCAGTTCAGTAACCATGCCGAGCGACACAAGCTGGCCGATGAGCGTGACCCCGCCGAATCGTTGCAATGTGCTGGCTGAGTTCAGCGCCAGGAGCGCGCCAACAGAGAGTCCCGTCAGAATTACGATCGGCAGGGAGCCAACGCCGATCAGATCCGCTTGCTGCACCATGTCGCCCATGTACAGGGGACGGCGGAAAAAGTTTGCAAGCGATTGCGCCGACAACAGGGTGTATTCCTGAACCGCCAGCGCAACGTCTTTGGCAACTTCAAAGGGTGAAATCAGTTCGAGTTCGAACGCCATGTCTGGTCAGGGAACTACTGCTCAGGGAACTATAGCAGAGGAGTGAAACCCATGTAGGGATAGCCGCCCTCGGCTGTCCGCGGGGCCAAGCCCCGCTCGCTCGTGAGTCCAAGGAACAATCCAAACCCCGCCGAGCTGCGCTCTCCGGACAGCCGAGGGTGGCTGTCCCCACGCCAGCTCACTCCCGGTTCTTCTTCTTGATCTCGATGGCCAGCCGTTTGATTTTCTGATTCAGCGTGGAGAGCGGGACGTGGAAGCGTTCCGCTGCTTCGGTCTGGTTCCAGCCGCACTTCTCCAGCATATCGATGATGATCCGCCGTTCGCAGTCTTCCATGATCCCGAACAGCGTGGCCCCCGAATTAGCATCCAAAGTCGGAACCGCGCTGCCCCGGCCCACGATGTGGTCAGGCAGCAGATCGAGCCCAATGTCGTTGTCGGAAGATAGCACCACGGCGCGTTCGATCGTGTTCTCCAGTTCGCGGACGTTGCCGGGCCAGGAGTAGCTCAGCAGCGGACGCAACGCCTCAGTGCTAATGCGCCGCCGGGGCCGCTCGTTTTCCTCCGAATACTTCTCGAGGAAGTGCTGCACCAACAGAGGAATATCTTCGCGGCGCTGCCGCAGCGGCGGCAGATCGATGCTGATTACATTGAGGCGGTAGAACAGGTCTTCGCGGAAGCGGCCCTCGCGCACCATTTGGCGAAGATCAACGTTCGTAGCGGCGATGATGCGCACGTCCACTTGAATTTCCTGCACTCCGCCCAGGTGCATGAACTTACGGTCCTGCAATACGCGCAGAATCTTGCTCTGCGTGTCCATGGTCATGGTGCCGATCTCGTCGAGAAAGAGCGTGCCTCGATCGGCAACTTCGAACAGCCCCTTCTTCGACGCAATCGCGCTGGTAAAGGCGCCTCTGACGTGCCCGAACAACGTGGATTCGAGCAGGTCGGGCGGCGTCGATCCGGAGTTGACGGGCACGAACGGCCGATCGCGCCGCGTGGAATTCAGATGAATCGCCTTGGCGATCAGTTCCTTACCCGTGCCGCTTTCGCCTTGCAGCAGTACCGTCGATCGGCTCGGCGCCACCTGGGCTACGAGATCGAAAATCTTCAGCATGGGCTCGCTCTTGCCCACAATGTGCTCAAAGTTGTAGCGCTGCTTGAGCGCGCGCTTTAGTTGAATGTTTTCTTCTTCCGCCTTCTGGCGGGCGACGGCAGCGCGCACGTCGGCCAGCAGCTTCTCGTTGTCCCACGGCTTCTGGATGAAGTTGGTGGCGCCGGACTGCATGGCGCGGACCGCGTTCTCCACCGTTCCGTAGGCGGTGATCATGATGACTCCCTGCTGCGGATAGAGCAGCCGAATCTCCGAGAGCACGTCCATCCCGTTCTTATCGGGTAGCGCCAGGTCGAGCAAAACCACGTCAAAGGCGCGCTGTCCAATCTGCGCCAGACCTTCGCGTCCGCTGCCCGCGACCGCGACGGTGTAGCCCTCGAGTTGAAGCAGAGTCTCGAGCGACTCCCGTATCTCCGCTTCGTCGTCAATGATGAGGATTCTCCCCGCGCTTTGTGGCGTGCTTTGCGGCGTGCTTCGGCGCGTGATCGGAGTTACTTCAGACAATGCTAAGTCAGACATGGACTGCCTTCCTGATCAACGGGAAATCCAGGGTGAAGGTGGTTCCTTCGCCCGGGCGGCTCTCCACGCGGATGTTGCCCGCGTGTTCCTGGATGATGCCGTAAGTGACAGAAAGTCCAAGACCGGTCCCGCGATTCTGGCCCTCCTCGGGCGACGTCTTGGTAGTGAAAAATGGATCGTAGATGCGCTGAATATTTTCCTGCGCAATGCCCGAGCCGGTGTCCGCCACGCGCACGCTGACGAATTCCCCGTTCAGCGTCGCCACGTTCAGAACTCCGCCCCCGGACATCGCATCCTTGGCATTCAAGAACAAATTCAGAAACACTTGCTGCAGGCGTCCGGCGTTGCCCTGAATCAAAGGAAGGCTCTCGTAGAACTCGGACTGCACCTGAATATGAGCGACCTTGAACTGGTGCTCGAGCAACGCCAGCGTATCCGCGATTACCTTGTTCAGACTGACTTCGGTCAACTCCGTGCCGGTGGTGCGGGAGAAGTTCAGGAGGTTGTTGACGATCTCCGAGGCGCGGAACGTCTGCTTTGTGATTTTCTCGAGCAGCCCCGCTTTTTGCGGATCCGACTGCAACTGCTTCGCCAGCATCTGCGTGTAGGAGGAGATCACCGCCAACGGCGTATTCACTTCATGCGCAACGCCAGCGGCCAGCAGTCCGATCGAAGAAAGTTTGTCGGCTTGGGTGAGCTGGACTTCAAGCTCGATCCTCTCCGTGATGTCGTCCATGATCACCAGTCGCCCCACCACGTTGAACTTGCGGGTTACCAGCGGCGCCATCGCAACGTTGACGATGCGCGATTCGCCGATCGGAGTTACCAGCCGGAACTTATAAAGATTGTGGATGCCAGGATTCTGCCGAACGCGGTAGAACTCCTCGACGAAGGACGCCGGAAAGACTTCGCTCAGCGAACGCCCCACCACCTGCCAGCGTGGCTGGGCATACATGACTTCCATCTGCGAGTTCCAGGACTCGATGCGGTCTTGCAGATCCACGGCCATCACGCCGACGTTGATCGATTCAACAATATTCTCGTTGAAATCCTTGAGCCGCTCGTACTCGCTGACCTTTTGTTCAAGCGAGGCGTACAACCGCCCGTTCTGGATCGCAATGCCGATGTATCCCGCCAGCGCTTCGAGCAACTCTACGTCCTCGCTGGAAAGAAAGTCGCCTTCCATGGTCTTGCCCAGTCCGAGGAAGGCGATGGTCTTTTGCCGCGCATGGCAGGGAATGTAGTAGTTCAGATCCAGGCGTCCGATGGCTTCTTGCGCAGTGGCATTCTCACGCGGCAACTGGTGAGTGTTTTCGAAGAAGATATGCCCGACAGCGTCTTCGATGCGCGGTTTCGCGAGGAACGACAGGTCGAGACCAGTGACGTGGGCGATCCCGAACGATTTCGACAGTTCAAAGCGCGAAGAGTCGCCGTTGCCGAGGAAAATCGCGATTCGATCCACCAGCAGCGTGCGGGCCAGCCGATCCACCAGCGACAAAAGCATTTTGTCGAGGTCGGTTTCCGAACTCAACTCGCGTCCGAACTCGATCAGCGTGCGCCGGTAGTCGTAGCCTGTCCGGTAAAAGAACTGGTCAAGCTTCTCCTGAATCCATTTCCGCACCGGATCAAACAGCAGAGCGGTGACCACGATGGCCACCATCAACCCGTAAGGTCCGGAACTGGGCACGCGTGTGTTCACGAGCAGCGCAATCGCGGCCACCCCGGCAAAATAAACTCCCACGATGGCCGCCGCCGCCAGCGTATACGCCATGCCGCGCTTGAAAATCAGATCCACGTCCATCAACCGGTAGCGGAAAATGGCGTATCCAAAAGTCAGCGGCAGCAATCCGAGCGACAGCACCGACACCTTCATCGTGGGCGAAGGCATCACTCCGAGCAGATACGGCAGAACATAAAAAAGCGTGAATGGCGTTATGGCGAGAATGGTGCCGCGCGTAATCCATTTGAGTTGCTGCCGCAGAATCGGAGTGGTGGCCTGGCGGTAGTTGCGCCACAGAACCGCCGCCGCCGAGACGAAGAAGATCGTCAGATAAGCCCAGTGCACCCGGTTCAGATTAAACAGCAGCGAGGCGCTGGCTTTAAAGAACTCCAGCGCTATGACTTGTATTCCGAGAAGTACTGCTCCCGGCAGATAGAGCACCGGAATCGACCAGCGATGCTTGCTGATGAACTCCCGCCGTTCCGGAAAGGTCAATACGAAGTGCAGGAAGAGCGCCGGCTGCAGCAGCCACGCGATCTCATTGGCCCAGAAGACACTCCAGTCGAAAGCGTTGAATTTACCGATGTAGTGTAGGGAGTAGAAAACGAAAGATACCAGGCAGAAAATGTAAAAATGCGTCGAACCGACCGCCGTCCAGCGCCGCAGCAATACATAAAGCCCAATGCCCAGATAGATGAGCGCGATCAGCCGCAGCCAATCGTTCATGGAGCGCTCGGCCGGAACCAGCACCACTTCAACATCCAGCGGAACCGAGCCGCGGATCAGTGAGTAGGTTGCCTTCGACCAGACGCCGGAATAGTAGAGCTGCCGCGTCACGGCCGCCGCAGTGTCTACCGCGCGGCGATTGATGCTCACGACGGCGTCTCCGCGGCGAATTCCGGCCCGCTCGGCCGGTCCGTTCGGCTCCAGCCGATCTGCCACCGGATGGCCGTTCCGCTCCATCCACCACGCGCCGTCGTCCGGAATCGCCGACTGGTGTTCGATTTTGTAATTGAACCCTGCGAAAAGTACAGCCGCTACTGTGAGCAGAGCCAGTAGGATGGCGGTAAATCGGGCCTCAAATTCGCGGTTCATAGTTCGCGATTCACGGACAAGGATGGTTACGGGGACGACGCGGCCAGACAGTCGACGCCTCTCAGGTATCAGCAACTTCACTGCCACCCTCCAGTCTTGTCCACTGCTCCTAAGTCACTTCCATAGAGCGACTTCCACAATTATAGATAGGATTCAGGATGGCGGCTATGAATTATGGAAGATAGCTTCTGCTTTTTGGGATGCCATTCGGCTGTGGGAAGAGGGTCTGGGTGCTGGGTATGCTTGAGGGAGCTAGCGGATTTTGTGGTGGGCCTGTTTCTGAGGTGAAGTTAAATGACGTGCCCAAACCCCTGATTTGGTGTTTGAGGGGTTCGGAAACCTTCCCCGTTTCCCGAACCCCTCACTTACCGGGCCCACCAGACTCGCTTAGGAGAGGTGAGCAAATCCCGCAAGTGAATGTGATATTGCGCCTGATTCCTGGAAACGTCCATGGAGCCAATCTGAAGCCATCTGAATTGATCTGAAGAAATTCACTGTAGCGCGCTTGACAGGAAAAGCCCCGCAGAACAGAATTTCTGACGCCACATTTGGGGCGGATTCGTAGTTGCTGGTGTGGGGACGGGCGCCTCGCCCGTCCAAGCTGAGCAAAGCTCGGCAGCCGCCGCTGGTGACAGCATCGGATTCGCTACAGGAAGCTTAGGAGTTGTGCATTGCCGGATAAGAAAGTCCGCTTCGACGATTTCGAGCTGGATTATGGTCGCTTTCAGCTCTGCCGCTGTGGCCGCCCGGTTCGGCTCGAGGGCCTGCCGCTGCAATTGCTCATGTTCATGGTAGAGAAGCGGGGCCAACTGGTAACGCGCGAGCAGATCTCCAGCAAGTTGTGGAGTAAAGACGTCTTCGTCGACGTCGAACAGGGAATCAATACTGCCATCCGCAAGATCCGCCGCGCCCTCGCGGACGACGCCGACGAGCCGCAGTACCTGCAGACCGTAGTCGGAAGAGGCTATCGCTTCGTCGCCCCCGCCGCCCAAGAAGATGTCACCGGCCAAACGCCAGCCGAAGGACTTACCGTTTCCGCCGAAGAGCTGGGACGCGCCATCATGACGGCAGCCGGGTTGGACCCAGAAAATCCCCGAGGAACTCCAAAGGCTCAAGACGAAGAGTGAAAATTGATCGCTGCCCGCGGAGACGCGGCAGGCCGCGTCTCTACACAAACCGTCCTCCATCCGTTCGTTTTACAATTAAGCCATGTCCCGCCTCGATCAGATCGCCGATCTTGAAAAACGCTTTCTTCTCCCCACCTACAACCGTTATCCCGTTGGCTTTGAGCGCGGCAAAGGTGTTTTCCTCTACGACTTCGAAGGCAAGAAGTATCTCGACTTCGTCGCCGGGCTCGGAGTGAACGCGCTGGGGCACGCTCATCCTCGAATCGTGAAGACCATCCGCGAGCAGGCGGCCCGGGTCATTCACATTTCGAATCTCTATTACAACGAATACCAGGGGCAGCTGGCCGAGCGCCTGTGCCAGCTCTCCGGCCTCGATCGCTCCTTCTTCTCGAACAGCGGCACCGAGGCGATGGAAGGCGCTATCAAGCTGGCGCGTCTCGCCGGACACAAGGCGGGCGGCGATGCCAAGTCCCAGCTAGTGGCGCTGCAAGGGTCGTATCATGGCCGAACGTTTGGGGCGATGTCCCTAACCGGCCAGGAAAAGTACCGCAAGGGTTTTGAGCCGATGCTCGAAGACGTGACCTTTGTGGCGCAGAACAACGTCGAGGCGCTGCGCGCCGCCGTCAACACCAACACCTGCGCCATCGTGCTGGAGCCCATTTTCGGCGAAGGCGGCATCCTCGAATGTTCAGAAGATTTCCTGCGCGCGTGCCGGACCTTGGCCGACCAGCATCAGGCCGCGCTCATTTTCGACGAGATCCAGTGCGGCCTCGGGCGCACCGGAAAGATCTTTGCCTTCCAGGGCTTCGGCGTGGTTCCCGACATTGTCACCATCGCCAAGCCGATCGCCGCCGGGGTGCCGCTCGGCGCGTTCCTGTCAAACGAACACTTCGCCTCCGCGATTTCGCCCGGACAACACGGCACTACCTTCGGCGGTGGTCCGCTGGCCTGCCGCGTCGGGCTCGAATATCTGGCAATCGTAGAAGAAGAGCACCTGCTCGAAAACGTCGCGAAGGTTGGCGGCTACCTGCATCAACAACTCCAGGAACTCGTCACGAAGTACGCCGCGACCCGCGAAACGCGCGGCCGCGGTTTCATTCAGGGCCTGGTGCTCGACATCCCCGCGCGTCCATTGGTAGAGCAAGGATTGGCCGAGGGTGTGCTCTTCAACGCGACCCAGGACACGGTCCTGCGCTTCCTGCCGCCGTTCCTGCTGCAAGAAAAACATGTGGACAAAGGCATCAAAGTACTGAAGAAGCTGCTGGGCAAGAAACGGAAGAAAGCGCAGAACGTGGCTCCAGCCGGCATTGCCGCGCTGGCGAACTAATGCGGGACGCGTACTAAAGTCGCGTACCAAGAAAAGTAGGGGAGCCACATTTCAGCTCCCCCAAAGCGATCGATGCGGTACCACGTAGTGAGACTCCGTCTGCGAGGACTTCGTTGCCCACCGAAACGGAACATCCCGAAGAAAAATTCGTCGCTACCCCGGCTGGCGAGCGCAATAGAAACCTGCGTGATGAAGAAAGCGGAGTTGCGATCGAAGAACACTGGCTCGAACTCGCCGGCGGATCCATGCGCTACCTCAAGGCTGGATCAGGCCCGGCCCTCATCCTGATTCATGGGCTGATGGGGTATTCCTTTTCCTGGAGATTCACCCTCCCCGCGCTGGCCCCCCACGCGACCGTTTATGCCGTCGACAATCTGGGCGCCGGGTTATCGACAGCCGCTGAGGGGATGGACTGCACCGTACGCGCCACCGCCGAGCGCATCCTACAATTCGCGGACGCGCTCGGCATTAAGGATTTCGATTTGCTGGGTACTTCCCACGGCGGCGGCGTTGCCATCATGGTGGCAGCGGTTTGTGCCGAAAGAAGCGCGGAGCGAAAAGACTCCCGTCTGCAGCGTTTAGTGCTCGTGGCGCCCGTCAATCCCTGGTCTCGGCATGGCAAACGACTCGCGCCCTTTGTGGGCAGCGCCTTCGGTTCCATGCTCTTCCTCAACTCGTTCGCGCGCTGGCGCTCCCTTCACGACCTCGGGCTGCGCCGCATGTTCGGCGATACCTCAAGAATTCCGCCGGATTCGCTGGATGGCTACTTTATGCCGGTGCTCAAGAACCACGTGTTCCATTATGGTTTGCGCGTCGTAAGGAACTGGATGGCAGACCTCGCGGAACTGGAAACGGCGCTTCCTAAGATTCGCGATTACCCCACTCTCCTCATTTGGGGGACTAGCGACCGCGCCGTTCATTTTCAATCCGCCGAGCCTCTGCGCCGGAATTTTCGCGACGCTCGCCTGGTGGCGTTCGAGGGCGTCGGCCACCTGCCCTACGAAGAGGCGCCCGAGGACTTCAACCGCGCGCTCGTCGATTTCCTCATCGGCACTCCCAATTCTCACCTCTCAGAAGGCGGGTTTGACTGAGAACTGACAACTGACAACTGAGAACTGGTTCTTCATGGGCCCCACAATTTTTCACTCGCTTCGCGAATTCGTCGCCGACTACGGTTACTGGGCCGTGGCTCTGGCATTGTTGTGCGAGAACGCCGGCATTCCCGTGCCCGGTGAGACCACACTCTTGCTGGCAAGTTTTCTCGCCTATTCCGAGCACCGGCTCCATCTCGGATGGATCATCGTAGTTGCTACCTGCGCCGCCACGCTCGGCGACAACATCGGCTATGCCATAGGCCACTACGGCGGGCGTCCGCTGCTCGATCGCTACCAAAGATTCTTTCGGATCCAGCCGGCCACGCTGCAACGCGGCGAGGACCTGTTTGCCCACTACGGCGCCGCCGCAGTTTTCTTCGCCCGCTTCATCTTTGGCCTGCGCGTTTTTGCCGGACCGCTGGCTGGCGTGCTGCGCATGCGCTGGCGAGCGTTTGCTCTCTTCAACTTCCTCGGTGCGGCCCTCTGGGTCACCTGCATCGCCAGCGCCGGATATCTGTTCGGGCAGCATTGGCGCACTCTCGCGCGCGCCATGCAGCGCTTCAATATCGCCGTTTTGATTGTCGCGGTGGCCGTGGTCCTATATTTGTGGTGGAGATATCGCCGCCAGCGCCCGTCGAAAAATGACTGACGCCGCTCGCCTGCACTGAGAATGTTTAGCTTAATCGTGACATTTCAACAATTATCCCTTCCTTCGGCTGTCATGTAGAAAACCGAACCGCGACAAGTCACGCGTTTCGTGAGCACGCAACTCCGAGAAAGTGCGATCCGCTGCCGTTGCTGATGATAGGTGGGGCGCTCGGCGGCCTCGAAGCCATGTTTCTTCCCAACGAAGGCCCGGGCTTCTGGCCCCTGATCAGCATGGGCGCCATTCTTGGCGGCACGATGCGCGCTCCGTTCACAAGTATTGTCTTTGCCTTTGAGCTGACGCACGATGCCAACGTGTTTTTGCCCTTGCTGGTTGGTAGCGTCATTGCTCACGCTTTCACGGTCCTGACCCTGAAGCGGTCCATCTTGACCGAGAAAGTTGCCCGGCGCGGTTTCCATCTCAGCCGTGAGTATGCCATCGATCCGCTGGAAATTCTTTTTGTACACGAAGTCATGCGCACGAAGGTTGTGGTGTTGCCAGCCGCGAGTACGCTTGGCAAGATATGGCACTGTGATCGGAGTGGGACACGTTGATCTGGAAGTGTTGTTCAAGGCCGCTTCTCTGACACAACCCTGGCAATAAAATGAATGCCTTGGCCTCCGCAACCTATGATTTCCCTGACCCTGTTAATGTTCAATCGAACCGCAGGTCTCTTCATTCGGCCAGCTCCGCCTCTCGTCAACAGTGTCTTCCGTCACTTCCACTCGCCCCGCAGCCGTCATATGCTGGAAAGAGCATCGCCCCGCACCAGGGAGCAGCGTGATCCGCAGAGTCATGAACAACGTGACTTCCGAACGCATGCAAAACAACCAGCAACCCGCCGCTGCGCCTCGCTTCCCGCGCCTGGGACTCTCTCAGGTCTGGATGCGATTCCTGCTGGCCGTCGCGGGCCTGATGCTGGCGTTCGGTACGGCGCTGTTTTCCACGGTAGCGCGCGAGGCCGGCAACATTTGGGGAACCATCATTCTGGCGTCGGCGGCGTTATTGCTGGCCACGTTCGTCGGCCTAACGACGGTGCCCTACCTGGCGCGGAGGGTCGTCGCCAGCCGTGTTCGCGAAGCGATGGACTACGACGTCACACGCGCCGGCATGATCTACATCCTGATCAGCGTCGTCATCGGAATCGCCGCCATTAATACCGGTAACAATCTGCTATACGTTGTCGTCGCCGCGCTGCTCTCGGCCATCCTGGTTTCCGGCATCGCCTCGGCGCTGGTGCTCCGTAGTCTCACGCTCGACGTCCACTTGCCCGAACACGTTTTCGCCGCGCGCCCGATGCTGGCGCGCCTGCTTTTGCGCAACGCCAGTTCGTGGCTGCCGTCCTTTTCCGTGCGCGTGGTTCCTGCCCACCGCAAGAATAATAATAAAGAGCAGTGGCGCTGGGAAGCCTCGACCTTCGCCTGGCCCCGCAACCGCGCGCCCCAGAACCAGTGGCTCCGCCTACCCGATCGCCGCCTGCGCCGCGTGCGCGAGGAGGCGGAAAAGCCGATCCTGCGAGAATCCGTTTATTTTCCTTTTCTCGCTCCCGGACAGGAACTGCGCGCCGACCTGGAGATCGTCTTCCCGGTCCGCGGCCGCTACTGCGAAAAAAACTTCGGCCTGGCCACGCGCTTTCCCTTTTCCTTCCTGATGAAAACCCGGCGCATAAACCTGGCCCGCGAAGCGATCGTCTATCCCGTCGTCGAGCCCACCGATCAGTTCCTCGAAGTTCTTCCCATGGTCACCGGCGAGTTCGAAACGTTTGTCAGCGGCCGCGGCAACGATCTTTACCGCATCCGCGAGTACATGCCCTACGACTCAGCCCGCCATGTGGACTGGAAAGCCACGGCCCGCACCGGCGCGCTCAAAGTGCGCGAGTTCAGCCGCGAAGATGAACGCAAGCTTCGCATCGTGTTTGACAACCCCGCACCCGGAATCCTGCCGCCTGCAATATATGAGCAAGCTGTACGCCTGGCCGCCTCTCTGGGATGGCACTTCCACCACGAAGATGTCGAAGTCTCCTTCGTCGCCCCGGGATTGGAGCCCACCGAAGACGTCTTTACCTTCCTGCGATATCTGGCTCTGGTCGAGCCGCAGGAAGCGACGCCGGTTTTCAGTCGTCTTCGGGCCAGCGAAGACTACAACGTAATCGTTACCGCCCGCGATGCCGCCGAGATGCCCGCCGCACTTGTCGCCAGATCCTATGTCATTTCGTTGGGCTCGAGTCGAAGTTCTTAGCCGCAAGATCTTCGAAATCAGACGCCCCTTTAGGGCTGGGGCATCGAAAATCGACTTCTTCCGCAGCCTGTGCAGGGTAGCTGGCTAGAGGGTAATGGTTACTAAGGTTACCTAAGTAGGTTGACCCAGAGGGGCGCCCTGCCTGAGGATGTTGGGAAGGGTTGAGGCGCGGCTAGTTTCCGCGGTTCGTCGCGTACTTTCCCCCATGCCCCATGACTTGGCACAGCCACACCGTTGCCCTTTATTTGTGGTGCGCGCAACCGATCCTCCAATCGGTGGTGGCGGTGATCCTATGGCACCGCAAGATGCACAAGCAGTTTCCCGTGTTTTTCTTGTTCCTCCTGGTGCAGGTTGCAAATTTTGCCGTCATCTTTCCGCTTTGGCTCGTCGGCGATTTCAAGATGTATTTCGTCTTTTTCTGGCTGGGCGAGGCGGCCAACGCGGTTCTCGGCTTTAAAGTCATTCATGAGATTTTTCTCGACGTGTTCCGCCCCTATCACACTCTGAAAGACCTGGGCACTCTGTTGTTCAAATGGGCGGGAGTGGTGATGCTGCTGGTTTCGGTGGTGGTCGCCTTTTCGAATTCTTTCGACCAGAGCCCGCTGGTGCATGCCGTTACCACCCTGCAGCGCTCGGTCCGCATCGTGCAGTTTGGCCTCATCCTCTTCTTACTCCTGTTTTCACGCTTTCTGGGAGTGTCTCGGAAGCAGGTCAGTTTTGGGATCTCTCTCGGCTTTGGACTCTTCGCGGGCGTGGAATTGATGCTGATGGCGTTGAATTCGGGGGGATTTGTCATGCAAGGCAACCTCAACCTGGTCAATATGGCCACCTTAATTCTTGCCATTCTTGTTTGGTGCGGCTATTCGCTCTCGCGTAAGGCCGTCCGCGTGGCCGCCGTCAATCATTTGCAGACCCAACGATGGGAACAAGGATTGGCGGATCTTCAACCACCGGTGCTTTCCGATTCGCTGATCCCGATGTTCGAAGGCATGGTGGAACGCGCATTTTCGAGAAGCTCGAATCTGGAGTCTACAGACGGTCACACCCCGTTCACCAGCCCCGGTAATCCACCCAGAGCCAATTCCGCGGCAGCCGGTTCCAAGACCCGGCCATAGCCCCATTATCTCCAAAAACAGGGCTTCGCAAGAACCTTGTCAAGAGGAATCTTTGGCCCTTCGCAATCCTTCTACCGGATCCCGCACTGAAACGATTCCACTTCAACCCATTACTTAAGAAATCAGCGTAAACTGCGGTCATATTGCCTGCCGGACGGCCCCCTCATGGTTCGGCACGCCTGCCGGCATGTCGCATTGTTTTGCGCCTCGAAGTAACCTCCTATTAATCAGAAAGTTGCAGGGTTGTGTATAATTCGCGACGCCGGAGGCTGGCAGTTTGACCCTTGGCCTTCGGCAGACCCTAAAGGAGAAAGTCAATGAAACGTTCGCTCAGGGCGTTATTGCTGTTGGTAGGTCTGGTGGGCACATTCGCATATGCTGCTGTCCCGAGGGATATTCCTCAGTCAGGGCCGATGCCGTTGTGTGATCCCTGGAGAAACCCGAACTGCAGCGCTGTACGATAGCCACTCACTAAGTAATATGACGTAAACTCTTTGATCACGAAGCAATTTTCCGGGCTGGCCTCCACGGCCAGCCTCTTTTTTTACTTCTCGTCTTTCTTCCCGTCTCCCGTTCTTTCGTATCCCGTCCTGGAGATTCCGGCTTCGTCGGTGTTGCCGTGGCCGCGCCGCCTTCTAGTTTCATTGACAGTCAAGGCAGGGAACTTCAGGAGCCAGAAGAGCAGCCCCGCAGCGCATGCGTGAGAACCAGAATCTCGCACCACGGTCGAACAAACCACACCTGACCCGGAGCGGCGTCCAAGCTTAGCCCAGCGCCTCGGCGCCGGGAAAAGTGGAAGGGGATGATTCAAGTCCGGGGAGGGACGGCCGCGTTGTCACGCACCCTCTTCAGTCCACCAGTTTGCCAGTGCTCAAGGAGGGGATTCAACCCCAAAGCACCGACTTAAGCTCCTCGGGCTAGATTTCGGAGTTCAACAATTGAATGGCGCAAACTCCTAAACGGTAATTTCCAGTTTGCCGACCACCCACCCGAAGCGCAGCACAACTTGAAGCTTCTACGCCTTCGTTGTTGGTTCTTTCTGGCTACTTCAAAATCCCAGGCCGATCAGTAACGCCAAACTTGAACAGGATCTTGCCGCTGCGATTCGATTTCAAGGATTGCTTGAACGCTTCCTTAAACTGGTCGAGCGGGTACACACGCTCCACTGCGGCGGAGAGCGATCCATCGGCTACGAGGTCTCCCAGCTTCTGGTAAATCTCTTCGATCTCTGTGCGGGGAGCGTTGCGTATCCAATTGATGAGCCAGAATCCGTGGAGGCTAAGACCACGGTAGATGAACTCTTTGGGCGGCATGGCTGGGAACTGCCCACTCTGCATACCGTAAGCGACAATCGAGCCGCCAGGCTTAAGCGATTTCGCCAACTCTCCCACAGGAGCTCCGCCCAACGAATCGAGCACGAGGCTAAGTTTCTTCCCGCCGAGAGCCTCCTCAATATTCTTGAGTAAGTTATCGCCTTGGAGGACTACGCGGTCACCTCCCCACTGCCGCACCTGTTCGGCAGCTTCTTCCCGGCGGACGGCATTTAGCGTCTTGACTCCTGCAAGCTTCGCGAGCGCAATGATGTACTGTCCCATGGCCGAGTTGGCTGCGGTTTGACCGATCCAGTCCCCGGGCATCAGCGAAACGTATCGGTTCAGCAGGAGGTAGGCCGTAGCAGGGTTAATCCCTATCATCGACAGTTGCAGGGGATCTGCTTCGTCGCTCATCGGCACGATGTTTCCCACTGGGGCGACAACTTGGTCTGCCCACGTGCCCTGCTCGTAGGTCGGGATAATCAGGACTCGCTTGCCCCGCAGAGCAACATCAACCTTCGAGCCGACCTTGGCGACTCGGCCAACACCCTCCGCCCCTACCGAGGATGGGAAGGCCGGACGGACGCCGTACTTGCCGCTTACGAACAGAAAGTCCGATGGATTGAGCGGGGCCGCTTCCATCGAGATGAGAACATCCTTCTCGCCGAGAGCTGGTTCGGAAACCGTGTTGAGTTCGATGACATCGGAAGGTTCGCCGTGAGCTATGAGTTGCAACTGCCGCATAAGAAAACTCCTTTCGTTCGAAACAGTTTACGGTTCGACCGCGCGCGCCGAGAGCCAGAGCGCTTCCCCCGGATTGACCCGATCCGGATAGAGCTCCACCATCTTGTCGTAGAATCCCCGCGCGCTCGTCCGTGGGTGACATAAATCGTTTGTCAGGTTCTTGCCGCTCGCCGCAACCCAATTTACGAGGATGTCCGCTTGCTCGACGGTAATAAAGGTGTCGACGAGGACGGCGTCCCGCTTGCCAGAGGTAGTGTCGACGATATCGGCGACCACATCAGCTGCTTCGAGCGCGGAGCCCGGTCGCTCGCGATGGTTGGAATGCCGGGCGTCACGAGCACATCCCAGTTCAGCGTACTCTCGCCCGTTGCGACTTCGGTCATGAGTTGCCTCCCATGTGGATTACTTATATAATCCACATACAGCATTAGATTCGTAATCCTGATTCGGTTGCAGATTATTTTGCGGGAGGGCCACATGGGGTATTCCAGGGCTCAAACAGCGAAGACTCATAAGCGCATTATTAAGTTCGTCTCAAAGAGGTTCCGCGAAGAAGGCCTTGCTGGGATCGGAATCGCCGAACTGATGAAGGAACTAGTCTTACCGTAGGCGGCTTCTACAAGCGCTTCAAGTCGCGTGATGACTTAGTGGCGGAATCGGTCGGCTCTGCGCTGGGGTTCTGGAAGCGTCAGGTGGATGCCGCCGCTCCGGGCGGGCCACCCGTCACCTACGAGTTGCTGGTCGATGATTATTTAGGCGAAACACATCGCAATCATCCAGGCGCGGGCTATCCGGTTGGCGCTTTGGCAGGAGATATCGGCGCAGCGACAATTGAACTCGCGCTACCATCGGCGTGGCTCGCGCGGTATCGGACGAGCGCCTTTCGCGCGAAATCCTGACGACTGTGGCGCAGGCCTTGAAGAATCCTACTTCGTAAGTCGCTCCCGCGACATCACACCGCTAACACGCGCTTCCGCCATAGTCCTCAGCCCCGCAGCCGCCTGACGAGCCGCATTGCGGTCACAAATGCCAGACAAAGCCACCCCGATTCCTGGCGGATGAAGGACAACCCGGAAGGAACTTTACCCAAGTAGCCCCAAGATCTACACTGTCCAACTCACGCCGCTGGACGCGCCCGCGATCCCAACGCGCGCCCCAGTTCCTGCGCATCGAAAATCGGCGGCTGGCAGGCGAACCCCGAGCACACCACTGCAAACGATCGTCCGTCAAACGATCGTCCCCCGCCCAGCGCCGGAAGATTCGGGATCGTCCGCGCCAAAGCCGGTGGCAGATTCTGCGCGACAGCCTTGTCGGCGTCCAGACGCAGAACCGCCATACTCAACCCCAGCGGCCGCACCGCAGCCCGATACAGCTCCGCGGCCACCTCATCCTTCCCGACTACCACCACTTGCGTGTGCGGCTGGCTGAAGTGCATCACCGCCAGCCCGTAAGTAGCCGCAAAAATGCCGTGTTGTCCCGCGACACCGGCATAGACCTCAAACGTCTGCTCCGCCTTGTCGCGATAGCCATAGTTATCCAACGCATCGTTGACGTAACCATGCAGACGCAGCAGCGCAATCGCCGCCGCCGAATTTCCCGCTGGAGTCGGCGAATCTTGAAACGGTTTCCGACGTGTCCCCAAAATGCCCAGTGCGGTTTTTTTGTCCGAGGCTCCGTCCGCCGCTCGGCCCAAAGCCCCACCGCGCGTATCAAAGAATCCGCCATCCACCGGGTCGAAGAACTCCGCCACCATCGCGTCGCCAATCGACCGCGCAAATCGGAAGTAGCTCAGTACCGCCGTCGCCTCGTAAGCGTCAAGACAAGCCATCACCGCGAAAGCATAGTCATCTAGCCCGCCAGGGACAGCGACAGGGGCAGCGCTACCGTTTTCGCGCTGCTCCGCCCGCGGATCCGAGTAAGCAATCACATGCTTCATCCCGCGCTCCGCATTCCACCCCTCGGCTAGCAGCCGATCCAGCGAGCGCAAAGCAAAGTGGCGCGCCTCCGCCAGATCCAGTACCTTGGCCGCTTCCAGATAAGCCGACACACACATCGCGTTCCAGCCCGCATAGACCGTCTTGTCCACGTACGGTGTTGGACGCAGCAAACGCGCCGCATACATCTTCTTCTTGGCCGAGGCCAGCAGCGCGCGCGCCTGCTCTTCCGCAAGGTTCAGCCGCCGCGCAATTTCCCCCACCGAGTTTCGAACGTAAAGCACATTCTTCGCCGGGTTGTGATGCATGTCCCCGACTTCGTTGATGTCGTAGTAGAGCGCCGCCACCGCAGCCTCATCCTCGGTCAGCGCCGCTTTCGTTTCCTCCAGCGTCCAGGTGAAATAATCGCCGTCATCGTCCATCGAGTAGTCGGCGTCCTGCGAAGCGTAAAAGCCGCCGTGGGCGCGGTCGCTGAGCCATTCGTCCATCCAGCGAATCATGTCGCGCGCCACCTCAGCGAAGAACTCATCCCCCGTCGCCTGATAAGCGTGCACATAGTTTTTCAGCAACTCCGAGTTGTCGTAGCACATCTTTTCGAAGTGCGGCACGATCCAGCGCTCGTCCACCGAGTATCGATGGAAGCCGCCCGCCAACTGGTCATAGACGCCGCCGCGCGCCATTTTCTCCAGCGTGTGGACGAAAATAGTGCGCAGTTCCTGATTTTCCGCACGATCGTTGCTCGAGCCGGTGCGAACGTACTGATCCATCACCAGATCAAGCGCCGCCGGATGTGGAAACTTGGGCGCAGCGCCAAATCCACCATTGACGTCGTCAAACATCTTTCGCGCCGACTCGACAATCGCATCAATCACCGTCGCGGACACCTTCCCGCCGCCCCCCGGAAAAGACTCCGCCCGCGAGATCGCGCTCTCGACCATCTGCGCCTGCTCGAGCACCTCGCCATGCTTCTCGCGATAAGCCTGAGCAATCGAGAGGAGCACGCGCTTGAAGCTAGGGCGCCCGTACGCATCCGCCGGAGGGAAGTACGTCCCCCCATAAAACGGCTTGCCATCAGGAGTAAGAAAAGCCGTAAGCGGCCATCCACCCTGTCCAGTAAGCGCGCCCACCGCCGCCTGGTACCGGCTGTCAATATCCGGACGCTCGTCCCGGTCCACCTTCACCGCGATGTAATGCTCGTTGACGATCGCCGCCACCTCCGCATCGTCATACGACTCGCGATCCATCACATGGCACCAATGACACCAAACCGCCCCGATATCCAACAGCATCGGCTTGTTCGCCAGTCGAGCCGCCGCAAAAGCCTCCTCCCCAAACTCATGCCACTTGATCGGCTGATGCATAGCCGACCGCAAGTAAGAAGAAGAAGCCCGAGCCAGAGCGTTGTGGGAGGAGTCAGTCATGAAGCTAGTTTAGCTTGGCGGCGAGAAAGAGTGCGGTGCGATCTGTTTAAGAAAAATGTTGGTCATGCCGGACGAAAAGCGTGCGGCTGCAGGGGCGGAAAAGCTAAACGCTCTAAATAATCTTTTTGACGGATCGCGCCCCGGCCTTGGCAGTCTTTGAAGGGAATTCATGGATTTTGCCGCACTTCGGGCATGTTGTGACCTTGGCATTCTGGTCGGCCATTTCGTGCAGGAAATCTGAAAATGTCTGCCCGCAGTCCTCGCATAAAAGGTCAAGCTTGTCATCGCTCATATTGGGTTCCACCCCCATATTGGGTTCCACCCCCATTGGATGCCCCGACCTCAAGAAAGGAAGCCGCGCCACTAATGGGCGTTTGACGGTGTCACTGCCACAATTAACAGGATGGCAACAGGAAGGCAAACAGGAAGGCAACAGCTCCTAAGTCCACGGACGAGGGAAATGGGCACCTGCCCAAACGATTAGAAACTACCCCCTAAGAAATTCTTCTGACGGATCGCGCCCCCGCCACAGGCTCGGCAGCCTTCGGAGAGTTGCAGTCGCGGCTCGCCCGGCAATTCGGGCATACGACCTTCGCATTCTTGTCGGCCATTTCGTGTAGGAAACCTGAAAACGTCTGGCCGCATTCCTCGCACAGCATATCGATCTCATCGCTCATAATTGTTCTCGCCAAAACGGATATCCCAGCCTCTTCAATCAGTCTCCGCAACAGTCCGTCGGCTATTGGCTAATTTACATCCGCACGTGAGCGGATTCAAGCCGTGCGACCGGTCTTTCCAGTCGAGCAAACCTCCGCGGGAGGCGCTCACACTTTCCTCATGGCGAGGGTGAACAGTCCGGCGACAGACATCGTCCCCTACAATGAACAACAGCATGTCCCTCGGCCTCTACATCTCGGTCCCCTTCTGCCGGACCAAGTGCAGCTACTGTAACTTCGCCTCCGACGTGTTCTCGAAGTCGGCTTACGAAAACTACGTTGCCCGCCTGCTTGAAGATATCGCGAACTCGCATCAGCTTGCGTCGGAACTGGGATGTGCGCTCGGATCCACCGCCGACTCCATCTATCTCGGCGGAGGAACTCCGTCCATCCTCGATGCCCCGCAACTGCTGCGCATCTTCGCCGCCGTGCGCGGGCAATTTACGGTTACGCCCGATGTCGAGATCACGGTCGAATGCGCTCCGGGTACGCTTACGCCCGCTCTCATCGAAACCTTGCTGCTATGCGGCGTGAACCGGGTGAGCCTGGGCGTCCAATCGTTCGTCGATCAGGAAGCGCAGTCCGTGGGACGGCTCCACAAACGCTCGACCGTTCTTGAAGAGATCGGTCGCTTGCGGGAGTCTGGCCTCGGCGACATCAGCATCGATCTGATTGCCGGATTGCCGCACCAGACGGCGGAAAGCTGGGCATTCTCGGTCTCGGAGACAATTGCGACGGGTGTCCCGCACGTGAGCGTTTACATGCTCGAAGTTGACGACGACTCGCGCCTGGGCAGAGAACTGATCGCCGGAGGCGCCCGCTACCACGCCCACTTTGTCCCCGACGACGACGCGACCGCGGATTTCTACCAGCAGGCGTGCGAGATGCTAGCCTCCGCCGGCATCGCGCAGTACGAAATTTCCAACTTCGCCCGCGTCGCCCCGCGCAACAGCAAGTTACAAAGTAACCAGTCGCGGCATAACTTGAAATATTGGACCCGCCAGCCCTATCTAGGTTTCGGCGTAGATGCGCACTCAATGCTGGAGCTCGTGTGGGGACGGGCGGCCTCGCCCGTCCAAGCCGAGCGCAGCTCGGCAGCTGCCGGGGGCCACCGCAACTCTGAATTCGCGACAGCCATCGACCGCATCGGGGCCGAGCGTCCCCAAGCCATCCGCTTCGCAACCCCCGACTCGCTCGACGCCTACATGAATCGCGAGCCGCGTACGGTAACGCCCGTCTCCACGCAGGCGGCAATCGAAGAAACTTTCTTCCTGGGCCTGCGCCTCAATCGCGGCATCGATCTGGAACGCCTCCGAACGGGGAGCAGCCTTGGGGAAGGGCACGACTTTAATCGTGCTACAAACGCAGCAGAAAAGACGACTTTAGCCGCTGAGGCCACTCGCCGCCGGCAGCAAGAGTTTAGCTGCGAGACTGTCCCTGCCTGGGATACCGCGATCCAGCAGAGCATGCGCGAAGGCCTGCTCGAACAGCAAGGCACAACCGTGCGCCTAACCGCTCGCGGCCGCCTCTTATCCAATGAAGTCTTTGCCAGATTCCTTAGCGAAGAAACATAAAGTGGGAACCGGTCACGTGAATCCACGTTAGTTGACCGATTAGTGCCCTTCGGCTTTGGCCTATCCGGTCCCCACCATCTCAAAAACTTTGGGGAGGCCGATGCCCAAAATGGGCGGCTCAAATGCCAGAGCCTGTATGCCGGCTTCTCCCGAAAGACTCATCCACACAATGCGAAACTGCGCTCGTGCCGCGCCATGCTGCACGTCCAGCACTTCTCCGGTCTGCACCTTCGCGCGCACGCCGATCAGAATTGCCCCGTGGTCGCTGAGGTTTCGCACCCGCACCATCTCCGCAAAAGGCCGCGCCATCCTGTCCATTCCCCAGATGCGTACCGGCAACTCCAGGTCCAGTCTGCGCTCTTTTCGCCGATCCATTTCCGCTCCGCTGTCCAAACCACGATGCAAGCGGATCATAACCAGGAACGCCTCAAAGCGAAACGTCACATCAGTTACACGCCAACGAGTTCCCGAAGTTACGTTGCATTAACGAGAAAATGATCGAGTAAATACCTGTTTTCTGGATATATCTTGCAGCGAATAGAAGACGCACTTATGTTTCACACGAAACGCTTTCGATCGGAAACAAAGGACTTAATCGAGATCTTTGAGCGAGCAGGCCCCCGGCCCGCGAGCGTCCCCGCATGCTCCACACGGTCCCGGGCCGGACATCGACGACGACGCCGCCCGGCCCTTGGCCGAAACGGCAAACACGGAGAGTTGCGGCTCCAGCTTCCCGCTCTGGCACTTCGGGCACACGACTTTTTGCTTGCCGAAAACCAGAGTCTCGAACTCGTGCTCGCATTCCTTGCAGACGTACTCGAAGATGGGCATGAAGAAAACTCCGTGAAGAGAATTGCTGTCTTCAATTTAAACTCAAACCGTGGGTACTTCGCAAACACACGAGGAGACGCGTCCCTTCACACCACGCCGCTGGTTGCGCGGCGGTCACGTGCAGACTCTCGCGAGCTTTTTAATCGCGCGACGTTTTCATGTGCCTGCTCCCGAGGAGCGCTTGATGGAAGTCGAGCCCGGCGTCCAGGTACTTTGCCACTGCCACTGGCAACCGGATCGAGCGCACGCCCTGACCGTCATCATTGTGCACGGCCTCGAGGGGTCGAGCACCTCGCAGTACATGCTCGGCGTCACCGAGAAAGGGCTCGCTACCGGGATGAATGTGATCCGCTACAACCAGCGCAACTGTGGCGGCACCGACGCGCTCGCCCCGGTGCTCTATCACTCGGGACTGTCGAACGATGTCGCGGCGGTGGCGCGGGAAGTCATCGCACGCGACGGCGTTTCACGCTTCGCGTTGGTCGGCTTCTCCATGGGCGGCAACATCGTTCTGAAGCTGGCGGGAGAATGGGGAGCGCAAGCGCCGCCGCAGTTTCGAGCTGTCGCTGCGTGTTGTCCGGCGATTGATCTCGCAACGTCAGCGGATACGCTGCACGAACCGGCGAATCGGATTTACGAAAAATATTTTTTGTGGGCGCTTCACCGGCGCATGCTTCAGAAGGCGCGGCACTTTCCCGATCACTTCGACGTGAGACGTCTGCGCGGCATCCGGAGTCTGCGCGAGTTTGATGACAAGGTGACGGCTTACTATTGCGGCTTCGCGGGCGTCGACGATTACTACGATCGCGCTTCGGCGGCCCACGCGGTCGAGCGCATCGCGGTGCCGGCGCTGGTATTGCACGCCGCGAATGATCCGTTTATACGTATCACGCCGGAGACGCGGCGGAAGATTTCAGCGAACCCCAACATCGCCTTTGTTGAGACCGAGGATGGCGGGCACTGCGCCTTTATCGGGCCGACTGACGGATCGTCCCCCCGCGTGGGGAATCGCAGCGATGGTTATGACGACGGTTATTGGGCGGAGCATCAGATCGTGAACTTCCTGCGCGGATTCTAGTGAATGAGGCTCTGATGGATGCCGACTTCTCGATCGAGTTGGGGCGGGAAGACTCGATCCTGGATTTTCCGTGGACTGATCCGGCGGGCAAGCTTGCTTACGTTGATGCGAAGCGGTGTCCGGAGTTGATCGCGTCGATCGAGGAGGCGGAAACTTTTCCCGAGCTGGGGGAATTTCTTCGTGTGATGAACTCGCCGCGGAGCATGGTGGAGACGGCGAAGTGCGATGCCTGGCCGACGACGGAGCTCAGCGCGGAGGAAGACTTTTACAATGCGTCGCACAAGTTCGCGAGTTATGTGGACGTGGTGTTTTCCGAGATTGATGTGCGTCTATCTTTCTCTCTTCACGAACAGTTTGCCAGAAAGCTGGTTGAGTTGCTGCGGCGCGTGCCGGATACTCCCTCGGCGGCGGAGGTGCGCGTGCGGCGGTGTTATTTCGCGGAGGATAGCGGCGTCCGCGAAGGATTTTACTGCACCTTGTACGTGAGCGGCTACGGAAGCGATCGGGCCAGCGCCCGTCAGAACTGGGGAGTGGGGCTGAAGCTGACCGGGAATGCGATCGTGCAGTTGTCGGCGCAGGGAGGAGGGTGAGGCCGCGCCTACGCGGGCTGCACTCGCCGGGTCATCCTTTTCCAGTTGATCTTCTTCCAGTCGATTCTTGTCCGAAGGAGGGAGAGAATCAGCATGAATAAAAAGATTTCCAGCAATCCTCGCGAGGCGGAGAGGATGGATTCGGCTCGTTTCGGGAGTAGAGAGAAGCGTCCATAGACGAATTCTATGTGGACCCAGTAGACGAGTAGGGACGTCTGGCCTAGTTGAATTAGAGGGCTGAAGCCGCGAGTCCCCAGGCCCCAGCGGCACCACGCATAACTCAAGAAGGTGATCACTAGCAGGAGACCTATGCGCGTCATTAGAAAATTAGGGCTGGTGTGCCAATAATCATAAGTGGAGTAAAGATGGAAAGAAGAGCGGTCGAGTTGGCGGGCTACGAGGATTGCGGCCGCTCCGAAGGCGGCGAAGAACGCCAGCGTTTCGGTGGTGTGGTTGCGGGCTCGATCTTTGAAGAGACGGCTGTTGAAGAGAATGAAGCCGGCGGCCAGGCCCGCGGAAGCGAAGGCGCTCCAAGGGAAGATGGGGAAAAGCCACGGCTGCGGAGCGCCCAGATTGTGGCATCCGTCGATATAGGACTCCAGCGGCCAGGGCAGCCAGGTTGGTCGCCAGGTAGTGTAGAGGGGCGGAGTTAGTAAGGCGATCACCGACGCGGCGGCAATAGCGGCGGCGACTAACGCGGGACCGCAGCCGCTAAAGCCGGCCCCCTTTTCAACGGCTTGCGCTGTGCCTGAAAGCATACTCTGATACGAATCGAACGCAGGCTTCTTATAAGAACCACCTGCTCTCCGGCACACGGTTAGCGTGACGCCGCAGAGTAACGCCATCAGAATCATGGAAAGGCCGATGATATTCAGGACGTCCACGCGAACTAAGTCGGACCACGGCGCCCATCCCCAGGCGATGAGATATTCCTGCAGGCGGAAGAGTAGTCCGAAGGCAAAGATTTCGGCGCCGCGGCGAAGCATGGTGCGTGTGATTTCGGCGGGGCCCAGGTTCTTGCGAATGAGTTTGTCCGTGATCAGCGCGAAGGATATTCCGGCGAGAAAAAGAAAAAGTGGTGCGGGCAGCGTGCCGAGAAGTTGCGATGATTTGAGAAAACGAGTGTTGCGGGCATCACCGCCCAGCCAGGCGTCGTAGCAGTGCGTCTGGAACATGAGTATGCAGGCTAGGCCGCGCATCCAGTCGATCCAGGCGAGACGAGAAGAAGGGGCCGAGGTCACGGACGAGAGTGTAACGTGCGATCCGGGTTGGGGCCAAGGTGAAAGGCGACGGGCGGGGAACGCCCGTCTCTCCATTCACTATTCATTTTTTGTTCAGGGCTTTGATTTGCGGCGCCTTAATTTGATGGACCAGCGTGTCAATTTCTTCCGGTGTTAGTTTGCCGGCGTTCTTGGGCATGCGGCCTTTGCCATTGGTGATGATGTTGCGCAGGTCATCGGCGGAGGTGGCGGCGGTCTTTTCGGAGATGAGCGACGGTCCGCCAAAGTGGCGGCCCTCAGCGGTCTTGCCGTGACACTTGGCACAGTTTTTCTGGAAAACCGGGTTGGCGGTCAGGGTCGTGTCAGTGGGCGGGGTTTGGGCGCAGACGGCAGTGAGGGTGAAGGACAATGTTAAAGAACACACGGCAATCAGGCGGAATATTTTCAAGTCGAACCTCGTCCAGATTGATGGCGTAAAGATTTTGGATGCACTAAAAGTTCTCCGGTTGCACGGTTTTCTGTGTTGCACTTTTTGGCGGTCGCGGTTGTGACGTGCTCATTGGCTGGCGTGCTAGCATTTCCTAGAACCTGTCAGGCCCATCATGAAACACCGCCAGCCCTTCGAGATTGCGATACTCGCCGCCGGAGTTGCCGCGCTGCTGGCGATCCTGGCCGCGCCGAACCTTGCATTTGCTAAGGCTAAAGATGAGCCCAAGTGGATCGAAGTGCATACCGCACATTTTTCCGTGATTACGGATGCGGGCGAGAAGCGCGGGCGGGAAGTTGCTTTGCGAATGGAGCAGATGCGGGCCATCTTCGGGCAACTGCTCCTGAAGAAGAAGTTGACAATGCCGGTGCCCATCACCGTCATCTCGCTTAAAAGTGACAAGCAATATGGCACAGTTGCGCCGGCGAAGCAGAGCATGGCGGGCGGGTTTTATGTACCGGGGCCGGATCGGGTCTATATCGTTCTGAATCTTTTTGAAACCGATCCGTGGCGAGCGGTGGCGCATCCCCTGGCGCATTATTTTTTAAATTCCAACTATCCTCCCGCGCAGGGATGGTTTGACGAGGGGCTAGCGGAGTACTTTGGATCGATACAGATCGATAAGCAAGTGGGGATGGGAGGCGATCCGGAGCTGGCGCCGGAATGGCACGAGGACATCTTCGATGAAGTGCGGCGCGACCCGAATGTTCCGCAGTCGCTGACGCAGCTGGTGAGTTCGCCGGTGTGGCTGTCGATGGTGGACCTGTTCACGATGAAGCATGACGGCTCGGGAACGCGCGAGGGGACGCACAACACTCTGTACTACGCGCAGTCGTGGATCGTCGTCCACTATCTGCTGAACAAGAATAAGTTGCCCGAGGCCGGGACGTACTTCGATCTGGTGCTGAATCAGAAAGTGCCGGTGGAGAAGGCAATGGTGCAGGCGTTTGATATGTCGCCGGCGCAGATGGAAGACGCGGTGAAGACCTATTTCAAATCGCTGAGCGGGTTGGGCATCGCGCTCGATCAATCGAAGAAGCCGATTGTGGATCCAGTGAACATTCAGCAGCCGGATCATTTCGCTGTTCCGTTTGACGTGGACGACATCGGGATGGCAGTCAGCGCGGTTACGGATGAGGAAGCGAGAGCGGTAATTGACGACGTAATGGCGCGCGTTCCAGAGCATCGCGATCAGGGGCTGCGCGATTTGCAGCAGTTGACGGCAGATCCAAAAGACAATGAGGCGGCGCATCGCGCGCTAGCCCGGGACGATTTGCGGCAGAAGCGATTCGAGGCGGCCGCCGATGAACTGGAAAAAGCGACGGAGCTGAATCCGCGCGACCCCTGGATTTGGTATTACCGTGGTGCGCTGAAGTATCAGAAGGCGCAGGCGACGCGGACGGAGATGCAGGGGCTGGCGAACATGATGCAGGATCTGCGGGCGGTCGCGGATTGGTATCCGGAGTTAGCCGACGCTTATAACATGCTGGGAATGGCGCGAGTGGAGGGAGGCGGAATCAACTCGGCGCTGGAGGCGCAACGGCAGGCGATCGCATTGGCGCCGCGAAATGTAGAGTATCAGTTCAACCTGGGACAGATTTACATTGCAGGGAAAAAGTGGGATCTGGCGCGGGAAGTGTTTACGCGGCTGAAGGCGGGCCCGGATCGGGTGGCAGCAGCAGCGGCGAAGCAGCAATTGGACGACTTAGAGACGCTGCAGAAGTATGGGTTGCGTCCGCAGCGAGCCGGGGAAAGCGCGGCAACGGCGGGCGCGGCGAACACCCCTGGGGCAGGGATGGGCACGCCTGCTGTAGCCGGGGGCTCAGCGCAAGATGAAGATGAGGAGGCAGATGCGCTGCCGAAACCGGCACGCGTCAAACCGGGCACGACCGGGCCGGTACAATTTCTGAAAGGTAAAATCGTAAGCAGCGACTGCTCAAAGCCTCCCGAGGCGACGGTTATTATCCTGAGCGGTATGACGACTTTCAAGCTCCATGCTTCGGATTACAAATCCTTGCTGGTGATTGGGGAGGATCAGTTCTCATGCGATTGGGAAAACCGGCTCGTGTCGGTGAACTACCGTGCGGTGGGAAAGAACGAGGGAGAATTGGTGTCGATTGAAACGCACTAAGAACTCTGATTGAGTCTTTGTTTTGCTGGACGCTGTTCCGATATGGTCAGCTCATCGCTAACCGAGCACCGGCTCTTTTTTCAAGTCCGCTGCTGCCGCGATCGCGTCCGCACTGGCCCGTACCTGTCGTGCACGCTCGTAGATCTTGCCATACTCGCGCGCCGACGCGCCCCAGGAAAAATCGCGGCTCATCCCGTTTCGCATCAGCGTCTGCCACGATGACGGATCGCGGTAGGCGAGCAGCGCTTGTTTGATCGTCGCGAGCAGCACCTCGCCAGTGTAGTCGGAGAACTTGAAGCCCGTGCCCTTGCCGGTGCGCGCATCCCAAGGCTCAATCGTGTCATCAAGGCCGCCGGTCGCCCGCACGATAGGAACGGTCCCGTATTTCAGGCTGTAAATCTGGTTCAATCCGCAAGGCTCGTAGCGCGAAGGCATCAGGAACATATCCGCGCCCGCTTCAATCTTGTGTGCGATGGCATTGTCGTACGCGACCTTGACCGCAATCTTGTTCGGAAACTGTTTGTTGAGCCGCTGGAACATCTCTTCGAACAGCTTGTCGCCCGATCCGAGCACAACCATGACCATCTCTTCGCGCGCCAGACGGTCCATGATTTGGGCGATCAGATCGAAGCCCTTTTGGGCGGCGAATCGCGATACGATGCCGATCACCGGCACGTTGGACTTGGAGTTGGAATTGGCATCCGCGTTCGTGATCCCAAAGACGTTCAGCAAGTCCTTTTTGCATTGCAGCTTGCCGCTCAGATCCTGCGGCGAATACTTCGCGACCATGAATTTGTCGGTCTCCGGGCTCCACTCGTCGTAGTCCACGCCATTCAAAATGCCGGTCACGGTCGCCGCGCGATTGCGCAGCACGCCTTCCAGGCCAAATCCATATTCCGTGGTCTGGATCTCTTGACTGTACTTCTTGCTGACCGTCGTGACGAAGTCAGAGAGCACAAGCGCACCCTTCAGAAAATTCACCTGCCCGAAAAATTCCATCTTCGAGATCGTGAACAGATCCCACGGTAGCGTCAGCAGCGGCAAAGTATCGGGCGGGAACAGGCCCTGGTATCCCATGTTGTGGATGGTAAAAACGGTCGCGACTTCACGAAACGCGGGATCCTCGGCGTAGAGCGTCCGCAGCATTACCGGCACCAGCGCCGATTGCCAGTCGTGGCAGTGAAACACATGCGGCACGCCCAGAAATTTGGAGGCTTCAAGCACCGCCCGCGAAAACAGTGCGAAGCGCTCGGCGTTGTCCGGATAGTCGCCGGCCGGACCTCCATAGAGTGCCTCCCGATCAAAATACGGAGGATAGTCCACGAAATAAAATCGGACTGCGCCACTGCTTCCCGCCGACACTACCGAGCAGAAACGATACTTGTCGTCGAACGGGATGGTAATGCTGCGCACCACCATTTGCGGATCGGCCAGTTTGGTTTGCCGATAGCGCGGAACGTACACGCTCACCTGATGTCCCAGGGCGGCCAATGCATGCGGCAGGGCGCCGACCACGTCGGCCAGTCCGCCAGTCTTAGAAAATGGAACGCACTCGGATGCCGCGAAAGCGATATGCATTTGCGAAGAAGCCTCCTAAGCCAGAACTCGATATGCCTCGCTCAAGTTATGATTAAGTTTCCGTAGAGTCGCGGCTGTCTCCAGCGAGCGTTCATAAGCAGGACGCACAGCAAAAGAACTCCGCCAGTCTAAATGCCGGAAAGAAAGAGGGTCAACGTGCCGAAGGGCGCTGCCATTCAAACAAGTCCGCGCAAGCCCAAACTAGGGCAGCATTTCCTGGCGGACGAATCGGCGGCGCTGCGCATTGTGGACGCCCTGGGTGATGTTTCTGATGCCACGGTGCTGGAGATCGGCCCCGGCCACGGCGCCATAACGGACTTGCTGGCACGAAAGTCACGGCGGCTGATCGCGGTGGAATTGGACCGCGTCCTTTCGGCGCAGCTCCGCATGAAATTCTCCATGCAACCCAATGTTGAAATCATCGAAGGCGATATCCTGAAGATCGAACTGGACACCGTCTTCGGCGCGAAGCCTGGGAGCCTGCGCACCGGACTGAACTTTGCGCCCGAACCGGCCCGCGTTATCGGCAACCTGCCGTACTACATCACTTCCGATATTCTGCTGCGGTTGCTCGAATATCACCGTTACTTTTCGACTATCGTCCTGATGGTGCAAAAAGAAGTTGCGGATCGCCTGGCCGCTTCGCCTGGAAGCCGCGACTATGGCTTGCTTTCGGCAACGGCGCAGCTCTACGGACGGGTCGAGCAACTCTTCACGCTTCCGCCGGCAGCGTTTTCTCCGCCTCCGAAAGTTCATTCGAGCGTGGTTCGCGTTACCATCAAGCCTCGGCTGAAGTCGCTTCGCGTTTCCGAGGCCGAGTTCATTGCGTTCCTGAAACTTTGCTTTGGACAGAAGCGCAAAACTCTCTGGAATAATCTGAAGACGCGGTACGATGAAGATGCGCTGCGTGCCGCTTTGGCGAAGAGCGGAGTCAAACCTGCGATCCGGGCCGAAGCGCTGCCGCTGGAAAAAACCGCCGCTTTGTTCCGCGCGCTGAGCGACGGCAGTTCATAGTTTCTTCGGGCTTTATTTTTTGCTAGCCGACTTTTTGCGGACCAGAGTACCCGCGTCACACGAGCTACTGATGACTCCCGCCGTACGAACTCCCGCCGTAGCCGGCAGGTTTTATCCCGGCCGCGCCGAAGATTTGCTGCGCGAAGTTCGGGAATTCACCTCTCCAAGCAAGACTCCGATCGAGACCGGCCGCATCGACGCCATCGGATGCGTCGCTCCACATGCGGGATACATCTACTGCGGCGGCGTCGCCGGCGCCGTCTATTCGCGCCTGAAAATCCCAGAGCGCTGCGTGATTCTCTGCCCCAATCACACAGGAAAGGGACGTCCGCTTGCCATCATGGCGAATACCACCTGGCAGACTCCGTTGGGCGAAGTCGCGGCCGATGCGGACATGGCCGCGCGGTTGCTGCGCCGCTTCCCCGCGCTGCAAGAGGACAGCGCCGCGCACCGCGCCGAACACGCCATCGAAGTTCAGCTGCCTTTCCTGCAGGCGTCGCGGCCGGAATTGAGGATTGTCCCGATCGCCATCGGCACCAGCGACTTTGATGTACTCCGCGGATTGGGCGAAACGCTGGCGGATGTGATTGCCGATCATCACCAAGAAGATCAAAAAACGGAGCGACAAGCGAAAGTCTTAATCATCGCCTCCAGCGACATGAACCACTACGAGTCCGACACGATCACTCGCATCAAAGACCACAAAGCCATCGAACGCGTGCTGGCCATGGATGCGCGCGGACTCTGGGAGGTGGTGTTGAATGAAGACATCAGCATGTGCGGCTTCGGGCCGACGGTTGTCATGCTCACGGCAGCGAAGCTTCTGGGAGCGACTTCCGCCACGCTGGTCAAGTACGCGACTTCGGGCGATGTCTCGGGCGACTACGAGTCAGTGGTTGGTTACGCAGGAATTATTGTGGAGTAGAACTACAGCATTTAGCGCTTAGCAATTAACACGTAGCCCCACCAGACTACGAAACCTCGGGTTGGCTAATTGCTAAATGCTATTAATAATTGCTGCTTTCAATGCGGACGCAACGGCGGTGGCGCGGAGGACCGGTGCGGCGCTCCCATCGGAGCCATCCCGGTAGAAGTCCCGCCGCTCGTTGAAGGTGAACTTGGACTCGTGCCGAAGCCGGTAGACCTTGCCGTAGTTGAAACTGGCGGAGCCGTCGCGACCACGACGGGACGAGAAGTGCGATCCATTGTTTTCGCGACGTGATCGAGGTGGCGCACCGATCCGCGCGGCACTCCGAAGCCGGCGGAGCCGGGATTGATGGTCAGGCGACGCGGCGCCCCCGCGGCCGGATTTGCTGCGAGGCCCAGTCCCACCATCACCGTCTGATGCCCGCGCACGGGCGGCGTCGGCACCTTCGTTCTGACCGGCGGATTCACAACCTGCGGAATTCCATACCACGGATTGTAGTAGCCCGGCTGCCAGACCCATCCGAAGCCGGGAGCGAAGGCCCAGTTGCCGTAATTGTAGGGCATCCAGCCCCACGGATAGCCCGAGACCCACATATAGCCTGCACCCGGATAGAAGGCCCAGCCGCCATCCTGGAACGGGCTCCAAGCGGCGTCGATGAAGTAGGGCTGCCAGACGTTGCCGTAGCCGGCCACGTTCATAAAACTGCCGTAATAATTCAGGTCGCTCATGCCGTAACCATATGGTGACGAAATGCCCGAGCCGCCGGCGGAGGCATAGCGATCGTGATAGTCGGTCTGCTGGCGATCCCAGCCGTCGGAGGGCTCGGCTTCATAATTCTTCGCGATCACGAAGCCGCCTTTTTTGGTGGCATCGCCATTCGCAAGTTCGCCTTTCGCAAGATCGCCATTCCCCAGTTCATCGTTCGCAGTGTCAATGGTCGCGCTGTGTTTCTCCGCAACCTCAAATTCTCCGGACGGCGAGGTCGCGCTCACTTTGCCTTTGAATACGGCCAGAGTCGCCTTGCTGGCGCGGTCAAGTTCCACGCGAAAATGCGTCGCCCCGGCCACGGTCACGGATTCGCGAGCAAAATTCAGAGCGAACTGGTCGCCCGCTTTCTCCCCAGACTTTTTCGGACGAAGATTCGCGTAGACGGTGCCGGAGACAAGCTGCACGGTGCTGAGCTTCTGCCCATCGTCGCCGAGCGCCAGACGAGTGAAGTCCACTTCGCTGCCGGGCGCAAGACGCAACGCGCTGCCATCTTCGAATTCCACTTCCGCGCGGCCATCCTTGCCCGTCTTTAAGCGCGAGCCCTCAATCACGGGAAGGTTGATAAACGCCTTATCAAAACCGTCGCCGGTGGCGCGGTCAATCTGCACCGTGCCCTGCACTTCGCTTAACCGGACGATGCGCGCCTTCGACTCGGCCGACGCCGAGACCACCAGAAACGCCGCTACCAGCACCGCCACCGTTGCCAGCATCTGGCCGAGCCTTGCGATTGACATATACATCTCCCCGGATTGCTCCCTTTGCCCAGCCCCTCAAGGTGGGCTTATTTCGAAGGACGGATGGCATCGCTGAAGCGATGCCCTGATACGAAACTTAAGATCTTCTTTCAGTCTACTCGATTAGAGCCCTTGCCATCCCCTTGAGTTGCCTCGAGTTTGCTACCGTCGAGGGCCTAAGTCAAGGCGATCCCGGACGCGGCGGACGCGGGGATTCCGCGCCTGTTCGCAGAGACGCGGCTTGCCGCGGCTCAGACCGCCGCGATCCGATGGCATCACGCGGTCAAAGGCGGGGCGAGCACCGTCTCGAGAAGGGAGTTTGCACCGAACGCCGCCAGGAAATTTGTTATCGCACACCTGCCCGCTCCAGCAATCGTTGGGCGCGCGCACGGGTTACGTTGATCACGGACTGATCGGCGATGATCTGATCGAGGATGGGCTGAATGGCCGCGACCTCGATCAGTTCATTGTTGCGCGCGAGATTCTCCATGCGCTTGAGTTCTTCGTCGAGCGCCAGCTTCTGGTACTGGTGATCGTATTGGAGGCGATGTCCGAATTCGAGTGTGGCCGAGAGACTCTGCATCAGGCCGGTCATATCCTGCACGGCGGGTTTGAGGGAGTAGTTGTACGTGGCCTCACCGCTGCGCCGCGCGTCTTTGTAGGCGAGTGTCTTCTTCCCCGTAAAGGCGAGGTCTTTGTGATGCGAGTCGACGTCCTTCTGAAAGTATCCGGCCTTCGCCGCCAGTTCGAAGATTCTCTGCCGCGTTTCCGCGGCGACTGTGAAGTCGAGATCGAAGCTGTCGTTCTCGTGGGAATCGGTCTCGTCAGAATCGGGCGACCGGCGGCCGCTGGATTGGTAGCGCGCCAAGCCGTCGGATTGAACCCGAATCGAGTAATGCTCAGGCTGAGAGGTGGGGAAATCGATGGTGAAGGTGACCGCGGCCGGAGCTACGCCTTGCGAACAGGCGAGTGTCGAAGAAAAAAAGAGGATCGAAGAAGAGATGAGCAGGCAAACAATCTGAAAGGGACGGGGCATGGGCCGCTGTAATGATTGGGGATGGCTGGCAACAGTGTCAAGGGCACAACAGCACGGCCTTTAGCTCTGAGCTGGCTCATGGCTCGCAGCCATCGGCCTCAACAGTTTGCTGAAAAACTCATGTTTCGCATCAGGGCATCGCTTCAGCGATGCCGTAAGTTCTTCGAAATCAACCGCCCCTTTAGGGGCTGGACATCGAAACCGGGGTTTTTCAGCAAACTCCAAGGGTCGACTCTGTGCGAAATCGAGACCACGTTCATTTGGGCACCGCCTCGTAGCCCAGAGCCAAGAGCGAAAGGCTAAGAGCTAAGAGCTAAGACCTTACTTGCACACGGCCGTGTAGCCCAAGGTTTTACCCGTAAGAAAGATCTCTCCCGAGATCAGGCCGTTATTGTTGATGCCACCGGCCATGGTGTAGTTCGCGCCTGAATAGACGATGTTCTTGAAGACTCCATTTGCGTAAAAGAAGCCAAAGCTTTTATCGCCCGAAAGATGGTTGCCGACGATGACGCCGGAGTTGTTCACTGCGGTCAGAACGGTTCCGAACTTCGCGTACGGGTAATTGATGGTGGTGAAGGTCCCGTTTTTCCATAAGAAGCCGTTGCTGACGAGGTTGCTGGCGTAGGTTCCGACAACTTCGCCGTTGTCATTGATCGCCAGGGCATAGGTTACCTGCGCATTGGAATAGCCAATCGTGGTGTACATGCCGTTCACCAGCCTGAATCCCTTGGTCACGTACCCGCCGGCGCTGAAGCTCCCGACCGCACCTCCCAGCAGGTTGACGTTGAACAGCCAGGTATTGGCGGCGTTGGGATGGTTGACGACGGTGAACGTGCTACCTTCCAGCAGGAATCCATGAATGTGCCCAGGGTACGCGCTGTCCTGGTAAAAACCTGCATTCGTGCCACTGCCATTGCGCCCGTACAACCACGTGGCTGCGGATTTCGGGGCCGCGTACTCGGTGAAGACTCCGCCGGAGGAGTGCGTGAAAGCCACGAATTGCAGCGTTTTGTTGTTCATCAACTGGCCGACCACGGTGCCGTCGTCGCTCACTCCCTGAATCTGGCTGAAGGAATATCCCGAGGGTGCGGAAAATGTCTCGAAGATACAGGAAGCCGTCTCGGCGGCAAACATCACAGATGAGTGCAAGAGAAGCGCAACGAAAGCGGCAGCAACGAGACGGGGAAGGCTCATGAAATCCTCAGGTGTAATTTTTTTTTGCGCATTTTCAGGATAACTTGAGAATCGGCGCAAGTCAGCGCCGGATGCACTAGCGAGTGGCACGGTACGCGGCGGCTTCAGGACGAGGTCGGGAGTAACTTGACGGGGGTTAGCCGGGCGCCGGATGTCCCCGTCTGGGGCGCCTGCTTTCTCGTAGAGACGCGGCTTGCCGGGTCTTTCTCCGCGTCTCCACGGGTCAGCGGGTTGCGCTCTGGCGTTCCCGCGTGGCTGCGGTGTGGAGATGGCAGATGGCGATGGCGAGCGCATCGGCAGCATCGGCGGGCTCCGGAATCTGATCGAGATTCAGAAGGCGCGTCACCATTTGCTGGACCTGATGCTTCTCGGCCCGGCCGTATCCGACCACCGCGGACTTGATGGAGAGCGGCGAGTATTCGGCGACTTCAAGCCCGGCGGAAGCGGCGGCCAGCATGGCAACACCACGCACCTGGCCCAGTTTCAAGGCGGATTTCACATTAACGGCGTAGAAAACGTCTTCGAGAGCGACGCGGTCGGGCCGGTGCTGGGAGATGAGTTCCTGCAAGCCGATCGAAATGCGCGACAGGCGCGTGGGCATCGGGTCGCGCGGGGAAACTTTGATGGCGCCGCAGACGATGCACACGAGGCGATCATTGTTGCGGCCATCGGAGAAGAGATCGACTACCCCGTATCCGGTATATTCCGTGCCGCAGTCGATGCCGAGGACGCGCATGGAGGAAGTGTAGCAGGGCAGCAATCAGCCATCAGCTTTCCGCCATCAGCTTTCCGCACTCAGCATTCAGATTTTGTCATCCTGACCGTGAGCGGAGCCGAAGGGGAAGGACCTGCTTTTTGGCGCTCAACAACATCTGGGTCTCCGCGATTTGGCTTGTTCGTTTTCTCTCAAGAAGATCGCGTAGGCGCTGGCGGAGGATTGCAGATGGCTACGATCGAGAAAGCGCTGGTAGGCGGATTCGTCGAAAATTTCGCGCAGGACGGCGACGATCAGGCCACACAACTCACGTAGGGACAGCCGGGCACCGCCCGGCAGCGACTCTACCTTCATGCTTGCTCCTCCATTGCTAACCTCGTCATCACGAACGGGGCTTCCTTCGTTGCGGCGGACTTGCGTCCGGAAATCACCCTCATGCATTCGAAACCTGATTCGATCAGGATCATGGCCACCATCACTACCAGCACTCCCGTTACGGCAGCGTCCAGGCGATCGTTAAAGATCAGCCGTGGATTGGCTCTGGCAGCGGCGAGTTGACGGGCGTGAGCGAGAAAACCGATGCGCGGATTCGGATCAAGGACCTTGTGCCACGACGCGGTGAAGGTCACGGCCACCAGCCAACACAGCGGAACCAGAGTGACGAGCACGTATCGCACGCGGCCCATCTTCACGATGATTGCGGTCGCCACGCAGAGCGCAACCGTCGCCAGCAATTGATTGCAAATACCGAAGAGCGGCCAGAGCGAATTAATTCCGCCGAGCGGATCCTTGATGCCCTGCCAGAGGAAATTTCCCCACGCTGCAACGATCACCGCGCTGGTAAAAAGAATCGATGGATACCAACTGGTGCGACCGAGCGGCTTCCAGATGTGGCCCAACGCATCCTGCAACATGAAGCGTCCGACGCGGGTACCGGCGTCAATGATGGTGAGGATGAACAGCGCTTCGAACATGATGGCGAAGTGATACCAGAGAGCCATGACCGCCTGTCCGCCGAGAGTGTTGGAAAAAATCTGCGCCATGCCCACAGCGAAAGCGGGCGCGCCGCCGGTGCGGTTGTAGAGCGTCTGCTCGCCGACGGCGTGCGCGAGAGAAGCCATCTGGGCGGCGGTGACCGGGAATCCCCAGGAACTGATCGTGGTCGCGGCCGCTTCGGGCGCCTGCCCCACAATACCAGCGGGGCTGTTGACCGCGAAGTAGACGCCGGGCTGCAACACAGAAGCCGCGATCATGGCCATGATCGCGACCATCGACTCGGCCATCATGCCTCCGTAGCCGACCATGCGGGTTTCCGGTTCGCGGCGGATCAACTTCGGAGTCGTGCCACTTGAAATCAGGGAATGGAATCCGCTGACCGCCCCGCAGGCGATGGTGATAAACGCGAAGGGAAAAATGGTTCCGGCAAACACGGGCCCGCTGCCGTCGGCAAAGCGCGTCAGCGGCGGCATGTGCAGGGAGGGGCGCAGCGCCACGATGCCGACTGCCAACAGAGAAATTGTGCCAAGCTTCACGAACGTGCTCAGGTAATCGCGAGGCGCGAGCAGCAGCCACACGGGCAATGAAGATGCGGCGAATCCATAGACGATGATGAGAATTGCCAGCGTTGGAGCCGTCAGCGTGAAGATGGCTGCCCATGAGGGCGTCTCGGAAACCCACTGGCCGCCGAAGATGGCGGCGAGCACGAGCACAAATCCAAGGACGGAAGTTTCGAGAACTTTTCCCGGGCGGATGCGACGCAGATAGACGCCCATCAATACGGCAATAGGCATCGTCATGGCGATCGTAAACGTTCCCCAGGGGCTCGACTTAAGCGCGTTGACGACGATCAGCGCAGTGGCGCCGAGCAGAATCACAATGATGCTGAGCACGGCCACGTAGGCGACAACGCCACCCACACGGCCGATTTCGGATTTCGCCATCTCCGTGAGCGATTTGCCGTCCCGGCGCACGGAGAAGAGCAGAATGACAAAATCCTGCACGCACCCACCCAGCACGGCGCCGACGATGATCCAAAGTGTGCCGGGCAGGTAACCGAACTGTGCGGCGAGCACGGGGCCGACGAGCGGACCCGGGCCGGCGATGGCGGCGAAGTGGTGTCCAAACACGACCCACTTGTTGGTGGGAACAAAGTCGCGGCCATTGTCGAGTCGCTCCGCCGGAGTCGCGCGCAGCGGATCGAGCGCCAGCACTTTGGCGGAAATAAAACTGCTGTAGAAGCGATATCCGACGGCGTAGGTCGCGACCGCGGCGACGACCAGCCAGAGGGCGTTGATCTGCTCGCCGCGATGCAACGCAATGGTGGCCAGCGCCAGCGCTCCGAGCACGCTGACGGCAATCCAGAAAAGAACGCGCAAGATTTTTGGCATGAGGGCTATCTGATTTGGCGACGAGTGTCCGGCGAGTATTGTGGCCGAAAAAGCGCCAGCTTCGCAAGCGCGCCCATTAAAATCCAGTAAAATCCGATTCTCTCTGTGTTCCCCTGTGTTCCTCTGTGCTCCCTGTGGTGAAAGCTCTCGAAGTGGCGATCTAGAGCGGAGCCGCGTGATAATCTAATGCATTCCGGCTCACTGAAACGTGCGGTACGGGCGGAGCGTATCCGCTCAGGGGACGGACTCATACTCGCACCAGGGAAATTTATATGAGGAGCAGGCGATGAAGATTGGAGTGCTGACAGGCGGAGGCGACTGTCCTGGGTTGAATGCGGTCATTCGAGCAGTGGTGCGAAAGGGCACCTTCCACTATGAAGACGAGTTTGTGGGATTCATGGAGGGCTGGCGCGGATTGCTGGATGACAAGACCATGGAACTCGATCTCGCGGCGGTGGGCGGTATCCTGCCGCGTGGCGGCACCATCCTGCGCACCTCGCGCACCAATCCAGCCAAGCGTCCCGACGGCCTGCAGCATTGCGTCGAGACCCTCAAGAAACATGGCTGTGAAGCTCTGATCGCAATTGGCGGCGATGACACGCTCTCGGTAGCAAAGAAGCTTTTCGACAAGGGACTAAAAGTGGTTGGCGTTCCGAAGACCATTGACAACGATCTGGCGGGCACCGACTTCACATTCGGCTTCGACACGGCCGTGGATGTGGCCACCGAAGCCATCGACCGGGTGCACACCACGGCCGAGGCGCACAATCGCGTGATCGTGGTGGAAGTGATGGGACGCGATTCCGGCTGGATCGCGACCTATAGCGGCATCGCCGGCGGTGCCGACGTCATTCTGATCCCCGAGGTTCCCTTCGATATTGACCAGGTGGCCGAAACGATTCGCCAGCGCCACGCCCGCGGAAGATACTTCAGCATCGTGGTCGCAGCCGAAGGCGCGAAGTTTGCGGGGGGCAATGAGACTCTGCCGGCAGCAGGCCTCGATGAATTCGGGCATGCTCGCTTGGGCGGAATCGGCTCGGTGCTGGCGCAGGAGATCGAAAAACGCACTGGCTTCGAGTCGCGCTCGGTTGTCCTCGGCCACATCCAGCGGGGCGGATCGCCCAGCGCTTTCGACCGCGTGCTCGCCACGCGCTACGGACTGGGCGCCATCGATATGGTCCACCGCGGCGAATTCGGGCAAATGGCAGCGCTGCGCGGGAACAGGATTATTTCCATCCCGCTGGCGGAAGCCATCGCTTCGAATCGTAAGGTGGATAAGGAAATTCTTGACGCCGCAACCGGCATTCTCGACAAGATCGAAGAAAAGGGTGTGAAAGTTTCCTAACCTATTTTCCCGTTTCGTGCCCTAGTTTCCCGTAGAGACGCGGCTCGCCGCGTCTCCTTCCGAGGGATAAGACGGCGCAAACCCCGTCTCTACAGACGGCCCAGCTATACTAGAAGGTACGAGCAGACTGGGATTCGCTTGGCAGGGCGCGGGTTTAGAGGCATACTAACTCAGCCATTCGCGAGACCTGGTTAAGATTTCGAGGCTCCCGTGCCGATGTTTCAAGACGAAACCCAGCCCGAGAACCAACTGGAGAGGGCGACGCCGCTTCCCTCGCGACCTGCCTCGCAGGATCCGGAAGTACAGCGGAAGCGGATGCTCATCGCGCTGGGGATATTACTCGTCGCTCTCGCAGCCGTCGTTCTGAGGGACTGGGATTTCTGGTTCCCGCCGAGCGGCGAAGAGCAGGAAGCCACGGTTCGCAGTAAGCGCAACAGTGAAAGTAAGAGTACCCCTGCAGCACCTGCCGCGCCAGTCGCCCCAAAGCGGGAACCGAAGCCAGCCAAGTCCACGGCACCCGCTGCGGCCGAAGTTCCCTTCTCTGCAAGCACTGAGCGCGCAGCGCTGCCTCCTCTCCAGGTGGAAGTCGTAGCCGGAAACCGTCACACCAACGTGCCCGCGAAAAGTAATGCCATCCATCTTGATGTAGACTCGGGCGCGACGTCTTCCGCACCCGGCGCTCCCGCATCGGCAACGAGCGTGCAGGTCAGTGCCCGCGATCACGTGCAACTCTCGCCGCAAACGGCGCAGAGCGTGAGCGTTTCGGTGCCCCCGGATTACCCCTTACTGGCGCGGCAGATGAAGGTGCAAGGCGCAGTGAGGCTGCAGGCGCTCATCTCGCGAGAGGGCATGATCCAGGAGTTACAGATCCTGAGTGGCCCGAGCATCCTCGCTACCGCGGCTCGCGAGGCGGTGAAACAGTGGCACTTCAAGCCCTACATCCAAAACGGGCAGCCCGTGGAAACGCAGGCCCGCATCACAGTGAACTTCACCATTTCTACAAATTGATTTTGCACCTGTGGCGCGGACACTGTTGTCCGCGGCCGTTGGTCTTGCCTTTGCTTTTGCACTTGGTCTTTTAGTGGACAGGGCCGGCGCTGAGCGAGTCGAAGGGGAGTGTCCGCGTCACACAAACCTGCGGAAAAATTAAACGGGCGTCCGGATTCTTGCGAACCCAGGACGCCCGGGCAGCCCTCCCCCAGAACTGCTCAATGGGGAATGTAAGACTAAGCTGCGAATCTGAAAATGGCACGCGGGTGCCAGCTTGTCCCACCAAAGTGCCAGCCGTAAATCACACATTACAAACGCCTGATGGTCCCGGTACAACCCTGAACGGACCCCTGAATTCCCCTAGAGACGCGGCTTGCCGCGTCTACCGTTGCCCCGTCTCTACGCTGTTTCTCGGAATATTTTCATTCTGAAAGCACCATTTTCCCGGGCGCCGCCACGGTGGAAAAAGGCGAGCCCGTGATAGCCGTGGGAGCGCCGGTCGATGGATCGTAAGTATACCCAGCAATACCGTTCGCATCCTGACTCCCGATATAGAGATAGTTGCCACTGGGATCGATCAGGGCGAACAGCCCGCCCGCAGTGAAGCTGAACGGCGAGTTCGTTGCCGCCACCAGTTGTCCGTTCGCCGGACTGATCGTGAAACACCAGATGGAGAAACTCGATCCCGTGGTCGTCGCATAAACAAACCTTCCGCTGGGATCGACCGTGACGGCGCTAGGGCCTTTGCCGTTCGTCGCGGTAAACGGCGAACCTGGCATGGTGCCCAGTGCGCCGGTGCTGGGGTCGATGTTAAACCCAGAAATGTTGCCGGTGGTAGACGAAAACGGCGGAGGGTTGCTCGCCGACGGATTCGCAACGTAGAGGAACCGTTCACTTCCATCCACAGCCAGGCCGATGGCTCCCGCTCCTGAAGGCACCGGCGAAGTGGGCAGCTGAGTGAGCACGCCGTTTGAGAACGAAAAAGCGGTGACCATCCCGATGCCCGGATTTGTCACGTAAACGAACTTGCCCGAAGGCGTGATCAGGATCTCGGCTGGATTCGAATTCGCCGGGAAGGGTGACCCCGCAACCTCCGACAAAGCGCCGCTGCTGGCGTCGATGGAGTAAACGGAAACGTTGTTACCGAAATTGTTCGTCACCAGCAAATACTTGCCTGAAGGGTCGATGACGGCATCATTCGGACCGTTACCCGCCGGACTCGGAGTGCCACTGAGCGCCAGAGTCCCGTCGCTGGCGACATTGAAAATCGAGATCGAGTCGGCGTGGGAACTGGAATTGATGGCGTATAGAAACTTTTTTGACGGGAGCAATGCAATGCCGGTGGGCGAGGTGTTCTGCACTTGCGGCGTTTCCGCCCCCAGGGTGATGGCCCCGGTTGCGCCGTTGATGTGCAGCAGAAGCACGGAGTCCCGCGCCGGCAAAGTGACATAGGCATTATGGTTATGCCCCGACGTGCCATGACTGCTGCTGCCACAGGAAAGCGAAAGTCCGGCCAGAACGAAGCCAGCAACAACAACCAAGGCCACAGGAATTCGGGGAAGACAATTCAGACCTGCCAGTGCGGCGCGCGCCGCCCTCAGAAAGCTCATTTGCGAACCTGCTCCTCAATATCCAAGGTGAGAACGAAAAAGTCGTGTTCACTATCGTGCACGAGAAGGCGGGAACTGGCAACCGCGAGCCTCGTCCGATAGTGTCCGAATTAACCAAAAAGGGCACTCAGGAAACTGTCCGTGAACTCTAGGGTTGGATGCGCGGTCGGGGCCGCGAGGCTGCGCCGGTGACGGCTCGCGTCTTGTCGGTGCGTCGCAAGGTCCCGCAATGCTCCGCGGGAGGATGTGTTCTAATCGTTATGTTGCAAATCGATTTTTTCCAAGTAAAGACTACGTCGTGATCGACATCCACTGCCACCTTCTGCCCGAGGTCGACGACGGCCCCAAGTCCTGGGATATCGCCGTCGAAATGTGCCGCATGGCGGCGACTGACGGAATTACCCACGCGGTTGCCACCCCGCACGCCAACGATCGTTACGCCTACGATCGCGCCTACCTCTCCGGACTTCTCGCCCAACTACGGGATCAGCTACGCGAGAAGCTCGATCCCGCACCGCAATTGCAACTCACTTTAGGCTGCGATTTTCATCTTTCCTTCGAGAATCTGGAACGAGTCCTAGAGCAGCCGCACACCTACACGATTGGCGAAACCAACTATCTGCTGATCGAGCTCAGCAATTTCAGTATCCCGACCCAGCTTGAGAACTGTTTCTTCCGCCTGGGAGATCGCGGCCTTACGCCCATCCTGACCCATCCTGAACGGAACCCCATCCTGCAGCAAACGCCGCAGCGCGTCCTGGAATGGGCGGAGCAGGGCTGTCTGATGCAGGTTACGGCCTCGGCGCTGACGGGGTTCTGGGGAGAGCGCCCCGAACTCGTCGCCCGCTGGCTGCTCGACCGCTCCGCCGTCCACATCCTCGCCTCCGACGCGCACGATACAAAGCGCCGTATCCCGAATCTCTCCGCCGCTCGCGCCGTGGCAGCAAAAATTGTGGGAGCAGAGTATGCTGAAGCGCTGGTCGAGGGCAACCCGGGAGCGATTGTGAAAGGAATGCCGATTCCTTATTGCCCGCGGCCTGTGCTCGACTAGGTAGATTGCACTGCGACCCTGACCACGAGTTCGTGTGTGTTCAAGAGGACTCAAATGTTGCCATGTACCCCTGGCGGAGTCATGCATCGTTTTGCTGAAGCGCCCCGAAACCCTGGCTCTGCCCTGGTTAAGGTGGCGCTATTTTTTCTCTGCTTAGTGGGGCCGACATGGCTGCGAGCGGAGACGATTTCCGGAACCATTCAGGATTCGTCGGGCGCCGTCATTGCCGGAGCGCAGATTGAAATTACCGGCGGAGACCTGGCGCAGCCGGTTGTGCTGGCATCAGACGGACTGGGCAAATTTGCTTCCTCCGAGTTGAAAACCGGGACTTATTCCGTGCGAGTTACGCGGGACGGCTTCGAACCTCTGGTGAAGACCGTGGATTTGCGGGGACCTATCCAGTTACCGCTCACGCTTGCCATCGCGCAGCAGCAGGTGACGGTCAACGTCCCCGGAAAAACCCTGGCGTTTGCGAATTCTGATCCCCTTTATCGCGAGCTCCGCAATGTCGCACTCGGACAAACGTATCGCTTCGACAACTTCACCCTGAATTACGACGTTGGAACGTTTCAATTTCGGAAAGGGACGTTAACGGTATTGAATCCGGTGAACGGAGTTGAGACCGGAGCGATCTTCATCGGCGAGGGACATTTCAATCTGAAGGCTATGCTTCGCCTCGATGCGCATGAACTCGAACGGCGTACTGGGTCCGCTGAGGCTAACGAAGACTTTAACCAGGTGGTTTTCCGATTCACCCGAGAGGCTTGGATGATGTTTCTTCCGGGTTTGGGGGAACAGATAGGAACGCCTGCGGAGGCTGGCATCGTTCTGAGCCACTGGAGGGAAAGGGTGCGAGAGCGCCGAGAACACCCTTTGGGTTTCAGCCAATATCTCCTGCAAGGCGAAGCCATGGACAACGTGGATGCCGACCTGATGGCCGCCTTCTACAATCCTTTACATCCGCCATTTTTTAATGCCTACCTCCGCGGCACGAAGCATAAGGACCTCCGTTTCTTCGTGCGAAATCGTGTCGGGGCGCTGCCCCAGCTTGATTCACCTGAAGAGGTCGCGCTCGTCAACTATGATCCCGAAGGAATGGATGACGGCGTCTGGTATCTGGCTCATTTGAAGTCGGAATATTTGAACCGCACCGCGAGTTCCAGTGAAGACCGCCGCCTGTTTGCCACACACCATTACAAGATCGAGACCGTGATCTCGAAGAACGATCATTTGTTCAGCATCGCCACCATAACCTTCGAGCCGTTGTTGGCCGGGGAAAGAGTTTTAAAGTTTGGGTTACTGCCGACCCTGCGAGTGACGCGCGTCCTCGATGAACAGGGGCAGGCTCTCTATTGGATTCAAGAAAGTCGGAAGGAGGACGGCTCGTTTTACGCCATACTTCCTGGCGCGCCGGAGGTCGGGAAAGAACATTCAATTACTGTCGAATACACAGGCGACAAGGTTCTCGAGGAGGCAGGGGAGGGAAGTTTCTATGTTAGTGCCCGAAGCTCCTGGTATCCGAACCTTAATGGATTTGGGGAGCGAGCACTTTACGATCTTACTTATAAGGTCCCTCATAAATACAAGGTCATCAGCGTCGGACAACTGCAGGCAGAGTCTAAGGAACAAGATTTTGCTGTAACCCACTGGGTGACTTCCGTCCCGGTTGCGGTCGCTGGATTCAACTACGGCGATTATAAAAAGCTGGAGATGCCCGACGAAAAAACCGGCTACAATATCTCGGGCTATTACTTGTCCGAGTTGCCCAGCTCTCTGCAGCCCTATAAGGAGAGGGCTTTTCTCGGGTCCATGGCGCCGGGAAGTATGACTAAGTACGCACTCGAGCAGACGCGCGCCCAGTTGCAATTGTGCAGCTATTACTTCGGCAGGAGTCCCTATGATGACATCTACATCACGGAGCAGCCCAATTTCGCCTTCGGACAATCGTGGCCTAATCTGGTATATCTTCCTATTTCCGCGTACATGGACTCGACGCAGCGATGGATGCTGTTTGGCCGCATCAATGACAAGTTCACTGGCTTCGTGCAAGAGGTAACACCTCACGAAGTGGCGCATCAGTGGTGGGGTCATGCAGTGAGTTGGGGTTCCTATCATGACCAGTGGCTCTCTGAGGGATTCGCCGAGTTTTCGGCTGGGCTCTTCCTGCAGCAAGCCGTCGGCAAAGACTGGCGGAAGGACTACATCGAATTCTGGGAACGCCTGCGGTTGCGTATTTTAGAGAAGAACAATTTTGGCGTGGCTCCGAACGACGCTGGCCCGATCTGGATGGGACTGCGATTGATTTCTCCGCGCAGCGAGAGTGCTTACCAGAACGTGACATATCCGAAGGGTGCCTATATTTTGCAAATGCTGCGTTCGATGATGTATGACTCCGAGAGCCAGGACAAGGATTTCATCGCCATGATGCATGACTTTGTGGAGAGCCACCGCGAAAAGGCAGCGACCACGGAGTCCTTCAAAGCCATCGCCGAGAAACACATGACCAAGTTGATGGATCTTCGGAAGAATGGCCGACTGGACTGGTTCTTTGACGAGTGGGTCTATGGAACACAAGTGCCGCGCTACCACTTCGAGTATCAAGCAACTCCGGGGGAAGCTGGCAAAGTGAAGTTGCACATGACCATTACTCAGAGCGAGGTCGATGAGCACTTTGCCATGCTGGTTCCGGTATTTGCCGATTTCGGCAATGGTATGACGCCTATCGCTCAGGTCGGAATCGGCGGGGATGCCAGCCGCAGCTTCGACATCGTCTTGCCTAGCCGGCCGAAGAAAGTCGCGCTGAACGCGTACAAGGAAATTTTGGAGCGGTGAGGCCACGCTCGCTCCTACCGGAGGGGGAGGAGTGAGTGCGAGTGCCGGCTAATTCTTTGGGATGCTGTCCGCCGGAACCGGCTTGACCGCAGCCTTTGGGCTGGCTGCCGGGGGCGTAGTGGGCATTGTCATCGCGCTTTCCGGATTGAGCAGGTGATCGTGGCTGGGGCCTAGTCCGAGTTTGATCAGCGCGCGCGAGTCCGGAATCTGCTTCGACTGCCATCCCTGATCTGCCTGATAGCGCTTCATCGCCGCCTGCGTGGCGTTGTCCCACGATCCCGAAGGCTCGCCCTGCATGTAGTGCTCGCGGATGAGCGCTGTCTGAATTTGCCGGGTGCGACCAGAGTCAATCGCCTGCTGGCCGCGCTTCTTCGAACTGTATTTGGAGCCCTTCTTGCCGTGGGAGCTTCTGCTCTTCTGAGCTACGGCGTGAGATGAGGTGGAGACGGAGTGCGCGCTGGCGCGATGCTTTGCTTTCGCGGCTGGTGTCGTGGAAGCCGGCGCTGGTTTTGTTGGCGGAGTCGGCGTATCCGCGATGGCGAGCCCATGCACGGCCACGCACAGCAGGCCGCAAAGCCCCACCCGTCGCCAACGCCGAATTTGTTCTGCCCAGTACATCTGATTTCCCGTCGAGACGCGGCTGGCCGCGTCTCTATCTGCGAATCGTCAATCTTGCACTCAACAAAAAACCGGCGAGACCGGTCCACCCTTATCGTCCCCGAAACGGGGACGGAGCGCCAGTCTCGCCGGTATGTATAGCAGTTACGGAAGTGTACCTGCCAGGAATATCGTTCCATCCTGAGCCCTCGCGCCTCTTGGACGCACCAGGAACACGACATCCTGTCCGCTCTTCAGCGACGACTCGATCTTCGTAAAGTCGTCCGGACTGTTCACGGGCTGCTTGTTCACTTCCAGGATCACGTCGCCGCGATTCAGGCCGAGGTCCTCCGCGAACGATCCCTGCTTCGCGTCCTGCACCACCACGCCCTTGCCAGCGGGAATGCTCAGGCGATCGGCCAGATCGGAAGTAATGCCGCGAACCGTAATCCCGAACTTGCTGGCCTTCGGCGCCTCTTCGCTCTGGTTTTCGTCCTCTTCGCCCAGACGGGAAGCAAACAGTTTCGAGCGATCCGCAATGGTCACCGTCGCGTCTTGCCTCTTGCCGTTGCGCACGAAGGCAAGCTTGGCTTTCGAGCCGGGCTTGCGGGAAGCGATGTCCGCCACCAGATCGTCGCCGCTCTTCACGTCCTTGCCATCCACGGAAGTGATGGTGTCGCCGATCTTCAGGCCCGCCTGATCGGCCGGGCTGCCGGATACCACGTTCGATACCGTCACACCTGATCCGTAAATGCGCGCGATCGCCGGATTCGGTTGCGCCGAGAACTCAATGCCGATGGATCCGCGCGACACCCGGTGCTCCGGCCCGATCAACTGGTTGTAGACTTGCGCCACTGTGTTCGACGGCATGGCAAATCCCACGCCCGCGTACGAACTCGTCTCCGTCAGGATGGCAGTATTGATGCCGATGACTTCACTCGCCATATTCACCAGCGGACCACCGGAATTGCCCGGGTTAATCGCGGCGTCGGTTTGAATAAAAGACTGGAACTGCCGGTTGGGAACGATGTTGCGCCCCTTGGCCGACACGATGCCCGCGGTCACAGTTTCCTGCAGTCCGAAGGGACTGCCGATGGCGAGCACCCAGTCCCCAACGTCCATGCCGTCGGAGTTGCCAAGTTTTGCGGCCGGCAGCGGACGATCCACTTCAATCTTAATCACCGCCAGGTCGGTTTCCTGGTCCATGCCGATCAATTTGGCGTCATGGCCGGGCGTGGCCGGATTTTCATCCATCAACTTCACACGAATGCGATCCGCCTTCTCAACCACGTGCCGGTTGGTGACGATGTAGCCCTTGGAATCCACAATCACGCCGGAACCAAGCGAGCGTTGGCGGATGGTGCCCGCTTCCGGGCCGCTCTGGCCGCCCGGGCCTCCGAAGAACTTGTCAAAGAAATCCTGGAACGGAGTGTCTTCATCGCCATTGCCCTGATCCTGGTCCGGATCGGGGCGAATGGAGCGCCGGCGGTGAGGGTTCTTGATGGTCGATTCGGTATTGATGTTCACCACGCTCGGCTCGAGCTGCTTGGAAATCTGGGAGAACGCATTCGAGAGTTGCTGTGGAGCGGGAATCGTGAGCGGAGTCGCATCCGACGACTTCTGTCCCTCTTTGCCTTTCACTCCAGAGGAGACAACCGTGCCAATCAGAATTCCAACGGTGAGCGTCGCCAGAATGGTAAAAGTATAGGCCCAACGATTGGCCTTGAGACGAGCCCAAAAAGCGCTTTCGCGCGAATCCATTTCTTTCCTCCTGAAAACTACCCAATTTTTTATTATACCTTCGACACTGGCAGGGGTCGGGTTGACGGTCGCCAGATCATTAGACGCAGAAAAACCAGTTCGCGTTACCGTAATTTCCCGCAGAGACGCGGCTTGCCGCGTCTCTACAGCTTCAGCGTCGGGATAGCCTCCAGGTCGAGTCTCCCACTGTCATGGCTGCCAATCGAGCGCATAAATCTCGGGGCTGCCGATGTCGCGCGTCACCAGCAGAGAATCATCCGGCCCCAAACCGCTCCACTCTCCGTTCGGCCCCCAGAGCCGGTGAATGTCTTTCAGACTCACCAGACGCTCCAGCCGCCGATCGGAAATCCGCACTCGGAAGAAGGCCGGATCTTCCGTCAAAATTGAATCGAAATACAGGTACTGTCCGTCGTGCGACCAACTTGGGAATCCGATGCCCATGCGCGCCAGCACTGTCCACTGTTGATGGGTACGATCAAATACCATCAGCGCTTGAGAATCCGTGGTGATCGCCGCTATGTAACGTCCATCGGGAGACCAGCGCGGCGAAAACAGGTTTTCTCCTCCCGGAACGGGGACGAGTTGAGCTGTTTGCAAGTCGAGAATGCTGATTCTGCTGCTCGTGCCCCCCAGGTCGTTCGCCGCCAGCACGATCGACTTGCCGTCCGGCGACCACCCCGGATCAAACCCGGCTGTCGCGCCAGGGATCAATTCTCGCAAACCATGGCCGTTTACCACAGCCAGGTGCGACCGCCAATCCCTGTTCTGCGTTCGCGCCATAAACGCGATCTGATTTCCGTCAGGCGACCAGCGCGGCAGCGCCGCTTCCATCACACTCGGATCGCTAAGCTCAATCCGCTCCCGGCCATCGATTTTGCTCGTCCATAGCGCGCCCTCGGGAACCGAGATGTAGGCCAGGCGTTGGCCGTCCGCCGAGAATGCCAGGTCCGTCACCGACGCACCGTCGATATACGGAACGAATGATCGCCCGTCGTATCGCAGTACTTCGGACCGCGACTGCCCGCCCATGGCAAATATTCTCTTCCCGTCCTTGGACGGAACCGGCATCCAGAAATCCAAGGGACCATTCGTCAATTGCACGGGCTTGGCTTTCTGTTGAATCCATGAACGCCGTTCCGGAAGTGCCCATATACTGTTTCTTCCTTCCCGGAGGCTGGTGAAGAGAAAATATTTTCCATCCGGCGTCCATCGCCCGCAGCATTCGTGGGGAGAATCGTTCCAGTTCGGCAGCAGAGGATGGGGCTGGCTTCCGTCGCGGTTGAGTTCCCAGAACTCACTGAAGCCGGTCTTCAGGTCGTAGACGGTCGCGCGGATTTTCTGTCCATCCGGCGAAACCCGCACATCACCGATTCGCCCCTTGAGCGTAGCGAGTTTCCTCGCATCGGTCCCATCAGGATTAGCCTCGGAAAGGTCGGCCTCGTCGGCGAAAAGCAAACGGCGTCCGTCTGGCGACCACGCGGTCGCGTAACCGGCCATTGCTCCGAGCGGACGCGGCGATCCGGCAGGTAAAGGAAGAATCCAGATGGGACCCGCCTTAGCGGTGCCCTCAAAACTGCTGATCAGTAAGGAGGAGCCATCCGGTGCGATATCGCCGAGAAAGGCGTTGTCGAATGGCGTCGTAATCAAGGCGCTGTCACCACCGGTCACCGAGACTTGGGCCAAGGCGATGCGGTCTCGATCCGCAGCTTGGAAATAAAGCCTCTGCCCGTCCGTGGCCAGCGCACTCAGTTGATGAACCTTGCCGCCGCTGGTGATCTGCGTGAACCCCATAATTCTCGGCGATGGCCTCGGCATCAGCTTGAACATGACGCCGATGAGCAGAACGGCCAGACAGCCGGCTGCGCCTAGCACCAACCGCTTCCTGGACCCGGCCGCGATTTCACCTGGGCGCCGGGAATCTGCCGGCGATCCGGCTCCATTCCCGGCGCCCGAAGCCAGGTTCGAAACAGCAGGATCGCCTTTCTTTCCGACCGTGTTCAGTTCCCGTTCCCGCCCTGCCGTCGAAACCGGCGCGATGAACCGGTATCCCCTGCGGTATAGCGTCTCAACAAATCGTGGATTGTCGGATTCATCGCCAAGAGCCTGGCGCAGTTTTTTCACCGCAGTGTTCAGGCTCAGATCGAAGTCAACAAAAGTGTCAGCCGGCCAGAGTCTGGTTTGTAGTTCTTCGCGGGTCACCACCTCTCCGGGACGCTCCAGAAGCACGGTGAGCACCTGAAAGGGCTGGTGGTTCAGTTTGATCTTCACCCCCGCCTTCCTCAGTTCGCGGGCCTGCAGATCGACTTCGAAGAGTCCAAACTGCACTGAATTCGGATTCGCTGCGGCTCGTTCCATCCAGCCACCCTGCTTCGTTGCTCGCGAGTGTACACCGAAACTGCCTCTTGCCCCCGCGGATCAAGAATCATTTTTGCGCTGGAGCCTTTTGTTTTCAGTTTCTTAGCCGATCATTTTCATATCCCAGCCTAGTCATCGCCGATCCATTGTTCTGCCTGTTCCGAAGAGCCAGATTGTGCGCCAGTTCCGGCGGGACCTGCTGTCTCGATGGACCCAGCCGAGAACGACAGGAGGAAACGAACCATGAAGAAACAGACGCTTCAACTCGCATCAATTTGCTTATGGGCTATGTTCGCCGCCAGCCTCGCCCAAGCTCAGTCAAGGATCACGGTCAACGTACCCTTTAACTTTCTGATTTCCGACAGAACATTTCCGGCAGGTCAATATTCGGTATCGTCGTCCCGTAACCAGCTCACCGTGCAGGATTCCACTAGCAAAGCGATCTTCATCGGGATCGCCAATCCGGTCGGCGGACGTCGCGTCGGCGAGACCGGTCAAGTCGTCTTCCACTGTTACGATAACCGCTGTTTCCTGTCAGAGTTTTGGACGCCCACAAGGGACAATGGCAACCAACTATTGCCATCCCGCTACGAAGCGGAGTTGGCCAAACATCGGAAGGGAACGGAGTTTGCCCTGCTCGAGCAGCCGAAGCGCTGATGGTCGAAGAAAGTGGAGCGACGGGCGTCTCGCCCGTCCGGCGCGGATCCGCGGCAGCATCGTGGCCGGGCGGGGACGCCCGGCTCTCTCCACCGGCTACTTGGCCTCGTAAACCGTCTTGCCGCTCACCACAGTCCGCAGAACCTTCGTCTCCAAGATTTTCGGAGGCAGCGCCGCCGTGATGTCCTGATCAAGCACAACAAAGTCGGCCAGCATCCCCGGCTCCAGCTTGCCTTTTTGCTTCTCGGCAAATTCGGCAAACGCCGCGCCCGTCGTGTACGCCGTAATCGCCTGCTCGATGTTCAGTTTCTGCGCGGGATAGTAGCTCTTCTTTCCGTCTTCGCTTATACGGGTAAGCGCCGAGTAGAGCCCGCGAAACGGCGTCACCGGTTCGACTGGATAATCTGTGCCAAAGGCCAGCACCACTCCACGTCGAAGGAACTCCGCCCACGCGTAGGAATGCTCCGCGCGCTTCGGTCCCAGACGTGACTCGGCCCAGTTCATGTCCGTGAGCAGATGGCTCGGCTGCATAGAGGCGATCACCTTGAGCTCCTTGAAGCGCAAAATCTGCTGCGGCGTGGTGACCTGCGCGTGCTCAATACGCAGCCGGTAATCGGTTCCGCCGTCCGCTGCCTTCACCTTGCCGTCTCTTGCCGCCTTCTCCGCCTCGGCAAAGGCGTCGAGCGCCAACTGGATTCCTTTGTCACCGATGGCATGGAAGCCAATCTGATATCCCGCCAGCAACCGCTCTTTCGTCATCGCATTCAGTTTGGCCGCTTCGTATTGCGGCAGGCCACTATTCTTCGGATCATCGCTGTAGGGCTCAAGCAAAGCGGCCGTCTTCGAGCCAAGCGAACCATCCATGAAGCCTTTCAGCATTCCGGTGTGAAGCATGTTGTCGGACGCGGGATGCGAGTCGCGTTTCTTGTTCAGGTCTTCAATCGAGTCGTCGAAAGGCAGCCACTCTGAAATCCTCGCGGTCAGCTTCCCGTCGTGCTCAAGTTCCTCGTAGATCTGAAAGTCGTCCCACTGTGAGTAGTCCTGCGCGGAGGTAACGCCGTGACTCGCCAGATCCGCCAGCGCCAGTTCGATGGCTTGCCGCCGCTTTTCGTGCGTCGGTTTGGGAATGACTGCCTGGACCGCCTCTTGCGCTTTCTCCCGCAGAATGCCGGTGGGCGTGCCGGAGTCATCGCGATCGATCTTTCCGCCCTCCGGATCGCGACTGGCGACGGTAACGCTGGCGAGTTGCAAGGCGCGCGTGTTCGCTACGCCAATGTGTCCGTCCACGCGTTCCAGGTAGACCGGGTGGTTGCCGCTTACCTCGTCCAGATCCCAGCGTGTAGGCGGAACTTTGACCGGCCACAGAGTCTCGTCCCAGCCTTCCCCCACAACCCATTCCGCGGGACCGGCGGCTTCGACCTTGGCCCGCAACCGATCGCGGAACTCGTCAAGCGTCTTGGCGCCAACCATGTTGACATTCATCTTCTCCAGGCCGGCGCTGGCGAGGTGCATGTGGGCGTCGTTGAAACCGGGCATGACGAAGTGACCATCCAGATCCACAATCTTCGTCTCCGGTCCCTTCAACTTCATGATCTCGTCCCGCGCCCCCACCGCGAGGATCCTGTCGCCAAGCACCGCCAGCGCTTCCGCGCGCTTGCCCGACCCCAGCGAAGCTGCCGCATCGACCACGCCGGTGAAGATGTTGCCGTGGGTAAAGATCAGGTCCGCTTTCGGCTTCTGCGCGGTCGACTGGGCGCTCTGGGTTGAGACGCCGCTCTGCGCCAACCCGCCAGACGCCAAACCCAACAGCACAATCAGAGCGATTCGCTTTCTCATTCTCCTACTCCCGACAGTGTCAGCATTGTAAGCAGAATGCGCCTTAGTCCCAGCTCCCGTCCATTGCAGTCGAACCATTCTTGCAACGTGTGCGCTCCGCCTCCGGAGCCGCCGCCTCCGATCGCGATGGCCTCACGGCCCAGCGAAAGCGGAATGTTGGCATCGGTCGACGCCCGCTGCACTTGCGCCGTATTGCCCAACTGCGCATCCACGGCGCGAATCACCTTCAGAAGCCGCGCATCCGCCGCCAGTTCGCCCGCCGGACGATTGCCAATCTCCACCACTTCGCTCTGCACCACCTGCGGTTTCCGTGCTCCGCACTGAGCAGCAGCCCGATTTTCCGCCGCGACCGCCTGCTCCAGCGCAAGGCGCAGCACCCGCTCCAGCCGATCAATTTCCGCTGTCGACGTGGAACGCAAATCGACCCGCATGCTCGCGGATTCCGGAATCGAGTTTACAGAAGTCCCGCCTCGAATCACGCCAACATTAAATGTTGTTTTTGGTGAAACCGGGACCGGCGTTTGACTGAAGACCTCAATCGCGCGGGAGAGCGCAATAATCGGATTGGGCGCGCCGAAGTCGCTCCACGAGTGCCCGCCCGGACCGCGCACCATTACTTCGAAGCGGCGGCTGCCCAGGGCCTCGGCCACCACGGTGTCCGCTCCAGCCCCATCGACAATCACACTGTAAGCAATCGCGTCCCGCCAGCGCCGCGTCGCGAAAACGTGCCGCATGCCGCGCAGGTCGCCTTCGCCTTCCTCCCCGACGTTCCCGATGAACAAAAACGGCAGCGCATGCGAAATTCGCGCGCTCCCAAGCACACTCACCACGGCCAGCATCGCCGCAATGCCCGCGCCATTATCAGACACTCCCGGGCCATACAACCGGCTGCCCTGCTGCCGGATGTTCAACGGCGTCGCCGCCGGAAACACCGTATCAATATGCGCGCTGAGCGCCACGAAGCGGCTTCCGTATCCGGGACGAACGCCGAACACATTGCCGACCTCATCCGCCTGCACTTCGGTAAGCCCGAGCTCGCGAAAGCGGTCGGCCAGCCAGGCTCCCCGCGCCGCCTCTCCGAATGGAGGCGCGGCCACCCGCGTCGCCTCCATCTGCCACAGCGCAAACTGAGATTCCCGCGAGCGGAACCGATCGAATGCGGAGCGCACTTCCGGAGAGCCGGCGATCCGAGCCACTTCGTCCTGCACCGACGGATACAAATTAGAAGCTGCCACTTGTGGATCGACTCCATCCTTCGCGCCTATCTTATAACGCCGCCGTAGCCGGTGGAGAGCCGGGCGTCCTCGTCCAGCCAATATTAAGCTGAACGGACGAGGCGCCCGCAGCTCCAACCGTCTAACGACACGAGCAGTCAATTCAAGTCGCTAGTCGGCAGTCATCAGTCATTGGCGGAACCAGCGGTGGCGAACGACCAACGACCAGCGACCAACGACCGCCGTTTTTGATAGACTGACTCAGTCTCCACCGATCGCCTTCCGCGTCGGGTCCCGCCTTCAGGAGGTATTGTTGTGAAAACCGCCCTCAAAGTTGCCGGCATTGTCGTCGCCGTATTCATTGTTATCGCCATCGCCGTCCCGTTGCTCGTAAACGTTAACAATTTCCGTCCCCAGATTGAGTCCACCCTCAGCACAACCCTGGGACGCCCAGTGAAAGTCGGCAATTTGAGCCTGGGCATCTTCTCCGGCAGCGTGGGCGCCGACCAGCTCTCCATCGCCGACGATCCCAAGTTCAGCAGCGCCCCGTTTATTCAGGCGAAATCGCTCCAGGTGGGCGTGGAACTGATGCCGCTCATTTTCAGCAAACAGCTCAACGTCACCAAGATCGTCATTGATCATCCCGATATGACTCTGCTCCGAAACCGCGAGGGAGTTTGGAATTTCTCCTCGCTAGGAAAGTCGGCGCAGCCAGCCGAAAAAACGTCCGGCGCGCCCGCTAACGTGAATGTGGCCAAACTCGACCTGAACGACGGAACCGTCACCGTCGGATCCCTAACCGGCAAGCGGAAGCCCATCGTGTACAACAATGTCAACATCACCATCCGCAATTTTTCTTTTACTGACCGGTTTCCCGTGATCGCGTCCGTCGGACTCCCCGGCGGCGGCAGCTTGAAAATCGATGGCACCGCCGGTCCAATCAATTCGACCGATACTGCGCTCACGCCAGTGCAGGCGAAGCTGACGATCAAGAAGCTCGATCTCTCCCAGTCGGCGCTAGTCGATCCGGAGCTGGGCATCACCGGCTCGGCCGATTTCGATGGCACCCTCACTTCCGACGGCCACATCGCGAAGGCCGCCGGAACCTTGAAGGCCACGTCGTTGAAGCTGGTTCCAAAGGGCTCTCCCGCCGGAGAACCCGTCCAGATCGTCTTCGCCGTCGAGCACGACCTGAAGAATGAATCGGGCAAAGTAGCGCAGGGAGACGTCATGATTGGCAAGGCGCTGGCCAAACTCAGCGGCACTTACGATATGCACGGCGAAACCACTTCCATCCACACCAAACTGAACGGACAAGCCATGCCGGTCGACGACCTCGAAGCCGCGCTTCCCGCACTTGGCGTGGTTCTTCCCAGTGGCTCGCGCCTCAAGGGAGGAACGCTTTCAGTCGAACTCGACTCCTCAGGTCCGCTCAACAAGCTGGTTTCAACCGGTTGGATAAAGATGAACAACACCGCTCTCTCCGGTTTCAACCTCGCCTCCAAGCTTTCGGCAATTTCCGCCCTCACCGGCAAGCAGGCCAGCACGGGCAATAGTAACGACACGAATATCCAGAACCTGAGTTCCGATGTGCGGTACACGCCCGATGGCACGCGCCTGGACAAGATCAACCTCGTGATCCCGGCTCTCGGAACCGTCACCGGCGCAGGCACCATCAGCCCCGGCAATGCCCTAGACTTCAAAATGGTAGCCAACCTCAGCGGAGGAGCCGTCTCCGGTCTCACCCAAATGGCTGGCCTCGGCAGCAAAGGAAGCGGCGGTATTCCCGTGAACATTACCGGCACCACTTCAAACCCAACCTTTCTGCCGGATATGAAAGGGATGGCAGGCGATCAACTCAAAGGCCTGATGAATGGAGGCAAAACCAATCCTTTGGGCGGATTAAGCGGCCTTTTCGGAAAGAAGAAACCCAACTAGCAAAAATTCTTGTGTGGTGACGGGGCTTTGCCCCGTGCGAGGACGGGCGACCCGCCCGTCCAACGTCAGCGAACGCCGCGCAGGGCCGTCTCCGCAGCATGACCTTCGAGCGTCTGCATACCATTCAGAATCGTGGCAATTACGTTCTCGTCCCCGACCACCGTATTGATCATCAGGTGATAGAGTTCGCGCCTCGGCCAGTCGGCGTTGAAGTAGTGTTTGATATAGGCGATCCGCTCCTTATCTACGTTCTCCACCAGGTCTTCCGCCTCTGCGCGACTCTTGCCCATAGCGACCATGCGGCGAATCTTCTCGTCGCGCGGAGCATAGGTGAAGACGCGAAAAGTGTCCTCGCGTTCGCGCAGGAAAAACGGCGCCCCGCGGCCGACAATCACCGCGTTCCCTTCCTCTGCAATCGTGCGCATGATCTCACTCACCATCGCCATCATGCGATCCGTATCAAAGGAGTGAGAGGCGGCCAGAGGAATGCTGCGTTCGTAACTGCCCCGCCAGAAGGTTTTCGCTAAACGGTAAAGACGGCTATCGACACGCTCATCGCACAAAGCGACCGCCGCTTCCGACACCTGCGCACGCTGGGCAATCTCGCACGTCAGTTGCTGGTCCCACACCTTCCACCCCAAGCGGCGGCCCAATTCGCACGCAATGCCTCCGCCCCCACTGCCAAATTCGCGTTCCAAAGTAACGATGCGAAACATCGCGAACCTCCTGCTCGGTGGAGCGACGGGCTCCTCAGAAGCCTGCCCCGTTTTGCCGAAGCCCCGAGCGAAGCCGAGGGGGAAGTCGAAGGGTCCAGCCAGGCGCGGGGACCGACTCTCCACAACGACACCATTGTACGACGATCAGTATACGACGATCAGTATATGACGATCAGTGAACCACGATCTCGCCGCCCGGCTTCGCCTTCTTGATCAGGAACACGCAGGGGATTAAACAAAAGATCACGACCCCAAGCAACCAGAAATTATCGATATAGGCCAGCATCGTCGCCTGCCGGATCACATTCGCCTGCGTCATCGCATAGGCCTGTTGCAGCGCGGTTCCCGGCCCCGAGCCACCGCCCGAAAAAGTACTCGTCATCCCCTGCAGCGCCGACCGAAACTGCGGATTAGCGGCGCTCAGATTCTCCACTAGTCGCACCTGATGGAACTGCGTGCGGCGAGCCAGCAGGGTGGTGACAACGGAAATCCCAACGCTGCCTCCAATGTTTCTGGCGAGGTTCATCAATCCGGATGCGGCATTGTTCTTATCGCGTGGCAGACCGGAATACGCGGTGGTATTGATGGGCACAAACAGGAAAGCCAGGCCCAACGCCTGGTAGGCCCGTGCCATCGTCATCGTGCGGAAATCGACACCCAGATCGAACGACGTCATATGGAAGAGCGAAAACGAGAGCGCCGATAAACCAAACATCATCAAATACCGCGGGCTATAACGGGAAAGCAGAAACCCGACAATGGGCATCGCTACCATAATCGTGAACCCGCCCGGCATGAGCGCCAATCCGGCCCGTTCGGCGGTGTAGCCGAGGAGCGTCTGCATGAACAGCGGCAACAACAGAGTGCTGCCGAGCAGGGCAAACCCCAGCATGAACATAAGAAAGTTCGCGGTGGCAAAGGTGCGCTCGCGAAATAAATGCAGGTCGATGATGGGGTCTTTGTGGTGCCACTCCCAGAAAATGACGAAAATTAGCGACGCCACCGAGATCACGGTCAGCCATAGGATGAAATTCGATTCGAACCAGTCGTCGCGCTGCCCCTTATCGAGGACTACTTGCAGTGTTCCAAGCCCGAGCGCGACGAAACCGAGTCCGGTGTAATCAATGTGAGTTTCACTCAGTTTGCGGCGCTTGAAATACGGAGGATCCTGAATAAGCCGCGACGTCAGTAAGAGCGAAAGAATCCCAACTGGGATGTTGATGAAGAAAATCCAGCGCCAGGTAAAATTGTCGGTGATCCAACCGCCAAGCGTTGGACCGATGGCCGGGGCCATCACCACCGCTATGCCATAAACGGCGAATGCCATGCCGCGCTTGGCGGGAGCAAAGGTGTCGGCCAGGATGGCCTGCTCGCTCGGCTGCAAGCCGCCCCCACCCGCGCCTTGAAGAATGCGGAACACGATCAGCATGGGGAGATTGGGGGCGAGCCCGCACAGAAACGAACTGATGGTGAACAGCGCGACGCAACCCATGTAAAAGTGCTTGCGACCGATGATCGAAGAGAGCCAACCGCTCAGCGGCAGCACGATGGCGTTCGAGACCAGATAAGACGTAAGCACCCAGGTGCTCTCGTCCTGACCCGCCGAAAGACTGCCGGCGATATGCGGCAGCGCCACGTTGGCGATGCTCGTATCGAGCACCTCCATGAACGTGGCCAGCGTCACCGTGAGAGCAATGATCCACGGATTAACCGCCGGACGCCATTCGGCAGCCCCATTCATGGTGATCGCAGCAGCGCCCATTCTTATCTCAACCTAAGCGAACCTATCGATTCAATCTCTCAATGATTCAATGTCTCTATTTAATCCACACCTTCGGCACCACCGACATCCCCGGACGCAGTTCGTGTCCCTTGTTCTCGCTCGCCTCGAACACGATCTTCACCGGTATGCGCTGCACAACTTTGACGTAGTTGCCGGTCGCGTTTTCGGGTGGCAGCAGGCTGAAGCGCGCTCCACTGGCGCCGGCGATGGAATCGACATGCCCTTTGTAAGTCTTGCCGGTCGCATCGACCGCGATCTCAGCCGACAACCCAGGCTTCATCTTCTTAAGCTGCGTCTCTTTGAAGTCCGCTGTGACCCACAGGTCCGTGTAATCGAGCGGAATCACCTTCATCATTTCCTGCCCGGGTTGCACGTTTTGACCAACCTCAACGGTGCGGTTGCTGACGGCTCCGCTGACCGGCGCGATCACTTTCGTGTACAGAAGATTCAACTCAGCCTGGTCTAATTCGGCCTTCTTGCGCTCGGCGTTGGCTTGCGCGGAAAGGGCGCGGGCACGCGTGGCTCGCATCGTCTGCGGCGCGGTGTCGGCAGTTCTAAGATCGGCGCCGGCCTGCACCAGTTTGCTCTGCGCTTGTTCGATCTGCGCCGCGTAAGAGTCGGCGCTCGCGCGTGCAGCCAGCAAAGTTGCAGCGGCTGCCTGGGCGCTGGCGACGGCTTGATCGTACTGCTGCTGCGAGATTTCCTGCTTCTCGATCAGTTGCTTGTAGCGGACAAGATCATTCTGCGCTTTGGTATTGTTGGCGTCCGCTTCAACCACCTGCGATTTGGCTGCTTCATATTGCTGGCGGGCAGCCGAGATTCCTGCCTGCGCGCTGGAGACACCGGCCTGGGCGCCGCTCACCTGGCTTGAAGAACTCACGTCGGTGATCGGGACGTTGATCCCGGCGGCAGCAGCCTGCGCCTGGGCGTCCGCGTATTCAGCGCGCGCTTGCGCCACCGCGACTTCATAATCGGCGGGGTCGATTTCCACCAGCACCGTTCCCTTTTCCACGTACTGGTTGTCTTGCACGTTGAGCTTCAGTACATGGCCGCTGACGCGCGCGCTCACCGAGTTCACGTGCCCGTCAATCTGCGCATCGTCGGTGGCTTCGTAGCTTGCGAGGTACCGCCACAGAAAGAAAATGCCGATCAGAATCACGAGGCCGATGAGAATGAGCCCCCACCTGGTACGTGGATGGTTCAAAAACGCGGATCGCCGCTGATAGCGGGCTTCGCTGTCCGGCTGGGCAGGGGATTGCGGCGCTGCCGGCTGCGGCGCACGCGCGTCCGGCTGCGGTTTCGACTCCGCTACAACGCTGCTGGGTTGTTCCATAATCTACTTCCCTTTCAGATATTCGCGAACGCCCTCTTCGGCGCGTCCCAGGGCGCGGGCAAAAGAAACCTTGGCCAGGTTGTGCAGATAAAGGCTCGAAATCAGGCTCTCGTGCGCGGTCGCCAGCGCTTCCTGCGCCTGAACCACTTCGAGATTGTCAGTGACCCCGGCGGAGAAACGATCCTGCGATTGCGTGAGCGCCTGCTCGGCAAGATTTACGGAACTCTGTGCTACTTCCACCTGATCGGCGGACGACTTGAGGTCGAGCAGCGCATTGCGGATATCCTGATCGATCTGGCCGCGCACATCCGCCATCTGTGCCTGCGCCTGCCGCAGGCTGGCGTCGGCCTTCAGAACGTCTCCGTGAACCTTGCCGCCCTGGAAGATTGGAATGTTCAGCGTGCCGAAGAAATGGTACGTAGGGAGCAGACTCCCAGGATGGGCGCCTATGTCACCAAAATCCGCTGCCAGATCGAGGGTTGGGAAATATCCCGCGAACGCGGCGCTGGACTCCAGTTGCGCGGCAACCACCCGATCGTGCGCCGCTTTGTAGTCGGAGCGCAAAGAATACGCGCGCTGCAAACTGGTTTCCAGATCGGGGATGGGAAAAGCCTGGTAAGGAGATTTGTCGGCCAGTTCGAATTCCTGCCCCGGCGCTAATCCAATCACACGTGCCAGCGAAATCTTCTGCTTGGCGAAATCACTCGTAGCCGCGATGAGCTGCTGTTGACGCGACTGGTATTCAACCTGCGCGCGAAGGGTATCAATGGCAGGAGCGACCCCTGCCTGCTGTTGCGCAACCGCCTTGTTGTACAGTGCGCGGGCCGTTTCAACCTGCGCTTGCGCGGTTTCCACGCGCGCCGCCCCGGCGATCGCCTGCAGATAGGCATTGCCCGTCGCGAGCACGACCAGATCCCGCGAGTCTTTGAGATTAAACCGGGTGACGCTTTCGCCGACCACCGAAGAACGGTATTTCTGTATCGCCTTCCAGTCAAAAAGCCGCTGCGTCGCCGAGGCGCGCACATCAAAGTAGTCGAACGGACCGATGACGCGAGGAGGTTTAGCCCCGCCGGGGAATAGCGCGGAGCTTAGTCCCAGCGCCTCCAGGCTCTGCTTCTGCACCGCCTCCTGCACACTCCCATTGACGTTCGGCAGCAGGTCGCTAAGCTTCTGCCATTTCTCTCCCCGAGCCTCAATGGTGTTGTACTCCGACAAGAGACCCGCGAGGTTCTGGCGCAAAGCCCTCTCAATCGCATCGCTGAAAGTCAGCGACAGAACTCCGGGCGTCGGCTTGGCCTCCGGCACACTTCCAAACACCGGATTCTGGGCCGTGATTTGAACTTGCGACGTTGAACCCTGGGGCGTTGGAACCGGCGCGGGCGCACCCGACGAACTCGAATTCGAAGTCGAATTGGAATTTTGGGCGTAAAGCGGCGCTGGTAAGATACAGGTGAAGATGGAGATGACGATAGACACGATCGCTAAAGCGTTCAACAAAGAGGACGCACGAAAACGCCGCAATTGGCGGGTGGGACAGTCCGCGGAAGACATGGAAGCTAGCTTCTTTCCTCGAAAACGGAAATGATAAGTCTTTTGGACTATTTTTGCTGACCATCCGATGCAAATTGTTGAGCCGACGTGTGATGGAACACGCTCCCCGGCCGCCTCGCCGGCGCGCTACCGCTGGCAGACTGTGACCTTGGTCATCTTGTGTAACCCCCACCCAAAGTTCAATCTATGAGGCGAGTGTGAGGGAAGTCCTGCGTGAATCCCCGCGTATGAGCGAAGCCACGAAACCATCGCCCAAAGGATCGGACTGGACGCGCCTGCTCACCGATCCCGACTTGGTCAGCCATCTCGGAAAGTTGCTCCAGACCTACCGCGAAGTCTCTCCGGAAGAGCGCGAACCGGCGCTGCTGCGCGCGATGCGCGAGATCAAAGACGCTGCCGTCAAAGCGCGCGAAGCACGGACAAATGTGTCTGTTGCTGCGGTGGCCGCGGCACCCGCCGTGCTTCAACATCCCGAACCGATCGATGAAACGCCCCCGTTCGAGCCGGATTTGTTCACTCCGCAATTGGCATCGGATCGCCGCCGTTTTCACCGGATCAAGTGCTATGTGGCGGTGGAAATTCACGTTGAGGGTGTGGAAGAGCCGGTCTGGGGCAATCTGGCGAATGTGAGCCGCGGAGGCTGCCTGGTCGAGACCGCCGGCACCGTGCCCGCGGGCAAAACCCTGGAGATTGGGTTGTGGGTGGCAAGCGGCAAGATCTGGGTGAAAGGCGTTATCATCAGCGGAGTCGCGAGCCGCAGCGCGTCGACGTTTGGCGTTCGCGTGAAATTCTCAGAAGCGGAACTGTCGGAAAAGGAACACCTGCGCGAATTTCTCAAGTTCGTCGACAACACGTCCCGCAAGTCGCAATACGGCAAGGCCTACGTGGCCCAATTAAAGCGCTAGACCACTCCCTTCCAACCCAACTTGGCGAGCAACTTTTCCCGCACTCCGGGTTTATTCCCTATTGAGGATGAGGCCAATCAGGATGGACAATCCTTTGCGCGAACACCGTTTGCTGCTGGCAGTTACGTTGCTTATGGCAGCCGGTCTTACGACCCAGTTCGCTCTCGGCCGGAAGAAAGACAAGCCCGCCGCCGGTGAGACGACATCGATGGACGCGCAGAAACGCGCCGTCCACGCTCTGAATCGGCTGACGTTCGGTCCCAGGCCCGGCGACGTGGAGCGCGTCAAGCAGACGGGCGTCGACAAGTGGATCGAACTCCAACTCCATCCCGATAAAATTGATGACTCAGCCCTCGACCGAAAGCTGGACCCGTTCCGCACGCTACGTATGAGGACGAGAGAGATTGTCGAGAATTTCCCGCCCGACCAGTTGATCAAGCAAATCGCCGACGGGAAAGCCTCGCTACCGCAGGATCCCACAAAGCGCGCGGTTTACGAAGCGCAACTCCAGCACTATGAAGACAAGCAAGAACGCAAGGACAAGGACAAAGACAAAGACATAAATAAAGCCGAAGCGCCCCAAAGCGGGGATGCACAGAATACCTGCAGAGACGGGGCTTGCCCCGTCTCCGCCGCAAGCACCCAACCCGCCGACCCCGAGCAAACACGCCGCCGCGAAGAACGCCGCCGCGCGAATCTCAGAGCGCAGGAACTCCTCGATCTGCCCCCAGACGAACGCATGAAAGAAATTCTCAAAATGTCGCCCGAAGATCGCCGGACGATCGCCACCACGACGAAAGGTGCCAGGGCAGACGCGCTGATGGAAGGTATGAGCCCGCAACAGAAAGAAACAATGCAGGCGCTCAATAATCCCCAGCAGGTGGTGGTCAACGAGTTGACGCAAGCCAAACTGCTGCGCGCGATCTACAGTGAACGGCAACTCGACGAAGTGATGACCGACTTCTGGTTCAACCATTTCAACGTGTTTATCAACAAGGGCGCCGACCGCTACCTGCTCACCAGCTACGAGCGCGACGCGATCCGTCCGCACGCGCTCGGAAAATTCGAAGACCTGCTGGTAGCGACCGCGAAGAGCCCGGCGATGTTGTTCTATCTCGATAACTGGTTAAGCGTCGGCCCGGACTCCGAAATCGCGCTCGGCATCGCCCCGCACCAACCGCATCGGCGCGGCCATGGCCCCAGTCCGAATAGTCGTCCACAGCGTCCGCGAGGCAACAAAGCCAAGCAAGCCGGCGGCCTGAACGAAAACTATGGCCGCGAGCTGATGGAATTGCACACGCTCAGCGTAAACGGCGGCTACTCGCAAAAAGATGTCACCGAAGTAGCCAAAGTGTTCACCGGGTGGACGCTCGATCAGCCGCGAAAAGGCGGCGACTTCCGTTTCGAACCCCGCATGCACGAGCCCGGCGACAAGATCGTCCTCGCACATCGCATCAAAGAACACGGCGAAAAAGAAGGACTGGAAGTGCTGCACTTACTGGCGCACAATCCAAACACAGCGCACTTCATTTCGCAGAAACTGGCGATGCGCTTTGTCTCCGACGATCCTCCCCCAGCCCTGGTCGATCGCATGACAAAAACGTATCTAAAGAAAAACGGCGACATTCGCGAGGTGCTGCGCACCATGTTCAAGTCGCCCGAGTTCTGGTCGCCGGAGGCCTACCGCGCCAAAGTGAAAACTCCGTTAGAGTTCGTAGTCTCCGCCGTACGCGCCAGCGGTGCACAAGTTGAGGACGCCCGCGCATTAGTCGGCACACTCAACAACATGGGCATGATGCCGTATGGCATGCAGCCGCCGACCGGCTACTCGATGAAAGCCGACGTTTGGGTGAACTCTTCAGCGCTCCTGGGACGCATGAATTTCGCCCTGGGCTTGGCGGCGGGAAAGATACGGGGAATCAAAATCGATCCGGCAGCGCGACCCGCCGCAGCAGGCGCTTCGGAAGCAACGCCCGACGCGCAGCAGACGCTTACGACTCTGGAAAATTCATTGCTGTCGGGCGATATTTCCAAGCAAACGCACGATACCATCAGCAAGCAACTGGAAGACCCAAAGATCAGTCAGCGCCGACTAGATGATCCAAGACGTCCGCCAAACGTAGCCGCGATCACGGGACTGATTCTAGGGTCCCCAGAGTTTCAGAGGAGATAGCTGTCAACCATCTGCGATCAGCTCTCAGGTTTGGGTACTGAGAACTGAGTACTGAGAACTGGTTCTTATGTCCATCACTCGTCGCATTTTTCTCCGCAACGGCGCGCTGGCTGCAGTAGGCACAACCGCGCTACCGAGCTTTCTGACCCGCGCGGCCCTTGGCGCCGCCGACCTCGGCATCCGCACCAAGCGCCTGGTCGTGATCTTCCAGCGCGGAGCAGCCGACGGCCTCAACATCGTTGTGCCACACGGCGAGCCCAGTTACTACGCCATGCGCCCGGCCATCAATATCCCAAAGAAATCCGTGCTCGATCTCGACGGCTTTTTCGGATTGCATCCGGCAATGTCGCCTTTTCAGCCGCTCTGGAAGCAGAAGCATCTAGCCATAGTGCACGCCGCCGGCTCGCCCGACCCGACGCGCTCGCATTTCGATGCCCAGGACTTCATGGAATCCGGCACACCCGGCATAAAGGTAACCGACGACGGCTGGCTGAACCGCGCACTGCACGACCTCGCCCCCGATAAGTCAGCCTTCCGAGCCATAGCGCTTGGCCCATCACTGCCGCGCATTCTCTCCGGCAAAGAGCCGGCGGTAGCCGTCAACAATCTGAACGATTTCTCCGTAGGAGGAAAAAATCCGAACGGGGCGCCCATGTCGAACACCTTCGAAGCCATGTACGACCACTCAGTCGACACTGTATTGCACGGCACTGGCCAGGAAACCTTCGACGCAGTCAAGACGCTGAAGGCCGCCGATCCCGCGCACTACGCGCCCGCAGCCAACGCAAATTATCCAAAAGGCCGTTTTGCAGACAGCCTGAAGCAACTAGCGCAACTGATCAAGGCGAACCTAGGAGTGCAAGTAGCCTTCGCCGACATCGGCGGATGGGACCACCACGTCAACGAGGGCAGCACTCAGGGCCAGATCGCAAACGTTCTCGGGGACTTCTCGCAATCGATAGCCGCGTTCTGGACCGACCTGGGCGATCTCGGAGAGGACACAGTCGTAGTAACCATGTCCGAATTCGGCCGCACTGCGAGAGAAAATGGCAACCGCGGTACCGACCACGGTCACGCCAACGTAATGTTCGTCCTGGGAGGCCCGGTAAGAGGCGGCAAAGTCTATGGCCGCTGGCCCGGCCTCGACCAGTCGCAGTTATACGACGGCCGCGACTTGGCGGTAACGACTGACTTTCGCATGGTGCTCAGCGAAGTAGTGTCGCGGTACCTGGGCAACAAAGACTTGACGACGGTCTTTCCAGGATTCGAGAGTCACTCCGGCCAGTTCCTAAAACTGCTGGGATAAACGTGTGGGGACGGGCGCCCTCGCCCGTCCAAGCCGGGCGGAGCCCGGCAGATGCGCCGAACAGCGCCTCCAAGATAAATCTACGACATCGAGATTCGCTTCCGAAGCGCCGCGACAAAAGCGGCATCAGCCCTATGCGAGACCATCTCCAGTGGAGAAAGCCCTCGCTTCCACGCAAGATAGAACGTCAGGAGCAACAGCGAAATCGCGATGGCAAAATTGGGCCAGGCATACAGCATCCATTGTCCGTGCCAAGTCAGTTCGCAGGCCCGGGAGAACGGCATCAAATATGGAATTGGCCATTGATAGCGGTCGGGGCCGCGACTCCCCACCAAGTCTTCAAGTAGATGAATGTGGAAGCTCAAGAAAGCCAGGCTCGCAGTCTTCCATCGCTGAGTCGCCAATGCGAATGTCGCCGCCGCCACGACAACCGCGAATGGAAGGCTATGCAGGGAGTGATGGTAGGCCGAAAACCATTCGAGCGGATGACGAGAGTTACGCGTCAGATATTCGGCAACGATTCCAAGGCCGTCAATATCAGGGACGACGCCAGCCAGAGTGACCAAAGCGCGTTCCCTGCGACTCAACGACGCTGAGTTGGCGAGGATCCATCCAGTAAGAAAGTGAGTGACTGGACTCATGTGCTTACAATTCGATCAGCACATCCCCACCCTCAATCTTCAGCGGATAAACCGCCACCCTAGCCCCCGGCGTACCAGCCTCGCCCGTCTTCGGATCCCATTCCCACCCATGCCACGGACAGACAACCTTCTCTCCCGAGATCACGCCCTGCCCAAGCGGCCCGCCGCGATGCAGGCAGACGTTATCCATGGCGCTGATTTCGCCGTTCACATTGGCGACGCAGATGGTCTTGTCGCCGCAGGGGAATTCTTTGGCTTCGTTGGGAGCAGGAAGGTCGGATTGAGAGGCGAGTTTGGTGAACATAGCAGTTGGCGGTTGGCACTTAGCACTTAGCCCCTACAGAGCACACTCAGACGCTTCCTTATCCAGAAGAGGTTTGGCTAAATGCTAAGTGCTAAGTGCTACCGGCTATTTCGGTTCCATCGTCTGCGCCACCATCACCTGCCGCTTGAAATTCTCCATCATGCTCTCTTCCAGCCGCACTTCGGTGGGCCGCTTGGCAAGTGTCATGGTGTCGATCTTGTCTTGCAGCTTGAGCAGCGCGTAAAACAAATTCTCCGGACGCGGCGGGCATCCGATCACATACACATCCGTCGGCACGATCCGGTCGACGCCCTGCAGCACGGCATAAGTATTGAACGGGCCGCCAACCGACGAGCACGCGCCCATCGAGATCACCCACTTCGGCTCGGGCATCTGGTCGTAAATTCTCTTCACCACCGGCGCCATCTTCAGCGTGACCGTCCCGGAGACGATCATCAGATCCGACTGCCGCGGGCTCGGCCGAAATACCTCCGACCCAAAACGCGCGATATCGAACCGCGCCGTCGATGACGCGATCATCTCGATGGCGCAACACGCCAGCCCAAACGTCATCGGCCAGAGCGCCGACTTGCGCGCCCAGTTGAAGACGTAGTCCACCGTCGAGATCATGAAATTCTTTTCGAACTTGTTCTGGAGCCAGCTCATGGGGCCTCGTAACTGCAAGAATACGCCAAACGCGCCACCGGTGCGGGAGTAAGACGCATCTCAATTGAGCCAGTCTAGAGACGGGCAAGCCCGCTGTCAATTTACCCCGGACTGCGGTATTGGTGCGGTTTGAATCTCCATGGGAGTGGTATCGGAACCCGACCTGTGGGAGACTATGGCTAGGCAGAACGTCGGAGGTGGCTCCATTGAGATCATGGCAAACAGAGAAACGACACCTCACATGCCGCTGGTCTGAGGTGGGACAGCGCGTTCAGTACAATCCTCGTTGGATGCAAGAGGCTTCAGATATTCAGAGCGGCTATTTGTCTCCTGTTCCGGATTTTGCCAGCCACAGACCGTTCGGGGGAGCAACGTCTTGGTTCCAGCTCCACACCGCTGAACGCATTCCGAGCAGGTTATGGATGCAAAAACAACGAAGCAATAAAACTGCCCAACCGAACGACCACATTTCGTAAACTACACCACGACCTTGAATGCGCCGCCCCAATACCGACCGTGTGGTGGCGGGGCTCTGCCCCGCTGGGACGTGGCGAAGATCGCCCGCGCCGGTTTGCGACTTTTCCGAACGTGATTTACAACTGATCGCACATAATGTCCACCGCCGGCCTGCCCGTGGTTAGCCCGAAATCCTCATCGTTCGGAAGATGGTATGGAGCCTGGTCCCGCATCCGTTCCTCATTCCCGTGGATGGTGGGCATTGCATTCGGCGTGCGCGTGCTCTGCATCGTCGTGATGCATACCTACAAGGTCCGAACCACCGAGGACAATTTCGGCTTCGGATGGGAGATGGGACGTATCGCCGCCTCCATCGCCTCGGGCCACGGCTTCGCCAATCCGTTTCAGACTCCCACCGGCCCCACCGCGTGGGAGCCGCCCCTAACACCGTACCTGATGGCGGGCGTATTCAAGATCTTTGGAATTTACTCGCACGCGTCGGCATTCGTTCTGCTCACCATCAATAGCCTGTGGTCGGCGCTCACCTGCATTCCCATTTTTCTAGTCGCCCGCCGTTCGTTCGGGGACACCGTCGCCGTGGCATCCGCCTGGACATGGGCTCTGTTCCCCTACGTCATCTATTGGGACATCAAGTGGATGTGGGAGACCAGCCTCTCCGCGCTGCTGATCACGGCCATTTTCTGGCTGGCGGCTTCCATGGAAGACACGGACAGCCTGAAACCCTGGCTGCGCTTTGGATTACTCTGGGGAGTGGCCGCCATCAACAGCCCGTCGCTCCTCTCGTTCCTCCCCGCGTCCGGACTCTACGGTTGGTACCGCCGATGGCGCGCTGGTCGTCGTTCTCTCGCCGGCGTGCTGATCGCATCTCTGATTTTTCTTGTGCTCATCACTCCCTGGCTGGTGCGCAACCAGCGCGTCTTCGGCCAGCCCGTTTTTTTGCGGACGAACTTCGGCGCCGAACTGCGCATGGGTAACGGTCCCTGCGCCGACGGCACCTGGCAGTTCTATCTTCATCCCGTGCACGACTTGGCGGAGTTTCACCGATATGTGCAAATGGGGGAACTGTCCTATGTCCGAGCGCGGAGAGACGAAGCGGTAGCGTGGATCAAAGCAAATCCGGGACGCTTCGCCGTCATCAGTTTCCGGAAATTTGTTTACTACTGGTACGGCGTACCGCGCGACCTGCGACCCGCATGGCTTGAGCCCGTAAAAAATTCCTTGTTCGCCGCCTCGTCGCTGCTGACGTTATTCGGCTTGTTGCTGGCCCTGTGCCAAAAACGTCCGCATGCCTGGCTTTTCTCCTGGCTCTTGCTGCTCTATCCCCTGGTCTACTACGTCGTGTTCCCGCACGCGCGATACCGGCATCCGGTCGAACCGGCGATCACAATTCTCTCTCTATTTGTGCTTACCCAGGCGGAAACAGGGGCGAAACCCAAACCGTCGAATCTCTCCGCTCAGTAAATCGTGCACCCCGGCGCAGGATTCCGCACATCCGGCTTGGATGCCATCAGCAGCAGCGCACCCACGCGCTTGAAAGCCTTCATGTCATCGAGACTGTGAAACGAGGTCGTCTGGTAATTTTCAGGCGTGGGCGTGTCGTCCGGAATCTGCGCACACTCCACGTTTTCGAAAGCGTGCTGCTTCAGCAGTTCGACGTACTCCGCCGCCGAACGAACATGCACCGGAACCTTCAACTTTGGCACCCACTGCAGCGAATACGGATTGTCTTTGTAGAGATTGATTAAAATGAAGAGCCGTCCATGCGGCGCCATGACGCGAAAAAGCTCAGCCAGCGCTCGTTCCTGATCCGGATAGTAATAAAACGACTCAACCGATAGCACTTTGTCAAAAAAATTCTCTTCCCATGGAATCTGCGCCGACGAGCCCACCACGAACATCACGTTGTCGAATTCTTTCGAAGCGGCCCGTGCTTGCCGGATCATTTCGTCGGAAATATCGACCCCGACCACCTGCCCAAAACTCTGTGGCCCTTCGCCAACGATCCGCGCCAGCAAGCGCGTCGCCCACCCCGAACCGCACCCCAGATCCAGAATCCGCTCACCCGGACGCAGATCCATGTGGCGCATGGTTTTTTCGGTGATGTCAAGGTGATGGCGCTCCATCTTAGCGCCCTCCCCCTCATCGGCCCAGCGGTTGAATTCCTGCTGCAGACGATCTTCTGGAGATGGTGGTTTGTCTGGTGCCATGAATCTCGCCTCTCGCTAAAAAGTCATACAGTGGAGCGACGGGCGTCTCGCCCGTCCGACCGCCGCCACCACGGAAATGGGGTTCACGCGCCATTCGAGGGGTCGACAACGTCAACGCCACAATCCTCGAAGTCTTCAACGTTGCGCGTGGCGAGCTTGGCTGATCGCACTCGCGCAATAAAAGAGTTCCGCCTCGGTGATTGATGTTGTAAAAAGTTCTGTTGCTGGTTGTTTGGCAAACCATGCCACAACTCGAGAAGAGGGCTTGGGCCTCATAAGCTCGGAGAGCACATTGGTATCGAGGATGGTCATTCGCCAAACTCCGGGACCTGGAGGATAGAGTCAGGTCGCGCAACTCAAATTCGACCCCGCCAAACGCTGCAAATCGTCGGTGAACCGCCTCCGCCAAGTTCCCTCTTATCGGCGATGAAGAGGTTAGCACGGAGCGCAGAATTTCCCTCGCCTCTTCCTCCATCGAACGTCCGTGATGGGCAGCGCGGACCCTCAACCGGGTCTTCGTTTTCTCGTCAAGTTGTCGAATGGTTATGGTCGCCATGCTGTCAATGCTAGCACTGCAAAGTCGTTGGCATCGCTAACGCTAACGACTAACGACCAGCGACTATCGACCAGCGACTTTTCCCAATTCCTCGAAGAACGTCGGATACGATACTCCCGCCACCTCGGCCCCGCGAATCGTCGTCTCACCTTCCGCGCGCAACGCGGCCACGGCAAACGCCATCGCGATGCGGTGATCACCGAACGAATCGAGGTCAGCGCCATGCAGATGCTGGCCCCCAGGAATCCGCATTCCATCGGGCCGCTCTTCGACTTCCGCGCCCATTTTCCGCAGATTGGCCGCGACCGCAGCGATGCGATCCGACTCCTTCACCCGCAACTCTTTGGCATCGCGAACTTCAAGGCCGCCGTCGGAGTAAGGCGCAACCGCCGCCAGCACCGGAATCTCATCAATCAACACGGCCGTATCGGCGCCAGCGACTACAGCTCCCTTCCACGCCGCTCCCCTCGCCTCAATCGTCCCTACCAACTCGCCCTGATGTTCTTCCAAATGCGCGACCGAAACCTTCAACCCCATTTGCATTAAGATATCGAGCAACCGCGCCCGCGTCGGATTCATCAGAATGCCGGGCAATGTAATCTGTGATCCGGGAAACAGTGCCGCAGCACAAAGAAAGAACGCAGCACTTGAAAGATCACCCGGCACATGCGCCACAATCGCGCGCAGCCGCAGTCCGCCCACAATCCGCGATGTATTCCCGTTCCGCTCGACTTCCGCCCCAAAAGCCCGCAACGCAATTTCGCCGTGATCGCGCGTGCGGATCGGCTCCTCGACCACCGTCTGGCCCGCGGCAAACAGTCCGGCAAACAGCACACACGATTTCACCTGCGCGCTCGCGACTTCCGGCCGGTAATGAATCGGCTTCAGAGAACCACCGTGAATTTTCAGCGGAGGGCGTCCGCCATCCGCGGCCTCGATCCTCGCGCCCATCTCGGAAAGCGGCGTCATAATACGCGCCATCGGCCGCCGCGAGAGCGACTCATCGCCGCATAACTCGCTCGAAAATGGCTGCCCGGCAAGAATTCCGCTCAGCATGCGCATAGTCGAGCCCGAGTTTCCGCAATCCAGCACCTCCGTCGGAGCGTTCAGCCGCGGGCCCTCTCCACGCACTTCAATCCCTCCATCGTCATCTTTCAATCGCTTCCACTGGCAGCCGAGCTTCGCCACACAGTCGAGCGTACTCGCACAGTCGCGCGCCGCCGAAAAATTCTGGAACCGGCTGGTACCCTCCGCAATCGCCGCCAGCATGGCGTAACGGTGCGAAATCGACTTGTCCCCAGGAATTCGAACCACTCCGCGCACCGACCGCGCAGGACGGACGGTGACATTCAAACCATGAAGCTTCGAATCAACAGCCATGAATCAAATATAGCGGAGATTTCTGAAGGTAGAGAGAAACGAGCGTTGCCCGCTCGTGTGGGGACGGGCGCCCTCGCCCGTCCAAGCCGAGCGAAGCTCGGCAGAGGCCCGCGGCCCCAGCAACTCGGATTCACTCTAGCGAGGCCAACCTACGACGTGCGCACGCGCCCAGCCGCTTCGGCGAGTATTTCCTGCGGAACTTCCCGCAGCGCGACGCAGAATTCAAACATAGGCGTTACCGTCCCGCGCCCCCACCGGGCTACTTCCCAATGCGCCCGGACAAACTTGATCTCCGGCCGCGCCGTCAGATTGAGTAGCAGCGGAATTTCCTCGCGATAAAACTTCTGCGGAAAAGCCACAACCGGCTTCGCATCCCACGTCGCACCATCCGCTGATCCGTAGATACTGACATCGAGCGATTCCTGCTCGATGATGTTGGTGATGGCGAGCGTCAGCAGAAAAATCCGGCCCTCCGCCCGACTGACATCGAGCGCAGGACCGTCTCCTTTGGCGTTGACCACCGTTCTTTCAGGAACGAGAGAGGCTTCCATCATGACGCGGAGATTCTAGCAGAGAGACCATGCTCCATGCTGTAACCATGCTGCGTGGCTTCGCTCCATAAGCATCAACTTGCCACTGCTCGCAACTGCTCTCCAACCTGCGCGTCCACTCCCGCCCTCCATTGCCGGGCCTGGGCAATGCAAATGATATGAAGCATCATGAGAAGCGGCACTGCGAATGTCGGAATCAAACTCAGTGGCAGCACCGTCATTAGCCCAGTCCCGACTTCGTTGGGACTAATCCACCGAGCCGTCGTCCCCACTGTAACTGCCGTCACCAGATCCAATATCCCCAGGACCTGCCAGGAGATAAAACTTCTCCGCCGCCTGAAGTTCGCAAGCTTGAGCGCTGCCAGCGGTGCGGTTGCTCCGATGGCGATGTCGCCCCAGCCCGCGGGCAACGCGAAAACCCCCGGCAGGAGCCCAACCGCATAAAGCGCCAGGAATGCGAGGCCCGCGATCCTCCAGGACTGCACGAAGGTCAAAACCCCCGCGTTCAAAGACAACGCGAACTCCCGAAACCCCGCCGACGTCCGAAACCATAACAGGAACACGACGAGCGGGATCAAGACCGCCAAGCCCATCGCCAGTGGCGGAACGTCAGGATCGGTGCTGAACAAGTGCAAAGCCGAAGCCGACAGTGCAAAGATAAACCACGCGGCGATGAGGACGCCGGTGAGTCTTCCATAGCCTGCGTTGTTCGTGACAGAGTTCGTGACAGAGTTCGTGACAGAGTTCGTGGCAAAGTTCATGACAAACCTCCTTGTGTCGTCACCATGGTCGTAACTTCATTGGTTAATTTCATAAGGGCGTGCCAGCGCTTGTCTCCCAGCCGTCGCCCCAACTGTGCTTGCGCCTTTTCCCAGGAAGGAAGCGCGCGGTTGAATTGATGTCGACCAGCTTTAGCCAACCGCAGCAACCGTTCTCGCCGGTCCTCGCCACGGCGCTCTGCGATCCACCCCTCCCGGCCCATGATTCGCAGCGTTCGTGTCAGGGTCGTGCTATCCATGGCAAGGATCTGCGCCAGCCCACCTTGGGACACCTCTCCCGCCAGGGATAGCGCCTGCAAAATTGTGAACTGGGTAGCTCGCAAACCCACCGGCCGCAAAGCCTCGTCATACAGCTGAGTGAGTGCCCGCGACGCCCTGCGAAAACTCGCGCACATGCAGGGCAGGATCGGGAGCTCGTGGTGTATGTCGTTCATATGCACAATAGATGTATATACATCTATTGTGGATTCAAATCATTGGATCCATACTTCACGGAAGAATCTCCTGCAACAGAAGCCTTAGGGAAAGTCGGAGTGCCAACCACAACCGCTACATCAACACCGCGTCGTTCAAGAACTGACGCAGAACTTTGCCGACCAACTCAGGTTGCTCCCAAGGCGCGTAGTGTCCCGCCTTCGGGACCACCTTCAACTGGCTGCCCGCAATGTTCTGCCGCATCAGTTCGCCGTCGGCGACGGTCGAGAGCACGTCTTCTTCTCCGATCACAATCAGCGTGGGCACGTTAATCGACTTCAGATCCGCGACCGAGTCGGGCCGCTCCGCCATCCCGCGCAGCACCAGACTGATATCCTCGGCCGACATTTTGCGCATCATGGCGCGCGCGCCATCGACTAAATCCGGACGCGTGCTCACCGTCGTGCGTCCCATCAGTTTCGGAATCATGCTCTCGATAAACGGTTCGGTTCCCTGCTCCAGGACGGCAGCCGCGGCCTTCAACCGATTCGCCCGACCCTCTGCCGTATCGGACTGAGGCCGCGTATCGCAAAGTGCAAGCGAGGTCACCCGCGCGCGAAAGCGGCGCCAGAATTCAAACAGAATGTATCCGCCGATCGAACATCCGACGAACGCGGCCTTGCCGACGCCAGCCGCATCAAGCACGCGGGCAACATCGCCGGCGTGCTTCTGCATGAGGGCAGGCCCTTCGCCAATCTCCGAATCACCGTGCCCGCGCAGATCGGGAAGAATCAGCCGGTAGCGAGAATCGAGCGCCTCTGCCACTGGATTCCAGAATTCGTGATGACAAGGAAAGGGATGGAGAAGAACGACCGGCGGGCCGCTCCCCCGAATTTCATAAAAGGTTTCGACGTCGTCGCTGCGCACCCGCTCCATGGGAGGAGATTATAGGTCCAACTAGGGCGGACTAAGAACCGGTTCAGGTGGAGAGACGGGCGTCCTCGCCCGGCCGCCGAACCGCTTGACCCTTCGACTTTACTCAGGGCAGGCAGGCGCAGGCGAGCGAGACGCCTGCCGTTCCAACACCTGACGCGCTACTAGCTGCTAGTCACCGGCTGATGCGAGGGTGCAACAGGCAAAAGAAGCGGCTCTTCCGGAATGATGATCCATCCGAGTATATAAGCGATGATGCCCGGGAAAATTCCGCAAGCAAGCGTGATGAAGAACCACAGAATGCGCACAAGCGATGTGTCGAGATCCAGATACTGAGCCAGCCCGGAACACACGCCCGCGATCTTACGGTCAGCGCGTGAGCGCATCAGTTTCTTCGGCGTAGGCGGAATCCCCGCCACGTTTCCGCAATAGGAGCAATAACGGCCGTCCTCAGCGATCGTCTTACCGCAAGCGTTGCAGTACATGGTTTGCCTCCCTTGCTGATGGTACGACGAAGGCGGGAAAAATGTTCCAAGTCAAGCTTCTAGGTCTTAGCTGTTGGCTTTTGGCGAAAAGCTAAGGGCTAACGGCCAAAAGCTACCCCTCACTCCCGGTACGCATCTTTCATCCTCTTCCGAGCCTTCTCCGCTTCGGCATTGCCCGAATTTGTGGCCACCACCGCCTCGTACTTCCTCACCGCCAAATCCCGCTTCTGGAGCTGGTCATACATCTCGCCCGCTCCCAGATTCGCTTTCTGCAACAATTCCGGATCGGCCCCCGTAACCTCACCGACCATCTCGTAAGCCGTAGCCGCAGCCTGATATTTTTTCTCGCTGCGCAGCAGGTCACCCAGTCCGAGCGCTGCGATTTCGTAGTGCAGGCTGCCATACTTCCCCTCGCGCCCGTTCTGCCACACCCGGCGATACTGCTCCTCAGCCTCTCCACTCTTGCCAGACGCCCGCAGCAGGTTCGCCTCTTCCAGCGGCAGAAGGTAGTTGCGCGGAAACCGCGGACCGATTACGCGAGCGATCTGCAAAGCCTCGTCATAGCGATGCTCGCGGCGCAGGAAGACCATGAGCACGACCCCGGCGTCCACGCTGGTTTCGCCATTCGCGTTGTAGTCATCACTCAGATACCGAAGTCCTTTTTCTTTGTCGCCGCTCAGTCCAACCAGCGCAACGGCCATTCTCACGGCCAGAGACAGGTTTCCCATCACGTAGTTATGGGCTCCGACAATCAGTTTGGCATCAGTGTACTGCGGAGCCAACTCGAGAACCCGCTCGTGGTCACGGCGCGCTCCCACCGCATTGCGCAAAGCAGAAAACCAGGCACGCTCGATCAGCGCAGTGTAAAGCGCGAACTGGCCGCGCGTAACGCCGCGGGCATAGAGCATGTCCACATTGTTCGGATTGCGCGCCAGTTCCGCGTCTTCCAGTTTCTCGGCCTTCTGCACCAGCTGCTTGATGCGTTCCTTCTGCGCGGGATCGGCGGGACGGTGCGCCTGTCCGATGAAATTGTCGTTCGAGTACTCGCCGGAATTCATGGCGCCCATGCGATACAGCTCCCGCACCTGAATCGCCGAGAGCAGGTGATTCAGGGCAAACGCATCATTTGGATGACGCGCCATGATCCTCTCGAAATCCTGAACTGCCGCATCGTAGTCGACGTTGTAGTAGTGCTCGAAAGCGGCAGAGTTCAGCGGATCGGGCGGACGTAACGCGGTCGAGATAGTGGGGGCCGCTGGCAGACAAATTCGGACAAGAACCAGCAGAATGATGGCAATGAAAGCGGGGCGATGCCGGGAGAGGAGGAAAAACACGCCTGCTTAGTTTAACAGTTCTCAGTTCCCGGTTTTCAGTTCTCAGTCAAAGCCGAACCGAGAACTGAGAACTGCCCGAGGAACCAAACCAGCTACCCCCGCATCCCCACCGAGTCGTGCAAAATGGGAAATTCGGGCTTGGTAAGCGTAATTCTTGCCCTCCCAAGCGGCCGCCCTCCCCCGGCCCATTTGTAACTGTCGTCTTTGCAATACCTTGCTTTGGTGATTCGCTTGCGATTAGAAAAGAACCGAAAGAAGAACCCACTATGGCGGAAGCAGCTGATCAGGCTCAACACGATTTTTGGCGGCCACCCGTGGCGGTGGCCGAGGCTCTCGCCAACCGGGGAAGAAGCGACGACCGCGCAACCTGCCATCATTGCGGAACTGAATTCATCGTCAGCTCGCTGTACTGTCATGCTTGTGGCGCCACCCGTCCCGGCCTGAGCACCGCTGGTACGCTGGAAATCCCAGGTTTCGCGGAACTTGCCTCACTCGGCGAGCGGCTCGGCCTCACGACGCCTGCCGTCGTCGCCTTTCTGGTAGGTGTACTCTGCGTAGTGGGAGCTCTGGCGGTTAGCGTTTTCTTCAGCGTCCGGACCGCACTCGACTGGCAGGCAATCCAACTGTGGCGGATCGAGTGGCTGCTCGCGGCGATCGCCAGCCTTGTCGCCGGATGCCTGCTTAAGAAGTAGCTGTCAGCTCTTAGCTTTTGGCTCTTGACCGCCTGCACCCCGCCCTTTAGCGCCCCCTGCGGAGAAATTCATTCCTGTCTGCGCCGCCGCGGAAGAGCAGCCCCGGACGGGCGCCCGCGCCCAGGGCTTCAGCGCTGGGAACAGTGGCAGAAATGATTCAAGTCCCCGAAGGGACGACCGATGGGGCAATGACTGTCAGTCATAATGTGGGGTAGGTTTAACCTAGAACTGAGAACCGAGAACTGAACTACTAGTTCCGCGAATGCGCGTGCTCCCCCTCAGAGACGACGCTGCTCGACCGCCGTTGCTGGCTCATGCGATAGAGGTGATGCAATGGCCCCACTCCATGCCCCAGCGGATAGGCATTCGATATCGCAGCCGAGACATACACTTTGGAGAGAAGAACCGCCTCGGGCAGTCCGCGCCCATGCGCCAGGTGGCAAGCCAGCGCCGTGGCGAACGCGCAGCCGGTACCGTGCGTGGAATTCGAGCGCTGGCGGTCCGCCGTGAAAACTTCCTGTTCGGGGCCTCGGGCAGTCGCGAAACTGAGGAGATCGCTCGCCTTCTCCAGGTGGCCTCCCGTGATTACCACATTCGCCGCTCCCAGAGAATGCAGCCGCCCGGCCGCCGCGCGCATCTCGTCGAGATTCGTGACAGCGCTCCCAGTCAAGACGCTGGCCTCGCCAAGATTCGGCGTGACTACCTCCGCCAGCGGAATCACCTTCTCGATCAATAGCCGCGTCCCCGCTGCATCCAACAAATCTGTTCCAGAACTCGACTTCAGGATTGGGTCCAGCACGACATGCGGCAGCCTGGCTGTTCCCGGAACAATCTGACCCAGAAAATCCGCGACCACCTCGACCACCTGCGCATTACCCAGCATCCCAATGTGGACGGCGTCCACGGTAAGGTCTGAAACCAGCTCCTGTAAGGTCTCGCGAATAATCTTCGGATCCACGCCCTCAACCCGCCGCACTCCCTGCGTCGACTGGACCGTTAAGGCTGTAATGCAGCAAACGCCATAGCATTCGTGGGCCGCAATAGTCTTGATATCAGCCGTAATCCCCGCGCCCGAGCACGGGTCAAACCCGGCAATGGTCATCACAATCGGTGGCGTTGGAGCCATGCCCGCCACTCTAAACCGAAAGTTCACGCATGGGAACACCCTTTCCGGGGCCACCCTGGCAACGTCGTTGGGATGGCGATGTTTGATCCAACGCACCAATGGTAATCAATTTTGGCGCGCGCCATGTACTAATGAGTACTCGGCGATCTCCCTAACTTGCTGATTATTAGCCAGTTATCGACATTAAATCGTAAGTCTAACATTCGATGTACGTTGCAAGCATTCTGCGGATCCGGGAATCTTCCTATTTACCATTTAATAAATAATCCCTATCGACTGCTTTCAATGACATACGATGCAAATCCCTATTTTTCATCGGGCTAAGTCATTGATTAATTACCACTTAGTTAATCAGGTGGCTGGTATTTTTCATTGACACAACCTAGCGCGGTAGCTAGCATCATAGGATTGCTCGTTTGACCGAAGGAGCAAACGACCAGATAAACGACTTTCCACGATGAGAGGGTAACTGAATGCGACGACGTTTAGCCGAAGGTCTGGCAGTGCTTTTATCAGTAGCCAGTCTGGGAGCCGGAGCCGCATCCGGGCCAAGCAGCCTGGAAGCCGCCAAGGTCACACACCCGCCGGTCAGTGCGACCAGTGGACACAAGACACGAAAGCCCAACAGTTCGAAGTCCAAAGCCTATCAAGTAGGGACCGCGTCCTGGTATGGAGAGCAGTTCCAGGGCAAACAGACAGCCAGCGGTGAACTCTTCGACATGCGCGATTTCACAGCCGCGCACCCCAAGCTTCCCCTGGGCACCTACGTCAAGGTCACCAATCTGCGGAACGGTAAGGCCGTGGTGGTTCGTATCAATGACCGGGGCCCCGTCGTGGATGGCCGGATCATCGACCTTTCCTCTAATGCCGCCCGTGCACTGGGCTTCAGAGAGCTCGGTCTGCAGACCGTCCGCTTGGACATATATCAGCCCACGAATTACAAGCCAGCGAACATGGCGCTGCTTGAACCCGTAGCCAACCTCAATTAAAACCGATACACTCGGCAACGAGAGTCCCATCATATGGACCCCCGCCAGCGTCTCATCGTGGCCCTTGACGTGTCCACGGCGGCGGCCGCCCGGAAGATCGTGGCGGCCGTCGGCGACTCTGCCCATGCGTATAAGGTCGGAATGCAGCTCTACACTGCCGAGGGTCCTTCGATTGTCGGCGAACTGGTGGGTTCCGGACGCCGGGTCTTTCTCGACCTCAAGTATCACGACATCCCGAATACCGTAGGCGCGGCGGTCCGCGAGGCGGCTCAACTGCGCGTCAGTATGCTGACGGTGCACGCTTCCGGAGGCGGCAAGATGTTGCGAGCTGCCGTCGAATCCGCCCAAGCTATCAAGCCCGGCTTGCTGGTCCTCGCGGTTACGGTGCTGACCAGCCTAGACGACGTCGAACTGGGCAAGATTGGCCTGCGCGGAGGAGCGCTCGATCAAGTCCTGAGGCTGGCCGCCCTAGCGCTTTCGAACGGATGCAAGGGTGTGGTCGCTTCGGCGCTGGAAGCCGCCGCTCTGCGCGAGGAGTTTGGCCACGATTTCACCATCGTAACGCCCGGAGTCCGCCTGGCGGGCAGTGGACCGAACGATCAGGCGCGCGTCGTCACTCCCTCGGAAGCAATTTCCGCCGGAGCCTCGCACATCGTGGTAGGCCGCCCGATCACAGAAGCCTCCGACCCCGCAGCCGAAGCGCGAGCAATCTTGGGACAAATCGGGTAGGACAACTGCCGTATATCGGCTACAACTCTCGGGTAGAGACGGGCCTGCCCAGTCTCAGAAGCAGCAAACCGCCTCCGTGGAGGGGATCGATTTTGGCTGGGTCCTGATACCTGATACCTCATACCTGCTCTGCTACAGTTTTTCAAAAAACTCGCAGCCCGCGCACGAGATATAGATTCCCCCCGGCACGCCGCGCTCACGATCTTTCACGCGCTTTACGATGCGCGTTTCCTTCCCGCACTTGGGACATGCGGTCGATTTCGTCGTATCCATGACCTTTTTCCGGTCGGCAGTCTTTGCAATTTTCGCCATTCAATCTCTCCTGACAGGAATGTGCCGCCAGCCCAAAGGCCGCGGTTCTACCTGGTAATTGGGGAGTATCGTAGTTGGACGACCGTTGTTGGACGACAAACGAACTCCGGCCCATCTCGAATCAGCCGGGCAGAATCAATCCGCGCGGAAGTGGTGCACTATACTCGCCTCCAGAATTTTACACGAATTGCAGCATCAAGGTCGGACCGAAGGGTTTGCCAAACAACTCGATTTTGTTCTTGCTTTTGGGTGGCGCTGTGGTTCACCGCTGCGATAAGCGTCCTATTTTCAGGGCTGGCTTTAGCCGCTGAGCGCGACTGCGCCGCGCACAAGGAGTTTTTCAGCAAACTGCGTAGCCTCGATTCTCGACCCCTCGAGTCTCGACTCAAAGACGCTCACTAAAGATGCTCAACTAAAAAAAGCCCCGCATTTCTGCGGGGCTGGTTATTGCAACCGACGTTCTTATTTGCCGGTACCCGTC
>Ga0185299_10000608_pt1 | contig 90204 bp, 78 predicted proteins | sample PaiPotPPA55metaG_FD_128002 | JGI IMG/M metagenome (GOLD analysis project Ga0185299, IMG submission 128002) | Iron sulfur acid spring bacterial and archeal communities from Banff, Canada, to study Microbial Dark Matter (Phase II) - Paint Pots PPA... ...
CAGGCATTCCGTGGTTGCCGCGTCAAAATCGCCTTCGTGATGATATGGACCACCATTCCATAAGGGAACCCATTGAATCAACAGATCTTCACTCGATTTTCGTGAAACCGGCTAAAACAAACGGCAAGGTTATGATTTAAGTAACATTTCGCCCCGTTCAGCTCAGTTTGTCCCAGCCATTCAAGTCGATGTGAGCTTGATTCAAGATACTTCGCAGCGTGCCTACCGAACCTCGCTCCTCGTCGGGACTATCGCGGTTGTCCATCGTCTTACCCACTCTGCGAACGAATTTTACGGGGCTACCCTTTTGACTCGTCTCAAACAAATCCAGCCGCCTCAAACCGACGCTTGATCTCGCGGAAGGACTGCGGCTTAAGCCGCCCCAACCTCAACCTCGACGGTTCGAACGTTGGGCGGCCGCGTTGGCTGTGGCCCTTCGAAGTGCAACTCCAGCGCCTCTTTCAAGTTCTGGAGAGCCTCTTCTTCACTCCTGCCCTGGCTGGCTATATCCAATTCCAGGCACGGAGAGACATACCAGTTCCCTTCGCGCCAGACCGTCGCGGCGAATGGTCGTTTCATGTCTTCATTGTTTCACAGCGAAGTTGACTTATTCCGGCTGGCTGACTCTTCCTCAAATCCACCATTGTGGCCGCTGAAATCGTCGAAGACCTCCAAGCCGCCCTGGATCAGTTCGCTGAAATCGCCGCCGACCTGGGTAACGGACAACGCCCAGGCCGTTGACCGATGTTAGCCGCCTGATTCTGCCTCAACCTCTATGACTTCCGGACACGTGGATCTCGAATCCTTTGACGCCACTGATAAACTCAGACCGGAACGTTCGGACAAACTACGCCTCTTGACGCATCGACAATTGAACGTACCCGGTCACTATGCAATTTCCTTTTACTCGACACACCTACAACATGCCCAAGCCGAAGGCACAGGAAATTCGCGATGCGCCAAGCTCGCCGCGACCCGCCTTCCATGCAAAATTTCAAAACGAACCCAAGCCGCCCGGCGGTTCCTTTGGATATCCCGGTGAATCACGCTTAAATCGTGCCGGCCGCCTTGCGAAATTACAAAACGAACCCAAGCCGGTTTTCCGCGGCACTCGTGGCGCATGCACTAACCCCCGAACGCCAAGGACTCGCTCGCCTCTTCGACAGTGCGGCCTACCGCCGCCGCGAGTTAACCTAAAAGGGTCGTGACCGAGTTTCTTCGCGACCTCCATTTCGGCATCCGCCTGCTTGCAAAAAGTCCGGTGTTCACAATCACCGCGGCATTGATGCTCGCCGTCGGCATCAGCGCGAACACACTGATCTATAGCGTCGTCGATGCTCTATTGCTGCGGCCGCCGGCAGTGTCGCATCCGGAGAATCTCGTGCGCCTTATCGAGGTCCATCCCAACGACTTTGTTACCTGGGACCTTTCCTACAAGCTATGCGACGCGCTGGCCGCGAAAGATGCCAGCGTATCTGAGGCGATCTGCCAGGGCCAAACCGATGTTGCTTTTAGCGACGGAACCACCAACGAGCGCGTGCGGGTCCACCTGGTATCTCCGAATTTCTTTTCTTCTCTGGGCGTGCATCCCTATCTCGGCCGTGTTCTCAACGCGGACGACGAACGTACGGCCGCCCCGAACGCCGTCCTCAGCTACGCCTTCTGGCAGAGGCGATTCCGCAGCGACGCTTCAATTCTGGGCCGCGGTATCGTTTTGGGAGGGCACCCGTTCACCATCGTCGGAGTCACGTCCGAAGCGTTCAACGGCCTGGCGATCGAAACCAGTCCGGATATTCGTGTTCCTGCCGCCGTTGATCGCTCTATCGTCCAACCAATCGATGGCATGAAACCGGGGGCCGATCCTCTCTCTGGGCAGATCTTCGCGCGTTTGCGAGTGGGCGTGCCGATCACGCGGGCCAGCGCTGAGGTCGATCCTCTGTTGCACGCGGTCTCTCAGGACCTGCTCGAACAGCTCTTTCCAGGAGCAAAGGGAACAACCACGGAGGCTGTCCGTTCGCATCTTCGGCTGGAGTCGGTCGCAACTGGTGTATCCACGCTGCGCGCTCAATTCTCGCGCGGCCTGGAATTATTGATGGTCGGCGTCGCGCTCCTACTCCTGATGGCGTGCGCCAACGTTGCCGGCCTGTTGCTGGCACGTTCGACTGTGCGGGCCCAGGAGATGGGCGTCCGCCTGGCTCTTGGCGCAAGCCCGGCCCGCATTGTGCGGCAGCTCCTCACCGAAGGCCTGCTGCTGGCTCTGTTGGGTGGCGCAGCCGGCACCATATTCAGATGGGCGTGCCTGCCCTTGCTGATTCGCGGCCTGCCGCCGATTCGCGACCGCGCCGCCGTGCTGCAGCCTATGGCGCTGCACATCGATATAAACCTCCGCGTACTCGGCTTCACGTTGATGATTACCCTGCTGACCGCAGTATTGTTCGCAATATCTCCGGCGTTGCGTTGCGCGCGCTTCGACGTCGCCAGCACTCTGAGGGGTGGCCGCACCACTACGCGCCGCTTGCTGCCACGCAACCTGATTGTGATTTCTCAGGTGGCCATTTGCACGCTGATCCTGATTGGCGCAGCGCTGCTGGTTGAGACGCTCCAGCGCATGCGTGACATGAACCCCGGTTTCGACCGTGATCATGTGGTGACGTTCACCATTGACCCGAGTCTGAGAGGGTACAAACCGGAACAGAGCCGTGCCCTGAGTAAAGCGCTTCTAGAGAAAGCCAGCACCCTGCCGGGAGTCGCCGCGGCCAGTGTCGCGGCGCTGGGGCTGATGCGCGGAACTGGCATGAAGGCCACTTTTGCCCCGGCCGGGACTCGCATCACCACCAACGATCTCTTGGGCTGCAGCCTCAACGTCGTCACGCCAGGCTATTTCGAAACCATGGGCATGCACCTGCTCGCTGGCCGCGAGTTCACCTGGCTCGACCGAGATCAAACCAAGCCGAGCAAAGTGATTGTCAACCAGATGTTCGCCAGGCGCTACTTTCCGGGCGGGAACCCGATCGGCGGGCGCTTCGGATTCGCCGGCCCGGGTGGCGTTGCCAGAGCGGACAATGAGATCATCGGCGTGGTGAGCGACGCAAAATACCGGTCGCTGCGCGAGCCGATCCCACCCACGGTCTACAATCCGGTAGTCGACGGATTTGAGTATGGGGTTATCTTGCATGTCCGAACCCCGCAGCGTCCGGAGGCGATGGTCGCGCCCGTTCGCGAAGTTTTGCGTTCGCTCGACCCCGAGCTGCCATTCATTGAAGTGCGTACCTTGCGCGAAGAGGTGGAGGCGTCTTTGTGGCAGGAGCGGCTCTTGGCGGTTCTGGCGATCATCTTCGGCGGGATCGCTGCGCTGCTGGCGAGCATCGGCCTATATGGCGCGCTCGATTATGCCGTGAAGTCCCGCACGCGTGAAATCGGAATACGGATGGCGCTAGGGGCGCAGCCGGCTCGGATCATTGGCCTGCTGTCGCGTGAAGTGCTGCTATTGGTGGTGTGTGGCGTCGCTCTGGGTCTAGGCGCGTACGGAGCCGCTGCCTTGTGGATTCGGCGCGTGCTATTCGAGGTTAAGCCTTGGGAGCCAATCGCCGTCATCTCCGCTTTGTTGTTGATCGGACTGGTAGCAGCCATCGCGGCGCTTCCTGCGACATATCGGGCGGTGCGGATCGATCCAGCCTCGGCGCTGCGGTTGGAATAAACGCTTCATGGAAGGAACACGATGAAAAATTGGACTTGCCGCTCGTTCTTGATTCTCTCGCTGTCAACTTTCGTCTGCTCGGCGCAAAGTCTCTCGCCCCATTGGGAGGAACTTGCGGCGCCGGATTTTGTCAAAGCGCTCGACCAGGCCAAGGGCGTCTGCCTGCTGCCGTTCGGAATCCTTGAAAAGCATGGGCCCTCCGGCCCCATGGGTACGGACCTGATCAATGTGCGCTACGCGACTTTCCAGGCCACCAAACAGGAGTATGCGATCGTCTTTCCCGAATATTACTTCGGCCAGATCTTCGAAGCCAAGCATCAGCCGGGCACGATCGCCTACAGTCCCCACCTGCAACGAACTCTTGCAGGAGACCACGTCTGAGATGGCCCGCAACGGATGCAAGAAGGTCGTCATCATCAGCGGCCACGGCGGGAACACAAACCTGATTGCCTTCTTCGCGCAGACCACGCTGGAAACTCCGAAAGACTACGTCGTCTATGCGATCACCAACGCTCCCGGTCAGGCGGCGCAGATGCCGGCCGCAGCCCGGCCTTCAAAACCTGGCGTTGACGGTCATGCCGGTGAAGTGGAGATTGCAAGTATCATGGCGGCTCGGCCTGAGCTGGCTCATCCGGAACGGGCTGGCACACAATCGGGCGCCGATCAAAAGCGGCTCGACTTGCCGGCGAATGTCTACACGGGCATCTGGTGGTACGCGCGGTTCCCGAACCACTACCAAGGCGACGCCTCGGGAGCCACGGCGGAGCGCGGCGCGGCTCTTCAGCAGATTCGGGCCGATGCTATCGCCAGTGCCATTCGGGCCATCAAAGCTGACCAGGTGGGCCCCCGGCTGCAAAAGGAGTTTTTCGAGGAGTCCGCGCACCCGATCGACACGAAGCAATAAGCAATGGTATTGCCTAAATCCAAACTTTTTCCGCCGGCACGCCTCGCTTGCACATTTCACAAGACCCGGCATCTTTGTAATAGGTCGCGTCGAGTTTGGCCAGGTAATAAAAGGGCAGGGGACTGAAGTCGACCGTTTTCGGCGTCGGCTGGTAAATAATGACGGCCAGCCCAACGACCTGCGCGCCGGTGGACTCCACCAGCCGTTTTAGCTCGGCGAGGTTTTTGCCAGAGCGAAGAATATCATCCACCAGCAAAACCTTCTCGCCGGACGTCTGCTCCAGGTATTGCCGGAAGCGCATGGCCCCGTTCTCTTCTTTTCGATCCGCCCAATAAACCTGATGAGCGCGCAACGCCTCGCACACGCCATAGGCTACTGGCAGGCCGCCTGTATCGGGGGAAACGATGGATAGCTCGGGAATCATCGCCCGGATTTCGGAATTGGCTCGCAGCAGCCGGCTCAACCCGACGCTCAACACCTTGGCGTGCTGGTAATAGCGCATGGCGAGTTGAACCTGCATATATTCAGTGGCGTGCAGGCCGTTGGGATATTCAAAGTGTCCGTCGCGGATGGCGCCCGTGCGACGTAGCAGGTTGACCACTTCCTCTTGAGTCGGAACTAGATGCATATCGTTACTTTCATTTTAGGCACGCGGGATGACCGGCTTGGTGGACAATTGCTGAATCCTGGTAATGTGGTCTTGAATCTTTACCCGCATGGAGACTCCCGACCTTCGTTATCCAATTGGAAAGTTCAAGTTTCCGGATGCTGTCAGCGCTGATGACCGGCGCAAGTTTGTCGCTCAAATTGCTGAGACTCCGGCGCACCTGAGAGCGGCCATCGGCGGCTTGTCCGATGCACAGCTCGACACGCCTTACCGGCCGAAAGGCTGGGCGGTGCGGCAGGTGATCCACCATGTTCCGGACAGTCACCTCAACAGCTACATGCGTTTCAAGCTGGCGCTGACTGAGGATGAGCCGACCATCAAGCCTTACGCCGAGGACCGCTGGGCCGAGCTCGCTGACGGCAGGTCCGGGCCGGTGGAAGTGTCGCTGAGGCTGCTCGAATGCCTGCATTCGCGCTGGGTGGCGCTGCTGCGGTCGCTCACGGAATCCGACTGGAAGCGGACCTTTCGTCATCCGGACTTGGGCCTGTTGCGGCTCGATCAGAACGCGGCGCTATATGCATGGCACGGGAGGCACCACGTGGCGCACATCACCGGTTTGCGGGAGCGTATGGGCTGGCAATAGCCGCTGCGGGCGGTACCCTATAGGCGGGCGTCGCAAATGTTTTCTCGCACCGTTATCGCGATACCTTTTGCCAGTGAGGTGACCGCGCAGACCCCACCTCACGTTGACCCTGAGCAGATGCTGTGGACCGGGATCAAGCAAGAGCTCACAGGCCCAGATGCGGACGAGTATTTCCAACCCAGTATGAAGGACGCCCTGCTACCCAGATTGAAGGGGACGCTTATCTCGTCCGTGCCGAGCGATAGCGGGAATACCCTTTTGCTGGCCTCACCGATTCGACAATTCCGGACGTAGCCCTGCTGGTTCATGGCGCGAATGCGAAAAGTACAAGCGAGCTGACGCCCGGCGCGCAGATAGAATTCTCAGCCGTGTCCAGAGCCTTCACACGAGATCCCTTCCTGGTGACATTCGATACCGATAAAGATTCGATCGTCGCGAAGCCGTTCGGCGCGCTCGCGCCTTCCTGGTACGTTGGAGACCCGATTGGCATCGTACGTAGCGGCCGGTATCAGAGCCAGGGTACAAGGGTCGAATTCGACCTGCCCTCCGGCTGGACTGTTGAAAGCACCCATCCTTCCGTTGACAACGGTGACCTCGCCATACTCACCCATTCGGGGTTTGAGGGTGCATATGCCGCGGTCTGGATGACGTGCGATAAAAGTGATTCTGACGAGATTTCGATACCGCTCCTGGCTTGCGGTTCCCGGGACGAGTGCGGAAGGGCTCGAAGATGTCCGACAGTCGCACAGTGGATCACTACTGGAAATACGCGGGTGTTATTCTTAGCACGGAACCCGACATCTGACCTGTCGAAATTCCAGACCGCGTTCGATCAGATTATTTCCTCCGCCGTCGTACCCTAGTAGTAGATGATCCAACTTTCCGGCGCGGGTAAGCGCTTTGGTCCTAAATTCCTGTTTGAAAATCTGAACTGGCTGATCACGCCCAAGGATCGCGCCGGGCTGGTGGGCGCCAACGGCAGCGGGAAGACTACACTGCTCAAAATCTTGGCCGGCCTCGAAACACTGGACTATGGTGGCATCGGCATCACCCGCGGGATCAGCGCCGGGTATCTGCCGCAGGACGGTCTCTCGCTCTCCGGGCGCACCGTCTTCGCCGAGTGCATGTCGGTCTTTTCGTCGCTGCAAGAGATGGAGCAGGAGATGGAGGACCTCACGCGCAAGATGTCGGAGCTGGATCCAGCGGGTCCGGAATACGCACAGGTGGCCGATCGATTTCATCAGATCGACAGCGAGTTCCGAAACCGCGATGGTTATGCCATCGAGGCGCAAGTAGGGACGGTGCTGGCCGGCCTCGGCTTTCCACACTCGGAATGGCAGCGCCGCACGGAACATTTCTCCGGGGGTTGGCAAATGCGCATTGCGCTGGCCAAGCTGCTGCTTGAAAAACCGAACGTGCTGCTGCTCGACGAGCCCACCAACCACCTGGATCTCGAGGCGCGCAACTGGCTGGAACAGTATCTCACCGATTATCCTTTCGCCTACGTGCTTATCTCGCACGACCGTTATTTCCTGGACGTGACCGTTGACAAGATCGTCGAGATCTGGAACCGCGGAGTGCATTTCTACAGCGGCAACTACGAAAAATATCTGCAGCAGAAGCAGGAGCGTACCGATCAACTGGAGGCAGCTTACCGCAATCAGCGCGAGCGGATTGAGCAACTCGAAGCTTTTATCAATCGGTTTCGTTATCAGGCCACCAAGGCCAAACAGGTGCAGAGCCGCATCAAGGAGCTGGACAAGATCGAACGCATTGAGCTGCCGGCCGAAGAGAAGACCATTCACTTTTCTTTTCCACAGCCCAAGCCGAGCGGCCGCATTGTCGCCGAGTTCCAGAATGTTTCGAAAAGCTACGGCGAGAAGTTTGTCTTCGGCGGGGTCAATTTCATCATCGAGCGCGGTGACCGCATCGCCCTGGTGGGCGTGAACGGGGCGGGGAAGTCGACGCTCATCAAACTGCTGGCGGGCATCGAACCGCTCTCGGCGGGGGAATATCGGCTGGGGCACAACGCGCAGGTCGACTATTTCGCGCAGGATCAGTACAAGGAACTCGACCCCAACGCGCGCATGCTGGATGACCTGCAGGGCATGGCTCCGCGGTCTACCAATACTGAGCTGCGCAGTCTGCTCGGCTGCTTTCTGTTTTCAGAGGACGATGTCTTCAAGCGGATCGGCGTGCTGTCGGGCGGCGAACGCAACCGCTACGCGCTGGCTCGCATGCTGCTGCAGCCGTCGAATTTTCTGCTGCTGGACGAGCCGACCAACCACCTGGATCTCCGCGCCAAAGACGTCCTACTCGAATCGCTGGAGAAGTTTACCGGCACCGTGGTGTTCGTCTCGCACGATCGCTACTTCATCGACAAGCTGGCGACGCGCGTTTTTGAAATCGGCAGCGGCGAGGTTCAGATCTTCCCCGGCAATTACGAAGACTACCTGTGGCGCAGGGAAGGTAAGCAGATCGACCTGACTCTTCCTGGCATGTCATCGCCGGCGCCTAATCACTTACCGCCCACGCCCACGCTTCCTGGGGCGAAGCGACTGAATCCTCTCAAGCTGAAGCAGATGCAGGAGCGCCGTCAGGAGTTGGAGCAACAGGTCGCGAATCTGGAAACAGAGATCGCGGGCTATGAAACAGAACTTGCCAACTTTGTGAGCCCCGAGGAGACGATGCGCGTTTCGAATCTTCTCGATCAGCGCCGCAGCGAGTTGAGCAAACTCTTGGCAGAATGGGAGCAGGTGTCTCAAACGGTGGAATCGCAGCAAGCATGAGCGGCTTCCAGGAACAACTGGCGATCTTGCGCCGCCGCATCGCGAAGATTGACCAGAAGTACGCGAAGCCCGCGCCGCAACGCTCGCCGGCCGCCCACGACCCACCACCCACTCTCCACCTCCCTTTCGAGGAAGTGGAAACACAGCATGGTCGCCACTACGAAACCGAAAAACTATATGAACGCCATCGCCGACACGGCAGCATCGGTATCGCCGATCTGGAGGACTTGCCGGTCGATCTGCTGGACACCATCTCAAATGGCCTGATCCGCGGCGTTCCACCAGCGAAGTGGTGCTTCCTCGATACCGAGACCACCGGTTTGGCTGGTGGCTCCGGAACGTACGCATTTCTGATAGGAGTGGGCCGCATCACGCCGCAGGGATTTCGCGTCCGCCAGTTTTTCATGCGCGAGTTCGGTGAAGAGGCCAGCCAACTCAGCGCGCTGCAAGAGCACCTGAAGCAGTTCGAAGTGCTGATCACTTACAATGGCCGGACCTTCGATCAGCCGCTGCTTGAAACGCGCTTTCGCATGGTCCGTCAGCGGCCGCCCTTCGCTGCGCTAGAGCATCTGGATCTGTTGTTCGGCGCGCGGCGGTTGTGGAATTTGCGTTTCGATAGTTGCCGGCTGGTGGATCTGGAAAACCAGATCCTCGGCGTCGAACGGCAGGGCGATCTTCCGGGCGAGATGATTCCGTATTTCTATTTCGAATATCTGCGCACCCACGAGATCTTCCGGCTGATGCCGATCTTCCACCACAACGCAGTCGACATTCTCACCCTGGCCTGCTTGACCGCGATTGTGCCGCGAGCTTTTCATTCTCCCGAGCAGGCGCAATTCGCGCACGCCGCCGAAATGGTGGGACTGGCGCGCTGGTGGCGGCAGGCCGATCAGCATGAAAACGCCCTGGCGCTCTTTCGTCAGGCGCTGGATCGCGAGCTTCCGGACGAATTGCTGTTCCGGACCATGTGGGACGTAGCAGCGCTCGAGAAGAAGCTGGGTCGCGCGCATGCCGCGCTGCCGATGCTGACGGACCTCGCGTCCGCGCGTAACCCCTGGCGGGCGTCTGCCTTCACTGAGCTCGCGAAATATTACGAACATCGCGAGCGCAACTACGCCATGGCGCTCGAAATGGCACGCAACGCGTTCGATCTGGATCCATCGGAAGCGCTCCGCCGACGCATCACGCGCCTCGAAAAAAGGCGGTGAAAATTGGGCACAGTATCAAATACCAATTTCTCCGTCTCCCGTGAATCGGCGATTCGCTTTATCGTCACCCTCGGGACTATCAGCCTTCTAGCCGACGTCACGTACGAAGGCGCGCGCAGTATCAACGGCCCATTTCTCGGTACGCTGGGCGCTTCGGCCGCCGTGGTCGGAATCGTCTCCGGCTTCGGTGAATTGATCGGCTACGTGTTGCGACTGGCCGGCGGAGTTGCCGCCGACAAGACTCGCCGGTACTGGACGCTCACGGTGATCGGCTACGTCATCAATTTACTCGTAGTGCCGTTCATGGCACTCGCGCATCACTGGGGAGTGGCTGCGGCGTTGATTATCGCCGAGCGCGCCGGTAAAGGCCTTCGGACTCCGGCCCGCGACGTCATGCTCTCGCAAGCTTCCAAAATAGTTGGGCGCGGATGGGGCTTCGGCCTGCACGAGTTCATGGATCAGACCGGCGCATTTCTCGGGCCGCTACTGGTCGCGCTGGTCGTCGCGGAGACCCAGCATTACAATCGTGCGTACGCCCTTCTGGGAATTCCAGCCGGCTTGGCAATAGTGGCGCTGTTTCGAGCAATCAGCCTGTATCCCGATCCATCCCGCTTCGACGAGCCGGCGACTGCCGAGGTGCGTTCCTCAGGCTTGCCTCGACCGTTCTGGATTTATGTGATCGCGGGCGGACTGATCGCCGCGGGCTTCGTCGACCTGCCGCTCATCGCGTTTCATTTTCAAAAGACGAAGCTCGTTTCGCCCGCATTGATCCCAGTCCTCTACGCGATTGCGATGGGTGTCGAAGGACTCAGCGCGCTCGCCTCAGGCAAATTATTCGACCGCGTGGGCACGCCGGTGCTCATCGGTGGGGTCCTACTCGCCGCAGCGTCGAACCCGCTGGTATTCTTCGGATCGTTCTGGGCGGCAGTAGCGGGGATGGCACTGTGGGGAGCGGGAATGGGCGCTCTTCAATCCACGATGCGCGCGAGAATCGCCGACCTGGTTCCGGCCGAACGTCGCGGCGCCGCCTACGGGATTTTCAATACAGCCTACGGCGTGCTGTGGTTCGCCGGCAGTAGCACGGTTGGTATCCTTTACGGTTGGTCGCTGGTGGCTGCCGTTGCGTTCGCGATGGCCGCCCAACTGGCCGCCATCCCATTACTGCTAATCGCCCGAAGGAGGCCCGCTTGAAATTGTTGGCGTTGATGATTGCGTTGTTAGCTCTGTGGGGATGCGCTCATCCGCCGCAACTCGCCACCAGTCTGGATATCCAAAAGAGTCCGGATAATAGCTTGGTCGTGCTGCAGCTCAAAGTGACTAACCTGGAAGACCGCGTCACTGTTCCGATCGCCATCGAACTTACGGGTCAGGCTCGCACCAATGGCCAGTGGAGCAAGCCCGAAACGTTATTGCACCCGGCGGCGTTTGTGCTTAACCGCAAAGAGCAGCGCGGAATTACCAAACCGTGGAGAGTCCACGCCGATGCCGTTCGCACGACGCTGGTTGTAAAGGAGCAGGAAAGCGGACATCTTCTGAAGAGCGAGAAAAGCGAAAAGGTATTCACCGGATCGACGGCGCCAGGACCTACATCACAGCGGTGAGTTCTTTCCAGCCCAGTCCCTGCGACTCCGCAACACCTGGATAAGTAATGTATCCCGCGTATGTGTTCACGCCTTCGCGAATGGCCGGATTGTGCTCGCAGGCGGCCTCCAAACCCTTGGCGCACAATTCCGCGAGATACGGGAAAGTGGCATTCGTCAGCGCGAATGTGGAGGTGTGCGGCACAGCCGCCGGCATATTAGAAACGCAATAATGCAGGACGTCATCGACGAAATAGATCGGCTCGGTATGTGTGGTCGGATGCGAGGTTTCAAAGCAGCCGCCCTGGTCGATTGCCACGTCCACCATCACGGCGCCTTTTTTCATGCCGCTTAGCATTTCCCGACGAACCAGTTTAGGCGCGGAAGCGCCAGGAATCAGCACCGCTCCCACAACCAGATCAGCGCTATGCAGGGTTTCGCGGATGGTGAAGCTATTCGACGCCAGGGTCACGATCTGGCTGCTATAGATATCGTCGAGCTCACGCAAGCGGTCCAAATTGCGATCGATGATGGTGACATGCGCGCCCAGCCCGATCGCCATTTTGGCTGAATTGTGGCCGACCACGCCGCCGCCCAGGATCAACACATTCGCCGGCGCTACACCCGGCACGCCACCCAGCAAAATGCCGCGGCCGCCATTTGGTGCTTCCAGATATTGCGCGCCGACCTGCACGGCCATTCTTCCAGCCACTTCGCTCATTGGCGTCAGCAGTGGCAGCGATCCATCGGCTTCACGAATGGTCTCGTACGCTACCGAGTTGACCTTCGTCGCCACCAGCTTTTTCGTTAAGTCGGGCAGCGGCGCCAGGTGCAAGTATGTGAACAGGATCAGGCCGGGGCGAAAATACTGATACTCGGACGGCTGCGGCTCCTTTACCTTGACCACCAGATCGGCTTTGTTCCAGACGTCGGCAGCGGATAGGATATCCGCGCCCGCGTTCTGATAGTCCTTATCAGGGATCGAGCTTCCCGCGCCTGCGTTGGTTTCCAGCAGCACGCGATGACCGGCTTCGCGCAACGCCGTGACTCCGCTGGGAACCAGGCCTACGCGTCTTTCCTGGTCTTTGATTTCTTTAGGAACGCCGACGATCATTGTTGCTGGTCGGTCATTGCTGCTGGTCAGGATGGGCCGGTTGCGCCGGGGATTGTGCGCTCAGCCGCTTCGGCCCCAGACCCAAAGCGATCAGCGACAGCGAGGTCAGTTTGCCGTCGGGTGTGAGATTCTGGTCGGTCTGAAACTTCTTGAGCGCATCCACTGAATCCGGGCCCCAAACGCCGTTTGGTTCCCCTGCATAGTAGCCCTTGCCTGCGAGCGCCTGCTGGATCTGCTGGTAGCGTTCTTTGGTGGGCGCGAGCTGGCGCGGTGCCGAGGCTCTCCGTACCGTCTTCTTGCCCGCGACTACTCGGGATTTGGATGTGGATTTTGGCGATGTCTTAGCGGTGGCCGATCGCTTTTTGGCAATCTTCTTCTTGGTCGTGGGGGTGGGACTAGGGGTCGCGGAGTTCGCCAACCACGCCCCGGCGCAGAGCGCCAGGCCCACGAGAATCCCTTTTGTCACCAAATTGTATTCTAACCGATTAGCGTAGGGGCAAGGGATTCGGCGATCGCCTCGGCAATCTTCTTGCCATGAAAACGGCCATTTTCGATGAAAATCTCGTTGGTGTGCATCCCGGCTACAATCACCCCGGCCAAGAAGATGCCGGGCCGGTCGCTTTCGAGCGTATCGGGATTCGTTCGCGGGCGCTGGCTCACCGGATCGAGCCGGATTCCGAGCGACCCCAAGAATTCAAGATCGGGCCGGTAGCCAGTCATCGCAAAGACAAAGTCGTTCTTCACCGTGACTTGGCCGTCCGGAGTATCCAACACGACCGCTTTGGGTTGAATCTCCAGTAAGCTCGATTTAAAATAGGCCTGGATTTCTCCACTTTTGATGCGATTTTCGATATTGGGCTTGATCCAATACTTGACGCGATCTGAAATCGACGCACCACGGTGGACCAGGGTGACCCGCGCCCCGGTCCAATGAAGCTCCAGGGCCGCGATGGCCGCCGAGTTTTTTGCGCCGACTACCATCACGTCGTGGTCGTAATAGGGATGGGGCTCCTTGTAGTAATGAATCACTTTGTCGAGCTGCTCACCGGGCACGTTGAGCATATTCGGCAAGTCGTAATAGCCAGTGGCCAGCACGATTTTGCGCGCGGCGTATTGGGCTTTGCTGGTCCGCACCAGAAAATCGCGATCGTCGCCTTCTAGGTTCAGCACGCGCTCATACTGATGGATATCGAGCTGGTAATACTCGGCCACGCGCCGATAATATTTCAATGCCTCCGTGCGCCCCGGTTTCTCGTTGAGCGAGGTCATAGGCAGGCCGCCAATTTCCAGCAACTCCGGCGTGGTGAAGAAAACCATGTGGGTGGGGTAGTTGTAGAGGGAATTCACAACACAGCCCTTGTCGATCAGGACCGTGCTGACCCCTCGCTGCTTTAGTTCGATTCCGCAAGCCAAGCCCGTGGGCCCCGCGCCCACCACCACGGCATCGTACCGCTGCACCGTCAGAGCATCCCTTCCACGGTGGTATAGACTTGGGCCAGCGCGCCGGGCAGCGCGGATGGATCTTTGCCGCCGGCCTCCGCCATATCAGGACGCCCGCCGCCTTTGCCTCCGACAGCTTGGGCGACGGCCCCCGCCAGCTTCCCTGCGTGGACTCTGGAAGTGAGATCCTTGGTCACGCCGGAGACGATCGACACATTGGAATCTTCTGAGGAAGCGAGCACCACCACGATGCTCTTCCACTTGACGCGCAATGAATCGACCATGGTTCGCAATTGCTCGCGATCCATGCCGGGCACCTGGGCGGCCAGCACTTTTACACCCTTGACGTCTCTTACGTTCGTTTCGATTCCGGCCACTTGCGCGCGAGCGACTTGTTCCTTCATCTGCTCCACACGTTTCTCGAGTGCCCGTTTCTCTTCGGCTAGCTTCTCCAGTGCCTCGCGGGACAGGCGGGCTTCCTCTTGGAACTTGTGCAGGATCGCATCGCCAGTAATCGCCTCGATCCGGCGGACGCCCGCAGAGATGCTGCCTTCGTAGACGATCTTGCACAGCCCGATATCCCCTGTCCGGTTAACATGCGTGCCGCCGCACAGCTCTTTGCTGAACCCTTCAATGGACACCACGCGGACTTTATCGCCATATTTTTCACCGAATAGCGCCATCGCACCCGTAGTGAGTGCCTGATCGAGGTCCATTATATTTGTATTAACCTCGATATTCTTCAGAATCTCTTCGTTGGCAAGCTTTTCTATTTCCGCCAGCTCATCCGGATCGGTGGCTGCGTAATGCGTAAAGTCGAACCGAAGCCGTCCGGGATCCACCACGCTGCCGGCCTGCTTGACGTGCGTGCCCAAAACCTTACGCAGGGCGGCGTGCAGCAGGTGTGTTGCGGTATGGTTGCGCATTGTGGCGTGTCGCAACTCGTCGCTCACCTTGGCGATGACCTTATCGCCCTTCTTCAACGAGCCAGGGTCTGTGACGCGATGGACGGTAATTCCGCGCGCCGGTGAAATCGCAGTGTCGACAGCCACTTCTCCGCCGCCATCCGCTAATATCAGAGCCCCTTTATCGCCCACCTGGCCGCCGGATTCGGCATAGAATGGCGTGCGGTCGAGGATGACTTCGTGGTCAAGCACGGCAACCACCGTCGCCGGGGCTTCCAGAGTCTCGCGGCCAACGAATTCGGTTTTGGGCAAGGTTTGATAGACGGGATTGATCTGAGTCTTGTCCGCTCCCCGCCAGCTTGCCCGCGCGCGGGTGCGCTGCTTCTCCATCTCGGCCTGGAAGCCTTCGTGATCGATAGTCAGGCTCCGCTCGCGCGCCATTTCGTCCTGCTCGTCGAGAGCCAGGCCATAAGTGTCGTAAAGCTTAAAGGCGACCGCGCCTGGAATCAGACCGCCGACGGCCGACTTCGCTTCGTCCACGAAGACCTTCTCTGCAAACTGGAAGGTCGTGGCGTAGCGGTGCTCTTCGTCCTTCACCACGCGCGCTACGCGCTGGATGCTCTCCATTAACTCGGGATAGCCGGGCTTCATCTGCTCGGCGACGAATCCGGCGAGCTCATATAAGTACGGCTCCTGGCGGCCGATCATACGGGCATTTCGAATCGCCCGGCGCATGATTTTCCGCAAAACGTAGCCGCGGCCTTCGTTGGACGGAACTACGCCATCGTGGATCAAGAACGTGGTGGCACGGACATGATCCGCGTTGATCCGCAGGGCGACGTCGGTGCGCTCGTTGTCACCGGAGGTCACGCCAAACAGCTCGGCAGCGCGATCGATAATCGGCCGCAGCAGGTCCGTATCGTAATTCGAAAGCTTCCCCTGCAGCACGCAGGCAGTTCGCTCCAGGCCCATACCGGTATCGATGGACGGCCTCGGCAGCGGCGTCAGCTTGCCATCCAGCGACCGGTCGAACTGCATGAACACCAGGTTCCAAATCTCTACGAACCGCTCCCCGGGATTGTTCGGAAACTCGCCCGGTCCGGCTTCGGGGCCAAAGTCATAATAAATTTCTGAACACGGGCCGCACGGGCCGGTGTCGCCCATCTGCCAGAAGTTGTCGGCCTCATCCATGCGGAAGATGCGATCCTTCGGGACGAACTTCTGCCAGAGCTGCTCGGCATCGTCGTCCTCGCGAAAGACAGTGATGTACAAGCGCTCCTTCGGCATTCCAAATTCCCTGGTGACCAAGTCCCAAGCGAACGCGATGGCGTCCTTCTTGAAATAGTCGCCGAACGAAAAATTCCCCAGCATCTCAAAGAATGTGTGATGCCGCCGCGTGTAGCCGACGTTGTCGAGATCGTTGTGCTTGCCGCCCGCCCGGACGCATTTCTGTGCTGTCGTGGCGCGCAAGTAGTCCCGCTTCTCCTGGCCCGTGAAGACATCTTTGAACTGGTTCATGCCCGCGTTGGTGAACAACAACGTCGGATCGTTGGCCGGAACCAGGGAGGAGCTGCGAACAATTTTGTGACCTTGCGCCGCGAAGTAGTCGAGAAACTTCTGGCGGATCTCATTTCCCGTCATTTCCTTCTATTGTGACAGGTTGAGGGCGTGGGCTTCAGCTCGCTTAGAACGTATATCGCAACGCGAACTGCATCTGGCGCGGTTGGCCGAGCTGCTGGCTCAGTTTGCCGAAACTGGATTGGGACAAAGTGTTTGCGCTCAGGCTATACGAGAAATTAGGATCGAAACGAACGGAATTCGTCACATTGTATGCCTCCCACCGGAACTGCAACTTTTGACGCTCCGACCAGGGCATCGTGAACACCTTGTAGACTCCCGTGTCGATATCGAAGAACCCATCGCCTCGAATATTGTTACGGAGTCCCGATTGGCCGGGCATCGTTTCCTGGAATGCCGCGAACGCCTGCGCTGGATTCTGCCACAGATTCGGTCCGCCGAGGCCCGTGGCGTTTCCTGTGCTGACAGACGGCGGAAGCGGCTGGCCGTTCGGCGTAGCATAGTCGCTCACTTCCCAATTGGTCGGCCAGCGCTGGCCATTGCCGATGGTCGTCGGGAGACCGGAGGTCTGGCGATAGGTGCCGCTGATCTGCCACCCGCCGAAAATCGCATCCATCGCCCGGTTCATCTGGTTGCCGAACCTCATGCCACGGCCGAATGGCAGCAGATAAACACCGTAGGCATTGACCTGATGGGTTGCGTCATAAGCCGATACGGCGCGTTCCTGGCTCGGATTCCAGGTGTTTTGGATAAAATTGCCGGTGCCAAAGGTCAAGGTGCCGGGGCTACAGGTTGGATTGCAAGTTCCGGCCTCACCAATGGGTCCGAGATCAATCGACTTCGACCACGTGTAATTCAAATCGAACTGCAGCCCGCTGCTGAATCTCTTACGAATGGTCCACTGCATCGCATGATAGTCGCCCTTGCCAATCGAACTCCAGGCCGATAGCGCGGAGAACTGGGGGTTGAAAATCATGAACGGACCTTGAACGCCACAGCCCATCTGTTTTACGCTGCCGTTGGCATTGAACTTGGTGCCGGAAGTGCTGCAGTTGGCGGCGTTATCCGCGTTGTTGAGGGTATTGGAGAAATCGCCTGGGTTGCTGTTGTTTTTATAATCGTTAGCCCAAACCTGTGTGGCTGTCTGACCATTTCCGGCCGCTGTGGCCCACATGTTTTCAAAGAAGGGAATTTTGGGGAGGTTGGCGATTGACACGCCTTGAAGGTCGAGCAAAGTCGCCAATTGCGTCATGGCCTGGAAATAGCTCTGGCCGGACTTCGGGTCATACAGGTTGGTCGGCATCGCCAAATCGCGCTGCACCAGCGAATTCCGCGACAGCCGTCCGACGTAAGAGCCCTGGATGAAGAATCCATGGCCCAGCTCACGGCCGATACTGAAATCGAGGTTGATCGTATACGGCGCCTTCAGCGCGTCGTCGATGCTGTTGGTAATAGCAAACGATCCCGAGCCGGATGTCGGATAAGTTCTCGGCAGTCCGCCGGGAGGCGGTGGCGGCACTATCGCACTCGGCACCGTAAAGAAGCTGGTGTAGCGTGGTGCCGCGGCCGTGGCGAGGATATTCGGCGGGCTGGTAAGGGTGCTAGCCAGACCGAATGCAGTCGCGTTAAAGGTCTGCGCCAGAGGCTGGCCAATAATGTCATAGTACATTCCCGCGCCCATGCGGATGGACGTCTTACCGGGGCCCCCGAACAAAAACTTCGATAGCCCGCTGTCACCCTGCGGAGAGTAAGCGAGGCCCAGACGCGGCGACCAATTCTTGTGGAAAGGATACATCGGCCGGCCTTGATTAACGGGCACAAAGGTGATCAAACCGGCTCCCTGTTGCGAGAGGCCTTGATCCGCGAGCGAACCGCGCGTGTTCAGCCATTGGGCCAGCGGAATATTCGTCGACGCTTGCTGGCCATTGGCCTCGTATACGGGCGGCTCGAGCGAGAAGCGCACACCGGCGGTGACGGTAAGAGCGCGCGTCACCTTCCACGTATCTTGAACGTACATTTCGCCCTCGTGATTTACGAAATCGCGAGCCACGGGCAGGCCGGGGTTGATGAGCGTACCGTTTACCAAGTAGTTGTAGTTAGCGTTGCCTTGCACTTCCAGCCCGAGCAAAGCGCCCATGGCGTACTGCGCACTCTGCAAGTCGCCTTTGGCCACGCCTAATGACGCAGGAGTCAAATCGTTACCAGATCCCTGCAGCCACGAGGGATTCGAACTCGCGCTGCTGAACGAATGGCTGTAGCTCACCGAAGAGTTCGATATCAGTCGAACGATCCCGCCAAACCGGATATCGTGCGCGCCGTGATTCCAAGAGAAATCCGGAGCAATTGTGTGGACGGGCACTATGCGAGCTGTACCGGTGCTGATGCCATACGGCGTGTCGAATCCGCGGAACCATTCATAGACGCTCGCCAGTACCCCCGTATTCTCTTGACCCGCCCGCGTGTAGCCGTAGCGGAGAGTGCCGACCAGGTTCGGCTTTAGCACGCCGGTCCACCCGATGGCGTAGCCCTTATTGTTGGCTAGACTCACGGAATTGGGCGGTTGCCCGGGAAACTGCGGAGCATTGCTGGAGCCGTTGTCGGCCCAGTCATTCTGCAGATTGCCGCGCCAGAAGAGGGAGTGCTTTCCGGCCTCGTCCACTTTCCAATCAAATTTGGCGATGTAAGTGTTCTGAACGTTGTATCCCGGCGCGTTGAAGGTGTAGCCGATGGTGTTGAGCCCATCGCCAATGGCCGTGTTATTTCCCTTTGGTAAGGCCTGGAGCGCTTTGAGCGCAGCCGGGTTTACGCCGATGCCGCCCGGGTCGATCTGCTGAATTTGTGAAGGTCCGATCTGCGTCAATTGGCCGGCTGAGTTATGAAACTCGATGATGCCCTGTTTGATAGTTTCAGTCGGTACGGTGCGGGTAACGGAAACCGCGCTGGCATCGCGGCGACCCTCGTAATTAATGAAGTAAAACAACTTGTTCTTGATGACTTTTCCACCGGCGGAGCCGCCAAAGACGTTGATCAGTAGTGGTGCAATTGGTACGCCGGAACGGTTATTAAAGAAACTGTTGGCCGCCGTTTCGGTTCCACGCCGATACTCGTACAGGGAGCCATGGAATTCATTCGTACCCGACTTAGTCACCAGCGCGACGTCGGCGCCTGATCCTCGTCCAGTTGCGGAATCTCCGTTCGTTGTGGTGGTGCGGAACTCCTCCACCGAGTCGAGCGTTACGCGCAGAACGCTGGTAAAAGCCTGGCGCGTATTCTGATCGTTCACATCGACGCCATCCAGCGAGATGTTGGACTGGTCCGATTTGCCTCCGTTCACCGCTCCACTTCGGAAATCGAGATTCTGCGCGCCGAATGAGCCGAAACTCGTCACGCCCGGCTGGAAGGCCAGCAGTCCAGCGACGTTCCGAGCGTACATCGGCATTTCAATGATGGCCTGGTTATTGATCGCATTGCCAAGCGATGCGTCGGTGGTGTTAACTTGCACCGCGGCCGCTTCCACTTGCACGGACGTCGCGGTTGCACCGACCTTCTCGAAGGTAATTGGAATGGTGGCTGGCTGATTCACCAGCAGTTCGACATTATTGATCACTTCGTCGGCGAATCCCGTCGCCTTGGCCGTCAGTTGGTACGTGCCCGGCGTGATCTGTTGAATCGTATAACGGCCCTGGTTGTCCGACATCACCTCACGTTGCGCGCCGGTCTGCGCGTTGACGATGGTAATGCTTGCACTGGGAATTACTGCCCGTGTCGGGTCGGTAACGGTTCCGGTAAGCGAGGTCGTTTGTGCGAATAGACCCGCTGCCGCGAACAACAAAACAAACAGCAAACCAGCCATGATTTTCATAGCGCTCCTTAGCCGTCTCCATGAAGACACGACGCCCTTTGATGTTTTTAGCGGGAGCTAGCAGGGAAACTGCGAGTAGCCCCTTTCCCCCTCCGTTCGCACGGAGTCCAACAATTCCTCGTTAATTTTTAGCAGATTCGCTTTAATGAGTCAATGACATTCTGAGCCACTTTGCACGCTGGCGTGGTGGCGGGGCGCGGAATTGGAGAACTCGCCGAAACCAAGTACTCTAGAAATAGAGTGTCAACCGATGTCGTCCCTGCCGCGGGCCTAGTCGAGCAACTGTACGCCCAGCTCGAGGAGAAGGTGCATCTGCTCCGCCCCAAGGACGACTTCTCGCAGCTTGAGAAGGCTTACAGGCTGGCGGCGGAAGCTCATAAAGACCAGGTTCGCGATTCGGGCGAGCCGTATATGGTCCATCCGCTGAATGTCACGTTGATCCTGGCCGACATGCAGATGGATATGGTGTGCCTCCAAACCGGGCTGCTGCATGACACTCTCGAAGATACCAAGGTCACCCTCGATCAGATTCGCAAAACCTTCGGCGAAGAGGTCGCGCGGTGCGTGGACGGCGTCACCAAGCTGAGTAAACTGCACTTGTACTCGCGCGAGGAGCGCCAGGCCGAGAGCGTCCGCAAGATGCTGCTCGCCATGGTGAACGACATTCGCGTGGTCATCGTGAAGCTGGCCGACCGGCTGCACAACATGCGCACCCTCAAATACCTGCCCCGCGAGCGGCAGGAGCGCATCGCTCAGGAGACCATCGAAATCTACGCTCCCATCGCCCACCGTCTCGGGATGGGCAAAGTCCGCGGGGAGCTTGAGGATCTATCCTTTCAGTACCTCGAGCCCGAAGCGTCGGCCGAACTGGTCCGCGAAATCGAATCGCAGCACCAGCAAAACGAAGAGTTTCTCAACAAGATGAAGCACGAGGTGGAGGTTAACTTGCGGCGCGAGAACATTCCCGCTCGCGTGGAAGGCCGGATTAAGCGCGCCTACTCCGTGTATCAGAAAATGAAGCGCCAGAAAATTGGGATCGATCAGGTGTATGATCTGCTCGCGCTTCGCATCATCACCGATTCGGTGAAGAACTGTTATGCCGCGCTGGGCGTGATTCACAACGAGTGGCATCCGATTCCCGGACGCATCAAGGATTTCATCGCCATTCCCCGGCCCAACCTCTATCAATCGCTGCACACTTCCGTGATCGGACCGGGTGGGCGTTCCTGCGAAGTACAGATCCGCACGGACGAGATGCACCGCCTGGCCGAAGAGGGCATCGCCGCGCACTGGAAATATAAGGAGGGCCGGAAAGGGCCTGGCCAGGAGGATCAGCGAATCTTGTGGCTGCGCCAGTTGGTGGAGTGGCAGAAGGAAATGCACGACCCCGGCGAATTCATGTCCACTCTGAAAGTGGACCTTTATCCGGAGGAAGTGTACGCCTTTACGCCCATGGGCAAAGTGATCGTGCTTCCACGCGACGCCACTCCCGTCGATTTTGCCTACGCCGTTCACAGTGACGTCGGCAACACTTGTGTCGGCGCCAAAGTCAACGGCCGGATCGTTCCTCTCAAATACAACCTCAAAAACGGCGACGTGGTCGAGATTCTTACCCAGGCTGGCCACCTACCGAGCAAAGACTGGCTGGCGCTGGTCAAGACGTCGCGCGCGCGCAACAAGATCAAGCACGTCATCAACACCACCGAGCGCGTCAAGGCCATCGAGATCGGCGAGAAATATCTGGAGCGCGAGGCGCGGCGGCTCGGCGTGCAGACCGGGAAAATCACGAAAGCCGACCTGGAGCGAGTCGCCAGCGAATACGGGCACGGCAAGATCGAAGACCTGTACGCCGCGTTAGGATACGGCAAGTTCTCGGCGCGCCAGGTGCTACAAAAGCTCGCGCCCGGGCAAGTGGAACTTCCGCTGGCCGAACCGCCCAAACCAGCGCCCGCCGTAACTGGGCCGTCAACTGCCGAGACTGGCGACCTGGTGATCAAGGTCAAGGGCGTCGACGACCTGCTGGTGTATCGCGCCAAATGCTGCAACCCGATCCGCGGCGAGGGCATCGTCGGCTACGTAACGCGCGGAAAGGGCATCGCGGTGCATTCCACGAATTGCCCGAATGTCCAAAATTTGATGTATGAAGTAGAGCGCAAGATCGACGTCGAGTGGGCCCGCGCCGCCACCGAGACGTTCCCGGTCAGGCTTATGATTTACACCGACGACCGGCCCGGAATGCTCAACCAGCTCACGTCTGTCCTGTTCGCCGAACAGAGCAACATCCGTAGTCTGGAGGCAAGCTCGGATTCCAAGCACGCAGTGGATGGCGCCGTGATCGACGTTACGGCCGAAATACGAGATAAGAAGCAGCTGGAGCGCGTTGTAAGCGCCATCCGGCGCATTTCCGGCGTCCGCGATATTGAGCGCGCCCAGCAGTTACCGGCATGACTGAAATTCAAACCGAGCCAGAACACATCGCGATTTCAAAATCCAAGGGTATTCAGATCGACTGGAAGGACGGCCATCACAGCCAGTATGCCCTTGGCTATCTGCGCGACGAATGTCCTTGCGCGACGTGTACTGGCGCGCACGGCACGGCGCCGCAGAAGAGCGATTACTCAACGCCCCAGGCCACGCCCTTCCAAATGTTCACACCCACGCTCAAAATGCTGCATGTCGAACAGGTCGGGCATTATGCCATTAAGATCGATTGGAGCGACGGCCACAATACCGGTATTTACTCCTACGAGCATCTCCGAAAGATCTGCCCGTGCCAGGAATGCAGGGCTCATTCGTAACGTAGGGCCGTGATCGGGTCAACCTGCGTCGCACGGCGCGCTGGAATATAAGCAGCGACCATGGCGACCGCGCTAAGTAAGGCGACCACTGCGAAAATCGTTAATGGATCGCCGGCGCCTATGCCATACAGCAAGCTGCTCAAGACGCGGCCGAGCGCGAGTGAAGCAATGACGCCCACGCTTAGACCCAGCATCACTGGCGGGAGACTCTGCCGTAGCACCAAGCTCCGGATGCCGGCCCGCGGTGCGCCCAGCGCCATGCGAATTCCCATTTCGTTGGTGCGCTGCGCAACTGAATACGAAACCACTCCGTAGATTCCCAGACTCGCAAGCAGCAGCGCCGTCAGCCCGAACAATAGAACCAGCGTCATCTGGAACCTCCGCTGCGCAACCGATTCCGCTACGATCTCATCCATCGTCCGGAACGCCGGCACTGGAAGCTCAGGATCGACTGCGCGAATCGCCGCCCGGATCACGGAGGCTGCAGCCAAAGGCTCCATCGCCGTCTTGACTGCCAGCGATACTTGATTGAAGTTGCGCTGCCAATACGGCACATACACGGTCGCCGACGGGTTCTTGTTCAAGCTAACTCCGCGAACATCGCCCGCAATGCCGATTACTTCCATCAGCGGCGATTGGTCCCCACCCATGCGGAAGCGCTTTCCCAGCGGACTCTGGCCTGGCCAAAGCTGTTCGGCCGTATGAGGAGAGACCAGGGCGACATTGTCACTACGGTCTCCTTCGCCAAAAAATCGTCCCTCCCGCAATGGTATTCCAAGCGTACGAAAGTAATCCGGACTCACCTGCCGGATGTCCGCGAGCGGCCGTTCCATCAGGGGCACCTTCGATCCTTCCGGAGCGACCACGTTATTTCCGCCTTCGCCACCCAACGGGAGCATGTTCGAGACTCCAGCCGATGTCACGCCCGGCAACACTTTCACGTGGTCGAGCATAGATTGTGAGAAGGCCGCTCGTTTATCCCGGTCCGGGTAGCGAGTATTCGGCAGGTTCAAACTGACCGTGACGATCCGCTGTGTTTCAAAGCCGCGGTCGACATCGAGGAGTTTGAAAAAGCTGTGCAAGAGCAAGCCGCCAGCGACCAGGCACACCGCGCTTAATCCTACTTCCAGCGTTACGAGCAGGGAACGAAGCCTCCCAGTACCTTTTCCAACAGTCGCGCCCCGCGCCCCGGACCGCATTGCATCTTGCGGATCGGCCTGGGCGAACCTCCATGCCGGAAGAAATCCGAACAACAGCCCCGCCACGATCGAGATGCCCATCGTGAACAGAAGCACGCGTGCGTCCAGGTGAATTTCATCCAAGCGCGGAAGATCGACCGGCGCAGATGCAAGAATCACTCGAATCGCCGCATAAGCGATCATTACACCGGCTAGCCCTCCGAGGGCCGAGAGCAGCAGGCTTTCCACCAGCATTTGCCGCGCCAGCCGGCCGCTGCTGGCTCCGATTGCGCTTCGTATGGCCATCTCTCGCCGTCGCGTGGTCGCCCGCGCCAGCAGCAGATTCGCGATGTTCACGCAACAGATCAGCAGGACGGCACTCACCGCAGCCAGCATCAACTGCAAACCCGTTCGCGCTCGACCGGTGATCTGCTGCTGCAGCGGCACCAGCGCCGCACGGAGTTCGACTTTCTCCGACAGACGCCCGGCAAGATTGCCTTGGATGACATTCAGCTCAGAAAGAGCCTGCGCCAGTGATACGCCAGGCCCTAGCCGGGCAATGCACACGTAGTTAAAGTCACCCATGTCGTCCTTTTCTTCATCGCGCAGGCCGAACGGCTTCCACAATTGAGGCCGCTCTTCGGCGACAGTCATGGCAAAGAGTTGATTCAGCTTCGGAAAATGGAAACCGGAGGGGAGAACGCCGATGATCTCATAGGGATCCCCGTTGAGCATGATCTTGCGCCCTATCACGTTAGGGTCTGCGGCGAACCGCCGTTTCCAAAGTTCTTCATTCAGCACCACCACGCGGTCGCGCCCGGCTTGGTCCTCTTCATTGAGAAAGGTTCGGCCCAGCCGCGCCTGGATTCCCAGCATCGGGAAAAGGCCCGGTGAGACGCGAGCGGCCGGAATGCGCTCCGGTTCGCCCGAGCCCGTCAGGTTGAAGCTCATCCCACCGATCAGTGCCATCTCGGAGAAGGAACGCGCGTTTTTCCGCCACTCGAGAAAGTGCATGGCGTTTACGGGGATCAGCGGCGCCAGGTTGGCGAACTTGGGAACCATTTCATGAATTACGACCAGACGTTGCGATTCCCGGTACGCCAGCGGCCGAAGAATCACGCCATCCACAACGCTGAAGATTGCCGTATTCACGCCGATTCCAAGCGCCAGCGTCGCGATAGCAATCCCGTAGAAGCCCCAGTCTTTGCGTAACATCCGCCCGGCAAATCGAAGGTCATTCATAAGAAACTGTACGAATTGCCAAGGCCGTTAGTTCAACCCAACCCGCCGCAGCAAGTCCACGAACCTTGGATCCGACCGCACACTATCAAATGCCGGGTCCACCTTGAGATACAACAGCCCAGCCGACCGGTCCTCATAAGCCTTCTGGAGCCAGTCGAAGGCCTGGTTCTTGTCGCCCAATCCGACGTAGATCACAGCGATCAAAATCGGTTGTACATAAGTTTGCTGCGACCGTTCCTTTAACTGGTCCAGGATCTTCTTAACCTCGCCTATCTGATGGGCCATGGCATACGCGTGCCCCAAGGCCGCCAGTTCATTAGTGTCGCCTTCGGACAGATCCAGGGCTTTACGCATTTCCGCGATCGCCTCCGGATAAGCCCCCTTTTGTTCATAGGCACGGCCCAGGTACGCGTGCGCCGGCACGAATGTCGCGTCCCTAGCCAGCGTCTTTTGAATCTGCTCGATCGCCTCCGGATATTGGTGCGCGTAATAAAAGCGATAACCGAGCGCCAGATTCAAGGCCGGCGACAGCGGGTTCAGCTCCGACGCGCGGTTCATTTCCGTCAGCGCCTCATCGAAGCGCCCCTGAACCATCAAGTACTCTCCGTACCAGGAGTGCGCCGTGGAATAACTCGGATTCAACTCAATGGCGCGCTTGAACTCCTTCTCCGCGCCTACCCAATCCCACTCGTGAAATCTGGCCCAGGCCAGCGACGTATGCGCTTCGGCCCCCGCCTCATCCAATTCAAGCGACTTGGCAGCGGCGCTTTTCACTTTGGGCAACACCTCGCGCGTTGGAAGGACGTTGAAATCCGCTAGCTGCGCATACGAATCCGCCTGCCCGGCGTAAGCCAGCGCATACCGTGGATCTTTCTGCACAGCCTGCTGAAAATAATTGATGCTCTCCTCTAAACCCTCCAGCGTCTGCTTATTCCATTGGTAACGGCCCTGCAAATAAAGTTGATAGGCCGCTCGATCCTCGGTGGCGCCTCGCGTCATTCTCTGCTTGTCTTGGCCGCTGAGCTTGAGACGCAACTTGTCTGAAATCTCTCGCGATATCTGCTCCTGGATCGACAGCGTGTCGGAAACTTTCGGATTGTACTGCCCGCCCCAGATCTGCCGGTTATCCCGAACTTCCACCAGTTCGGTGTTGATCGCCACTTGGTCGCCATTATGAACCAGCCGCCCGGTTAGGACCGCTTGCACCTTTAACGCGCGACCGGCCTCCTGCGGATCCATGTCCTTATTCTTGTAGCGCGCCACCGAACTGAAAGATCTCACCGACACTTTGGGCAGTTGCGAGAGATTGTTTATGATGCTCTCGGTGATGCCATCGCTCAGATACTCAGTTCCTGGATTGCCGCCGACATTCACGAACGGCAGCACTGCCAGCGATTCCAGCGGCTTCTCCCGAAAAGTCAGATAAACGATTGCCGCCGTTGCGATCGCGATGATGGCGAGAGCCGTGGCCACGAATCGGCGGTGACGCATCAGCCCGGTAATGAGGTATTCCGCGCTCGATGCACTGGCCGGCTGGCTTGGCGTCGAGTCAATCTTTGGCTGCGAACCTGACGGTCGCTCGCCCACCGGCGCTACGGTCTGCGTCTGGCTAGGCGGCAGGTTTTCCACCACCGAATGGGAGACCCGGCTCGAGTCCGCATCGCGCCGCAATCGCTTCAGGTCCGCCCGGATATCGGACGCCGTTTGATATCGCATATCGCGGTTCTTCTCGAGCGCCTTGAGAATAATTCGCCCTAGTTCGTCCGGCAGCTCTGGCCGCAAGCGCGTGGGCGATGCTGGCGCGTTATGCAGAATCGCGACGAATGTGAGCGCTGTCGTATTTCCATGAAATGGCGATACGCCCGTAGCCATCTCATACAGCACCACTCCAAAGGAAAACAGATCGGTCCGGGAGTCGAGTTCTTCGCCTCGCGCCTGCTCGGGTGACATGTACGCCACCGTCCCCAGCGTAGATCCTGGGCTGGTGATGAGCTCATCGTGTTCGGTCGCTGTCTCGGACGATTCGCTTCCTTCGAGCGCACGCCCTCCCGTTACCTTGGCGAGGCCGAAGTCCATGATTTTCGCCTGGCCGCGCGTGTTGACGAAAATGTTCGCCGGTTTAATGTCGCGATGCACGATCCCCTGAGAGTGCGCTACATCGAGGGCATCCGCAATCTGAATCGCCAGCTCCACCAGATCGTCGACCGGCAGCGGCTTGTGGGCGATCCGATCCTTGAGCGTCCGGCCTTCCAGGCACTCCATCACGAGAAAGGGTTTGCCGTCCCAGTCGCCCAAATCATGAAGCGTGCAAATGTTCGGATGATTCAACGCTGAAACCGCGCGCGCCTCCCGCTGAAAGCGCTCCAGTGCCAGTCGATCCGTAGCCAATTCTTCCGGTACGAATTTTAAAGCAACCGCGCGTCCCAGGCGAGTATCTTCAGCTTTATAGACGACACCCATCCCGCCTTTGCCAAGGACGGAAACGATCCGGTAATGCGAAATCGTTTTCCCCACTAGCCCGGTTTTGGAAGACTGCGGCGTCATACTCATTTAGCGCAAAGGATACCCTTTGTCTCCCGGAAGCAGACCGTTTATCTTCAGAACCTTGAGCCCCTTCGGAACCTGCGGCGATTCCACAAACGCAACCGCGCCCGGCATGGCCGCGGCCAATTCCGTCGCCATCTCGTTCGAGTACACGATTTTCGGCCCACTGGCCGCTTCGGCGCGGAACACTTTCGCGATCCAATACTGCCGGAACTGCGCCTCGGACATTTGATATATCGTCTTCAGCACCACTTCGCGTTCTCGCGCGCCTGGTGCACGCACCAGCAGGGTCACCCGCAGATTCGACGTCCAAAACTGCCGATCGCCCAGCAATAGCCTGCGAAGCTCCGCGAAGGTGAGATTCTCTACCGGCACATCCTGACGGACCACAATTGCGATGTCATTGTCAGCGCCCGCCGCGGTGCTCGAAAACGCGTTCCAGCACAGCGCGGCAAGAAAGACCGCGCCACCCAGACAATGTGTTTTCAGCCTTCGCATAATTCGCTAGAACGTGAAACTCGTTTGGACGAACGCGCCGTTGATGGCCGGCAGGTCGCGGCGATCATAATGCCTGTACTCCCACTTGAATGCCGCAAAACTGGATATGTCGTAGCGCAGTCCAATCGTGGATCCTGAAAAAGTGGGCACTACTGAGCGGAAGATAGCGTCCGATTTCGGTACGTGAATTGACTCGAACCGGAAATACGGTTTCCACAGCTTTTGTCCAAACGGCAAGCGGTAGGCGGTCTGCACATAAAACGCCTGGCTGTTGGAAGTCACGCCGCCCCCGATCGGCTCGTGCGTCACATTCGCAAACTCGGCGATGAACTCCGGCGTTTCCTTTTGCCACACAATGTGAGCGGACTGGATCCATTCGCGCGCGGCAGGCGCAATCAGCGGATTCAGCTCATCGTGATAAACCGAGCCGCCCACCTGCAATCCATAAAGCTGGTCGGGCTTGACGAAAATATTCGCCAGCCAGGCGCGATTGTTGTTAACATCGCCGAAGTCGCCAGGCCGGCTGATCACTTGCCCGCGGCCATTGCCGAGACCAAAATTGTAGTTGAGATTCAAACCACTGGCGGGAACCGCGCCCTCTACGAGGGTACCAACGAAGTGCACCGGAATGAAACTGCCGCCGAACTGCGTCATCTCTGGCCGGCTGATGGTGGTCTGTAGCCACTGGCCGTGATGGAACGCGGTGTTCCAGTAGTTGATGGGAGTGTGATAGCGGCCGAAGGAAAGCTTGAAGTAGTCGTTCAGGTCGTAACGGATTATAAGGCGTTCGACTTCCGCGTTGAATCCGGGGGCAGGCGGCGTACCCGTGCCGGCGTCGCTCCGGGCCGTCAAAGTAAGCTCGCTGAAAACGGTCACCTTTGGAGACAGCGCCGAGCTCAAATGCAGCGTGAACTGGCCTTCCTCGAATCCGCTGTGCGGCAGAACCAGGGTTTGGGCGCCAAATCCGCTGGAAGCACCATGAAAATCCGTCGCGGAGAAATTGATGTCGCCGAAGCCGGCAATCTTGAGTGAAGGATAGACCGGTTGCGCCGCTTCGGACTGCGCCACCGGCACGGGCGGCTGGTCGTGCGACATGTGCATCGCCTCGATGGGAGACGGCGCCTGAGTCGGAGCGGGAGCCGCGGGTGTCACTCGAGTAGTCGCCAGCGCCGTCGTGCCGCCCTTTTCCAACTCCGCGACGCGCTTTTCCAAGCCATCGATGCGTGTCAGCAACCTCTCGATCAGTTCTCTTGTGGCCGGGTCGGCTGTCTGCGCGCGCACCCCTGGTAGCAGTACTGCAAAAAGTCCGATAGCAAATAGTCGATAGCTCATGGGTCCTCTGCGGATAATCCAAGAGGCTATCACAATCAGCTATCATCAAAAATGATCAAAGGACTTATCGCGGCCGCGATCATCCTCATCCTTATCGCCGCGCCCTTGTTTCTTTTGCTGACCTCCTCGCATTCCGCGCTCGCCTTTGTTTCGCCATCGAAAGCGATTGGGGCTGCGACCCCCGTAACCGTGCATATCGTGAATCCACACGGCATCCGCAGGTTCACGACCCGAATTGAGCAGAACGGTGTGAGTAAGACGCTTCTGGACGCGAATCATCCTGCCAATCGGTTCACCTTCTGGCGTGTCCATGCGCCGGCCCAGGACGTTAGTTTTGTCGCCGGTAAGAACCAGGTCCCGGATCTCAAGGAAGGGAAAGCCCGGCTGATTGTCGAAGCCGAATCGAACGATTTGCGTGGCGCTGTCGATACAACCTCGCTCGATGTCGAAGTCATCCTACGCCCGCCTTCGGTCACCGCCGATAGCCTGCAACATTACATCAATCAAGGTGGCTCTGAACTGGTGAGCTTCACGCCTTCCGGCTCCTGGACCGACGCCGGGGTCCGCGTCGGCAACCAGACTTTCCGCAGTTTCCCCAAGCCAGGCAGCACCGGCGAGCGCTTTTCTCTATTTGTCTTCTCGTGGGATGTGCTGCCGGGGACCGAGCCCGTTGTCTATGCGAAGAATGCGGCGGGAACCGAGTCGACGGCGCACTTCTGGTTCAAGGTCTTTCCTAAGAAATTCCGCGCCCGAGATCTGCCGATTGACGACCAGTTTCTCAACAAAGTCGTGAATCAGATCGATCCCTCCGGCTCCGGTGATCTTCTCACTCGCTTCCTCAAAATCAACAGTGAAATGCGCCGCGAGAACAACGCCACCCTGGCGAATCTGCGCTTCAAGACGGCAGAGAAGTTCCTCTGGACCGATGCTTTTCTGCAGCTCGCCAACTCCAAAGTGGAATCCGAATTCGCCGATGTGCGCACATACGTCTACAAAGGGAAGAAAGTGGACAAGCAGGTGCACCTGGGCTTCGATCTCGCCGTGTCGCAGCATACGCCGGTCATGGCCGCCAATGATGGCAAGGTAGTTTGGGCCGCAATGCTCGGCATCTACGGCAACTGCATCGTCGTGGATCACGGCTATGGTCTGCAATCGATCTATGGCCACCTGAGCGAATTTGCCGTGAAAGAGGGCGACATGGTGAAACGCGGCCAGACGATGGGCAAAACCGGTTCAACGGGCCTGGCTGGTGGCGATCATTTGCACTTCTCCATGCAGATCGACGGCGTGCAGGTAAATCCGGTTGAATGGTGGGATGACCATTGGATCAAGGATCATGTCCGCACCCGTATTAATACGCAATAACGTAGTGGGCGCGGTTTTGCTTGCCGCCCTCTTCGTCGCTTCCGGGGCCGCTCAAGAGACCGAACTGTCAGCGGAGCAGATCGTCCAAAAGCACGTCATCGCGCTCGGTGGCGCCGACAAACTCAGCGCAATTCAAAACGTCACGATGACCGGCACGGCGTCCCTGATGGACGGCCAACTCCAGGCGCCCGTCACCGTCCGGGCCAAACGACCGATGTCCATGCGCATGGACATGAGCGTCCAAGGCCAGACCTTCGTGCAGGCGTTCGATGGCAAGACGGCCTGGATGATCAACCCCTTTATGGGGCCGGCCGAGCCAAAGAAGTCGAGTGACGAAGACACCCAGAATGCGCGCGACGACGCTGACTTCATCGATGGCAGCCTGGTGGACTACAAAGCCAAGGGCAACGCAATTGAATTAGCCGGCAAAGAAGATATTGACGGTTCGCCTGCCTACAAACTCAAGGTCACCAAAAAGAGCGGATCGATCGAAAACGTCTATCTCGATGCGAAAACCTTTCTGCCGGTCAAGAGCGCCGGTACGCGCAAACAACAGGATCACGAGATCGCCTATGAGTCCTTCCCGGGAGACTTTAAACCCGTGAATGGCGTCATGATGCCGTTCAGTCTGAATCAAAAAATGAATGGCCGCTCCATGCTGGAGCTGACGGTCGAGAAAGTGGAAGTGAATACGCCCATGGACGGCTCCATTTTCCAAATTCCCGAGACGCCCACCCCGAAAAAGTGATTGACTCGGACCCGATTTCGGTCCAAACTTGGAAACAATGTAATCGGGTGTTGGGTATCAACAAAAGGAGCTTCGGTGAAGAAACTGTTTATTGGCAACCTTCCCTATCAGGCCAGCGAGGCGGAGCTGCAGGACTTTTTTTCACAGGCGGCGGTTCACGCCGACTCCGTCCAGATCATTCGCGACAAGTTTACCGGTCAAGCGCGCGGCTTTGGATTCGCCGAGTTCTCTGACGACGCGGCGGCGGAACGAGCGGTTCAATCCTGTAACGGCAAAGAGTTCATGGGCCGGGCGTTGGTGGTGAACGAGGCCCGACCAATGCGCGAAGGCGGCGGGGGCGGAGGCGGTGGTCGCGGCGACCGGGGTGGACGCGGAGGCGGTGGTAGAGGCGGGCGCGGTGACTATTGACGACCACATCCATGTCGTGCACTAACCTCGTCGTGGTCGTGCACTAACATGGTCGTGCGCTAACATGCTTTAGTGCAGAACGGCGTGCAGCAATCACCTCCTGAGATGACCGTCAAAGCGGTCGGCCTCGGAATTTTCCTGGCTTTCGTTTTCGGCGCGGCCAACGCCTACCTCGGAATGCGGGCCGGACAGACGGTCGCAGCTACGATCCCCGCCGCCGTGATCGCCATGGCGCTCTTCCGCATCCCCGCTTTTCGCGGCGGTATCCTGGAACAAAACATCACTCGTACAGCAGCCTCGGTCGGCGAAGCTTTGGTCGCCGGCGCCATCTTTACCATCCCGGCGTTCATGATGGTGGAACTGGATGGCAGGCGGCTTTGGACCGATTTGCGATCCCACTATTGGGAGGCCACGCTGGTGCTGTTGGTTGGCGGTCTGATCGGTGTCTTCTTCATCATTGTGCTGCGTCGACCGTTGTGCGTCGATGCGCCGCTACCGTGGCCTGAAAGCGTGGCCAGTTACGAGATCGTGAAGGCCGGCGAAGCCAGCGCGACTAAAGCACCGCGCTACATCTTCGGGGCGATGGGTTTCGGCGGGCTGATCCAGATTCTCAAGTCGGAGAACGGCCTCCAACTTTTTCGCGAATTCTCTGAAGGATTCCTGGCGTTTCCGAAATCCGTCATCCAGCATTTCAATTACGAAAAACAGCCCATCGGCAGCGTCACGCATTTCGGCGGCATTCCCTGGTCCACGCCTAGTCTTTCACCTGCGCTGATTGGAATCGGATACATCATCGGACCGGAACTGGCCTGCATCAACGTTGCTGGTGGAATTGTTGCCTGGTGGATTCTAATCCCGCTGCTGCTCTTCTTCGACCCCGATCTTCCGCGCCGCATCGGAACCAATGATCCCGCCATCGCTGCGTACTCAATTTGGTACAACGTCGTCCGCCCGATCGCGGTTGGAACGATGCTGGTGGGCGCCGCCAGCACTATGTTCTCGATGCGTGAATCGTTGGTTAGTTCGTTGCGAGGAATTTTCACCGTCTCGGCTGCGGCGGCGCACGAAGGCAAGGCGCTAGATCGCACCGAGCAGGATATTCCGGCGCGCTGGGTAGTGCTATCGACCGCTGTTCTGCTGATCCCGATCACGGCCATTTACTACTACTTCACTCACGGGATTGGCTCGGCGATTGTCGCCGCGATGATCATGACCGTCACCGGATTCTTGCTGTCGGCGATCGGCGGCTACTTGGTCGGTTTGGTGGGCAGTTCGAATCAGCCGCTCTCCGGCTTGACGCTCGCGGCACTGATTATCGCGGCGCTGGTAATGGTCACGATCGGCGTAACGGGATTATCCGGAGTCGCGGCCGTACTCGGCGTGGCCGCCGTGGTTTGTGTGGCGTGTTCGGTGTCAGGATCGCTCATTCAAGATCTGAAGGCCGGCCACTTGCTCGGTGGAACCCCCTGGAAGATGGAGCTGGTGGAAATCATTTCGGTGATCCTGCTGGCGTTCTTCCTCATGGGCCCAATCATCGCGCTGCACGAGGCCAACTTGAGTACCGGCGGGATCGGCGGCCGCGCGCTTCCGGCCCCGCAAGCCGGTCTGATGGCCCAATTGGCGAAAGGGATCGTCGGTGGACAGATGGCCTGGGGCTTGCTCGGAATCGGGGCTGCCTTCGGTGTTGCGCTGCTCCTGTTCGGAGCCCGCTCGCCCATGCTCGTTGCCGTCGGAATGTATCTGCCGTTCGATACGTCGTCGGCCATCTTCGTCGGCGGCCTCATCAAATGGATAGTCGATCGAATATCGCAAGAGCGCAGCGCCGAAGATAAACTTCAGATCGAAGAGAAGGGCACGCTGCTTGCCTCCGGACTGATCGCCGGCGAAGCGATCGTCGGAATCCTGCTGGCTGTGGTTTTCTTGGCTGGGGCGCCGGCCATCGCCACGTTTGGATTTTATCCGGCCTGGGGCGGATGGCTATCGCTGATCGGGTTTGCGGCTATAGGTTACGTACTCATTCGAATCCCTACGCGCCCGTCTATCTAGACAGCTCCGCCCGGGTCTGCAGAAACTGCAGCACGTTGGCCCGCGTAACAATCCCTTCCAGGTGATGGTTTGAGACCACCGGCAGTTGATTAACATCATCGCGCCCCATGGTCTCCAGGGCCTCCATCAGCGGAGTATTCGGCTCCACGGTATGGAGCTGATCGAGCGGCCGCATGATGTCGTAAAGCGTGGTGTAGGGCCAGCGCGGCCGTTCTAATGCCTTGATCTCGTGCGGCGTTATCAGACCGGCAACCTCGCCCTGCTGTTCTATCACGAAACAACGGCGGCCGGAACGTAAGAGGTAATCTTCGACGAAACGCTCCACGTTGAGATTCCCATCCACGGGTTCGCAATTCCGCTCCATCACGTCGCTTACATGTGCGCCTTTCAAACCGGAACTAAGGCTCACGGTGGCGTAGCTCGCGCCGGCCGCCTGCAACAGGAACCAGCCGATGAAAGCGATCCACAATCCACCGAAGCCTTCTCCCGCGAAGAACCGGAAAATACCCAGACAGATGAACAATAGAGCTACGAATTGCCCCACTCGCGCGGCCAGCTTGGTGGAGCGCACCGCATCCTTGTTCTTCCACCAGATCAGCGCGCGCAAGATCCGGCCGCCGTCCAAGGGAAAGCCCGGAATCATATTGAACGCCGCCAGCATCAGGTTGATGTAGCCCAGCCAGACCAGCATCGACAGTACCGGCGTCTCGGGCGTTGCGCCAATCCGCCAGCCCGCCAGCCAGGAAATGCCGAGGCAGACCAGACCTATCACCGCGCTCGAAATCGGTCCGACGATCCCGACCCAGAATTCGGTCCTGGGATCTTCCGGCTCCTTCTCGATCTGCGCTACGCCGCCCAACGCGAATAGCGTGATTTCCCGCGTGGCAAGACCATGCGAGCGGGCCACCAGCGCATGCGACATCTCGTGCGCCAGCAGCGCGGCGAAGAACAGCAGCGCGGTCAATACGGAGGTCGCCCAGACGATGCCCTCGCTCCAGTCAGTGTGACTCTGATGGAACTGCGCTGTCAGAGACATGGTGATGAGCAGCGCGATCAGGAACCAGCTGTAATGCAGGCCGACATCGATTCCGAAGAACCGGCCGATCCGGATGCTTGATCTCATACGAGAACCCTCCAATAGGTTGGATACCGGCGGCCCGGATAAGTTGCAGCGGGCTTATTTTGTTAGCAACAGTCCGGAGCGCTCTAGCAAGGCGTTCGGATCTGGATCGCGGCCCATAAAAGTGCGGTAAAGCTCCGCCGGATCTTGGCTGTCGCCGCGCGAGAGAATGTTCTGCCGGAAGCGCGATCCGATATCGCGGCTGAAAATACCGCGGGTTTGGAACATGGTGAAGGCGTCGGCGTCCAGCACCTCGGCCCATTTGTAAGAGTAATAACCGGCGCCGTAGCCGACTGGGCTGGCGAATAGGTGAGTGAAGCTGGCGATCATCCCGTAATGTTCAGGCAGCTTGGCAGGCGTAAAGTCCGCCAGAATCCGGCGCGAATAGGCCAACACGTCGCCGCCCGATTGCGGAGAAAACTCGCGATGCAAGGCCAGGTCGACAAATCCGAAGCCAAGCTGGCGCATCTGGGTGTTGGCGGCGCGGAAATTGCGGGCGCGGCGCATCTTCTCGAAAAGGTCGGCCGGGATGGTCGCGCCGGTTTTGTAATGTTTCGCAAACAGGTCCAAAGCCTCCCGCTCCCAGCACCAGTTCTCCATGATCTGCGACGGAAGCTCTACAAAATCCCAAGCTACGTTCGCGCCCGCTAGGCTGCGTACTTCCACCTGGCTCAGGCAATGGTGCAGCAGATGGCCGAACTCGTGGAAAATCGTCTGGACCTCGCGGTGAGTCAGTAGCGACGGCAGGCCGTTCACCGGCGGCGTGAGGTTTCCGCAGATGAGCCCGACGTGCGGCTCCAGCCGGTTGCCAAAGGCGATGCCGGTAATAAAAGCATCCATCCAGGCGCCGCCGCGCTTGTTCTCGCGCGGATACCAGTCGGCGTAGAACGCTCCTATCAGTGAATCGCCCGCAGTGCGGCTGTCATCGTGGATTTCGTAATACTTTACCTGGGGATCCCACACCGCTACGCCGGGTTTTTCGACCACGCGGATGCCGTACAGCCGCTGGACGATTTCGAACATTCCATACACTACGCTTTCGAGCGGGAAGTAGGGGCGCAGCGCCTCCTCGTCGAAATCATAGAGCGCGGCGCGCTGTTTTTCGGCATAGTAGCCAATGTCCCAAGGCGCCAGTTCGCTCTTTCCGGCGAAGGCACGTAGTTCCTGGTTCTCTTTTTGGAAGTAGCTTTCTGTTTTCTGCTTCAGGTCAATGAGGAATTGTTGGGCCCGCGCGCCGGTGTGCGCCATGCGGTCTTCCAGCACCAAATCCGCGAAGTCGCGATAACCGAGCAGATTCGCCTTTTCACGGCGCAGTTCCAAAATGCGTCCGATAATTGGCCGGTTATCACGTTGGCCTTCGACAGCACGGTTTACAAAGGCTTCGTACACCTGGCGGCGGATTCCGGCGTCATCGAGATAAGTCATGAGGGCGATATAACTCGGCGCCTGAAGTGTGAATCGCCAGGACGGCTCCGCGAGCCCTTTGGACGCCGCGCTGGCACGGCCCATTGCGACCGCGCTTTCCGGCAATCCGGCGAGTTTTCTTTCGTCCGTGATCACCAAGTCGAACTCATTGGTCGAGTCCAGCACGTTCTCAGAAAAGCGCATGGTCAGCTTGGACAGTTCGACGTCAATCTCAGAGATGCGCTGCTTGCCGGCCGGGTCGAGTTCGGCCCCATGACGGCGGAAGTTGTCGACGGTTTTTTCGAGGAAGCGCATACGCGTGCCGGAGAGGTTCCGGGCCTCTTCTGATTTCGCGTAGGTTTCTACGGCGCGCCAAAGCGCCTCGTTCAGTGGCAGCGAGGAATAAAACTCGCTGACCGGCGGCTGGACGGCGTTATAAGCGGCGCGCAGTTCCGGCCTCGTGGCCACCGCTTCCAGGTGGCGTGTGATTCCCACCGCGTAATCCAGGCGCTCCCCCAGTTTATCTAGGGGCTCCATGGTGTTGGCGAAGGTACGGGCTCCAGGCTCGGACGTGATCTGATCCAGGCGCTGGCGGGCATCGCGTAGCAGCTCCCTGACGGCCGGTTCCAGGTGTTCCGCGCGGATTTGGTCGAAAGGAATCTGAAATTTGATCTCTAAAAGGGGATTTGAACCGGCGAAAGGCTGCATTCGGACTCTTTTACAATTTTATGACATCCAGGCCGCGGGTAGGAACAACGGGGGTGTTTCCCACGTATGCTAGTTGTTAAGGTGCAGTCGGAATACGCCATTGAAACAACCGGCCTTGTTAAGGTCTATCGCTCGCGCTGGACGCGCCGTGAAGTGCGGGCCGTGGACGGAATTTCGCTGCAAGTCCCGCGCGGCACCATCTTTGGACTCTTGGGACCCAACGGGGCGGGGAAGACGACCTTCGTCAAGCTGCTGCTTTCGGCGGTTCACGCCACCGAGGGCAACGCGCTGATCTTCGGCCGCAATGCACGAGAGCCGGAGGCGCGGCGGCCCATCGGATACCTGCCCGAAAATCACCGTTTCCCGACCTATTTCACGGGCGCCGGCATGCTGGATTTTTATGCCGCCCTTTCGGGCTTAGATAGCGCGTCGAGAAAAAAGCTGATTCCCGAAATGCTCGAACTCGTGGGCCTGAAGGATTGGGGCGGCGTTCGGCTCGGCAAATATTCCAAAGGCATGTTGCAGCGCGTCGGCCTGGCACAGGCGCTCATCCATTCGCCTTCCATGTTGATCCTCGACGAGCCGACCGACGGTGTGGACCCGGTCGGACGTCGACATATGCGCGAGATCCTCACCCGCTTCGAGGAGAAAGGCGTGACCATCTTCATCAACTCGCACTTGCTGGTTGAAGTGGAGCTGTTCTGCCGGGATGTGGCGATTCTCGACAAGGGGAAGGTGGCGCTCAGCGGCAACTTGCACGACCTCAGGGCCGGAAAGGGTTATCGATTGACGATCGCGAGCCAGACGCCGGGAACTCTTCTGGATGAGCTGCGCGCCAAGGCAACTTCCGCCGCGGCCAGGGACGGAATGGTCGACTTTCAATTCGCCACCCGTGAGCAGGTGAACGAAGCGGTGGATCTGGTGCGCTCCGAACGCTGCGATATTGAGGCGCTGGTTCCGACCACCAGCACGCTGGAAGAAGTTTTTGTACGAACGGTTGGGAATTGACGAAATGATGAAATGACGAAATGACCGATTCATTGAGAGCCACCACAGCGCTGATCCACGACACGTTTCGGGAGGCGTTCGCCCGAAAGATTTTTTGGGGGCTTTTCGGACTCTCCGTAGTGATGATCCTGTTCTTCCTCTTCATTCTGAAGATCGACATCGTCGAAGGCGGCGTAGCGACGGTATCGTTGTTCGGCGGGACCAGCAACAGGACGCAGGATGTCGACCGGATAGTGCGAGGCGTCTATGGTGGAATTGCAACCTTTCTGTACACCTGGGGAATGTTCTTGTCGGTATTTGCATCCTCTGGCCTGATTGCGAGCGTGCTGGAGCCCGGCCGGATTGAGCTGCTGGTCTCGAAACCGGTCTCGCGCACCCATATTTTACTCGGCCGGTATGCCGGCAACGTCCTGGTGGTTTCTGGCAATGTGGTTTTCCTGGTGCTGGGGATCTGGACGATTCTGGGCCTGAAGACCGGCATCTGGTCCGGAACATTTCTGGTCTCGATTGCGACCACGATCTTCATCTTCGCCGTGTTGCTGGGCGTGGTGGTGCTGATCGGTGTGTTGTTCGAGAGCACGGCACTCTCGACCATGGTCACCGTGGCGTTGATGATCATGAGTCCTATCCTGGCGCAGACCAACCTGATGATGCGGCTGCTGTCATCGGAATGGTCGCGCGGGATTTGGCGCACGCTCTACTATTCGCTGCCCAAGGTTTATGACATGGGTAAGATGACGCTAGACGCGATCCAGAGCCGGAGTTTCAGCGGGTTCATGCCCATCTGGACCTCGGCCGTGTTCGGAGCCGTAATGCTGTCGGCAGCGCTGGTGATTTTTTCGAGGAGAGACTTTTGATGCGGCCGCTGTGGGCGGCGCTATTGTGTTTGACATTGGCGGGCTGCCAGGCGAGGAAATCGGAATCGCTGCATATCGATCCGGCGCTGGAATCGCTGGTGCCCGCCGACACGGTGTTCGTGGTAGGCGCCAACGTGGACGCGGTTCGCGACACACCGGTCTTTCAAAAGCTTCTGAGCCGGATGCCGCTGCCGCAGTTGGAATACTTCACCCAGAGAACGGGTCTCGATCCCCGCAAGGACCTTTCGCAAATATTGACCTGTTCGAACGGCAAGACGGCGTTGCTGTTGGCGCGCGGCAAGTTTAAGGCTCAGGAAGTGGAGTCGCGGCTGGAGGCGAACGGGGCGAAACAGTTCGCCTACAAGAAATACAGCCTGTTTGGCGATGAGCGGGGCGCGTTCTTTGTCTGGAACACCTCTACTGTAATTGCCGCGCCGGCAGCCGAGCTGCGGTCGATCATTGATCGAACCGGGGCACGCGGGCTGCCTCCAGCACTGCGGGATTTGCTGCGATCGCTTCCGGCCGATGATCAGATTTATGCGGCGCTAGCGGGCGGCCTGGAGGGATTGAACCTGACCATCCCCCAAGATAGCAATCTCGGAAACATCGTGAACGTGCTGCGAGCGATCGACAGCGCGACGCTCGGCATGGATCTGCGCAGCGGCATCGCCGCGACCGCGGAGGTGACTTCGAAGAACGAGCGCGACGCGAAGTTCGTACACGATATGGTGAAGGGCATTGTCGGGTTGGGGCGGCTCAACACGCCGGACAGTCATCCCGAGCTGCTCAGGCTTTACGATGCGATCAAGGTGGAGCAGCAGCAGACCCACACGAAGGTGACCGCTGACATTTCGGCGGACCTGGCCGATCGGTTTTTGGATTTATGGTTGAAGCGCTAATGTCCCGCATGCGCTTGCTGACGCGCGCGCCTCGGAAACGCCGATTCCGAGCCGTTATTCCGCCCGCAACGCCTCAATCGGATCCACCGCGGCGGCCCTTCGCGAAGGCAAATAGCTCGCCAGTGCGGCGGCCGCAACCAGGCCGATCGCAACGGCGCCGTAGGTTACGGGATCGAAGCGGCTCACTTCGAACAACAGCGACGACATAAGCCGCGTGAGCGCGATCGAGGCCACCAGCCCGGACGCTACACCGGCGGCGGTCAGCAGTAATCCGTGTTTCACGAACATTCCCGTCAGCTGCTGGTGCTGCGCGCCCAGCGCCACTCGAATTCCAATCTCGCGCGTGCGCTGCGATACCGAGTATGCGATCACGCCGTAAATGCCGACCACGCCCAGCAGCAGCGCCATAGCTCCGGCGACTGCGAGCATCATCAGCGTGAACGATGTGCGCGCCATGGACTTGCGATAGTAATCTTCCAAAGTCTTGACGTCGGCCAGGGGGAGGTTGGCGTCGAGTGACCAGACTGCCTGACGAACTTCCTTCAGGAAGCTTTCCGATCCGGCGCGGTTACTGCGGATGATGAAGGCGACAGTCCTCTCCACCTGGATTTTATCTTCGTAGACGCCTTTGGTCAGAATGGGCCAGTACACCGAGCTGGGCGCCGGCTTGTCTACGCTATCGTCGCGAATATCCGCTACTACTCCAATGATCTGATGCCACCCGGCAGTGCTCGCGACGCGGACCCGCTTGCCCAGCGCGCTGGCTGGATTGTGCCAGTAATCACGCGCCAGATTTTCGGAAACCAGAACCATGGGAGCTTTGTTTTCGAGGTCGGCCCAGGTGAAATCGCGGCCCGCAACGAGCGGCGCGCCGATACTCCCGAAAAATCCGGGCGAGATGTAATGGAACCGCCGGATGGGCGGAAGCTGCCCTTCGGCGTAAGTTCGATCCTCGGTGAAGATGGGATCGTAACTCGCGTTGTCATCCATCGGAATCTTGGTAGAGATGCTGGCCGAGATCACGCCAGGTATGGCCGCGATTCTGCGCAGTAACTCCTGCTGCATTCGGAAGACCTGCTCCCGGTCCTTGACCGCTGCTTCGGGAATCGAGATGCGGAGTGTCTGAACTTCGGCTGGGCGCACAAAGCCGGGCTGGACGTGCGTCATGGCCTGGAAAGTACGAATCATGAGACCCGAAGGAAAGTCTTATTGCGATCGAACTGCAAGGGCATGATGAGCGGCGGATCTTCGTGGCCGAGGAAATGGAAATTCGGGGGTAGCACGCCGATGACCTCGCGGGCCTTGCCGTCCACCACAATGCGGCTGCCGATGATGGAGGTGTCGGCGCCAAACTTGCGGCGCCAGTAGCCATAGGTCAGCAGCATGGTGTCCGGACTGCCGGGCGAATCGTCTTTGCGGGTGAACCAGCGGCCCAGCATGGGCGGGACGCCGAGGATGGTCAGCACGCCATCGGTGACCAGGAGCGCCTGCACCTGTTCGGGCTCGGCGAGGCCGGTTACGTTGACTGAATCACCGGTGTAGACGCCGATATCCTGGAAGGTGTGATTTTGGTCGCGATAGATGAAGTACGTGGAGGGCGATGCGTTCAGCTCCTTGATGTTCAAGCCCGGCGCGGTATGCCACACACCGACCAGATCGTCGGCGTGAGGATAGGGCAGCGGTTTGAGCAGGACGCCGTCGAGGACGCTGAAGATGGCCGTATTCGCTCCCACGCCGATGGCCAGCGTGATGAGCGTGACCGCGGTGAACATAGGGGCCCGGCCGAGCCGGCGGAAGACCTGGTTGAGCTGAGGGAGGCTCATGGAAGTTGGTACGTTGGAGATCGGAAAAGGTTCCGGCTGAGATCCCGAGTCTCAGCGATCCTTTAAGACTCTCTTCACGTGGCGTTTACCATGCAGCACGGCCACGACTAACAAAGGGTTCGACTCTCTTCGATAGATAACGAGGTAGGAGTGAACGGGCCAGAAAAAGATATCCTGCTTCGTGAGGTCTTCACGCTTATGACCCATTCCGGGCATGGCGGCGAGTTCGCCGAACCGATAGAAGTCCTCAAGCACGCGATCGGCGGCTTCGAAACTGTCTTCCGAAACGAAATCCCAGATGTCCTGAAGGTCGACGCGCGCTTCAGGAGTGTGTACGAACCGCTTCAACTGGGCTGCCGGCGACGTTCAGCGCTGTACTCCCGGAGCTGCCGAAATGCTTCCTCGCCGTCAATGACCTCGCCGCGTCCCGCTTGAGCCAGGCCGCGGGCAATCTCCTTCGACTTCCTTACGTGTGTAGTCTTCACCCAGGTCTCTTGCGATGAGGTAGTGATAAACTGCCTTGTCCAGAAATTTATCGGGATTTCTAAAATGACCAGCCCCGACCTCTTTTGCGATGAGCTTTTCGATCTCGGGCTTCAGAGTAACTTTCAAGAGCAGCCTCCTCTGCGATCTTACTTCTTGCCCACCGGAATCGCGTCGCCCAGGTTCATCGACCCGCCGCCTTCGCTCACGTAATTGCGGTTCCAGGAAGGAATCTCGACTTCGACGTCGCCCTCAATCACGCATTGGCAGCCCAGGCGCGACTTGAGCGTTAGCCCGGCGGCCATGTCCAGGCGGTCGGCTTCCTCATCGGTCATTTCCGAGAGGTTCTCCATGCCCTTGTTAACGATCACGTGGCAGGTGGTGCAGGCGCAGTTCCCGCCGCAGGCGTGTTCCAGATGGATTCCGAAGTTCAGGCAGACATCCAGGATCGATCCGGGCAGGCCGTGTTCCTGATAGGGCAGCTGGCCCGCCTCGAACTCCACGGTCTTCCCGTCGATGGTGAGCTTCGGCACAACCTATTATAGCGTTCAACACAGACACGAATGCCTGTACCACTTACTGCATACTGGGAAGAAGTGTTTCATATTATCGAAAAACAGATTAGCGAGCGGCTGAGGGAGCACGTGCGTTCGCACTTCGGCGCGGACATCGCGGTGTCGCTTGAACAGCCCAAGCAGTCCTCGTTTGGCGAATTGGCAATTCCCGTGGCGTTTCATCTGGCACGGCAGTTGAAGCAGGCGCCCAAGGCGATCGCGGCGCAGATGGTTACCGACCTTGGGCCCATCGTAGGCGTCTCGGCGATGGAGGTGGCGGGAAACGGCTACATCAATGTCCGGCTCGATCGCGGCGCATATGGGTATGCGGTGTTGCAGGGAACCGAACACCGGGCGCAATCCGGCGGCAAGATCATCGTCGAGCACACCAATATCAATCCCAACAAAGCGGCGCACATCGGGCATTTGCGCAACGCCGTGCTGGGCGACACGTTCGTGCGGATGCTGCGGTCCAGCGGCCGAAGCGTGGAAGTTCAGAATTACATCGACAATACGGGCGTGCAGGTGGCCGACGTGGTGGCAGGTTTCCACTACCTGGAGCACAAGTCGGCCGCCGATGTCGAGCAGCTTCTGCGCGATCCCGCCGTGCGGTTCGACTACTATTGCTGGGATCTGTATGCGCGCGTATCGGCGCATTTCAAGGATCATCCCGAGGCGCTCGCGTGGCGGCACGAGACGCTGCATGCTATCGAACATGGTGGCGGGGATCTGGCGCATCTGGCGGCGATGGTCGCGGACGCGATCGTCGACTATCATCTCAAGACCATGGCGCGGCTGGGCGTCGAATACGATGTGTTGCCGCGCGAAAGCGAGATCCTGCACCTGAGATTCTGGGAAGCCGCCTTCGCGCAGTTAAAAGAACGCAAGGCGATTTATCTGGAAACCGAGGGGAAGAACAAAGGCTGCTGGGTGATGCCGGCCAGTGCATTCAAGCAACAGGCCGATGAGGATGCCGATGACAGCAAGGTGATCGTTCGTTCGAATGGCACAGTCACGTATGTCGGCAAGGACATTGCCTATCAGCTTTGGAAGTTCGGTTTGCTCGGCAAGGATTTTTACTACCGGCCATGGAAACACTTCGGCGGGCACACGGTGTATATCAGCACCGCGGAGCCGCAGCCATCGGGCGGCGCGAAATTCGGCCATGGCGAACTGGTATACAACGTCATCGACTCCCGGCAGTCGTATTTGCAGGATGTTGTGGTGGCCGGCTTGCGCGCGCTGGGCTATAACGAGCAGGCCGATCGCTCGGTGCATTTTTCGTATGAGATGGTCGCGCTTTCGCCCCGAACATGCGTGGAGTTGGGGATCGAGCTCTCCGACGAGGATCGCAAGCGGCCTTATGTGGAGGTATCCGGGCGCAAGGGGTTGGGCGTGAAGGCGGACGACTTGATCGACAAGCTGATCGAAAAAGCCTTGGAGGAAGTAGACTCGCGGCATCCGGAAAAGCCAGGAGGCGAGCGCCGTGAAATCGCCCAGCAGATTGCCATCGGGGCGCTGCGCTACTTCATGCTGAAGTTCACACGGAACTCGGTGATAGCCTTCGATTTCCAGGAAGCGCTGAGTTTCGAGGGCGAGACCGGGCCTTATGTGCAGTACACGGCGGTGCGTGCGCGGAATATTTTGCGCAAGCTGGCCGAGCGCGGTGAGTCCCTGCCGGATTTTGCGCGCGAGCTAGACCGGGCGTCGATGGAGCGGCAACTGGTCTCGGAAGATTTCTGGCAGTTGCTGCTGATGGCGTCCAAGGCGGATTGGGCGATCGAGCGGGCGGTTGGGTCGGGGGAGCCGGCGCACGTGGCCAAGTATGCGTTTCAACTGGCGCAGGCGTTCAACACTTTTTATCACGACTATCCGGTGTTGACCGAGGAGAATCGCGAGAAGCGGACGTTCCTGTTGTGGATGACCGATTATTTTCGCGCGCAACTGGAGCGGACCCTAGGAATGTTGGGCATTGCGGTACCGGAGTACATGTAGAGATTGGTATTTGCCTGAACGAACTACAATGAAGGTGAATGAACAAGTTGAATAGCTTCGGCGCGGCTTCCACTCTCACGGTGGGCGGCCAGCAGTATCGCTATTATTCGCTCGAAGCGCTCGAGAAACGCGGCCTCGCGAAGATTTCCCGCATACCCTGCTCCATCCGGATCCTGCTCGAGAACCTGCTGCGCTCCGAAGACGGACGCGCCGTGAAAGCCGCGGACATCGAATACGTGGCTAAGTGGCAGATCGGTGGGCCGGTGAAGGAGATCAACTTCCAGCCCGCTCGCGTGCTGCTGCAGGATTTCACGGGCGTTCCGTGCGTGGTAGACCTGGCGGCCATGCGCGATGCGCTGCGCGACCTTGGTTCCGATCCTAAACGCGCGAATCCGCTGATCCCGGTGGACCTGGTGATCGACCATTCGGTGCAGGTGGACCAGTTCGGCTCTAAAGAAGCTTTCGGCATCAACGCTCTCCTCGAATTCCAACGCAATCAGGAGCGCTACGCGTTTCTGCGCTGGGGCCAGAAAGCGTTTCAGGATTTTCGCGTGGTGCCGCCCGACACCGGCATCGTGCATCAGGTGAATCTGGAATACCTCGCCCCGGTGGTTTTCACGGACCGGCGCGAATCGCCGGCGCTCGCCTATCCGGACACCCTGATGGGCACCGATTCCCACACCACCATGATCAACGGCCTGGGCGTGGTGGGCTGGGGCGTGGGCGGCATCGAGGCCGAAGCCTGCATGTTGGGCCAGCCGATTTCAATGTTGCTTCCGCAGGTGGTCGGATTCAAGCTGCGCGGCAAATTGCCCGCGGGCTCGACCGCTACCGATCTGGTGCTCACCGTAACCCAGATGCTGCGCAAGAAAGGCGTGGTGGGCAAATTCGTCGAGTTCTACGGAAGTGGAGTGGCTGCACTGCCGCTGGCCGATCGCGCGACCATCGGCAACATGGCCCCTGAATATGGCGCGACCATCGGCTTCTTCCCCATCGATCATCAAACACTGGATTATCTGCGGCTCTCCAATCGTCCGCCTGAGCTGATTGCGCTCGTGGAAGCCTACGCCAAGGCGCAGGGCTTGTTCCTCAGTCCGGATTCGCCCGAGCCCGAGTACTCGGACACCCTGGAGCTGGATCTATCGACCGTTGTGCCCTCGCTGGCTGGTCCCAAACGCCCGCAGGACCGCATCAATCTCCCGGACGTGAAGAAAAACTTTCTGGCTTCGCTGACCGCCGCGCCGAAGACGGCACAAATCGGAACCAACGGATCGAAGGCGACCATTCATGACGGCTCGGTGGTGATCGCCGCGATCACGAGCTGCACCAATACATCCAATCCGTCTGTGATGGTGGCCGCGGGACTACTCGCCAAGAAAGCGGTGGAGAAAGGGTTGAAGACGCAGCCCTGGGTGAAGTCGAGCTTGGCGCCCGGCTCCAAAGTCGTCTCCGATTATCTGGACGACGCCGGCCTCACGCCGTATCTCGACAAGCTGCAGTTCAACCTGGTCGGTTACGGCTGCACTACCTGCATCGGCAACAGCGGCCCGCTACCCGAACAAGTGGCCGAAGCGGTGCAAAAGGAAAAGCTGGTAGTGGCTGCGGTGCTGAGCGGCAATCGCAACTTCGAAGGCCGCATCAACGCGCTGGTGCGCGCGAATTACCTGGCCTCGCCGCCTCTCGTTGTCGCTTATGCGCTAGCCGGCCGGGTGGACATCGATCTCCAAAACGATCCCATCGGCGCCGATCAAAACGGCAAAGACGTCTATCTGCGGGATATCTGGCCTACCCCGGAAGAGGTCGACGCGGTGGTAAAGCGCTCGGTGCGCAGCGAAATGTTCCAGAAGCAATACGCCGAGGTTTTCCAGGGCGACGCGCGCTGGAATTCGGTCAAAGTTCCGGCCGGCGATCTGTACGAATGGAGCGACCGGTCGACCTATATTCGCAAGCCGCCATATTTCGAAAATATGGTGGACCCGAAAACTTCGGTGCGCGATTTGACTGGCCTGCGAGTGCTCGCGATGCTGGCCGATTCGGTGACCACGGACCATATTTCCCCGGCCGGCTCGATTCCCGTGGATAGTCCGGCGGGCAAATATTTGATAGGGCTGGGCGTGAAGCCGGGGGACTTCAATTCCTACGGCGCGCGGCGCGGCAACCACGAGGTGATGGTGCGCGGTACCTTCGCCAACATCCGTTTGCGAAATTTATTAGCCCCCGGGACGGAAGGCGGCTGGACGGTGCATGTGCCATCGGGCGAAAGGATGTTCATCTACGACGCGGCTTTGAAGTATCAGAAGGAAGGAACGCCGCTCGCGGTGATCGCGGGCAAAGAATACGGCTCGGGTTCATCGCGTGATTGGGCGGCCAAGGGTACGCTGCTGCTGGGCGTGAAGGCGGTGATCGCCGAAAGTTACGAGCGGATTCATCGCTCGAACCTAGTGGGCATGGGCGTTCTCCCGGTTCAATTTCTGCCCGGTGAGAATCGCGAGACGCTGGGCCTCACGGGTTTCGAGATTTACTCGATTGAGGGCGTCCCCCAGGCGATTGCGTCTGGATCGCGCGCACGCGTCAAGGCCAAGGGCGATCAGGGCGAAAAGAGCTTCGAAGCGATCGTACGGATCGATACGCCCATGGAAGCCGAGTACTATCGGAACGGTGGGATTCTTCCGTACGTGCTGCGGCAACTGGCTTCGAAAAAATAACCGCTCCCTGGGAATCAGTTTTTCCGAGCCTGCGCGCGTGAGCAAGCGACCCACTAATCCAATACCCGAACGAACTCTGCCAGGATCCGGTATCTTTCCTCGTCCGGATCGAGGTCCCACGAAGGATAGCCGGGGTTGAGTGACTCCAGACGAATGCGTCCGTGCCGCCAACTTTCTTCGGTACTCACCTTCTCACTCTTGTAGCGCTTCACCGCGAAGGCGTTTGCTTCCCGGTCTTCGGCGAGAACCAGCCGGCCGACCCGGCTTCCGGTCACGCCGGCACGGAACACACAGAGACTGCCGTCGGGGATCATTGGCTCCATGGAATGGCCGGCGATTTGAGCGACGAACATCTCTGGGTCGAGACGGAGATCCTGCGGCGCTTCGATCCAGCCTTGCTCGGTGACCTCGTCATTTTCGAGAAACTTGCCGGCTGCAACTCGCAGCGAGTAGCGGGGCAGATGAGTCCGGAACTCAAGCACTTTGCTGGGGACGTGCTGGCGATAAAGCCGGTCCAGAGCGCGGGAGAAATCTTCCACCAAGACCTGCTCGCGATCAGTTATGCGGACGCTCGCGGACAGCGTGCTTTCCAGGTATTCGAACAGCTTCCCCGCGCCCAGTTCGCCCGACTTACGAGCCAAATCGTCGGAAAGCCCTTCCAGGACCTCCAGATCTTCTTCGTCCACCAGCGAATCCATATCCCGGCGCAAGCGGTGATGCAAAGCATCCGATTGCGGGTCTTCCAGCAATACGCCCAGATTCACCACGCCCTGCCCAGGCAAATCGGCTTGCAGGATGGAGTATCGCCCCGTTGACATAGCTTACTGGACTTATCGGACTGAATTCGACTTCTCGGACCGAATTCAATTTCTAGGACCGAATTCGACTTATCGGATGCAATTCAAGAAGCGTCAACGCTCCTACGGAGCAAAGGGATAGTACCCCTTGCGGGCCCGCACTTTGACGTTCGCTAGATTCACCCTAACATTGATGTTGCGAAAGAGCCGCTTCTCGTCCACCGTGTCGGGCGTATAGCGAATAATGTACTGGGTGGTGACTTCGCCCGCCACCGCCTCGATGGCCTTGTACATTCCATTGGCGAGCGCGGAAGCGTAACCGCCGGTCCCAACCTTCAAGGCGTAGTTGCCTTCGTCAGATGGCGTCGACAAGTAGCCCGACACATCGCCGTACACGTTTTGCAACGGCGAGACCACGCGGCCGCCCGTCTCCTCCGCCAGCCGGACCAGGTTATCTTCCTCGGCGTTGGCGAAGCCGAACGCCACGGTGCTCACGCCGTAGATGGTCACCAGGTTGCGCTGCGCGATCTCGATCGCCTCGTTCAGGGTCTTCTTGCTGGAGTTGTCGTGCCCGTCGCCGATTACCACCAGAATGCGGCGCGGCTCAATGGGCTCCCCGTCGATAAGCTTGCGGCTGGTACAGGCCATGTAGATGGCATCGAACAGGGCGGCGCCGCCGGTCGGTTTCAGCTTTTCGAGCTTCTGCACCATCGGCTCCGGATCGTGGGTGGTGTTGACCACCAGCTCGGCGTCGTTCGAATAGGAAATCAAATAGCCGCTGAATTTCGGATTATCGCCGGGCACCAGATTTTGCACCAGCTCAACGGCGGCATCTTGATAGTTTTTCCAATGCAGACGGCTGGCGTTGCTGATGTCCATCAGGAACCCCACCACCACTGGCTGGTTGCGCTCGCGCGTGAAGAACTGGATCTTCTGCTGCTTGCCTTCGTCGAAGATGCTGAAGTCCTTTTCGTCCAGATCGTTGACGAATCGGCCCTTTTCATCCGTCACAGTCACGGGCACGATGACTTCGTTCACCTGGACTTTGATGGACGGCGCGGCGCTTTGAGGCGCTGCGACCGGAACAGGGTTCTGGTGTTGACTGACTGGCGCCTCCGGCTGGGCGCACAGTGGAAGGGCGAGCACGGCAAACAAGAAGACTCGCGGCATAAGGGAAGACCTTGTTCTGATTATAGAGGAAAGACAGGAGGCAGAAGTCGGGGGTCAGAAAACGGTGGGCCACGCTGATTTTTCCAAGGCTCGCGTCGGTGTTGGACCTCGCGCTCCTGCTGGAGCCGTCCTCAACTGCGTCATCACGGGTCCATTGTATTGGCGCTATGTTCGCGGCTTTGTGCATTCCGTCCGTTGTGAACATGATCGTGTTTCGATGTACTGGCCACACGCGGCTAGCGCTCAACCCTCCCCGACCCTCCGCTACGAATCAACTGTTCCACTTCGTCCCGGCTGAGGCGGCTGAAGTCGCCCGGGATGGAGTGCTTCAAGCAAGACGCCGCGGCACCGAATTCGAGAGCGTCGTCACGGCGCGGGAGGTTGATCAAGCCAAAAATGAGACCGCCGGCGAAGCAGTCCCCCGCGCCCACCCGGTCGACAATGTGCGTGATCTCATAATGGCGGCTCAGCAGGAACTGCTGGCGATCATGCAAGCAGGCGGACCATCCGTTGTGGGATGCGCTCCTCGATTCACGCAGCGTAATGGCGAGCATCTTGAGGTTGGGATAAGCGTCCAGGACTTTTTCGGCCAGGGCGCGGTACTGTTCCGGCTCCAGGCGGCCGGAGTTCACATTCACGCCCGCCTGAATGCCCAGCGCGGCCTGGCAATCCTCTTCATTGGCGATGCCGATGTCCGTGAGGCGGAAAACGCCGGGCATTACGTCCCTGGCCGGCTTTCCATATTTCCAAAGATTCTTGCGGTAGTTCAGATCGCACGACACTGTGAGGCCTCGATCGCGTGCGGCCCGCATACTCTCCGTTGCAAGATCGGCCGCGCCTTGGCTCAACGCCGGCGTGATGCCCGTGATGTGGAACCACGCGGCGTCCTGAAAAGCCGTTGTCCAATCGATGTCGCCCGGCTTGGCTAGCGCCATGGCGCTGTTTTCGCGGTCGTAGAATACCTTGGAGGGCCGCTGGCTGGCGCCGCCTTCGACGAAGTAAACCCCCATGCGTCCAGTGCCGCGCACGATCTGGCTGGTATCCACGTTGAAGCGGCGTAGCTCGGCCACCAAGACCTCGGCGATCGGATTCGCGGAGGGAAGGACCGTGACGTAGCGCGCGGGATTACCGAATCCCGCCAGAGCAACGGCTACATTGGCCTCGCCGCCGCCAAACGTGGCTACCAAGCGCGGCGACTGGAGCAGCCGCTCGAAGGCGGGCGGAGCCAGGCGCAGCATGGTTTCGCCGAAAGTAACGACCAGGTTGGACATGAAAGAACAGAATACAGGAGACAGGAGACAGAAAGCAGAAGTCAGGAGGCAGGAGCCAGAAACCAGAAACCAGAAACTAGAAACCAGAAACTAAAAACCAGAAGTACAGATTCTTGAATTATTAAGAGTCCTGTATTACAGTTATTGTGATCCAAAGAAAAACCGCACTGGGGAGCCGGTTGGTGAGGACTGTCTAAGCCGCCGGTTCCAGTGCGGTTTGCCCAATCGGGCCAGGATCTGGCGTCTGCACGTCTGGCTGGATACCCACTTTCAGTTCCGATTCAGGCGAGGCCCGCGTCCTACTTTCCTCCACCATGAACGCCAAACGCAACCGATACCGTGATCCCAGGCGAGATCATCTAGTCTGGAAGCGACCAAAAAAACCCCTCTGTTGCAACCTGCCAACAGGATAAAGAGTAGTTTGAAAAACTCAAAGCACCGGTTCCCGCAAGCACGCCGTTCACCAGCCCTACTCCAAACCCCGTCCTGCACGTCGCAAACAGAGGGCAGGTTTCAAAGGTCACTTCATCAATTCGCTGGTTGGAGTGCACGGCTGGCTCCATCGCTTTGTCTAGCTTTAACAATACTTTGCAAACGTAGCCGCGCTCCGTCCGAGGCGGCGGGCTGCCGGGGGTGTGTCAGTGTGACACAATGGAGAACGCTTTCATACGCATGCGTTTGGCAATCTTAGGTTTCTTACTTTCAAGCTGTTTATCTGGCCAGGCTCCATCTTTATCCGGCCCAGCACCTGGATCTGGCCCAGCGATAGACGAGGAATACCGCGTCTACGGCGACCACCCTCGCCTCTTTCTGACTTCCCAGCGGCTGCGCCTGCTTAAGCGCGAGCGGGATCGCGACTCCATGCGCTGGCACCAGTTTGCCCTGCTGGTCCGAGCCGCCGCGCAAATGCCGGAGCCGGGCTTCGCCTTAGGGCTGTATTTCGCGGTGACCGGCGATACTGCTTTCGGCAAGCGGGCCGCGGATTGGGCACTGGGGCCGGCCACCGACTTGCGGCAATTGGCGCTGGTCTATGACTGGTGCCAGCCGGCCATGAATGCCGCGCAGTCGAAAGCTCTCGCGGCCAAGATTCGCCGGATGGCAGAGCAACCCCTGGCGGCGAGTCTTGCGGCGCGGCGCGATCGCGTTTTGGCCGTCATTGCAACAGCGGACGACGAGCAGCACTCAGAAGAACGCCTGTTGCGCGACTCTATTGTTCAGTGGTGGCGGGCCGCCTTGGCGCCCAAGCTGGCCAGCGGAGTCATCGCCATTCCGCACGACGAGCTGTATGCGCTGCTCGAACTCATGCATGCCATTCGCGACAACACCAGGATCGATCTTCGCGAAGACGCGCCCGAATATTTCAAGGAACTTCCGAAATATCAGATTCTCGGCAACTACCCGGCGCCGCTGGCGGCTCCCGAAAATGAATACCGCATCCCGGTCTACAAAGGGTCGGTCGAACCCGACGTCGACCGGGCCGCTCTGGCGCGCGCCGCGGGATTGAGCATGGTGGCTTTCGACAACAACGCATTCGAAAACCAATATCTGCAGGGTTGGCTGATTCAGGATCGATTCATGTTGCAGGGCACCTTCGGAGCGCCTTACGAGTTCCTCTGGGCCAACCCATATCAGCCCGGACTCAGCTATTTTCAGCTTCCAGTTGTCTATCACGATGCCCATACGGGAACCCTGTTCGTGCGGTCGAACTGGGAGGACGAGGCGGTCTGGTTCGGATTGTATGCAGGCGAAGCGCAGTTGTTCCAGGACGGAAAGATTACGGTGCTGAATCAATCCGTGGCGGCCGGGGTCAATCCGAAACCGATCGCGGTCGGCGACGCGAGCATCCTGCTGGGCGGGAGCCCGATGCGTTTTTCTGTGGAAGGCGGCACGACATTGGTGGTAGGATTGAAAGCTCGACGCAAATACCTCATCGAAACGGACGATGAAGAGTTGCGCGAGCTCGAAACCGACCGGGTCGGTACTTTGGTGCTCGAATATCCCGCGGATCGAATGGCGGGAATTCGTATCGTGGAGGCCAAGAGTGGAAGCGACGGAACGTGAGCTGGTAGTGGAGCAACTGGCGCAGAGCCGCGAGAGGCTGGTGCTGACGGTGGAGGGTTTGTCAGAGGAGCAGCGCAGCTTTCGGCCCGCGCAAGATCGCTGGTCGATCGCCGATTGCATCGAGCACGTCACGGTGGTCGAGAGCTTCGTGCTACGCAATATTCACCAGACTTTGCAGTCTCCGCCGGAGCCGGAGCGACAGAATGAGGTTCGGGGAAAAGAGAAGATCATTCTGGAAAAGGTGCCGGCGCGGGAGCGGCGGGTGCAGGGTCCGGCGGAATTCATGCCGCAAGGCCGCTGGCCGGACTTCGAAGACCTGATGCGTCGATTTGAAGCCACCCGCGAGCGCAGCGTGCGGTTCAGCGCAGTGACGCAGGCCGATCTGCGCAAGCATTTCTTCCCGCACCCCATGCTGGGGCTGCTCGATTCCTACCAGTGGCTGCTGCTACTTTCGGCGCACTGTGAGCGGCACGTCCGCCAGATGGAAGAAGTGAAAGCTGAGCCCGGCTTTCCAACGCATCAGGAGGTCGAGCAGGCAGGCGCTTGAAGTGATGTTCCTATCCCAGAAATCCAATCGCTCGCCCCGCCAGTCCCACTGAAAACCACAGCGCCAGCGAGAGTCCTGCCGCCAGCTTGCCCCGACTCTGAGTCAGTTTGGGATAAAAGGCGAATCGAAACAACAGAGCCGCAAATAGGAACACCATCTTGGCACGAAACGAATCATTGCCGTAGCATTTCACCGCTTCCGATGAAAACAGCAGGCTGCCGGTGACCAGCATTACCGCCAGGCTCCACAAATTCCAAGGCTGGAGGTTGCTCGCGAGTTCCCCGAAAGGCTGGTGTTGGAACATGACTCCGAACAGGCGCAAGCTCAGAATAATCGTCGTTCCCAGCAATATAGTGAGCGCGAATAGATGGAACGTCTCGATGATTGGAAATAAGAATGCTGAATTCCGTATCGTAGTTCCGGCCCACGAGCTGTCGCACCATTGAAAGAATGGAAAGAGCGCTGCCATTGGTTAGTTCAATGTATATGCCATCGTTCTGCCCGCGGCAATGATCCCCGCCCAGATGATCAGCGACAGCCACCCTGCCAACCGCGCCTGCGAGGGTGGGACCAGCTTGTTCTCCCATTCGCCCATCCGGCGATAGATGGTCAAGTGATACACGATCGCATTGACTCCCGCCAGAATCAGAAGACAGACCTTGATCCGAAAGAAGATGCTGTTGTATGCCTTTAACGCTTGTGACCAGAACAGAAGAGCGCCGGAGGCAAACATGATGGCGAACCCCGCCAGCATCCAGGGCGCGATCTGCTGGAAAACTTCCGATGCCGGCCGGCGCCGCATCACCACCCCCATCAGGCGCAAGTCGGAGACGAACAGCAGTCCCACCGAGAGCGACAGCCCCAGCACGTGTGTCGTCTCGATGATAGGGAAGATATAGGTCGATTCCCGCAGGGATGTGCTGAACTCCGTGTTCTGTATCCACTGGCAGATACTGAGTAGAGACATCCATCCAATTATCGCTTGTGCCTGGCTAGACTAAATCGGTGTGGGCGGACGCCTTCTTCTGCGCCGGACCGCCCCGCAGAATCAGATGCCGAGCCACTGGGCCAGATCGGCGGCCGGGCACTTGATACCGACGTAGAAGGAACCAAAGAGCGCATAGACCGCGCTGACTTCATCGAAGCGCATTTCGTAGATGAGCTTTTTGAATACCAGCGGATCGTCGGCAAAGAGGTCCACTCCCCATTCCCAATCGTCGAATCCGATGGAACCGGAAATGATCTGCTTAACCTCGCCGGCATAGCGGCGTCCGATCATTCCGTGGTCATGCATCTGCCGCTTGCGCTCGGCCATGGGCAGGCTATACCAGTTCTTCGCTTCGCCGCGCTTGCGGTCCATGGGGTAAAAGCAGATGTACTTGTGAGGCGGCATGTCGGGATAGAGGCGTGGATGCATGGCCTCACGCTGGCGGGCCAACACCTCTTCGATCTCGGCTTTCCATTCCGGCGAGAAGGGCGCGATACCGCGGGCGGCGAGCGAATTGTAGGTCTGTAAGCTCGAATCGTACAGTCCCAGCTCCACCACCGATAGATAAGATGTGGCGGGTTCCAGGAAATCGGCCAGCCTAAGCTGCGCGAGCTGCCGCTCCACCTGGTTCAACTCGTCGAATGAGCGGCGAAAGTGCACCAGGATCAGATCGCCTTTGTGTCCGAGTAAGGAGAACGCCGCGCTCTGCCCGCCCACATTTTTCTCCATTCCCTGGAGGACGCCCGCGGCTTCCCTAGCGATTTCGGAGCGTTCCGCGGCAGGTAATGCCTTCCACGCCGTCCAGCGTACCCGCATCATCTGATGCAATACGCTCGCGCCTTCGAGAGTTAGGGGAACGGGCGGTATCGATTCGACCGCGGCTTCCGGAGGGGCCTGGGTGGTTCCTGTCATATGGAGGATTCCATTGTTATTTTACTGCGAACTTTTGCCTCCGGCGTGCACTGCTAGTGTATGAAGACAATTCTCTCCAGTTTCCTTGCATTGACCTTACTGATGGGCGCGACACTGATGGACACAACATCGTCCGCATTCGCCAGCACGAAGAATAGCCGAGGTTCCTCCAAGAAAGGCAACCGCGGCAAGAGTCGCAGTGGTTCACAGCGCAATCCCGGCCGTCAAAAAACGAACATACCCAAGAACAAGAACTGACGCGTCGTAGATACTTATTTCGTTGGACAGCTAGTCGCTTTTCTTTGACCACGGCGGCGTCACGTGATTGGTGCGCGCATAGGCAATCGATTGGCCCAGATGCTCATGCATGTGGTTGGCCGTGAAGAATAACATTTCCCGGTAGGTCATTTCCTGCCCGAAGAACTTGGTCTGCTTGTCCAGATCGGCATCGGGGAGATTGGTGACCACCTGGCGGATGTGCGCGAAAGAGCTTTTCACTGTCTCGAGGACCTTCGCTTTATCGACGGGGGCTTTCTCCATGGCCGGGCTGATTCCAGCGGGCGGCTTGGCGCCGATGAAACTCGGCAAGAAGTAATTCGCGAAGGCGATGTGCAGGAAGACTTCCTTGACAGACCGGACACCTTCCTCGGGCCGCCAGCTGTATTTCTCTTCCGGCATGGCTTCGACCAAGCCGGTCACCTTGGTTTCGACGTCCTTTAACTGCTCGAGGAACATATCGCGAAAACCGGCAGTCTTGGGGGCAGATTGCGCATGCAGGTTAACGGCCGCGCCGATGCAAAATAAAGCGAGAGCGACCAAACTCTGAAGTTGTCTCATTGTTCTGTTGTACCACCTTTCAACCCATAGCCCCTTTCTAAACATCGGCTTACATTGCCGCTATCCCGAGAATCTCGACAGAACAAAGAACAACACTAACGAGGTAGTCTAGTTCACGACAATCTAATCTTGACATTTGGAATGGATTCACGGCCGGGCGGATAATCCGCCGAGGCGGCGAGTCCGCCCAACGAAAGGAGTAATAATGACGGGTCGACCCGCGCGCGGCTTGCCAGTAGCTTAGAAACGTGTTCGTTAAAAGGCTGAATTCTCGATAGCTTGGAAATCGCGGGGGATCGTCGGAGAGTTTTCGTTTGAGATCATCGAATATTTTTTGTTGAAGAGGGGTCGGGTGCAATCGTTCAGGTGCGTGAGACAAGAGCAATCGGGGGGCTGGTCCTATTTTTGTGTACTCGACTAAAAGAGTCAACGGGGATCTATATTCCAAGACCTTGTAAACAACGGTGAAAGTACATAATCTCTCTCTCCGTCATACTGGCGATGCAATCAGCCACGATGCGGACGCGGTCTCTTTTGTTCGATGCCTTCGCGATAACTTCTTGGAAGGCTGACGGGAAGATGTAATACTTCTTATCGTTGGAAGCTTCCAAGAGCTGAGTAAACACACCTCGAACGGCAGCCCGTTGACCGTTCTGAGGTACTGCTAGTTCGGGGTTCTCTATAATGTATTCCCAAATGAATTGTTTAAGCACTTCCACTATGCGCTTCGCATCAGCTTCGATATGTACTCTCGTGGCGCTTGCACGGGAGCGAAGTCGGCAGGAGCCGACGAAATTCCGGATCATGGCAGTTGAGAAAGCATAGAGTCTGGCTCGATCCTCTGCAGCATCCTTATAGCGTTCGTGGGCTGCGAAGGGAAATTCGTCGAGGATCGATTGGAGGGCTTCTACATATTTGGAGCGTTCCGCGCGCCACTCTGGTTTGCGTTTGAACATTCCCTTAATCAAACGCTCGCGCTCCCTACTCTCGTTACCTTTACACTTATCGATCGGTATCTTCCCGGCACGGTAGAAGTCTAAGAGATCGTGAATCGCGAACGTAATGTCATCCGCCCAGTCCATGATCTCAGCGATGGCGCTACGCTGGCGTATGAGTCGGCCCCTTCGCACCCACTCGAAAACCTTACTCTCCGTTCGATAGTAACCCCATTTCTTCGGATTATTATGATCGCCGGAAGCCCAAGGATATTTCAGTATTCCATCGAGCGTCATTCTCGTTAGATTCAATCCGGCAATCGCTCGGTCATACTTATCATGTGCGTCGCTGTCCGCGAGACGCGTGACGATACGGAAGGCTTGGGCGTTGCCCTCGTAACCGTCGCGGATGCGATGTTTGCGAACTAATCTGTTCAACTCCTCCTCAGCGACATGACCGAAGGGTGGATGGCCGAGATCGTGGCCGAGTCCCGCAGCCTCAGTCGCATCGGGATCAAGACCACCAAGCTTCTTGACCTCGTTAGGCTGGTCTCTATTCAAGCCCTCAGCAATTCTTCTCGCGATCTGCGCCACTTTCAAGGAGTGTGTCAATCTGTTATGAAAGACATAACCCTTCTCCGGTGATACGACCTGCGTGATCTCGGCCAGGCGGGCGAAGGCCCCTGAGTATAGAATCCGGTCCCGATCTCGCTGAGCGGGGCTCCGGTGGTCAGTTACTGGTTCGGGAGTGAACCGGTGAGATGTTTCGGGAATCTCTTTACCCAAGCTTGATCTTGAGGTTTGGAGTGTAGCTGATTTTGCCCGTCACGATCATGGGCTGGACGACAGCGCGCACGTCGGAGTCTCGTACTCCGCTCAACTTGCCCTCCTGCCGCAGTTCCTCAGCCATGTTGTTTATCTTCACGGGTGCAGTTTGGCCCTTGAGGTACTGAAGCACCTCTCGCCGAATTTGGTTCTTAACCGTGGTAGACATCGTAATGGAATTATACTCCTTTTCTTCTCTATTTTCCAGAGTGGTGGGCAACCAGGCCCCTTCGTGGTAACGCTGCACCAAGTATTACAGAGTATCATGTCTGGCATCCGTAGAGTATTCAAACACTTACACCGGAGTTGCCTCTAGAGTTAGGACCGCAATCTGGGCCGCTAACAAGGTCCATGCACTCTGTCTCCAAAGGCGCGCGTGAGTCCTGCCCGTCTCCTTCAGATGCGCTTCACCTTAACCGGCGTTTGAACTGTCCATAACTGACGATTATCGCGAGAACGCAACATGCGGGGTTGGGCCGCTCAGATCCATTCGGGCTAAGTCACATCGATGGGGTGTTGGCAATTCAGAGTGGTTAGACGTGCGCTTCAGTATCATTCAGTTCGTCTGGCGTCCTTGCTCTCCCTCATCGATTAAACTTCACGGCCCGCGGCCTTCGAGCAACTCTCGTGCCTGTATCCGGTATTTGTCCGCTTGGATAACGATCTCATCTGCCGTAGTCCTGCGCCGTTGGAAGAGTGATCCGGAAATTTCGAGTTGCGCTTGCACAGGGCCGGTCCGGCAGCGGATAATGCAGCGAGCGCCGCGTGCTCTTCCTCGTTGGCGATGCAGTCCTCAAGTCGGACTCGCAGAAAAGCGCATAAGCCTTTGGGTCGAGAGTTGCTACTTTGCCAGCGGCAGCCAGTGCCGTTGTTCTGTTGTACCACCTGAAGTAGACTCGCGTTATGTTCTCCTCGCGGCTCAACTGGGGCATTCCGGCGAATCCGCTGTCCAGGTTGCTCGCCCAGAAGCGAGCCTCGGGTGCCTCAATTCTCGATCTCACCGAGTCGAATCCAACCAGTGCAGGATTCAGTTATCCGGTAGATCATATCCTCAATGCGCTGGCCGATCCCCGATCGCTATGTTATGAACCGGCGCCAGCGGGCATATTAGCGGCGCGATCGGCGGTGTCCGGATACTACGGCGGAATAGTGGATGCCGAGCGCATTCTCCTCACCGCGAGCACCAGCGAAGCCTACGCGCTGCTGTTCAAGCTGCTGGCCGACCCGGGCGACGAGATCCTGGTCCCTCGCCCATCCTATCCGTTGTTTGATTTCCTCGCCGCGCTCGAGTCGGTTCGCGTGGTCGAATATCCGCTGGTCTATCACGCGGGATGGGAAACCGACTTTGATGCTCTCGGGCGCAAAATCACTCCTCGCACTCGCGCCATCGTGGTGGTGAATCCCAACAATCCGACTGGCTCTTATCTAAAGAAATCGGAACTTTCGGAACTAACCAGCCTGTGCCGACGTCATGATCTGGCGATTCTCTCGGACGAGGTCTTCTCCGACTATGCGCTGGCCGAGGACGCGCGGCGTGTGTCATCGCTTGTGAACCTCGATGAAGTTCTGACATTCTCCTTGAGTGGGCTTTCCAAGCTGGTCGGCCTGCCCCAACTCAAACTGGGCTGGATCGCGGCGAGCGGACCGGCGCAAGCTCGTCAGGAGGCTCACGAACGCCTGGAACTGATCGCCGACACCTACCTTTCGGTCGGGACTCCCGTGCAGTGGGCGGCCGCACCGCTTCTAGCTCTGCGCGAAAGCATGCAGGGGCAGATCCTACAGCGCGTGCGCGGAAACCTCGCCTATCTCAAAAGCCAAATTGTCCCCGATTCGCCGTGGCGGGTGCTCGAGCCCGAGGGAGGCTGGTATGCGGTGATCCAGGCGCCGCGCATCCACACCGAGGAAGACTGGGTGCTCACTCTATTGGGCGAAGATCACGTGCTGATCCAACCCGGTTTCTTCTTCGATTTCGAGAGCGAAGCGTTTCTGGTGGCGAGCCTCCTTACCCCGCCTGAGATTTTTCAAGAAGGCATCCGCCGCATCCTGGCGCGCGCGCGTGATTAGTTGCCGAGGCTTTTCGTGGCGTCATTTCCGAAACGATTTGGAGAATCGCTGATATTGCTGCTCGGCCATCACCCGCCCAGGGTTATCGCTGGTGGTTGTTCGCCGGTAAATATCCAGCGCTTGCCGATAGTGAGCGGCCGCCTGGGGACCGAGCCGTTGCGCCTCGCTCACCCGCGCAGCGGTCAAGTACGCTCTGGCCAGTTCGGCGTGCGAATCACTCAGAACCGTACGTTCTTTCGCCAGGGCATGCTGAATGACCGACTGCGCCTCAGCGTAATTCCGCTCGCCCAGGTAGGCCTCCGCCAGCCCAACTTGAGCATAGGCGACATTGATACTATCAGGGCCCAGAAAGTTCTGATAGATGGAAATACTTCGAAGAATATTCTGCTTGGCGACCGCGTATTTTCCTTCCGTGATGGCAATCAATCCCAATTCTTGCAGTGCGTGGGCAAGACACGGATCATTGTACTTCTCGTAAATGCCGGCGGCCTTCCTGAGCAAGGGTTCGGCGCGCGCGTTCTCGCCCTCGGTTCGATATAGCAGCGCCAGCGCCAACAGGCTATCCGCTGTTTCGGAACGCTCCTCTCCGAGCTTGCGGCTCAAATCCAGAGCTTCCTTCAATAGTGGCTCAGCCTGGCGGTATTGTCCTCTTGCGACGATGATGAAAGCTTGATCCCGGAGAGCGAGCGGCAGAAGTTGTGGCCCAGCGGTGGCGTCCTGGCGAGCAGCTTCGATCACCTTTAGCAAGATAGGTTCAGCTTCCGTTAACCTTCCCTCGGTGGAGTAAATTTCGGCCAAGTGCCGATTGGCAGTTAGCGTGAAGGGATCGAGTTCACCGCGGGACTGGCGGCACAGCTCGATCACTTGGCGCTCGAGCTCTTCGGCATCTTTCCAGCGCTCTTTCACGAAGTAGAGCTGAGCGAGTGCATCGAGAGTAATGCCCAGCAGCTTACGTCCCGCGTCTCCATTCGCCTCGCGGATGCTCTTCGCTTCGAGATATAGCGCTTCGGCGCGATCGAACTTCCCTTGGAGCTCGTAGGAATTTGCGAGCAAATGCGCGGCGTGGGAACGGCGCAGATCCATTGGCGGAAAAGCTTGCGCGTCCTGGAGCGCGGCCGTCAGAGAATCGACGGCTTCGTCATAATGGCCGGCCGCAAGGGCCTTGGCGCCATCCTGATAATGCTGGTCCCACTCCCTTTTTTCCTGGGCCGCCAAAAGCAGCGGCGCAAAGAAAACTACGAAGACACACCTCCGGCTGAGACTCCACACATGAGTCATATCCTGCCTCCTAAACTGTCAGGGATACGGCGACGTTCTCGCGAGTGTTCAGACGAAGTAGCGCGGCAATAGTTAGCAGGGCGAGGTTAGCTGCGCGAGGTTAGCTGCGCGACGCCTGGCGCGGCGATGTTTCGATCCGGCAAAATGCGCTAAGAAGCTTTGGCGGAGCCGGCCTCACCCAACCCCTTACTCAACCCGTTACCCAACCAGGGCGAGCCGATTCTGGCATTGGCAATCTCCATCAGCTTGGGACAACAGCCGCTGAGCGAAATGGTGATATCGCGCAGCGAAGTTCCATGGAAGCGGAGACGAGGAGGTTGGTGGTGGTCCGGACAACGGACATCACGCAGCTTGTCCTCCGTAGCTTGCTTGAACCGTTCGACGCGCAGCTTGTCGAAGTCCGTAACCACCGAGAACATTCTAGCATGGATCTGTTACAAACAAAAAACAAATCGATGTTGGAATGAAATCGAGGGGAGCCGTCGTCTAGCTCTTATACAAACCCAAATACTGGTCTTCGGCTGCCGGTGGGATTTTTGCCAGATCCAGGTTCTCGCGCACATGAGTTGGGTTGCTCATGCCTACCAGCGCCACGGTGATTCCGGGAGTGGACCGGGCGAACTGGATGGCGCATTGGGCGTCGGTTCGCGCGCCCGGAAGCCGATTGCGAATCTCGCTGGGTAAGTTACGCGCCAGCCGGGCCTGCAGCAGGCTTGCGCTCGCCACCGCCGTGATCCCGAGCCCTGCAGCCAAGCTCAGCACGCTCTCGCCATCCACGCGATTGCCGAACGCCTCCGGCATCGCCAGGTTCACCGGCAACTGGATGAACCGGAAATGATGACCGTCGCCGCCAGCTTCCCGCGCGATATCTGCTAACCGGTTGAGGGACAGCCTTTCGGGCGACTCCGGTGGCCGCCGGAACCCTTCCCAGGTGGCCGCTCCGTAGAATTGAATCCCGCCTTGCTCCACAGCCTCTTCCAGAAAAATGAACGCCTGATGAATCCGCGAGTAGAATTCGTCCTGGCCGACGTAACTCAACTGGGTTTCCGGATTGTGGAGATAGAACACCTCGATCGTTTCGATTCCGAGGTTGTGACGGCTTCGGCCCAACTGGTCGGCGAGGAAGGCCGGAGCCATCGAATGCATTCCGCCGACCACGTCACGAGCGGTGATGACGCCTTTCGGAACCGCGTCGGGGACCAGATAACCCGCCTTGGTACAAATCACGACCTCGTCGCGTTGGACGTCTCCGGCCTCCACCGCTTGCCGCAATGCGGTTCCGATGGATCGCTCCGAGCGCTGGTTCCGGTAGTTAAGTGACGTGTCGATGAAATTTACGCCTGCCGAGAGCGCCTTCCCCACGGCTTCGGCGTAGCCTTGGTCGGTAGTCTGATCCAACTCGCCGAGATAGGTGCCGATGCCGATGTTAGAAATGGTAAGCGACTGTGCGTCACGATAAAAACCCACGTCTTGGTGGGTGGGGAAACGCGCGGCGTAGCGGGCAGTGGCTGGGGTGGAAGCGCGACCTGGGAGCATCTCTTATGGTACTCGGAGCCTCCTAGGACCGCATCCTTGGGACCGAAACCGGCCACCTAGGGCAAAGGGGGGCTTGACAAGACGCTCAGTCTGCTTAGAATGGGTTTAATCTGCCACTTTTATGCAGCCCTGCAAGCATAGTCGTACCGAGATTCTGGCGAGGCGAGACGGCGTAGATTACGTGCGCTGTCTGGATTGCGATCAGGTCTTTGAAGCCGAAGACCTGGAATCTGTCTCTGCCTACGAAGAGGACGACCAACCCGCCGCCTGAGCGAATCCGACCACGAAGAGGCTTGCCCTCGGTAGGCGCACGCAGCGCTGCGGGGCGGTGGACTGTCTTGAATTGGTCGGAACCATAAAGCTATGATCATGGAGATGCATCCTGAGAACCTCGTAATGGCGATGATAATTGGCGGCGTGTTTATTGTCCTGGGCCTGGTTCCACGCCTCTTGGCTAGGCTCATGGACGCAATACAAAACTTCTCCGACTCACTCCGTTCCCAATACCCAATCAACGCGCGGCATCAAACGGCCTACGAGAACCTTCCGAGACAGCCGTGGCTGGCGGCCCTCGGGGTGGCAGCGATCCTCTTGAGCCTGTTCGCGTACATCGCAAGCTGAGGCATCTGCCACCACCATCGAGGGCTGCGGGGTCGCGGACTGTTTTGAACTTTAGGAAGAACCAAGTGAGCAACCTCAGTAATGCGGTGAAGTATCTTTGGGCAATCGGCGTCGCTGGCCAATTGATCGCTTCCTTGTTATTCGTGCGTATGGCTGTCCAAGTGAACAGAGTGTTGGCACCAGAAAAGCGGATTCCACTCATTGAGAGCCGGCTCCGCTTCTTCGAATTGAAGCGCTTGCATGAGGACTTGTTCCCGGCCAGCACAATCCGGACCGCGTGGTTAGTGCTGCTAGCTGTATCCACGTCATTGCTCGCAATCGGTGTCATCCCGGCATTAAAACCAAAGTAGTCGCCACCGCCCGCGAAGAACCTGCGATCCTATAAACAATGGATCCGCTTCGCATTGTAGCCATCGGCGGAGGAACCGGGCTCTCGACACTCCTCCACGGGCTGAAGCGCTACGCTCACCCCCAGCGGGAAGTCGATATCACCGCGGTTGTCACCGTCACCGACGACGGAGGAAGTTCCGGCCGCTTGCGCCGCGAATTCGATGTACTGCCGCCTGGTGACATCCGCAACTGCATGGTTGCTCTTTCAGAGGACGAAGCCCTGCTCTCGAAACTGTTCCAGTACCGTTTCACCGACGGTCGCGGCCTGAAGGGGCACAGCTTCGGCAACCTGTTCCTGACGGCGCTCACGAATCTGACCGGCGATTTCGCCCGCGCCGTGAAGCTATCGTCGGAAGTGCTGGCCAGCCTGGGCCGCATCTATCCTTCCACCGCCGCCAATGTGATGCTGGAGGCGGAGCTGGAAAATGGACGCGTCATCGCCGGCGAAACCAGGATCAGCAAGAGCCGTTCGCGCATCAAACGGATTCGAACGCGGCCGCGCGTGTGCAAGCCGCTGCCCGAAACGCTGGAGGCCATTGAGCAGGCCGACGTAATCACCTTTGGCCCGGGGTCGCTGTTCACCAGCGTAATCCCCAATGTGCTGGTAAAAGGGATTCCGGAAGCCATTCGCCGCAGCCACGCTCTGCGGGCCTATTTCGTCAACCTCATGTGGCAGCCTGGCGAGACCATCGGATTCCTCGCCTCCGATCATGTCGCCGCCATCAATCGGCACGCGGGATTCAACCTGTTCGATGTGGTGGTCGTGAACACGCGCTCGATCAGCGCACGGCAGCGGAGAAAATACGCCGCCGAAGAGGCGCAGTCGGTGGTCAACGATGTTGACCGGCTGGCCGGTATGGGACTGCAGGTGGTCGCCGCCGATCTGCTGGGTGAAGGCGAGATCGTACGCCACGATCCGCGGGCTACTGCCGACGTCGCGATGGAGCTGGCTCGAAGGGGCCGTGCCGCGCGCCGGAAGGTCCGCATTCTTGGGTAAAAATAAACTGCCACCTGTGAAAACAAGCCGAATGAAATCACCGATCAACATCGTGATCCTGGCCGCCGGTCTGGGCACGCGCATGAAATCCAAACGCGCCAAAGTGCTGCATCGCGCTGGAGGGCTCACGCTTGTCGAGCATGTCGTGAATGCAGCCACTGGCATCGCGCCGCCTGAGCACATCACCGTGGTGGTGGGATGTCAGGCCGAACAGGTGAAGGCTGCGCTGGGCCATTCCGGAGTGCGGTTTGTCGAGCAAAAAGAGCAGAAGGGTACCGGACACGCGCTCATGATGTGCCGCGAGGCTTTGGGTACGCAGGGCGGGTTGGTGGTGGTCGCCAATGGAGATGGCCCTTTGCTTTCGCGCGCTACTTTGCAGGAATTGGTAGATCGGCAGGCAGCCAGCGATCGAGCCGCGACGCTGATTACCACGCAATTAGAAGATCCCACCGGCTATGGCCGCGTCGTCCTGGGCAAGGATGGCGAAGTCCAGGCCATTGTCGAACAGAAAGCCGCTACGCCCCAGCAGCTCGCTATTCCTGTGATCAACTCCGGGATTTACTGCTTCCGAGCGGATCTTCTGTGGAAGCACATCGCCGAAATCCGCACCGATAATCCCGCGCGGGAATATTATCTGACTGACATCGTCGAGATTCTCAACCACGCTGGGCACAAGGTGGCCGCATTCGAAATCCCGGATTCTCAGGAACTGCTAGGAATCAACACGCGCGTCGAGCTGGCGGCGGTCGACAAGATTTTCCGCGAGAGAAAAGTGCAGGAGCTGATGCTGGAAGGCGTGACAATCGAGAAACCGGAGACGGTCACCATCGACTGCGCGGTGCGAATCGGCGCAGACTCGATCGTAGGCCCGTTCACGCAGATTCTGGGGAAGACCGAGATCGGCGAGGACTGCCGGATCGGCGCCTGCTCGATCATCCACAATTCCAAGCTCGCCGATCGGGTTCAGATTGCTCCCTTCACTTCAATCACGGATTCTGAAGTGGAAGCCGACGCGCAGATCGGTCCCTTCGCGCGATTGCGGCCCGGCAACCGTGTCGGAGTGGGCGCGCACATAGGCAACTTCGTCGAATTGAAAAACACGAAGCTTGGCGCCGGAGCCAAAGCCAGTCATCTGACCTACCTGGGCGACGCTGAAATCGGCGATAAGACGAACATCGGGGCCGGAACTATCACCTGCAATTATGATGGCGCACAAAAGCACCGCACCAAGATCGGCAAAGAAGTTTTCGTCGGCAGTAATTCAACCTTGGTCGCGCCGATCGAGATCGGGGATGAAAGCTATATCGGCGCTGGATCAGTCATCACCGATCCGGTTCCGAAGGACGCGCTGGCGTTGGGAAGAGCGCGCCAGGTGGTGAAAGAAGGCTGGGCGGTCAAGAGAAAGAAGAAGAAGTGACTATTTCTTTTCTTGCGGTGGTTTCGGCGTCGTCGTGCGGACCACAATCAAGCGCGCGATATCGCCATCGTCATTGGTCACGAATCCAACCGTAACCTTTGCGCGCACGCGCAGCCTGCCTTCGATGCGCGTATCGGATTTGATCAAGAACGTGTGTTTCTCGGCTGGCTTACCAAGGATGCTTCGCGAAACGGTGATCTTGGTGGCTGACAATTCCACCACCGGTCCGGAGAATGTGTCGTCGTAGCTGGGCTCGCTCTTGGGAGTGTCCTTCTTCGAAAGTTCGGTCTCCTGCGCACACACGAACCCTGTGAAAAGGCTCGCGCCAAGCATCAGGAGGATGGCCAGACGCCGCACACTTGAATGATAGAACAACCCACTGGAATAATTACTGAGCCCGGATTAAACTTGCTTCATTCATCGGCGCCGCGTCGGGTAATACTCGGCTAAAACGGGAAGTAGGCACGGTCAAGCATAAACTTCGGGCTCGCTAAAGCCATCGAAGATCCAATCGGGAGCACCGAGAACGCCTCCCACTCGCCCACACTCACGCCGGGAGCGACGCGGCTGGGAGTGATCCCAGGCACGGCTGCCTACAGTGTCGCCTGCGCAGGCCAATGGCAAGTCCGCCGACCGCCGCGCCGACAACTGGTGGTTTGTCGCCTGATCCGCGCCCACCTCGTGCCCGTCAGGATGAGATCGATCAGTTGTTCGAAGTCCTGAGGCGAAAGACGTTGACTATCTTGCTGCTCGTACGTACTCACGGCGAGCATCGGCGGCCTTGGCTGCATCAGGACTTTCTCGACGCTCTGGGCGGCTAGGGTTGTGTAGGTCCTGGCCGGTCTGGCAGGCGGGTATGAACACGGGTCACAAAAATGCCACCGGGGACGAGAGCGCTGGGGACCCTCACGGCGTCCGCAATTGTAGTGGCGATAAACTGCCCGTGTTTCACAGTTGCCCCGGTGATGATGAAGTCATCCGTCTGCGTCGTTGTGACACCATTCGATGCCGTGAGAGTGCGGGTGATTGTACCGGTGCCGTCACAATTCACCGTATAAGATCCCGTCTGGGTGCCCGTAGTGATCGTTCTTTCGCCAGTTGTCGAGCCAGCAGTTGGCCCGTTAAGGACAAATACTGCCGTGAAGTTGCCGCTTTCATCTACATACCTTTCCCCGAGTGCTAATGCTACGTTAGCGCCATAAGTGGCGAGGACCGCCCAGGATCCCTGAACGCTTGCAGCAGTGTAGCACTGTGGGTCCTGGGCATCTGCGGCAGACACGCCGTAGAAGCCAAACAAAACAAACGCTGTCGGAACGGACAAATTCTTGAACATGTTTTTCTCTCCTGAGTTTCTTTGTCTTACGGTGTATACACCGCGAAGGACACGCAGGTCGTCGCTGCGCCCAAGACAACGCGTTGGCGCCGTAACTTGTGCGGTCCTGAACGTAACGCGAAAAAACATAGAAATAGGGGCAAAAATCGGCATAATCAAAAACAGAGATCAGAGCAGCTAGAATTGGTGGTCGGGATATGCCAGAGACTCGCGGAGAGGTTACCCTGCTGCTGGCCGAGGTCAGGCTTGGGCGAAGCGATGCGCTCGACCGGCTGATGCCGCTGGTTTACCGGGAACTGCGCCGCATAGCCCGCAATCAAATGCGAGCCGAGCGCCCGGGCCATACCCTTCAACCCACGGCCCTTGTACACGAAGCCTTCCTCCGCCTGGTGGACCAAAACCGCGACAACTGGCAGAACCGTGCGCAATTCTTGGGAGTGGCCGCCCAACTGATGCGCCGCTTGCTCGTGGATCACGCCCGGCGGCGCCGAGCCGGGAAACGCGGCATTCCGGTCACGTTCAATGAAGAGATCTATCAATCGGGTCCCGGCGCCGATCAGGTCGAGCAAATCTTAGCGGTGGACGAGGTGCTTGCGCGTCTCGCCGAATTGGATCCGCGACAGGCCCGCGTCGTGGAGTTGCGCTATTTCGGCGGGCTATCGGTAGAAGAAACGGCGGAGGCCATGGGCATCGCAGCGCGCACCGTAAAGCTCGACTGGGCCATGGCCAAAGGGTGGATGAAATCGGAGTTGAGCGCGGCACCCCGGGTATGACGCCTCAACGATGGTCCCGGATCCGAGAAGTGTTCGGCGCGGTGCTCGAGACTCCAGAATCGGAACGGCCTAGATTCTTGGAGTCGGCCTGCGGGGGGGATACGGACCTGCGCGCCGAAGTGGAGCGGTTGCTTGTGGGGAACCAGGAGCCTAGTTGGCAAAGTCCAGCGACAACGTTCCTCCCGGTTACCGCCGAACTCTCTCCCGGCGATGCCGTGGCGCACTACCGCATCGATGCCAGGCTGGGCGAAGGCGGCATGGGCGTGGTCTTCAGAGCCTACGATACGCGGCTGCATCGGGAGGTGGCGCTGAAGGTGCTGCCGCCCGAGCACCTGGCCGATCCGGAGTACAGGCAGCGGCTGATGCGAGAAGCGCGCGCCGCGTCGGCGCTGAACCACCCGAATATTGTAACGGTGTACGAGATCGGATCTGGACCTGGTGTCGATTTCATCGCGATGGAATATGTGGAGGGCCAGTCCCTCGCCCAAGCGATCCCGTCCAAGGGATTACCATTGGCGCGCGCTCTCGGCCATGCCATCGAGATTGCCGCCGCACTGGCGAAGGCTCATGCCGCGGGCGTGATCCATCGCGATCTGAAGCCTGCCAACATCATGCTGACTGGCGAAGGCCAAGTAAAGCTGCTGGATTTCGGTCTGGCATGGCAGATGCCGGCTTCGGGCTCTGGAACCGCTACAGTCACGGCAGAGGGTGAGATCTCCGGCACCGTCGGATACATGTCGCCCGAGCAACTGCGCGGACTCCCGGTCAATCACAGGACAGATCTCTTCTCTTTCGGGGTGATTCTTTACGAGATGGTCACTGCGGAACGTCCCTTTACCGGAAGCTCACCGATGGCTGTTTGTGACGCGATCCTTCACGCTCCGCCGCGTGACTTCGGCAACACCCCGGTACCCGGAAAACTCAAGGCCATCGTTGGGAAGCTGCTCGAAAAGGACCCGGCGAATCGTTACGGAAGCGCCGACCAGGTCCAACAAGAGTTGAAAGCATTGGAAACCTCGCTGGCGCCAGAGCGGCCGATGAGGCTATCAAGGAATGCCTGGATCGGCGTCGGGGCCGTGGTCGTTCTGATTGCCGTCCTCGCGGGTTGGCTCTGGCGTGGGTCGTTACGCGAGCGGTGGGCACGCGAGACGGCGACGCCCGAGATCACGCGACTGGTCGACGCGGGGGAGTATGTCAAAGCCGCGATACTGACGCGGAACGCACGCGTAGCGCTCCCGAAGGACCCGACGCTCAAGAAGCTCTGGATACGCGCGACCGGAGTAGTCTCTGTCACGAGTGTACCTTCCGGTGCCGACGTTTCGTTTCGACCCTATCGGGGAGATCCAAATGCGTGGCGGACTCTCGGGAAGACTCCTCTGGGGAAGGTACGCGTACCTCTGGACTCCTACGTCTGGCGGATCGTCAAGACCGGATTCGCCCCTGTGTTTTTCATAGGCGAACCCGCTGGTGTGTTTCCACCTGGGTTTCATTCCGACTTCGATTGGAATTTGAAGCTTCGTCCACAGGGGAGCGTTCCTCCCGAGATGGTTGTCGTCGTGGGCGACAGGATTCACCTCGCGTACCCTCTGAGCCAAGCCCGAGCGACCCAGATCGACGATTTTCTCATCGACCGGCACGAGGTCACCAACGAGGAGTACAAGAAGTTCGTCGACGCTGGGGGTTACCAGAAGCGCGACCTCTGGAAGCAGCCTTTTTTGAAAGACGGGCGCACGATTCGCTGGGAGGAGGCAGTCGCTCTTTTTCGCGATGCGACGGGACATCCCGGTCCCGCTACGTGGGAAGCGGGCGACTATCTCAAAGGGCACGAGAAATATCCGGTCGCCGGAGTAAGCTGGTACGAGGCAGCGGCGTACGCGGAGTTCGCTGGCAAGAGTCTTCCGACAGCGTATCACTGGACGGCTGCATCGCAGTCGTCGGAATATACCCCCCTGATCACTTCGGGAAGTAATTTCCGTCGCGAAGGAACCCAGCCGGTTGGAAGCGAGGGTGCCCTGAGCGGATTCGGCACAGCGGACATGGCCGGCAACGTGAAGGAGTGGTGCTTGAACCAGACCAGGGGCGCCAAGAGATTAATCCTGGGCGGAGGCTTCAGCGAGCCGAACTACATGTTCAATTTCACGGACGCCCAATCTCCGTGGGACCGCCGGGCAAACTTCGGTTTTCGCTGCGTCAAACTCGACTCACCACCCACTGCTACCGCGGCGGCGCATGTAGAGGTCACGATTCACGACTACTGGAAAGAGAAGCCCGTCTCCGATGATGTCTTCAAGGCTTATACCGCCCTGTACGTCTACGACAAAGCTGAGCTCAACGCGCAGGCGGAAGAAACGGTAACCATGGAGGGCTGGTCGAGAGCGAAGGTGACCTTCGATGCCGCATACGGCCAGGAGCGTGTAACAGCATATCTCTTTCTGCCCAAGAACGTGTCTCCGCCGTTCCAGACGGTTGTGTATTTTCCGGGCGGGTTTGCCTTGTTGGACGACAAGCTCGATCTGTCAAGCGTCGAGGATGCCTACGACTTCCTTTTGAAGAGCGGGCGGGCGTTGATGGTCCCGATTTACAAGGGCATGTATCAGCGGCGGGATGGCTTGGCACCCGATTTGAAGCCGCCTGCCTTTTTTCGCGACCACGAAGTCGCATGGTCGAAAGACTTGGGCCGATCGATCGACTACCTTGAGAGACGAAAGGACATCGACGGCACGAAGGTGGCCTACCTCGGCGACAGCCTGGGCGGGACTGAAGGGGCGCTCCTGCCGGCGGTCGAGAAGCGAATTAAGGCGGCCATCCTATCATCTGGAGGTCTCCAGCTCACCGTACCCTATCTGCCGGAGGCTGACCCGTTCAACTTCGTAACGCACGTGACCATTCCGGTGCTCATGTTGAATGGACGGTACGATGGCGCTTTCCCGTTGGAGTCGTCGCAGCGTCCGCTCTTCCGCTTCCTTGGCACGCCGGACAACAACAAAAAGCACGTGATTTACGAGGGCGGGCACGGCGCGTTTCCTCGTCCCGATGCCGTTCGCGAGTGCCTCGACTGGCTCGACAAGTATCTGGGGCCGGTTCGGCACTAGCTTCGAGGCGACGGAGGATCATTAGCGTGAGCCTGCGCAAAACTGCTTACAGAACCAGAATCGGATGATACAAATGCGGCAGCCGCGCTTCGCCGATGGCGATCAAGTCTCCTTCTTGACTGACCGCTTTGACGTGCTTGGCGCCCGCGCGATCGATAAATGGCGATAGCCGAAAGTCCTTGCCCTGCCGGATCTGCGTCACCGTGAGCGCATCCACGGTGGCGTTCGGGAAGTGAGGCAGCAATCGCGACGCCGGAATGATCGCCTCGTCGAAAGTGCCCTCCGCCGCGAGACTACCCAATCGTTCTAGCGTGCGCGCTTGATCTTCGGTGAACTCGCCTGAACTGGTACGACGCAAAGCTTCGAGAAAAGCTCCGCACCCCAGCCTCTGGCCCGTTTCATGGGCGATGCTGCGTAGGTACGTTCCAGCCGAGCAATGCACCAGCACCCGCGCGCTGTCGCCTTCAAATTCGAGCAAGTCCAGCGCGAACACGTGCACTTCTACTGGCCGCAGCTCCACCGCGATTTGTCTGCGCGCCAAACGGTAGGCCGGCGTACCTGCAATTTTCTTCGCCGAGAAGGCCGGCGGAGTCTGCTGAAAAATTCCACGGAAAGGCCCCAGCGCGGCTTCGAGTTCTTCACGAGTGAACCGCGGCGTTACTGGCTCCGAGATCGGCTTGCCGTCGCGATCGTAGGTGTCGGTGGCCCATCCGAAGCGGATGCGCGCGTCGTATTTCTTCTCCCCCGTAGAAAAGAATTGCGCCAAGCGCGTGGCCCGGCCGATCAGCAGCGGCAGCACTCCCGTAGCCATCGGATCGAGCGTGCCCAAATGACCTACCCGGCGAGTGCCCGCCATCCTACGCACCCGATTCACGACATCGTGAGAAGTGATGCGCTCCGGCTTGTCGACAACCAAAACCCCGTCCACGAAACTAATCTAGCGGAAATCCGGATACTAGCGGAACGCCGATGGATAATGGTGTTATGCGGAAATTCTCTGGCCCCGAACTCAAGAAGGCGCTCGACACTCTCCCTGGATGGAGCGTCGTCAATGCCAAGCTGCACAAGGAATACAAATTCGCAGACTTCATCCACGCCTTCGGCTTCATGGCGACTGCTGCGCTCGCCATCGAGAAGATGGAACACCATCCGGAGTGGCTCAACGTCTATAATCGCGTGACAGTCGACCTCACCACTCACGATGCGCAGGGCATCACGCAAAAAGACGTCGATCTGGCTAAGCTTCTGGACGAAACCGCGAAAAAGCTGCAATGAAAATCCTGCTCCTGCTCGCTTGCGCGGCTTGCCTCTGGGCGCAGCCGACCTTTCCCGGCGCCGCCGCAGTGGATGAACAGATCAATCAGGCGGTCCAGGACGGGCTGATCCCGGGAGCCGTGCTCCTGATCGGGCACGATGGCCAAGTGGTTTATCGCAAAGCCTATGGCGAACGGTCGTTGATTCCGGCGCGCGAGTCCATGACCGTCGACACCATCTTCGACGCCGCTTCACTTACCAAAGTGGTCGCTACTACATCGTCGATCATGAAGCTTTTCGAGCAAGGAAAGATCCGGCTCGACGATCCGGTGACGAAATACCTTCCGGAATTTCAGGAGGGCCATAGCCCGATCACTATTCGCAACTTGATGACGCACTTTTCCGGACTCCGGCCCGATCTCGATCTGAAGCCCGCCTGGAGCGGCTATGAGACAGGGATTCACCGCGCCCTGATCGATAAGCCCGCCGGCCCGCCGGGTGTCCGATTCGTTTATAGCGATATCAATTTCATTCTTATGGGTGAGATTGTGCACCGGCTCAGCGGCCAGATGCTTTCTGACTTTGCCCGCGCGAACATTTTCGAGCCGCTGGGGATGAAGGACTCCATGTTCCAGCCTCCGGCCGCTCTTCGCCCGCGCATCGCGCCGACGGAAATCGACCCTACCACCGGACGCCCGCTGTGGGGCGTCGTGCACGACGATACCTCGCGCTATATGGGTGGGGTCGCCGGACACGCCGGCCTGTTTACTACCGCCGACGACCTGGCGAAATTCGCCCAGATGCTGCTCGACCACGGCGAGGGGAATGGCGCCCGGCTGTTCAGCGCTCTTACGGTCGAAAAATTCACCACGCCGGAATCGCCTGCCGATCAGCCAATTCTGCGCGGCCTGGGCTGGGATATCGACTCGCCCTACTCTAGCAATCGCGGCGACCTTTATCCGATTGGCTCTTTCGGTCACACCGGATTCACTGGCACCTCGATGTGGATGGATCCCGTCAGCCGCAGCTACGTCATTCTGCTCACCAACGTCGTGCATCCGCATCGCGGGAAGTCGCTCAGTTCGATGCGCAGCCGGGTCGCGACCATTGCCGCCGCCTCGTTCGGAATTGCTGCTCCCGAGGTCGCGCTCACCGGCTATAACGAAACCATCGTCGGCCCGGGACTGCACCGCGTAATCGAGCCAAAGAAGGCCGTGCTTACCGGGCTGGATGTCCTGGTGAAAGACAATTTCGCTCCGCTGCGCGGGAAACGCGTCGGGCTGATCACTAACCACACCGGTCTCAGCCGCGATGGGAAGCGCAATGTCGATCTGATGCTCGCAGCCGGCGTCAAGATAGTCACTCTGTTTTCGCCTGAACACGGCCTGGAAGGAATAGAGGATCAACCGACTGTTTCTAACAGCAAAGATCCCGCCAGCGGCCTCCCGATTCTCAGCCTGTATCAGCAGTCCAAGCATCACCTCACTCCGGAAATGCTAAATGGCGTGGATGTCCTGGTCTACGATATTCGAGATGTCGGCGCTCGATTCTGGACCTATTCCTGCACGTTGCTCTACAGCATGGAAGAAGCCTCGAAAAAACATCTGCCATTTTTCGTTCTTGACCGGCCGAATCCGATCACCGGAGTGCACGTCGAAGGGCCGATGCTGGACCCAGATCTGGAATCATTCGTCGGTTGTTTCGAAATTCCCGTGCGCCACGGCATGACGTTTGGCGAACTGGCAAAAATGGCCAATAGTGAGCGGAATCTGGGCCTGGATCTGCACGTTATCCCGGTCGAAGGCTGGAATCGAGGCGACTGGTTTGACTCCACCGGCCTTTCTTGGATAGATCCCTCTCCTAACATGCGAAGCCTGAATGCCGCGACCCTCTACCCCGGCATCGCCCTGCTGGAGGCTTCCCAGAACTACTCAGTCGGGCGTGGCACGGATGCTCCCTTCGAGCAAGTCGGCGCAGATTGGATCCGAGGTCCGGAGTTGGCTTCGTTTTTGAATAGTCGCTATATTCCCGGCGTTCGAGTCTACGCGACACGCTTTAGGCCGACTTCTTCCAATTTCGCTGGAAAAATGATCGAAGGCGTCCGGTTCGTCATAACGGACCGGAATTCGTTCGATAGCACACGCTTTGGATTGGAGGTCGGTTATGCGCTGGAGAAGCTATACCCTGGTAGAATCCCTTGGGATCTGAATCGTTTTTTAATCGGAAATCACGAGGTAATCGAGGCGGGCAAAGCAAACTTGGACCCTCGGGCGACGGTCCAGAAAATGGAGGATTCTCTCGCCTCTTTTCTCAGCAGGCGAGAGAAGTACCTGCTCTATAAGTAAGAGATAGCTCTAGGCGGCTGCCGATTTCGCTGACGACCCCTTGGGTTCGTTTTTTGGGCGATTCTTGCTGCCCGGTGGACGGCCCCGGCGCTTGATCATGGACATCCAGGCAGGTGGACGCCCACGCCGGCGCCCGCGACCCCTGGCTAATCGCTCCAATGTCATGATTGCTTCTTCGATCTGCTCCCGCTCATTTCTTAATTCGGCCAACATTTTGTTGATGTCCATCTGTGTAAGACCTCCCCAGAGAGTTTTTGTGATATCAAAACCGCTTTCGTTCGGGAAAGCGAACAAGACACTAATAAGAAACTTATCTTGTAATAAAGGTTGTACTCCATTTTGTTTAGTTTTTCAAGCGGTTTGTTCGGAAAACAGAACAGCGCGATTTTGGTACCGGTCGGTTAGCCCTCCTGGAGTAGCTCAAAAGGGCCATTCAGGCACGCCGTTTCCAATAGAAATAGAACGGCAGGCCGAGCGCAACCAGACCGAGTCCCATGAACGACTCGCGAGGGGACTTCCATAGAGTCGAGATCACCAGGCAAGTTATTCCAAGGACGAAAACAACCGGAACCACGGGATAGCCCAAGGTCCGATACGGTCGTGGCAGGTCGGGGCGCTTGTACCGTAAGACAATCACGGCTGCGGTTGCCATCCCATAGAGGATGACGCTGGCGAAGATGACGTACGTGTAGAGCTGATCGTACCGTCCGCTGAGGACCAGCACGGTGGCCCAAGCGCTTAGTGCCAGTATGGACACGCTCGGGGTGCGATGCCGGGGATGGACGTAGCTGACGCGGCGAAAGAACAGCCGGTCGCGAGCCATGGCAAATGGGACTCGCGAGCCAGACAGGATAGAGCCGTTGAGCGCGGCGAAAATGGAGATCATGGCGGCGATGCTGACGGCGTTGGCGCCCGGCGCGCCCAGCACTTGGCGCATTGCTTCGCCTGCTACGCGATTCGTGGAACCCACAGCGCTCGCCGATAATATGTAGAAATACGCAAGGTTTGCCAGGAGATAAAGGGCGATCACCGATAGCGTCCCTAGAATCAAAGCCAACGGAAGAGTGCGCTGCGGCTTCTGAACCTCGGACGCCACCATGCTGACGTTGTTCCAGCCATCGTACGCCCATAGTGCGGCCACCAAGGCTGCAAAAAAGCCCGTAATTCCGCCCGCCGCTGGGATGGAAGTGCTGTAATTGGCGACGTTCCCGTGTCCCGTTCCCAGGCCGATCACAATAATCGCGACAATCAGCCCCACTTTGACGAGGGTCACGGCGACCTGGACATTGCCTCCCACTTTGACGCCAAAATAATTGATGGTAGCCAGCACGGCAATCACGACCATTGCCAGCAATTGGCCGTATCGGATCTGGAGGGGGGAACCGGCCTCGCCGAGTGGCAGTGGCACTACCATCCAAACGCCTTCGAGTTCCGGGTGAAAGTTGGCCAAATAAATGAAAAATCCGGTAGCTAGGGTTGCGATCGAGCCGCTCTTGGCAACCCACATTTGCGTCCATCCGTAAATGAAACCCCAGAGTGGACCGTAAGCTTCGCGAAGATAAACATACTCGCCACCAGCCTCGGGAAGGGCAGCGGCTAATTCGGCATAGCTCAAGGCGCCGAACAACGACAGCATCCCGCCGAAGATCCAGACGGCGAATACCATGAGCGGCGAGCCGACATTGTTGACCATGTCGTGAGGCACGATAAAGATCGCGCTGCCGATCACGGTCCCGACCACAATCGCGGCCGCGCTCCAAACGCCCAGATCGCGCTTTAGATCGAAGCGTCCAGCGGCTTCAGGCGATTTTTCGGTCATTGGAAGATTCCTTTAACACTAAGGATGCGATTAAACCGGTGAGGAACGTCGCCGAGGTCCCGATCAGAACGTACCAGCTGAAGGCGATGTGCGTCCACTGTTTGACATAAATCATGACGGCCAGCCCGGCTACCATAGCAATCATTGCCGAATTCTCCTGAACACGCCTGGTGAGCAGACCGAGCAGGAAGACGCCCAGCAACGATCCATACAAAATAGAGGCGATCGTCAGGCCGGCCTCGAGCACCGATCCCCAGTTTCGCGCCACCAGGCCGATCAGGAAAAGGATGACGCCCCAAACAACCGTCGCCCAGCGAGCGATTCCAAGGAAATAAGACTCAGGCCGTTCGGCATTTCTCGCCTCCAGTAAAGGTTTGTAAAAGTCCATGACTGTAGTGGAGGCCAGCGCGTTCAAGGCGGCACTGAGGTTCGACATGCCGGCAGCGAGAATGGCCGCGATCACCAGGCCGGCCACTCCCGCGGGCAAATTTTGCCAGATAAAGGCGGGATAGATCGACTCGAGAGGTTTGGGCGTGGCGAGATGCGCATCGGAATAGTGGACGTACAGCAGGAGCCCGATAAACAAGAATAGTGCGAACTGGAAGAAGATTACCACCCAACTAGAGAAGAGCGCCGCTCGACTTTGGCGTTCGTTCTTAGCGGCGAGCAGCCTTTGGACCAGTAACTGTTCGGTGCCATGACTGGCGGTGGTAAGAAAGCAGCCGCCGATCAACCCCGCCCAGAAGCTATAGTTGCGAGCGAAGAATTCGGCCGAGAAGGAGAATCGGAAATCGAAGACCTGGAATTTATGCGCCGCCTGGGCCACTTCAGCGACATGCGGCCACCCGCCCGGAATCTGATGCAGGATGACGAAGAAACTCAACACGGCGCCGGCGACATACAGGAACATCTGCACCACGTCGGTCCAGATGACGGCGGTCATTCCGCCCTCGAAGGTGTAGAAAAGCGTCAGGCAGACTATTACTGCGATGGAGGCGACTTCCCCGGTGCCCAGAATTATCGAAATAACGATGGAGATTGCAAATACCCGTACGCCCTCGGCCAGCGCGCGCAATAGCAGAAAGGTCCCGGCGGTGAGCCTGCGGATTCGTTCTCCAAACCGTCGCCGCATTAATTCATAGGCGGTGTACATTTCGCCCCGGAAATAGTGTGGAAGAAACAGAACCGAGATCACGATCCGGGCCAGCAGGTACCCGAGGACCAACTGGAGAAACTCGAAGTTCCCACCGAAGGACAGGGCGGGGGTGCCGATGACGGTGAGCGTGCTTGTCTCGGCTGAAACGATAGACAGCGCGATGGCCCACCAGGGAGCGGTGTGGCCGCCCAGGAAATAATCCTTGAGGCTGCGCTGGCTCTTGCGAAAACGCGCTCCGAACCACGTGATCGCGATCAGATAAGCGGCGATGGTGCCTAGGTCGAGAAAGCGCACGAGAAAGCGGATGATAGCACGGGGAGCGAGAAAGAACGATTTTAGGATCGCACGCCTCAGATGCGCTAGGCCTTGATTCCGGGCGTCGGCAGGAGTGCCGACGCGGCACACAAAGCAAAATGCCGAGCGCACGCCCTGCTGGCGCATGATCTGAAAGCTCACGCAGTCCACCAAGCTCAGTTTCTTGCGCGCCGCTGAAAGAACGGCCGCCACTCCAGCGGCATGCACTTGTTCGGCAATCCATTCGACGTTTGCCGCGCGGTGACTCGAGTTCATCACGATCCAAGAAGAGCCAACGTGTCCACGAAAACTGTCATTTCCGTCGAATCTGGGTGCGCATGTCACTTAACCCCGGATGGGTTGCTGCAAAGTCATACAATGCAGCGTTCCCAGGCCCAGCACCAGATCTCCGCAATATATGCCGGTCACTTCGCGATCCGGGAAAAGCGCGGCCAGCACATTAAGCGCGACACGATCCATGGGATCGTTAAAGGTCGGAACCAGCACCAGCCGGTTGGCGATGTAGAAGTTCGCATAACTGGCCGGCAATCGTTGTCCTGCGAAATAGACCGGCTTAGGCATGGGGAGCGTTACCACGCGGAGCCCGGTGCGCTCGAGCAGCGCCAGATTCTGTTGTAGAGACTCATAATTGGCCTCGTCCCGATCTTCCTCGACTACCGTGACCACCGTGTTCTCGTCCGTGAAGCGCGCCAGATCGTCGATGTGGCCGTGGGTGTCGTCGCCCGCGATTCCGTTCTTGAGCCATATGGTGCGGGTGATTCCCAGGTAATCCGCGAAGAATTGTTCCAGTTCCGCGCGCGCTAGTCCCGGATTTCGAACCTGGGTCGTTTCGCTCAACAGGCATTCCTCGGTGGAGAGCAGAAGGCCTCGGCCGTTGACATCGATGCTGCCGCCTTCGAGAACGATACCAGGCTCAAATTGACGGAGCTTCAGGCGCTTGGCAACAAACGCCGGGATTTTATTGTCGTTCTTCCAGTTGTCGTACTTGGCCCAGCCGTTGAAGATCCAGTTGGTGATGGCCACTTCGCCCCGCGGGTTGCGCACGAAGATCGGGCAATAGTCGCGAGTCCAACTTCGATTGGTGGAGTGGCGGAAGAATTCGACCGCGTCCAGGTCGGCTCCGCATTTTGCGAGAACGCGCCGGGCGCTCTTTTCCAGTGATGCGTCCTCGACCAGAATACGCACCTTCTCGACGCGGGTGAGCCGGCGCACGATATCGCCGTAAATCCAAGGAATCGGCGCGAATTTTCCCGGCCAGTCCGTGGGCTCATGCGGCCAAGCCAGCCAGGTAGCCTCATGAGGCTCCCATTCTGCGGGCATCCGGAATCCAAATCGCGAAGGCTTCAGTCCAGCCATCGCTTCAGAATGGGACCATAAGCATCCACGCGGCGGTCGCGCAGGAAGGGCCAATTGCGGCGTACTTCCTCCATGCGGTGCGGATCGCATTCGGCCACCAGGATCTCTTCGGCGCTCGAGGACGCTTCGGCGATCACCTGTCCGAACGGATCGGCGATGAAAGAAGAGCCCCAGAACTCGAGGCCGCGATCCGCCGGCCCTTCAAAGCCCACGCGATTGACGGCCGCGACGTAGATCCCGTTTGCGATGGCGTGAGCGCGCTGGATTGTGCGCCAAGCATCCAACTGCGCGGGGCCGTACTGCGCCTTCTCGGCAGGATGCCAGCCGATGGCCGTCGGATAGAAAAGGATATTGGCGCCGCCGATGCTAGTGAGGCGCGCGGCTTCCGGATACCATTGGTCCCAGCACACCAGCACACCGAGGCGTCCGAAGCAGGTGTCGAAATTCACGAAACCCAGATCGCCCGGGGTGAAATAGAACTTTTCAAAATACAGCGGATCGTCGGGGATGTGCATCTTGCGATAAAGACCCACGATCTCGCCATCGTCGCCGATCACCACCGCAGTGTTGTGATAGAGGCCGGCGGTTCGCCGCTCAAAGAGCGAAGCGATGATGACCACGCCGAGCTCAGCCGCCAGATGTCCCAGCGTTTCGGTAGTGGGTCCGGGGATGGACTCGGCCAGCGCAAAAAGCTCGGCATTCTCCTCGCGGCAAAAATATTGCGAGCGGAAAAGTTCTTGCAGGCAGACGATTTGGGCGCCGCGGGCCGCCGCCTCGCGAATCCGCCACAGGGCTTTCTCCAGATTCTCGTTGGGGTCGACCGCGCAGCTCATTTGTACGAGACCCACGCGGAACTTGTCCATGCTCATTCCTTTCTTTTCCGCGCTCACATGTACAGCCCGCCGTTGACGTCCAGCACGTGGCCGGTGATGTAGCCGGCTTCTTCACTCGCCAGGAAGCGCACCGCCGCGGCCACATCGTCGGGACGTCCCATGCGCTTCAGCGGAATATTGTCGAGCATCTTTTGTTTCAGTTCTTCGGAAAGACTCTGCGTCATATCCGTTTCGACGTAACCGGGCGCGACCGAGTTCACCGTAATATTTCGACTGCCCATTTCCTGCGCGATCGACTTCGTCAGCCCAATGAGTCCGGCTTTAGATGCAGCGTAGTTCGCTTGTCCGGCGTTGCCCATCTCGCCCACCAGCGAAGAAATATTGATGATCCGGCCCCAGCGCTCGCGCATCATGCCCGGAAGCACTTGCTGAATCGCGATGAACGCGCCGGTCAGATTGGTGGCGATCACGACATCCCAATCCGGCTTCTTCATGCGCATCGCCAAGCCGTCCCTGGCGATGCCGGCGTTGTTAACCAGAACGGCGATCGGCCCGAAGTCTTTGGCGGTTTTCGCGATCGCTTCCTTGATGGACTCGGCATCGCCAAGATCCATAGGCACGACGAAAGCTTCGCGGCTGCGGGACCGGATCTCTCCAGCCAGCGATTCCAATTGCTCGATGTTGCGCGCCGCCACCGCCACACGCGCTCCGGTTTCGGCCAGCGCCAGCGCGCATGCACGCCCGATGCCGCGACTTGCGCCGGTAACCAATGCTGTTCGATTTGTCATCAGACCTGATTTTCCATCATAGTAAAACCTGGACACCCCACTTCCCTTATGGCATATAGCGACCTGCGCGAGTTCATCGCCGCGCTCGACAAGAGCAAAGAACTGCGGAGAATTCCGTTCGACGTCGATCCTTATTTAGAGATCACCGAGTTTGCCGATCGCGCCGTCAAGCACGGCGGACCCGCGCTGTTATTTGAAAAACCTAAAGGCAGCCGCATTCCGGTCCTGATTAACAGCTTTGCGAGCGCCCGCAAGATGGAGATCGCGCTGCAGGTGGATTCGGTGGAAGAGGTGGCGGGCAGAATTTCCGAGTACCTGGAAATGCGGATGCCCGAAGGCTTGATCGGCAAGCTGAAGATGCTGCCCAAGCTAGCCGAGATGGGCTCGTTCTTTCCTAAATCGGTGTCGAGCGGTCCCTGCAAGGACGTGATCCGCCGCGATAACTTTTCACTCGCGGAATATCCGATACTGCATTGCTGGCCCGAGGACGCAGGGCGTTTTATCACGCTTCCGATGGTGTTTTCGAAGAATCCGGATACGGGGAAACGCAACTGCGGGTGTTATCGGCTGCAGGTTTATGATGAGCGCACTACCGGGATGCACTGGCAGACGCACAAGCAGGGCGCCGAGCATTACCGGCGCCTGGTCAAGGAAGGCAAGCAATCGCGGATGGATGTAGCGGTCGCTCTCGGCGCCGATCCGGCCACCATGTATTCTGCGATCCTGCCGCTTCCACCGGATCTGGATGAGATGATGATCGCGGGTTTTTTGCGCGGCAAGCCGGTGGAGATGGTGAAATGCGAAACGTCGGATCTGGAAGTGCCCGCGAATTCCGAAATCGTGCTGGAAGGTTACGTCGAGTTGGGCGAACTGCGGCGCGAGGGACCGTTCGGAGATCACACCGGCTTCTATTCGCTCGAAGACGACTATCCGGTTTTCCACATCACGTGTATCACGCAGCGCAAGCATCCCATCTACGCGACGACCATCGTCGGACCTCCGCCCATGGAAGATTTCTATATGGGCAAAGCGATTGAACGGATCTTCCTGCCGTTGATGCGCCTGCAATTACCCGAGATCCGCGATATCTCGATGCCGGCCGAAGGCATTTTCCACAACTTGATCCTGGTGTCGATCCGCAAGTCGTATCCGCTGCACGCGCGCAAGGTAATGCACGCCATCTGGGGTCTGGGGCAAGCGATGTTCAGCAAGTGTATCGTGGTGGTGGATGAGGACGTGAATGTTCAAGACAGCCGTGAGGTGGCCTGGAAGGCGCTGAACAACATCGATCCGGAGCGCGACATTCAGTTCGTGCTAGGACCAGTGGATTCGCTCGATCATTCCAGCCGCCTGCCAAACTACGGGTCGAAGATGGGGATCGACGCGACGCGGAAATGGAAAGAGGAAGGGTTCAATCGTCCCTGGCCGGACGTGATTCGCATGTCGGCGGACGTGAAGCAGCGAGTAGACCAACTCTGGAAGAAAGCCGGGCTGGGCTGAAACTGCGCCGCCGTGAAACTCGAATGCTAAACTGGATGTAAACACGGCGGCATTAGCTCAGTTTGGTAGAGCGCCGGATTGTGGTTCCGGAAGTCGAGGGTTCGAATCCCTCATGCCGCCCCAGAGCTGAGTGAAGTCTTTCCCGCCGATTTACGTCTTGCAACGGGCGAGGATTTGGGAAGCGCTACGGAATGCGGCTTACAGGCGTCTCGGTCAGCAACGCGATGGAGGCCAGCATGGGCGCGATCTGGGGTAAGGATCCGCGCTATAGGCGATCTAAATCGGAATCATTCAAAGGCCGCATCGGCCATGTCGTCAAGATGACTTTCCTGGCGGCGAACCGACCGGGGCGTTTAGCCCCCGCCTTTGCCCGCTACATTTCGATTTCGGGCAGCAACTTTATTTCGATTGCAGGACAGCGAGGCTACGGTGGGAAATGTATCTTTCCGTACGTTGCTCGGCTTTGTCGGACGGATGAGCAGCAACGCCTTTCAGGAGTTCTGGCCGGATGTTCGCCATCGATTTTCGCGCCAAGAATTGGGCGCGAAAGTATTGCCGACCACGAAAAACCTGCCGATCTCGAACCGTCGGCCAGAGTATTGAACATTTTACAGCGGGCCGTTAAGTCACGTCCCCTCATTCGATTCCAAGGAAGGATGGCATGCGCCCCGAATTGGAATCAAAACTGCGCTAAAGGCTGAGTCGGGGTCTAACGAAGTAACGTCTTCAAAAGGAGCGAAAGACATGAAGTATGGTGCAAGTTTGATGTTAATGTTTACGACGGCCATGTGGTGCGGTGCCGCGGACAATAGTCCGGAGAAGCACATTCGCGAATCGGCTGCCGTGTTGAGCGAGATCATGAATGCGAAGGACAAGGGGATTCCAGAAGACCTGTTGCAGAAGTCACAATGCGTGGGCGTGATTCCGAACCTGAAGCGAGCCGGTTTCATTGTTGGCGCCAAATACGGTAAGGGTATCGTTACGTGCCGTACCAGTGGCGGATGGAGCGCGCCTGAAATAGTTCGGATCGAAGGCGGGAGCATCGGCTTGCAGATCGGCGCCGGTGAAACCGACGTGGTGTTCCTGGTGATGAACGAACGCGGAATGAATAGACTCATGGAAGATAAGTTCACGCTGGGTGGCGATGCCAGCGTTATGGCTGGTCCGGTGGGACGGTCAGCGGAAGCCCAGACCGACGCCATGATGCATGCCGAGATTTTGGCTTACTCGCGTTCCCGCGGAGTATTTGCAGGCATCTCTCTGGAGGGCGCAACGCTCCGGCCTGATAAGGACGACAATCGAGCGCTTTATGGGAGTAACTTCACGGCGCAGGAGATCCTGCATGGGCGGGTAATGCCGCCTGCGGGCGCGGAGCCGTTGTATGCCGAACTGAACCGGTATCCTTCGAAGAATAGCGCTCGTACTCGGTAGTGACCTTCGCGTAACGTTAGTTTGTCACCGTGAAGGCGGGTCCATTAGCGAAACAAACGGCCAAAACGGTGGGTCAAAACGGGCGGACCAAAAGTGTGGCGCGTGCCAGACCCAGGTCCGAGTGATGTCCGTTATACGAAAGGAGTCATCAACCATGAAGCAAGACCCAGTTTGCGGTATGCAGGTAGACGAGAAGAAAGCTACGGCCACCAGCACGCATAATAGTGAGCGCTATGCATTCTGCAGCCAGGACTGCAAGAACAAGTTCGATCAGAATCCTGATCGGTATAACCAGTCCAAGCAATCACAGCAACAGCAGCCCCAAATGAAATAGGGGAAAGTAAGGGCGGCTCCCCGTGGCAAAGGCCGGGGAGCCGCTATTTTTGTTTTGGTCGAGAATGAACCACTAAAGCCGAATGAGCGCCAGGCCGCTGGTGGGATCGAATTCCCTTCTTAGATGCTCCGGCGATTCCGTCAACACGATCTCCAGTGTCGGCCGGACGGACCCCTCCAACAAATGACCGCCCGCAGTGACTCCGCTCCGCTTCGCGACCACGACGTGCGCATGAATTTTCGGCTGGTCCTTTTCCAGGGCGACATCGCCGATCAGGGAAACCACCTCCACCTGCTCATCCACCGGGATCTTTAGGTAATCTTTCTTTTCCCAATCGTAGTAGCCGAGGACGAGTTGCGAAAAAGCGCCGATGCCGGTGAAGTGCGCACCCACCAGATTATGCTCTTTCGCAAAGGAGAGCAGTCCAGACATCGCTTCGTCGCCGGTGTCGAAGACCAGCGCAAAGCTTTTCGGCCCATAGGGTTGCAGCAGTTTCGAGTTCATCGGTCGACTTAGACCAGCTCCCGAATCTTATCTTCCAGGATGTCGCCAATGATTTTCCTGCGATTCGGCGTGCCCTTGGCGAGGGACTCGGCGAAGTGTGCCGCTTGACGCGCGGTAATCTTCGGCGGCATGGGCGGCTCGTTGGGATCTACAACCGCTTCGATGACTACCGGGCCTTCGGTTCTCAAAGCCTCGTCCAGAATGTCGCCGCACTCCGCCGCTTTCTCTATGGTGTAGCCCTTCGCACCACAGGCGCGCGCGAACCCGGCAAAATCGATGGGAGTCAAGTCGCATCCAAACTCAGGGTTGCCCAAAAATACCATCTGTTCCCATTTGATCTGTCCCAGGGTATTGTTCTTCATGATGACTACTTTGATGGGAAGCTTGTACCGGACCGCTGTCACGAAATCGCCCATCAGCATCGTAAATCCGCCGTCACCGACGAACGCTACGCACAGTCGATTGGGATACGCGATCTGCGCGGCGATGGTGTAGGGCAAGCCGCAGGCCATGGTCGCGAGGTTGCCGGAGACAGTATGCATCTGGCCCCGCTTGGTGGGGATGTGGCGAGCCCACCAGGTAGTGACGGTTCCGCTATCGCAGTTAACAATGGCATTGGTTGGCAGGCGCTTGCCTAACTCGGCGGCCACGACTTGCGGCTTCATCGGGCTGGTGTTCGCGGTGGCCTGCTTCTCCATCAGCTTTTTCCAGTCCTTCATGCCGGACTGGGCCTGCGACAGAAAACTTCTCTTGCTCTTCGTTTTCAAGAATGGCAACAAGGCCTGGAGCGATCGCCGGCAGTCTCCCACCAGCCCGACTTCAACGGGATATCTAAGCCCAATGCGTGCCGGATCGAGTTCTATCTGTACGCCGCGTGCCTGGCCCGGCTTCGGCAGGAACTCGATATAAGGAAACGAGCTGCCCGCTATGAGAATGGTGTCGCAATCCTCCATCGCTTCCTGTGACGGCAAGGTGCCTAGCAGGCCGATCGAGCCCGTGGTGTATGGGCTGTCATCCGGTACAGCGGCTTTGCCAAGGAGCGCCTTGACGATGGGCGCTGCAAGCCTCTCGGCGGTCTGTTCCAGTTCGTCGGTGGCGTGCAAAGCTCCACGGCCGGCGAGTATGACGACACGTTTGCCGGAGTTCAGGATATCCGCGGCGCGCCGAAGATCATCCTCGCAGGGCAGCCGCGCGCTATCGGCGTCAGCGTTTGAAACATGATTGGGAATGTTGCGTTCGCTACGGCCATTCCCCTTGGTTTTTACTTCGAGTTCCTGAAAATCCACGGGAATGCATAAATGCGAGACGCCCCGGTAGGCGAGCGCGGTGCGGCACGCCAGCTCGGCGATATTCTCCATGTGCTGCGGACCCATGCAGCGCGCGTTATAGACGCACACATCCATGAAAAGCTTGTCGAGCTCCACGTCCTGCTGGCTGCGCGTGTCTGACAGATCGTGGAACTGCATCCCGGTGATGGCCAGCACCGGCTGCCCATCCAGTTTTGCGTCATACAGGCCGTTCAGCAGGTGAATGCCTCCTGGACCGGAGGTGGCCAGACAGCAGCCTAGACGACCGGTATGTTTTGCATAACCGCAGGCCATGAAGGCGGCCGATTCTTCGTGCCGCACTTGAACGAACCTCACTTTATCCTGCCGCTTGCGGAGAGCTTCCATGATGCCGTTTATGCCGTCGCCTGGAAGTCCGAACACCACGTCCACGCCCCAGGCGTGAATGGTCTCGATGAGAACATCGGAAGCGGTTCTTGTCATAACGTCTAGACTGGGCACGGGGTTATAAGTTTCAGACGTGTGATCAATTCGGCAGCCCAATTGCGTCAATCATCCGGAACGCGATGGCAGAAAAGGCGACGACGACCGCAGCCGAGTTCATGCCCGAGCACCCCACGCTGCGCGCCCTTCGGGAAGAGGTTCAGCGCTGCCGCGGATGTGACCTTTACCGTTACGCGACTCAGGCTGTATTTGGAGAGGGCCCCAGATCGGCACGGATCGCTCTGGTGGGCGAACAGCCAGGCGACGAAGAAGACCGGCAAGGACATCCATTCGTGGGGCCCGCTGGTAAGCTACTGAACAAAGCGCTGGAGGAGGCGGGTATCGACCGGTCCGGCGTTTACGTGACTAACGCGGTGAAGCACTTCAAATTCGAGGAGCGCGGCAAACGTCGATTGCACAAGAAGCCGAGCATGTCGGAGATCAAGGCTTGCAAGCCGTGGCTTGAAGCGGAGATGTCGCTCATTAAGCCAGAGGTGATCGTGTGCCTGGGAGCGACGGCGGCGCAGGCTGTTTTGGGACCAAAATATCGTCTGACGAAAGAGCGGGGTAAGTTTGTCGAACACCGCTTGGCGCCGCATGTAACGGCTACGATCCATCCCTCGGCTGTTCTGCGAGCGCCGGACGCCGAGCAACGTCACGAAGAGTATCGTAAGTTGGTCGACGATCTGAAAGGCGTTAGGAACTTATTGGCGCCGAAAAAATAAAACACCTTTGTCCGGGCTTCGGGTCTAACAACGGGAGCTATCGCTCCCTCTATTCCTCGAAACAAGGAGCATCATTTATGAAAATTGAGAGCATGGAAGATCTTTTTCTGGCAGAGATCGAAGACCTGTATGACTGCGAGAAACGGCTGACGAAGGCGCTGCCGAAGATGGCTAAGGCGTCAACTTCTCCGGAGCTACGGCAGGCTTTCGAATCGCATCCGCAGGAGACGCAAGGCCACGTAGAGCGGTTGGAAAGAGTCTTTTCGGCCATGGGTAAGCAGCCCAAAGCGGAAACCTGCCAGGCCATCAAAGGCTTGATCGAAGAAGGCGAAGAGATGATCAGCAATACCGATCAATCGCCAGTGCGCGACGCGGGCATCATTGCCGCAGCCAATCGCGTGGAGCACTATGAGATGGCGGCCTATGGATCGGCCCGGACCTTCGCGCAGACGCTAGGGCTGACCTCGGCAGTCTCGCTTCTGGAGCAGACGCTCGAAGAGGAGAAAAAGGCCGATAAGAAGCTCACCCAGTTGGCCGAGACAAAGATCAATAGCGAAGCATTGCGGAGCGCTCCGGTCCACCACCGTTAAGTTGAAGGAGGCGGCGGGATTAGCGGTCTCGCCGCCGACCTGCAATGCTACCCCGGCGCAGCGCGGGTGCTAAGGTTTGCACCCTAGCCTCGAATGGCTTCCGGTTGTCGATATTGAAGATAGGTAATGACACCTACCGACTTGTCCAATCTGACAGCTGACCAAGAGGAGCAACAGTCCGCGCTCACGTGCTATCAGAGCGCCATCTTAGCCATCGCGAAATGCATGGCCGAAGTTTGCCCGCGGGTCGGCTTGGTCTACAATCACCGCCTGCTCCGGTTACCACGCCGGCTCGGTTTCGACGCGACACCGCAAGCTCTGGCAGCAAGCCGGGAAGCCGTTGAGGCCGATCTGGCGGAATATGGCCAAGCCGCCAGTGCTTGGATAAATGCAGGAGTGGAACTCGCGGAAGAGATCCTGGCTGTGGCCGGTAAAGCGACTGACAGCGATGGTCACACAGATGAATTGCATGCGGCCATGATGGAAGAGCTCGCCGAGCAGATGGAAATCTCAGCCGAGGTTGACGATGCGACGCAGGTCCGCAACGCGCTGAAGCGCTACGCCACCGGGCTTCGCTCGTATGTGCATCGCAGAAAAAAGGAACAGCCGCCGGTCCTGACCGAACTACAAGGCCGCGCCGAAGCGTTGGCCGAATGGCTAGGGAGCGCAAGCCCAACGAACATCATAGATTCTCTGACCGGGCTTCTGAATCGCGCCGAGGCGGAGCGGCAGTTGCTGGCTTACTTGAAACGAGACAAGCCTTTCTGCGTTCTGCTCTTTGAGTGGACCGAAGCGCGCAGCGTTCCACCGCAGTTCGGCCGCTCGGGCGCCGATCAGATCCTCAAGGCGATGGGAGACCGTCTCATTACGCTGGTGCGGCCCCGCGACGTGGTTTACCGCTGGAGCCAGGACCAACTGGCGGTCATTTTTGAGTGTGCGGGCGAAGAAGCCATGGCGCGGTCCGTGAAGATCGCGGACTGGCTATCGAGCAAGTATTCGGCGGTAGTGGACGGCATTGTGTGGAAAGTGGAGGCACAAGCGGCCGTGGCCGTGGTCGAGCGTCACTCGGGCGAAGCACTGCAGGATTTCATCCAGAAGATTGATATAGCGCTGAAGCCGGAAGTCGCGCAGCCAGTAGGTTGATAATCATTTTGGCGTTCACACGAATGTTGACGACGGGCACCCCTGACGGTCGGCCTTGTCCCGCGATAAATAGAGCCATAGGGGAAGCCCGTGGCCGACGCGGCACGCAAGAGTGCGTGCGCTACTTCGCGGGATGGAAATAGCCGCGTGCCAGGTCGGGCTTCGACTCTAAGGCTCGCGTCCAGAAGGTGCGTGCTTCTTCCTTTTGCCCGAGCGCTTCCAGGGCGTGGCCGAGATTCAACATGGCTTCCGGGAATTGCGGCTGTATCTCGATCGCCGAACGGTAGAACCGCGCGGCATCTTCCAGCTTGTTGAGCTGCTGGGCAAGAAGCCCGCAGTTGTAAAGAATTTCGGGCGTCGATTGGCCGGCCTCGATCAAGCGCTGGTGATAGACCAACGCTTTTGGATGGTCATCCCGCTTGAGGGCCGTTGCAGCCAGGCCTTTCAAGGCCTCGA
>Ga0185299_10000609_pt1 | contig 90153 bp, 108 predicted proteins | sample PaiPotPPA55metaG_FD_128002 | JGI IMG/M metagenome (GOLD analysis project Ga0185299, IMG submission 128002) | Iron sulfur acid spring bacterial and archeal communities from Banff, Canada, to study Microbial Dark Matter (Phase II) - Paint Pots PPA... ...
GTTCAAGGGCGAGATTTACGTATTGAGCAAGGATGAGGGAGGGCGGCACACGCCGTTCTTTAAGGGATACCGGCCGCAGTTTTATTTCCGGACCACGGACGTGACGGGAGTGACGGAATTGCCGGCTGGGACCGAGATGGTGATGCCAGGCGACAACGTGGGTTTGGTGGTGGAGTTGATCACGCCGGTGGCCATGGATAAAGGATTGCGGTTTGCGATCCGCGAAGGCGGCCGGACGGTGGGCGCGGGAACCGTGACCGAGATTTTGGAATAATCATGAGCCTCCGCGAACGCATCCGTATCCGCCTCAAGGCGTACGATCACCGCATACTGGACCAATCGACGACCGAGATCGTTGACACGGCCAAAAGGACGGGAGCGCAGGTCGCTGGACCGATTCCGCTGCCGACCATCAAGAATCGTTACACCGTGCTCCGATCGCCTCATGTGGACAAGAAGTCGCGCGAGCAGTTCGAGATTCGGACGCATAAGCGGCTGCTCGATATTCTCGAGCCGACCCAGGACACGGTGGACGCGCTAATGAAGCTGGATCTTCCCGCGGGTGTGGATGTGGAGATCAAGGCGTTTGGAAAAGGTAAATAGGAGATAGGAGGAGGGTGGTAGGAGGTAGGTCATGGGGTTCTGATTCCACCCCTACCTCCCACTACCCACCACCAGATTTTATGGGCCCAGGCATTTTAGGAAAGAAAATCGGGATGAGCCAGGTGTTCCGGCCGGACGGGCAGGCTGTGCCGGTCACGCTGCTGAAGGCTGGACCTTGCGTGGTCGTACAGCGTAAAACGCCCACTACGGATGGCTACAACGCTATACAACTCGGGTTGGTGGAGTTCGCCAAAGCGTCGCGCGTCAGCAAGCCGGAGGCGGGGCATCTGAAAAAGGCCAGTGCCGACGGCGTGAAATTCTTGCGCGAATTGCGCATGCGGCCGGGTGATGACGATTTGAAGCAGGGCGATCGCGTCCTAGTCGATCAGTTCAAGCCGGCTGACAAAGTGGATGTAATCGGCGTCAGCAAGGGCCGCGGCTTCGCCAGCGTCATCAAGCGGCATCATTTCAAGGGAGGCCCGGGTTCGCACGGTTCGATGTTTCATCGCGCCCCGGGTTCGATTGGGGCGTCCAGCTTTCCTTCGCGCGTCTTCCCCGGCACTCGCATGGGCGGCCACATGGGCACCCAGCAGGTGACGGTGCGGAATCTCGAAGTAGTGGACGTCGTGGCCGAGGATAACGTGCTAGTGGTCAAGGGCGCGGTCCCGGGCCCCAACGGAGGGTATGTGCTGGTGCGAAGGGCTAAGAGGTAACCAACCATGCCGAGTGTGGACATCGTCGACTTAAATAACGCGGTGGTCGGCTCCCTGGAGCTGGCCGATGAAGTGTTCAACGCGCCGGTCAATGAGGCGCTGCTCTACGAAGCGGTGCGTCACTCGCAAGCTGCGGCGCGGGGTGGAAACGCCAAGACCAAGACGCGGCACGAAGTATCCGGCTCCGGAAAGAAACTGTGGCGCCAAAAGGGCACTGGCCGCGCGCGGGTGGGATCTATCCGTTCGCCGCTGTGGAGACATGGCGGGACCACGCACGGGCCGCAGCCGCGCGATTACAGCTACAAACTGCCGCGTAAGATGTTGCTAGGCGCGTTGCGGTCGGCGCTCTCGGCTAAGTTTCGCGACGGCGAGATGAAGGTGGTGCAAACCTTCACGCTTTCCGATCACAAGACCAAAGCGATGCGGGCCGTTCTGAACGTGCTAGGCGCTCCCAAGACAGTGTTGCTGGTGGATAACGAAGAGAATAACAACCTGGCGCTCAGCTCGCGGAATCTGCCGGGCGTGAAGCTGGTATCCAGCCGGGAAGTCAGCGTTTACGATTTGCTGGGCCATGCCGGTCTGCTGATGTCGGAGAACGCCGCCAGAAAGCTTTCGGAGGCGCTCGCAAAATGACCATTTACGAAGTAATCAAGCGCCCCATCGTGACTGAGAAAGGCGTCGCCAAGAAAGAGGCCGAGCACACGCTGTGCTTCGAAGTGGCGCGCGAAGCCAACAAGGTACAGGTGAAAGCCGCCGTCGAACAGTTGTTCAAGGTGAAGGTGTCCGGCGTCCGAACATCCAACGCAGTTGGCAAGCTGCGCCGGCGCGGCCGTTTTGCGGGCTATCGATCGGATTGGAAGAAAGCTTACGTGACATTGAAAGCCGGCGAGAAGATGCCCGAGTATGCCGAGATTTAACGGAGAACATATAGCATGCCGATGAAATCCTACAATCCGACGACGCCTTCGCGCCGCTTTATCACCGTTGTTTCGCGCGAAGAGATCACCAAGCAGCACCCCGAGAAATCGTTGGTGGCCGGGAAGAAACGAACTGGCGGGCGCAATAGCGAGGGATTGATATCATCGCGGTTCCGCGGTGGCGGGGCCAAGAAAGCCTATCGGGTGATCGACTTCAAGCGCGATAAGATTGGCATCCCTGCCAAGGTCGCGTCCATCGAGTACGATCCCAATCGGACGGCCCGCATCGCATTACTCAATTACGCCGATGGCGAGAAGCGCTACATCATCGCCCCGGTTGGTCTTACGGTCGGGCGCACGGTCAGCTCCGGACCAGAGGCCGACATCCTGATCGGCAACGCGCTGCCGATTAAGAATATCCCCGCCGGCACCGTCATCCATAACGTCGAGCTGCGCCCCGGCAAAGGCGCGCAGATGGCTCGCTCGGCGGGCGCGCAGGTACAGTTGGTTTCGCGCGAGGGCGGGATAGCTCTTCTGAAATTGCCGTCGGGCGAAATCCGCAAAGTGCAGGTGGAATGCATGGCGACCATCGGACAGGTCGGCAACGTGGAGCACGAAAACGAATCGCACGGCAAAGCCGGCAAGACTCGCTGGCTCGGCAAAAAGCCGCATAACCGCGGCGTTTCGATGAATCCGGTGGACCATCCGCACGGCGGTGGGGAAGGCAAGACTTCCGGCGGCCGGCATCCCGTGACGCCTTGGGGCCAGCCCACCCGCGGTTTCAAGACGCGTAACAACAAACGCACCGACAAGTGGATCGTGAGCCGGAAGCCGAATAAATAAGGATCAGGAACATGAGCAGATCGCTAAAAAAAGGACCGTTCACCGACGACCATCTGATGAACAAAGTGGCGGCGATGAACCAGAGCAACGAGAAGAAGGTGGTGCGGACCTGGTCCAGGCGTTCGACCATTCGGCCCGAGTTCATCGGGCACACGCTGGCGGTTCATAACGGCAAGAAGTTCATTCCGGTCTATATCACCGAAAACATGGTGGGACGCAAGCTGGGCGAGTTTTCCCCCACGCGCCAGTTCCGCGGACATTCGGTGAAGGCTGCGGCAGCGCCCACTACCGGCGGGGCCGCGCCAACGGAGAAGACGGCCAAACCGTCCTAGGAGTTGAGCATGGAAGCCAGAGCAGAAGCTAGATACGTTCGAACATCGCCCCAGAAGGTGCGGTTGGTAGTGGATATGATCCGCGGCCAGAAGGCTGGCGCAGCGATCAACATCCTGCGATCCACCAACAAGCGCATTGCTCCCATGGTGGAAAAAGTTCTGCGCTCGGCTATCGCCAATGCCGAGAACCGCAACAACGATGTGGATGTCGACCAGTTGATTGTCACCGAAGCGTACGTGAACGAGGGACCTCGGATGAAGCGCATCCGTCCGGCGCCGATGGGCCGGGCTTATCGCTATCAGAGGCGCATGGCCCATATCACCGTCATGGTCGGCGACAAGCAGACCGAGGAGAAGGCATAGTGGGACAAAAAGTACATCCCTACGGATTTCGCTTGGGTGTCACCAAGACTTGGCGCTCGCGTTGGTTCGCCAAGGCCGATTACGCGAAGCTGCTCAAGGAAGACCTGGACTTGAAGGACTCGCTGCGTGAGCGGCTGAAAGCAGCCGGCGTCAGCTCGATCGAGGTGGATCGTCCCGGCAACAAGCTGCGCGTGACCATTCGCACTTCTCGCCCCGGCATCATCATCGGGCGTAAGGGTGCCGAGATCGAGAAGCTCAAAACCGATCTGGCCAAGAAGACCAAGCGCGAAGTCTTCATCGACATTCAGGAAGTGCACAAGCCCGAGCTGGATGCCCAGCTCGTCGCCGAGTCTATCGCGCTGCAACTCGAAAAGCGCGTGGCTTTTCGCAGAGCCATGCGCAAAGCAGTCGATTCGGCTCTTCGCTTCGGATGCAAAGGCATTAAAGTGCGCGTGTCCGGACGCCTGAACGGAGCGGAGATCGCGCGTAGTGAATGGTACCTCCAGGGTCAGTTGCCGCTGCATACCTTGCGCGCCGATATCGATTATGGCTTTGCCCAGGCCTACACCACTTACGGCGTGATCGGAATCAAGTGCTGGACCTACAAGGGCGAAATTTTAGATGGTGGCCCCCGCCGGGATTCGCTGCGTAACGATCCGGAACCGCGCCGTCCACCCTTGCGCGACCGCCGCGAGCGCCGTCCACCTGTGCCAACGCCCGTAGCGCCTATCGAAGCCAGCGGTCCCGCAACGCAATCGGCTCCGCCGGATCTGTCCTCGACTTCTAAGCCTGCGCCGATTTTGCCTCCTCTCGCTCCGCCGCAGCCCAGCTGGAAGCAGGAGTCGAAACACGATAGCGCCGCGCCGGAATCCGGTACGCCGCCCGAGCCTCCGCGGGAGAAGCCGGAATAATCGAACTATTGGAGACTGACTCTCATGTTGATGCCCAAAAAGGTCAAATACAGAAAACAGCAGCGCGGGCGCATGACCGGGAAAGCCTGGCGAGGCTCTACGCTAGCGTTCGGCGACTACGGTCTCAAAGCCATGCGCTGCGGTTGGATCACCGACCGGCAGATTGAAGCCGCCCGCGTCGCGATGACGCGTTTTATTAAGCGCGGCGGCAAGGTTTGGATCCGGCTGTTCCCCGACAAGCCCATCACCAAGAAGCCGGCTGAAACCCGCATGGGAAAAGGCAAGGGCGCTCCCGAGCAATGGGTGTGTGTGATCCGCCCGGGCAAGATTCTTTTCGAGATGGAAGGCGTGCCCAAGGCCACGGCTGAAGAGGCCTTCCGGTTAGCGGCGGGAAAATTGCCATTGCCCACCAAGCTGGTGAGCCGCGTAAACACCGGAGAATAACGATGCGAGCCGACAAAGTACGAGAACTGGATAGCACCGAACTTCGCAAACAAACCGGAGAGATGCGCGAGCAGGCCTTCCGTATCCGATTTCAAATGGCTATGGGGCAGACCGACGGCCTGAAGAAACTGCGAAATCTAAAAAAAGATCGCGCACGGATGCTGACCATCCTGCGGGACCGTGAGCTGCACCCGGATACGGCGCCCGAACCGGTGGCAAAAAAGAAGAAAAAGAAAGGGAAGTGAGATATGGCCACGGCGGAGACGGCAGAACAGAAGCCCATCGGCAATAAGAACGAGAAAGTTGGGCAGGTGGTCTCGTCCAAGATGCAGAAGACCATCGTGGTGGAAGTCACCCGGCGAGTTCAGCATCCGGTCTACAAGCGGATCATCAACAAGCGCAAGAAATTCTACGCTCACGACGAGCAACAGACCGCGCAGGTGGGCGATGTGGTGCGCATCATCGAATGCCGGCCCATCAGCAAGCTCAAGCGATGGCGGCTGGGCGAAGTGCTGCGGAAAGCCGTGCAAGTTGCAGTGGAGCCCAGCGCGGTGGATCTGGATTTGATGCAGCCGACGGCCGGGTCTAAGTCCCCGACCGCCAAGGGAACCAAGAGGAAATCGTCATGATCGGGATGCGAACCATGCTCGAAGTCGCCGACAATAGCGGCGCGCGCAAATTGCAATGTATTTTGCCCCGCGGAGGAGATCTGGGATTGCGAGCAGGCCTGGGCGACGTTATTACCGCCAGTGTTAAAGAAGCGACTCCCGAGTCTCCTATCAAAAAGGGCAAAGTGGTGCGCTGCGTCATCGTTCGGATGCGCAAGGAATCGCGCCGCAAAGACGGCACTTACATCCGCTTCGATTCCAATGCCGCCGTGCTGATCAACGAGGTTGGAGAGCCGGTAGGCACGCGCGTCTTCGGGCCCGTGGCGAGAGAGTTGCGCGACAAGAAATTCATGAAGATTGTTTCCCTTGCCCCGGAGGTTATCTGATGCCGCGCCCCAAGGACAACAGCCGGCGGTTCATAAAAGTCCGCATTAAGAAGGATGACCAGGTGAAGGTCATCGCCGGACGTGACAGAGGCAAGACCGGGCGCGTAATTTCCGTGGATCGCGCGGTAGGAAAGGTGTTGGTGGAGGGTGTTTCGATGATTAAACGCCACACCCGGCCTAATCCGTCCAAACAGGTCAAAGGCGGAATCGCCGAGCGGGAGAGCGCGATCTCGATCTCGAACGTAATGGTTCTGACGTCCGGCGGCGTAGCGTCGCGCGTCGCGTACAAAATGGAAGGCTCCGGCACATCGGAGCGGCGCGTGCGCATCGCCAAGAAGAGCGGCGAGTCCATAGACAAACGCGCCTAGAAAAGCAGGGATCAATGGCAAAGGAAAAGAAACCAGAAGAAGCTTCTAAACCGCAGCAGGGCTCGAAGAAGGAGCCTAAGGCGCAGCAAGGGTCTAAGAAGGAGGCGGCTGCTAAGTCGCCTGAAGGCCCAAAAGCCGAAGCGGGGCCCAAGCCCCCCAAGCAGTCTAAGAAAGCGGACGCTCGGCTCAGGCATCATTATAAGGATCACGTCGTTCCCGCCCTGGTGAAGGAATTCGGCTACAAGAACGTCATGGCCGTGCCGAGACTCGAAAAGGTCTCTGTAAATATCGGTTTGGGGGAGGCCACTCAGAATGCCAAGCTGATGGATGGCGCGGTGCACGAGCTGGGGCAGATCGCCGGGCAAAAGCCGGTGATAACCAAAGCCAAGAAATCGATCGCGGCTTTCAAGCTGCGTGAGGGAATGCCGATCGGCGTAATGGTCACCTTGCGCGGCGACCGGATGTTCGAGTTTTTAGATCGCCTGATGAACGTGGCGCTGCCGCGCGTCCGCGACTTCCGCGGCGTCTCCAGCAAATCGTTCGATGGGCGCGGCAATTACACGCTCGGAATCAAGGACCAGCTGATTTTTCCCGAGATCGACTACAACAAGGTCGAGAAGGTCAAGGGAATGAATATTTCGATCACCACCACGGCGAAGACCGATGCCGAAGGGCTCGCGCTGTTGAAACAGATGGGAATGCCGTTCCGGCAGTAAGGATTCGAGGAATAAAGCTCACATGGCAACTACAGCCAAGATCGCGAAAGAAGAGAAGACCAAGATCAAGATGTTGTCCAAGGACTGCCCGCCCCGGGTGAAGATCCGGCTTCGCAACCGGTGTTTCCGCTGCGGGCGGCCGCGCGGCTATATCCGGAAGTTCAACTTGTGCCGGATCTGTTTCCGGAAGCTCGCCTTGGCCGGCGAGATTCCCGGCGTGATCAAGGCCAGCTGGTAGGCGAAAGGATTACGGGGACAAGAAACTATGGCCACATCCGATCCAATCGCCGACATGCTGACGCGAATCCGCAATGCTCAGATGGCGCATCATCCCAAAGTGGACGTGCCGTCCTCGAAGCTGAAGATGGAGATCGCCCGCATTCTCAAAGAAGAGGGCTTCATCATGAACTTCAAGCTGGCCGATGAAGGCGTCAAGAGAAGCATTCGCATTTACTTGAAATATACGCCCGGCAACGTGCCGGTAATTTCGCGCATCGAACGCGTATCACGGCCGGGCTGTCGCGTTTACGTGGGCAGCCGGGAAGTTCCCAAAGTGCTGGGCGGGTTGGGCATCAACATCCTGACCACTCCGCGCGGCGTCATGACCGGCAGCACGGCGCGTAAAGAGCGGGTCGGCGGAGAGGTCCTCTGCCAGCTCTGGTAGTGAGGTAATACATATGTCGAGAGTCGGAAACAAACCTATTCCACTGCCGAAAGGCGTGAAGATCACCATGGGCGACGAACTGCTCGTCGAAGGACCGAAGGGCAAGCTCACAGTGCCGCTTCCGAAGGGCATCGAGCCTCGACAGGCCGATGGAAACCTGGTGTTCGCGCGCGAATCGGACCAACTTGCCCCGTTGCATGGGCTGACACGTGCCTTGGCCGCATCCGCGGTGCAGGGCGTCTCCACCGGTTTTACCCGCGAGTTGGATATCACGGGCGTCGGTTATCGCGGCGACGTCAAGGGCAACATCGCAACTTTCACACTGGGCTACTCGCATCCCATCGAGGTTTTGCTGCCGCCCGGCGTGGAGCTCAAGATCGACAAACAGACCCACTTGGTGCTCACCGGATATGACAAGCAGATGGTTGGCCAGGTAGCCGCAAATATCCGCGCTTTGCGTCCGCCTGACCCGTACAAGAACAAAGGTATACGATACACCGGCGAAGCCTTGCGCAAGAAGGTGGGCAAGACCGGAGCCGGCGGAGCGGCAGGAGCGAAGTAAGATGGCGAAATCTTCCAAGAATGACGTTCGTGTTCGCATTCATTCACGGATACGTTTGAGGGTCCGGGGCAGTGAGGAGCGGCCGCGCCTGGCCGTATTCCGCAGTTTGAAGCATATTTACGCGCAGGTAATTGACGACCGCAAGGGCCATACGGTCGCCTCCGCCTCATCGGGCGGGAAGAAAGAAGGCGCCGGCAACGGTGGAAACCTGGCGGGCGCCAAGCAGGTCGGCAAATTGATCGCCGAGCGCGCGCAGGCCAAAGGCGTCAAGAAAGTTGTATTCGATCGCGGCGGCTATCTGTACCATGGCCGGATCAAAGCTTTGGCCGATGCCGCTCGACAAGCAGGATTGGAGTTCTAACGAATGGCTGCTACACCCTCAGCAAAACGAATCGACGCCGGTTCTTTGAACCTGAAAGAGCAAGTGGTTTCGATCAACCGCGTCACCAAAGTGGTGAAGGGCGGCAAGAATCTAAGCTTTTCCGCGCTCGTAGTAGTAGGCGATCCGGGCGCCAAGATCGTGGGCTTTGGCACCGGCAAGGCCAAGGAAGTGCCGGCCGCTATCAAGAAGGGCATCGAGGCGGCGAAAAAGAATCTGCGCAAGATCAACGTTCTCGAAACCACCATCTTGCACGCCGTGTTGGGGCGCTTTGGCAGCGGTCTGGTGCTGCTGAAACCCGCTCCTGCAGGCACCGGAGTGATCGCCGGAGGTCCGGTTCGAGCCGTGATTCAGGCGGTTGGAATTCCCAATGTGCTGACCAAATCGATTGGCTCCCACAATCCACACAACGTGGTCAAAGCGACCATCAACGCACTCGAACAGTTGCGCGACAAGGCCCAGGTAGCGGAAATGCGCGGATTGAGCCTGGAGAAGGTAGTCTAGTATGACCAAGGACAAGGCTAACTGGATCAAGATCAAGCTTATAGGCAGCACCATCTGCTGTCCCGAGAAACATAAATCCATTGTGCGATCGCTGGGCCTGAAGACGATGAATCGCGTGGTGCTTCGGCCGGATACGCCGGCGTTTCGCGGCATGGTCGCGAAAGTGCCGCATCTGCTTCGAATAGTCAAGGACTAATATGAACCTCAGTAAACTCAAACCGCCCCGCGGGCAGAAGCATAAGAAGCAACGTATCGGGCAGGGCATGGGCAGCGGTCGCGGTAAATATTCAGGCCGCGGCGCCAAGGGAGCCAGATCCATATCCGGCTATAGCATCATGCGCGGCTTTGAAGGCGGCCAGATGCCGTTGCATCGGCGCTTGCCCAAGCGCGGGTTCAACAATATATTTCGGAAAGAGTACGCGATAATCAACATCGGGCGCCTGGAGCAACTCGAAGGGGAAGCATTCGATCCGGGCCGTTTGCTGGAGCTCGGTGCGATCAAGAAACTGGGCACTGGCCTCAAGATTCTCGGCTCCGGCGAGCTGACCCGAAAGATTACAGTGAAGGCGCATGTTTTCTCGAAATCGGCTCTGGAGAAGATCCAGAAGGCCGGTGGTAGTGGCGAAGTGATCGGGAGTGTTACTGAGCCGTGACCGCCAGGGAGCGGTTGTGAAATCTCGAGGTAGGCAAAGATGAAATTTTTCGAAGCCTTCGCAAATATCTTCCGGATTCCGGACCTGCGCAGACGCATCTTGTTTACGCTGGGCCTACTGGCTATCTACCGGCTGGGCGGCCACATTCCCACGCCCGGCATCGATGCCAACCGCCTCCAGGAATTCTTCAACCAGAACTCGGGTGGCATCTTCGGTTTCGTCGACTTGTTCAGCGGAGGCATGCTGCGGCGGCTGACCATCTTCGCCCTCGGCATCATGCCGTACATCACGGCGTCTATCATCCTGCAATTGCTGACGGTAGTCGTGCCGACGCTCGAAAAACTGCAGAAGGAAGGCGAACTTGGCCGCAGAAAAATCACGCAGTGGACGCGCTACCTGACCGTCATCCTGGCCTTGATGCAATCCTTCGGAATCGCGTTGACGCTGGAGAAAGCGGAAGGCGGATTCGTGTTGAATCCCGGCGTCGGCTTCATGCTGATGACCATGCTCAGCCTGACCACCGGCACCGCGTTCATCATGTGGCTGGGCGAGCAGATCACCGAGCGCGGCATCGGAAACGGGATGTCGCTGATCATCTTTACGGGCATTGTAGTCGGGTTGCCGCGGGCCATTCAGAACATCTACGAGCACGTGTTTGTCACTAAGGAGTGGACGCCTATCCATCTGATTGTCATCCTGGCGATGATGGTGGCGGTCGTAGGATTCATCGTGCTGGTCGAGCGCGGTGAGCGCCGGATTCCGGTGCAATATGCCAAGCGCGTGGTGGGGCGGCGCATGATGGGTGGCCAGTCCACGCACCTGCCGCTCAAAGTAAATGCCGGCGGCGTAATTCCGGTAATCTTCGCTTCTTCATTGCTTGCTTTTCCGCAGACGTTGATGACCGTGCAGTTTGTGAAAAGCAGCGCGTTCCTCAGCGGAATGTTGAATTCCATCGGAGGCAACCAGCCGCTCTACTACCTGCTCTTCTGCGTCCTCATCATCTTCTTCTGCTTCTTTTACGTATCCATCATCTTCAACCCCAATGAAGCGGCGGATAACATGCGCAAATACGGGGGGTTTATTCCAGGCATCCGGCCTGGCAAGAACACGGCCGATTACATGAATAAGATCCTGACCAAGATCACCGTGGTCGGCGGGCTCTATCTTTCTGTGTTGTCGCTGATTCCGCAGATCATGATCGCCGGTATCAAGCTGCAGCGCTTGCCCTTAGTCGGCAACTGGATCGACACTTATTTCCCCCGCTGGCTGCTAGACGGCCTGAATGTCAACTTTTACTTTGGCGGAACTTCTCTCCTGATCGTGGTCGGTGTCGCAATGGATACCGTCAATCAGGTCGAGGCGCAGCTCATCATGCGGCACTATGAGGGCTTCACACCGCGGGCGGGCCGGATTCGCGGCCGCAGGAGCAGTTTCTAATGAGCCACCCCGCGCAGTTTCTAATGAGCGGTCCCGGGGAGTTTCAAATGAGCCTTAGAGTGTTCTACAATAAAGGTACTGACCCCCTCTCGCCCTGGAGGCGTTCTGCGCTCGGACGGAGATGATTATCCGCAAGAATAAAAAGGAGCTGGAACAGATGCGCCGCAGTGGTCTGCTGGTATGGCAGATCCTGCAAGAGCTGGGAAAGATGGTGGAAGAGGGCGTTACCACCCAGGATTTGGAAGCAGCGGCCGAAAAGATGATGAAGGATGCTGGCGCCAGGCCGGCTTTCAAGGGCTATTACACGCCGACCGCCGGCAGCAAATATCCGTATGTTCTGTGTACCTCGGTCAATGAGCAGATCGTCCACGGAATGCCCTCGGCCAAGAGAAAGTTGAAAAAGGGCGACATCGTTTCCATCGATACCGGCGTGCAGTTGGATGGCTATTTTGGCGACTCGGCCATTACGCTCCCGGTCGGTGAAATCAGCGATTCGACAAAACGCCTGCTCCAGGTCACTAAGGAATCGCTCGAAATGGCCATCGACAAGGCTAGAGCGGGTAACCGGCTGTTTGATATTTGTGGGACCGTTGAGCAGCACGTCGTCCAAAATGGATTCTCCGTGGTTCGGGAGATGGTGGGCCATGGAATCGGAACTAAGTTGCACGAAGAGCCCCAGATTCCGAATTATGTGGATCGCAGAAACGAGAATCCCCGGTTGAAAGAAGGCATGGTGCTCGCCATCGAGCCCATGGTGAATGCCGGCGGCCCGGAGATGCGCGTTTTATCGGACAAATGGACCGCCGTGACCAAGGATGGTTCGGTGTCGGCCCATTTCGAGCATTGCGTCGCGGTAACGGAGAACGGACCGTGGGTGCTGACGCGGCCGTGAAGGCGATCAACGCAGTGGTCGTCGAGTTGATGCCGAACGCTGTAGTTCGCTTAAAGCTGGAGAATCAGGATTTGGTTCTCGCTCATGCCGCCTCGGCGACGAAAACGAATTTTGTGAGGATGCGGCCGGGAGATCGGGTGGAGGTGGAATTATCGCCGCACGATCCGGGCCGAGGAAGAATTGTTCGGTTGTTGAAGTAGGGAGTGAATATGAAAGTTCGAGCTTCTGTCAAAAAGATGTGTGATAAATGCAAGGTGATCAACCGCGAAGGCGTGGTGCGAGTCATCTGCACCAACCCCAAGCATAAGCAGCGGCAAGGATAAAGGAATCATATGGCGCGTATTGCAGGTGTCGACTTACCAGCCAAAAAGCGGGCCGAAATCGGTCTCACTTATATCTACGGCATCGGCCGGGCTCGTTCGCTTTCCTTGTTGCACCGGGCCGGCGTGGATGCCAATAAGAAAGTGGCTGACATGACCGAGGACGAGGTCAACAAGATCCGTACCTTGATCGAAAACGAAGGGGCCGTCGAAGGCGACCTGCGCAAGGAAGTCTCGATGAACATCAAGCGGCTCATCGAAATGGGCGCCTATCGCGGTCTTCGCCATCGCCGTGGTCTGCCGGTTCGCGGCCAGCGGACACATACCAACGCGCGCACCCGCAAGGGCCCGCGCCGCGGCACCGTCGCCAACAAGAAGAAAGCAACCGGCAAGACCTAAGGACTAATACATGGCAAAAGCCCCAGCAAAGACCGGTAAGAAGAAGACCTTCAAGAAGAAAGAGAAGAAGGTTGTCAGCAACGGCATCATGCACATCCAGGCGTCGTTCAACAACACGATAGTGACGTTCACCGATCAGGTGGGCAATGTTCTGGCCTGGTCCAGCTCAGGTTCGTTGGGATTTCGTGGATCGAGAAAAGGGACTCCGTTCGCCGCGCAGCAGGCGTCTTTGACCGCCGCCAACAAGGCCAAGGAATACGGTCTGCGAACGGTGGAGGTTCGGGTAAGCGGGCCGGGCGCCGGACGCGAATCGGCCGTGCGCGCTCTGGCAACCGCTGGAATTGAAGTGAGGGCGATCAAAGATCGTACGCCGATACCGCACAACGGGTGCCGGCCGCCCAAGAAACGTCGAGTATAGTAGCGCACGCACTCGTGCGTGGCGCGTTCACCCTCGTGTGAACGCTGTATTTGTAGCGAAGCAGGAAGAAGGCTCGGTAAGGGTCGTAAACTGCACCTTTTGGAAAGGTATAGATGACGAATGGCTAGATACATTGGTCCCGTATGCCGGCTTTGCCGGCGCGAGGGCATGAAGTTATTTTTGAAGGGCGAGCGCTGCCACACCGAAAAGTGTGCTATCGAGAAGCGCAATTTCGCTCCCGGCCAGCATGGCAAGGATCGTAAGCCGAAGCTGGTTGGCTATGGTCTTCAATTGCGCGAAAAGCAAAAGGCGCGCCGCTATTATGGATTGCTCGAAGGCCAGTTCCGCAACATGTTCGAGAAGGCCGCCGGCCAGAAGGGCATCACCGGCGAAACGCTGTTGAGCTCGCTCGAGCGGCGTCTGGATAGCGTCGTATACCGCATGGGACTCGGAACCAGCCGCAACCAAGCCCGCCAGCTGGTGCGCCACGGACACATTATGGTGAATGGCCGCAAGGTCAACATCCCTTCGTTCGATGTCAGGACCAACGACGTCGTTGAAGTTCGCGAGAAGAGCAAGAATAATTTAACTATCTTGGCGGCCCGCGACGCCACCGCGCATGCGCCCTCGCCCAACTGGCTCGAGGTCGATCGCGATAACTTGAAAGGACGCGTCCTCGCACACCCCAAGCGTGAAGAACTCGTCCAGATTCAGCTCAACGAACAGTTGATCGTCGAGCTGTATTCGAAATAAATAGGAATAACAAATTTATGTTTAAAGGCTTCCAGAAACCCAAAAGACTAGTTGCCAACACCGAGACGCTCACCGAGCGTTACGGCATGTTCACCGCCCAACCGTTCGAGCGCGGATTCGGTTCCACCATCGGCACCGGCCTGCGCCGCGTTTTGCTCAGCTCCATTGAAGGCGCGGCCATCACCTCGGTCCGGATCGATGGCGTGGCCCACGAGTTCAGCCCCATTCCCGGCGTGGTTGAAGACGCCACCGATATCATCCTCAACCTCAAGCAGGTGCCGTTCAAGATGATCGGCGAAGGCACGCGCATCGCCCGTCTCAAAGTCGATAAGGCCGGCCTGGTTCTGAGCGGTCAGATCGAAACCGATCAGGACGTCGAAGTACTCGACCGTAATATGCCGATCGCCACCATCGGTGAGGGTGGGAAGCTCAACATCGAAATGCGTCTCAAGACTGGCCGCGGATACGTCTCGGCCGACCGCAACTACGACGAGGATCTGCCCCTCGGCTACATCCCCATCGACTCGGTCCACTCGCCGGTGCGCAAAGTGAATTTCACCGTCGAAGCCGCGCGCCTCGGCCAGATGACCGACTACGACAAGCTGACCATAGAAGTCTGGACCAACGGCGCTATTTCTCCCCAGGACTCCATTGGCCAGGCCGGCAAGCTCCTGAAGGATCACATGGCCATCTTCATCAACTTCGAAGAGATCCCCGAAACCGCTGAAGAGCCGGCCGAGCGCGCCATGAATCAGATGAACGAAGTGCTCAACCGCTCGGTGGAAGAGCTGGAGTTGAGCGTGCGCTCCTACAACTGCTTGAAGAATGCCAACATTCAGACCATCGGCGACCTGGTGCAAAGAACCGAGGCCGAGATGCTGCGCACCAAGAATTTCGGGCGCAAGTCGCTGAATGAGATTAAAGAGATCCTCTCCAATCTGGGTTTGGGTTTTGGAATGAAATTCGACGCGCAGGGGCGCTTGGTCCCGGCTCCTGGATCCCTTCCTCATTTCACTCCCGGACCGGAAGAGGATGACGAGCAGGGTCTTGATGAGGCGCCTGAATAGCCATGCGACACGGACGAGCTGGATTTAAGCTAAAGCGCAATGTCGCCGCGCGCGACTCGCTACTCCGTGGGTTGGTGACCAGCGTCATTGAAGAAGAGCGTATAGTCACGACCGTTCCAAAGGCCAAAGCCGCCAAGCCTCTGGTGGAAAAAATGATTACCTTGGCGAAAGAGGATACCCTCCACGCGCGCCGGAAAGCCGCGGCCTTCCTACGAACTCCCGCTTCCGTGAAGAAGCTCTTCGACAAATTGGGCACTCGCTTTGGTCAGCGCAATGGCGGTTACACGCGTATCGTGCGCCTGGGTCCACGCAAGGGGGACGGCGCCGAACAGGCCATGCTCGAGCTGGTCGGCTCCGAGCTCGTGAAACGCGCCGCTGAACGCGCCAGACGCCGCGAAGAGCGTCTCAAGGCCATCAAGGAAGGCCGCGAGCACGACGAGGGCGACGAAACGCAAACGGAAGAATCATAAGAGTCGCGATTACGCTGGCACCCAGCCCCGCGATCGCATCCGCGGCGTAGTGGTAGCGCCCGTAGATCGTTGCCACAGCCACGCTCACGGCGTAAACCAGCATCATCCAGCCAAATTTTCGTTTTTGCGGCAGCAGCCAGAATAGCGCCCATGCCGCCGAAAATGCCGATGATACGTGCGCGCTCGGAAAAACGCTGGAGTGAATTCCGTAGCCCCTTAAGATCCAGAGATTGAATCTCCGCATGGGCGTGATCACATTGGGCAGGTCGCTTTCGCCGAACAGCGTGCGCGGCGGGTCGGATGGAAAATATGGTAACAGCGCGTACGCCAGCAGCGTCCCTGCCAGATACAACAGCAGAAAATAATTCACCAATTCCCGCCGCCGTTGACCGTACAACAATGCCACCGAGATCGGGCCCACCGCGTATACCAGCAGGTAGCAGAACTCCAGATACGTCGGCAGCAACGCGCCCAGCCATTCAATAGCGCGCTGTAAACCGGCGCCATACAAAAGGCTGCGATCCCACTCCACCCACCGTAGCTCTAGATCATAATCCCGCATCAGCGGTGAGAACCAATCCATCTCCCGGTAGGCGATCAGCGTCAGCGCCAAGGGAATCCAGTCGCGCGCGATGCTGAAGAGTTCCCCGCTACCGTACAATTCTGCAACCGCAAGCGCCGCTAGCAAGCTGGCGACCAGTACCAATACCGCGAGCGCCAGCCATTTTACTTGCGGGTCCAACGGAAATAGAGGAGTGATCAAAGCCACATAGCTGAAGTAGCCGATCAGGAGCCACTCCGAGGAGCGCAGCGCCGCGCGTGTTTTGATTGCGGCGGGCATTTGCAAGAATGACTAGCGTCCGGACTCCGCGCCCAGCCGGATCAAATGCTCGGCGTGCTTCAACGCCTCGGCCGTCACCCGCTGGCCCGACAACATGCGGCCGATCTCACGCGTGCGGGCCTCGCCCTGCAGTTCTTCAATCTCGGCGACAGTGCGCCCCTTCACCTCGCGCTTCTCGACAAAATAGTGATGGTCGGCGAACCCGGCCACCTGCGCCAGGTGTGTCACGCACAGCACCTGGCTCGCTCCCGACAGCTTCTTGAGCCTGCGGCCGACCGCTTCGGCCACACCGCCTCCGATGCCGCTGTCTATCTCATCGAACACCAGCGTGCGCTGCGTCCGGTTTTTCCGGCCAACTGGGGCGACAGTATTCCCAACCGAGGTCTTGAGCGCCAGCGCAATGCGCGACAGCTCGCCGCCCGAGGCCACTTTATCGAGCGGGCGCGGCTCTTCACCCACGTTGGCCGAGATAAGGAACTCCACCCGGTCAGCACCCCGCTCAGACCAAACACCAGGCTGAATCACGATCCGGAAAACAGCGTTCTCCAGCGCCAGTGAGGCCAGCTCGCCTTCCACCTTCTTGGCGAGTTTCTGCGCAGCCGCGCCACGTGACTTGGTTAAAGCTCCCGCCGCTTCGCGATATGCTTCGCTCGCGGATGCCAGATCCTGCTCCAGCGTGGCCTTCCGTTCTCCGGCCGTCTCGACCGCCTCGATCTGCGCGCGCACGTTGTCGAGGAACGCCAAGACCTCGGCTAGAGATGCCCCATATTTGCGCTTCAGCCGGTCGATCAGCGCCAGCCTCGACTCCACATGTTCCAGACGGTCGGGGTCTGCCTCCAACCGGTCCAGGTAATCTCGCACCGCGCGCGACGCCTCTCCCACCCCTATCTCGGCCGATCGCAGCGTTTCCAAAGTGCCCTGCAAACTAGCATCGATACGGCACAGCTCCTCCAGCTTCTTGATAGCGACTCGAATCTGAGACGAAGCGCTCTCGGGCGCGTCATAAAGCGCCGAATATCCGGCGTTGGCGCTCTCCTGCAGCTTGGCGACGTTCTTCAGCACCAGGCGCTCGTTCTCGAGCTCGGAATCTTCGCCTGCCTTCAAACCCGCCGCCTCAATCTCCTTCCTTTGAAAGCTCCACAAATCCGCGAGCCGCAGTTTCTCCTGCTCCGACTTTTCCAGATTACTCAGCTCATCCTGGATTCTCTTCCACTCACGGAATAACGCGGACACTCCCTCGGCCGCTTCCTCCAGGTCCGCGAATTGATCCAACAGTTCGAGCTGCGCCTCCGCCGAAAAGAGTTGCTGTTGATCGTGCTGGCCGTGGATATCGCCCAGATAAGGCGCGAGTGTTCGAAGCAACGCCGCCGTCACCGGACGATTGCCGAGAAAGGCGCGCGACTTGCCGCCCGCCAGGACCTCGCGTTCCATTAGCAATTCTCCATCTTCCAGCGGGACGCCGGCTTCCTCCAGCAAAGCCCGGCAGGCGGCGTCCTGGGGTGCCTCGAAAATGCCCGAAATCCGGGCTCTGTCGGTGTCCGACCTTACCATATCCGCTGACGCCCGGCCTCCAAATAGCAACCCAAGTGCATCCACCACAATGGATTTGCCGCTTCCTGTCTCACCCGTTAGCAGATTGAGGCCGGGGTGAAATCGAACGCGGACCCGTTCCACCACGGCGTAGTTTTCCACAACCAGTTCCAGCAACACTCGATGAAATTATACGAGGTTTCGCTCCGTCTAAACGGTTAGATCGCCGTCTTTTTGACCGCGGTTTGCGTCATACTGTGAAACAGAGCACCCTGGTTCTGTTTTTTAAATCATTCGTGACCGGCGGCACGCTATCATTGAAACGAAAGGAGCCCGGTTGATATTTCCCCAACTTGGCGGGCTGTTCCTGCAATTGCAGCTTTGGGATCTCGTTCAAAGCTCCGGTCCCTTGCCCAAGGCCGTCATGGTGCTGCTGTTGATTTTCTCGGTTCTTTCCTGGGCGATCATCTTTTCCAAGTGGGCCGTATTTCGGAGCGCCAGATCCGCTAATCGTGCCTTTCTGCGGGCCTTTCGCAAAGCTCCCGGCCTTGAAGCCGTTGCGGTGGCCAGCGAGCAGTTCCGCAAATCGCCTCTGATCGGCGTCTTTGATTTCGGATACAGCGAGGTCGCCCGGCAAATGAAATCTCGCGGCGCCGTCACCAATCCGGTGGCGCTGGAGCGCAGTCTGCAGTTGGGAATGAGCGAGGAGATCACCCGGCTGGAGCGCAACATGAGTCTGCTGGCAACTACCGCCACGGTGTCGCCGTTCATTGGACTGTTCGGAACCGTCTGGGGCATCATTGATGCTTTCCAACAACTCGCCACCGCCGGTGCGGCCAGCCTGCGCGCAGTCGCGCCCGGAATCTCCGAGGCCCTGATTACCACCGCGATGGGGCTGGCGGCGGCTATTCCAGCCGCAATTTTCTACAATCAGTTTGGGAACACCATCAAGGAATTCGGCGCGCGCATGGAAGACTTCATGCTTGAGTTCCTGAACCTCACCGAAAGAAGCATGGAGTAACATGGCCTTCTCGCTGGGAAACTCATCCGGTGGAATCAGGCGCGGTCGTTTTCGCGGGACGACCACATCACTGGCCGAGATCAACATCGTCCCGCTGGTGGACGTCGTTCTGGTGCTCCTCATCATCTTCATGCTCACCGCGCACGTGATGGAATTCGGTCTCGAGATCGACGTGCCCAAGGTGAAGCCCGTCAAGGAAAATGTGCAGGACCTGCCGGTTGTCTCCATCCGGCGCGACGGCGCTTCCTACCTGAATGACAAGCCGGTGAACATCAACCTGCTGGCGGACGAAATCCGGAAGCGATTCAAGAACCCGACGGCGGTTTATGTGCGCGCCGACAGTCGAGCTACTTGGGACCCCATCGCCCAGGTGGTCGCTACTCTAGGCGAAGCCAAGCTAGCCGTTAACATGGTCACGCAGCCGGAGGACCAGGCCGAAAGGCGGCGTTAGCATGACACCGCGCAGCATGACATCTCGCATAGACATTCTCGACGAAAAGGATTCGATACGCTGGCCGTTTCTGGAATCGATCGGGTTCCACGCGGCTGTATTCGGATTGCTCGCGCTCGGAGGCATCAGCTACCAGCACTCACGCGAGATTTGGGGTGGGCCGAAGACCCAGGCCGGCGATGCGGTCCAGGTCAATGCGGTGAAAAACATTCCGTTACCGTCACGCGCCGGACCTGTCAGTCCAGTGGCTAATGATACAGAATCGCAGGTACAACAACCGCCCAAGCCGGAACCAAAGAAACAAGTGACGCTGCCTGAACCGAAAGCCATTCCTATGAAAAGCCGGTTCGTGGAGAAGCAGCCCCGGCAGCAGGCTCCGCAGCGGTATCGGCCTTACCCCCCGGTTCCAAACCAGGTATTCAGCAGTCAGGCCCCCGCGGCCGTCTCTCCCATGTTCGAGAAGCCCGGCTCGGCGGGAGTGGGCATCGGACCGAACAGTGTTTTCGGTAACCGCTTTGGCGCTTATGCAGATCTCGTCGTCAAGCGAGTCACGGAAAAGTGGTCGAGGAATGGTCTGGCTGGCTCGCCCTCCACTCCCACGGTGGTCGTAACGTTCGATATTTTGCGCGATGGTTCCGTCCGGAATTCACAGATCGCTCAGCGAAGTGGTAATACCACTCTCGATAATTCCGCCCTTCGCGCCGTTATGGATGCAGCGCCCTTCCCTCCGCTTCCGCCCGACTACGAGCGGAATGAGGCTAACGTAGAACTCCATTTTCAATTAAAGCAATGAGACGCACTATCGTTCTTAGCAGTATTGCCTTCGCCATCTCAGCTCTGGTCTTTGCTCAGATCAAGGGCGTGATACAAGGAAACGGCGAGAAGCCCGCCATCGCTGTCCCCGACTTTCGTGGTTCCGGCGATGCCCAGCGCTTGATGGATCCCTTCAACGCTACGCTCTTCCGCGAACTCCAAACCTCCGGACAGCTCAAGCTGATTCCCAAAACCGTCTACCCGTTGCAGGTTCCTCAGCAGCCCACCGACCTTCATCCTCCAGTCAACGGCCGAAGTCAAGGACCGTGGTTGACCGATTGGTCAGGACCGCCCGTCAACGCCAACTACCTGGCCTTCGGATACACCGCTGTGCAAAACAACCAACTGGTCTTGTACGGCTGGCTGGACGACGTAACGCAGTCCAACCCTAGTTCCGCGCAACTCATCGGCAAGGTTTATATCGGAACGCTCGATGAAGCGGGCGCCGCTAAAGTCGCGCGCGAGTTTGCTGCCGACATATTGAAAATATTTGGCGCCACCAGCCTGGTCGGCACCAAGATCTATTTCGTATCCAGCCGCACCGGTCACAAAGAGATCTGGTCGATGGATTACGATGGATCGAATCAAAAAGCTTTCACCGCTTATGGGACCATCACCACTTTTCCGGTCGTGTCGCCGGACGGAACCAAGCTTGCGTTCACTACTTATCCGGTCCGTAAGGGGGCTGGAGGGAAGGTGATAGGTGAAGGCCAGCCCGAAATCTATGTGCATTCAATCGAAACCGGTCGAAAGCTGGTTTACTACAACCAAAAAGCCTCTATGAACGCCGCTTCCGATTTCATGACCGACAGTCGCCACCTTCTCATCTATTGCACGGCCAGTGGCTTTTCGCAGATTTACGAGACCGATATCGACGGCGGCGGACTGCGGCGGGTCACCCATTCCGGATCGCTGGAAGTGGAAGCGAAGGCGAATCCCAAGACCGGCAATGAAGTCGTGTTTGTATCCGGGCGCGGAGGCACGCCGCAAATATATAGAATGAATATAGACGGAACAGACGTGGCGCGGTTGAGCACGGGGGAAGGCGATGCGGTGAATCCTTCGTGGAGTCCCGACGGCCAGCATATTGCCTTTTCGTGGACGCGTGGATTCGAACCAGGAAACTTCAACATTTTCGTCATGGACGTTGCGACGCGAGACTTTGTGCAACTTACTCATGGCGCGGGGCGAAACGAAAATCCGAGCTGGGCGCCGGATGGCGTCCATCTGGTATTCTCATCGACGCGTGAGCGTACCACGCAGATTTACACCATGCTCGCTGATGGCACCGGAGTACAACAGCTCACTACTCAAGGAAATAACGAGAAGCCGGTTTGGAGTAAAGCGACTCAGTAGCAATGCACGGCGTGCGGATCCCAGCCCGCGCCACAAGACATGCTGGAAAACAGAAGAGGAGAATGTTCAGGATGAGTGACAGTGACAGATTGCTCGCTTACAAGCGCACAGGTTGCGGCCCCGCACGATTGAATCGGAATCACTCCCGCGCTGCCGTCCGCTCTGCGCGCCTTTATGGCAAGATGAGCGCCGTGTTGTTGGCGTTCATGCTGTTAGCGTTTGCCTCCGGATGCAAGAAAAAAGTTCCACCGCCTCCGCCACCACCGCCACCCGTCGATCGGCCGGCTGAGCCTGTTGCGCGGATCGAGAGACCTACGATCAATAGCTTCACAGCGGAGCCGTCCGCGATCGAGCGCGGCCAATCGTCGACTTTGAGCTGGTCCATCAGCAACGCCACCGACATGTCGATCAGCCAGGGCATTGGCGCCGTCCAAAGCCAGGGCCAGCGGCAGGTTTTCCCGACTAGCACTACCAGCTACACCTTGACCGCCAGAGGTCCGGGCGGCAACGATACGCGATCCGTTACCGTATCGGTCAGTACGCCGCCTCCACCGCCGCCTCCGCCGACCAGCACTCCCCGGCTGTCCAGCCAGGACATGCTGGCGCAGCAGGCCCAGGATGCTTTCTTCGACTACGATAAGAGCGACATCCGGCCCGACGCCCGCGATGCTCTGACTCACGATGCCGGACTTTTGAAGCAGATCTTCTCCCAGGATCCGAATTTCAGCGTCGTGATGGAAGGCCATTGCGATGAGCGTGGTTCAGCCGAGTACAATACGGCGCTAGGTGACCGGCGCGCTACTGCGGCTAAGGATTTCCTGGTTCAGTTGGGAGTTCCCGGCGACCGCATTAAGACCATCAGCTACGGCAAGGAGAGACCGCAGTGTACCGAAGCCAGCGAGGATTGCTGGCAGAAGAACCGGCGCGGGCATCTGTCGGCCGGGCAGTGAAGATCAGTTAAGTGAAACGCGGGCGCTGGCCATGCTACCGGCGCCCGCCGAACGTCATAGGAGTTGTTATGAGCTTGTCCCGCACAGTTATACTGTTTGTTGCTTTCGCGCCTCTCACTTTTGGCGCCAGTAAGGAGATTGTCGAGTTGCAGCGCGACGTCTCTATGCTGCAGGATCAGGTCCAGAAAATGCAGGCCGCGCTGAACGACAAGTTGACGTCCCTTCAGGCCCTCGTCCAACAAACCACCGACTACTCAAAGAATACCGACCGAGCTCTCGCTGTCATGCAGGATCGGTTCAACGACGCAATGAAGCAGCAGCAAGCCAGCGTCAGCGCGCCCGTCGCTAGCGTAGGCCAGAAGCTCGATCAAATGGCGGAAGATTTCCGCGCCGTGCGCGAGTCCGTGCTCGATATGAACACCCGCATGGGCAAGCTGGACGCCAAAATGGCCGATCTCCAGAATCTCATCAACACCATCAAGGCTCCCGCGCCCCCGCCACCGGGTGCTACTTCTCCGAGCGGCGCGCCAGGCGCTCCCCAAGCAGCCCAGGCCGGTCCGCCTCCAGGGATGGAAGCATCCACCGCCTACACCAACGCTTATCGCGACTATCTGGGCGGCAAATACGACCTGGCAATGCCCGAGTTCAACGACTATCTGAAGTATTTCAGCAACACCCAGTTCGCATCCAATGTCCAGTTTTATATCGGCGACATCTATTTCAAGAAGCAGGACTACACCAACGCGCTGCAAGCCTTCGACAATGTTCTGGAGCGATTTCCGGACGGCAACAAAACCGCCGATGCCCACTATATGAAAGGCATGGCGCTCATGCAGCTTGGCCGGAACGACTCCGCCGCCAGGGAATTTCGGGATGTTTACACCAGCTATCCCGATACCGACCTCGCTGCCAAAGCCAAGGCCCGCCTGAAAGAACTGGGACTCAACGTCGGAACCACCAATACCCGAGCCAAACGCCGCTGAGCGATTCTTCACGCACGGCTGCTTTGCTGTCTTTCCGCCTTCTGACTTCTGACTCCTGCCTCCTGTCTCCTCTTGATCCCCGGTGTGTTATGCTGTTTTCCTCGCGGCAGTCATGCCTTCCACACTAGCGCTTCCCCGCGTCTGCATCGCCATGGGCTTCCCGGAAGCACAGCGGTTGCTCGAAAACGCCCGACGCGAGACCAACGCCGGCGAGTCCTTCTTCGAGTTCCGCCTGGACTACTTGCCGGTGCCCGAACAAGGACTCCCGATTATTCGCAAATTCCTGTCGGCGCATCCAGAATGCTGCATTCTGGCCACCTGCCGCCGCCACCAGAACCAGGGCAAGTTCAATGGCAGCGTCGAAGACCAGGTCCGGATCCTCAGCGCCGCCTTGGACGCCGGGGCGCGCGCCATAGACATCGAAATCGAAAGCGCTGAAAACGTGGCGGCCCGCCTCGAAAGCTTCCGTGGCAAAGGCAGCCTGATCATCTCCTATCACAACTACGATGGAACGCCCTCGCCCGAAGCGATTCTGCGCCGCATGATGCGCATTCCGGCCGACGGCTACAAAATCGTCACCACCGCCCGCAAGCCGTCCGACAATTACCGCATCCTGTCCCTCACCAAGAGCCATCCGCGCACGCCGCTCGTGGTTCTGGCGATGGGCGAAACCGGCTTTCCGACTCGCGTGCTCTCCACCGCCTGGGGCGGGATTTTTACCTATGCCGCGCCCAATGCTTCCGAGGGTACCGCCACCGGCCAGGTCAGCGCGCGCCTCCTGCGCCATTTGTATCGCGTCGAGAAATTCTCGCGCGTCGCCAAGATCTACGGTGTCATTGCCGACCCTGTTCGCCACTCCATCTCTCCGGCCGTACACAACCGCGCCTTCCAGGCCCATCGCATGGATGCTGTGTATCTGCCCTTTTTGGTGCAGCCCGCGCAGCTGAAAGACTTCTTCGTGCTAGCCGACAAGCTGCCCGTCGCCGGATTCAGCGTAACTATCCCGCATAAACAGAAGGTGCTGCGCTATCTCGACATCGTCGATCCACTCGCCCGCCGCATTGGCGCCGTGAATACGGTCTGGAAGAAAGCCGGCAAATGGCGTGGAACCAACACCGATGCCGATGCCGTCACCGTGCCTCTCAGCCGCAAACTTCGCCTCGCCAAATCCACCATCCTGCTGATCGGAAATGGAGGCGCAGCCCGCAGCGCTGCCTATGGGCTGATGGAGCGCGGCGCCAAAGTCTCCATCGTCGGCCGCAATCCGGATCGCGTGCGATCGCTCGCCAAAGCCTGCGGCGCCGAGCCGCTGCTGCGCGAACAGGCCGAAGCCCGCAAGTTCGATGCCGTCGTCCACGCCACCCCGCTCGGTATGTATCCCAACACCGAGGGCTGCTTCTTTCAAAACTCGATTCCCGCCGAACTGGTATTTGACATGGTCTATAATCCGATCGAGACCACCCTCGCGCGCCACGCGCTACAGCAAGGCTTGACGGTTGTTTCCGGCCTGCAAATGTTCGTCGAGCAGGCCGTTCGCCAGTTCGAGATCTGGACCGGAAGCACCGCGCCGCGCACTGTAATGGAAAAAGCCGCGCTGGAAGCGCTAAACTCCGGTTAATGGCCACTCTCAAGCTCACTCGCCGTGAAATAGCAGCGGCCCTGTCAGGCTCCGCGGTTTTGCTCGGGCAGACGCCTGCTCCGCCGGTTCCTCAAAATCCCGCTTTAAGTCCGGATGACGAACTGAAAGCCGCGCGCGAAGCTATCCATCAGAACTCCGAGCAGCTCGCCAAATTCCCGCTGCCCATGTCGACCGAGCCGGCCGTCCACTTCAAAGCCTAAGACATCGCGATGGCTACCATCCCCGACGACATATTCTTTGCGACCATCACGGAGATCAATCAGAAGCTCAAGGCCAAAGAGTTTTCAGTACGGGAGCTGACCAAAGCGTTTTCCGATCGCCTCGAGCGCCTGGGACCCGGCTACAACGCTCTGGCGCTGTCTCTCCGCCACCAAGCCGATAAAGAGGCCCGCGACGTGGACGGCGACATCAAGCGCGAGCGCTTCCGGGGCCCTCTGCAAGGCATCCCCTTCGGCGCCAAGGATCTGCTGGCCTATGCCAAGCAGCCGACCACCTGGGGCGCGCGCCCATACGCTGGACAGGTCTTCGATTACACCGCCACCCCGCTGACCAAGCTTGCGAAGACGGGCGCCATTCTCACCGGCAAACTCGCCATGGTCGAGCTCGCCGGCGGACCCAGCTATCGCTTCGCCAGCGCGTCCCTCACCGGTCCGGGTTTGAATCCGTGGGACCGCACGCGCTGGTCGGGCGGATCTTCGAGCGGATCGGGAATCGCGGTGGCGGCGGGATTAGTCACCTTCGCGCTTGGCTCGGAAACTTCCGGATCGATCCTTACGCCCAGCGCTTTCTGTGGGATCACAGGCCTCCGCCCAACCTATGGCTTGGTGAGCCGCCATGGCGCGATGCCGCTCTCGTGGACCCTCGACAAGATCGGCCCTATGTGCCGTTCGGCCGAAGACTGCGGTTTGGTGCTGCATGAGATTGCCGGTGCGGATTCTAAAGACCCCGCAACGGGCGGCAAGAGTTTCTACTATGCGCCGCAATTCTCACGCGATCTGAAATACGTCCGAGTCGGCTTTGCTCCCGCTGATTTTGGCGATACAGCCGAGCCTGCCGCGCGCCCCGATTTCGCCAAAGCTCTCGAAACCATCCGCTCGCTCGGCGTGCAGGTCACCGAGGTTAAGCTGCCCGAGTTTCCCTACGGCCCGATCATCAGCACCATCATCTCGTCTGAAGCTGCTTCAATTTTTGAGCCTCTGATCAAGAGCGGTAAGGTCGATGAGCTGGCCGATCCCAAGCAGATCGCAGGCCTGAAGGCCGGCCTCGAAATTCCTGCCGCGGATTACCTGAAGGCCATGCGCATCCGCAGCCTGATTCAGTCGGCTTTCAGCGATCTTTTTGATAATGTCGACGTGCTGCTCGCGCCCTCCCGGTTCGGTCCGGCTCCCAAAATCACGCAGCCCCTGGATCGTCCGGCAAGCTCCACGCCGCTCATCCCAGCGGGCAACCTGGCCGGTCTGCCGGCTCTATCGCTGCCCTGCGGCTTCGCTGACGGAATGCCAATCGCGATTCAACTGGTCGGCCGGCCGTATACGGAGAACACTCTGCTCACGATCGGCAGAGATTTTCAAGCGCGTACCGACTGGCATCGCCGCCGCCCCCCGCTGAACACGATTGCGAATACGTAACTTCCGCGAATCTAAATCCCCGGCATCACCGACCGCAGCGCCGCCGCCCCAACCACCCCCGTCAACGCCGGCATCACCGACGTCCGAATCCCCCTCCGCTGATACTCGCTGTCTACCGCGTGGTAGCCCAAATAAACGAAAGCGCCCGCGGCCACCGACAAAAATCCGATGGTCCAGCTCGTGCCCAGGTGAGGTGCGACTATCACCGCCAACGCCCCTCCCGCGATCATCATCAGTTGTGCCGCCGCGGCGCCCAGCATCGCTTTTCGAGCCGTTCCCAGAGCGGCTGCCAAAAGCGCGCCCAATGCCAGACCCTCCGGCAGCTTGTGGGCTCCAATGCCCAGTAGGAACGCCAATTTCAGATCTTCGAAGCCCTTTTGCTGCGATACCGCTAAACTCCAGCCGTCGAAAAAGCTGTGAAGTCCGGAGGCGATTAACAGCGGAGCCGCGAAGCCGTGCAGCTCTTCACTGCAGTTGCCGTGATCGTGCGTATGCGAACACGTCGGACAGACTGGATAAACGTAATGATCGATCAGCCATAGCAGCGTGAAACCGACTGCCAGGCCGGCACTCGCCCCCACCCAACCCCCTATCCAGCCATGATCCTCAGCGATCTCGGGCAGAATCCAGAACAGTGCGATCCCCACCAGCAGGCCCCCGCTGAACGGCAGAACCCGCTGCGAAATCGACGGCATTTCGGCCAGCTTGATGCCTGCGGCTGCTCCAGCCAGCGTCAGCAGCACTAGACAGGTCAAGAGTGGATAGATGCCAGTCAAACTCCACTGTAGCGGGTCGTCCGCAAGACCGGCAATCCCGCTTCGTGTTACATTCAAAAGTTTAATGCGAAGCCCGCTTCTGCTTCTCCTCTTTTGTACCCCCCTGTTTTGCCAGAACAATTATGAGATTCAGGTCTATCCCTACGAGACGGTCGCGCCGCATCAAACCATGATCGAGTTGCACAGCAACTTCACCTTCGAGGGGTTCAAGACTTCTGTGGATGGCCTTTATCCGGACAATCACCAGTTGCACGAAACTATCGAAATCACGCATGGCTTCACCGACTGGTTTGAAACCGGTTTCTACATCTTCACCAGCGCCCAAAGCGGAGTTGGTTGGGATTGGGTCGGCGACCATATCCGGCCCCGTTTTCGCGTTCCGGAGTCCTGGAAATGGCCAGTGGGTGTGAGTATCTCGAACGAGATCGGCTACCAGCGCCGGCCCTACTCCACCACGCTGTGGGATTGGGAAATCCGCCCCATCATCGACAAGCAGATCGGCCCCTGGTATCTTTCGTTCAACCCTGCGTTTGATCGCGCTTTACAGGGGCCGGACACCAAACGCGGCTTCGAGTTTTCGCCGGATTTCAAGATCGGCTACGACTTCACCAAGAAAATCAACGGTGGCTTTGAATATTACGGCGCATTAGGTCCCGTCACCGGATTTGATCCCTTCCGTGACCAGATGCAGCAGCTGTTCCCGGTGATCGACCTGAATGTGTCCCCCAACTGGGAATTCAACTTCGGCGTTGGTGTCGGCTTGACCGGGGGCACCGAGCACCTGATCGTCAAGATGATTCTTGGCTATCGCTTTAAGATTTAATGCACGGAATATCTGGTATCATCGTGGCGTCTCACGGCAAGTAGCATACACCACGCAACGGAGGTGCCGATGGCAACGGCGCGCACGACCGACAACCCGGAAAGCAGCGCCAAGCTAGCGGCTAACGTCGATCAGCAGCTGGCGTTCGAGCTGGCACGCGTGGTTGAGGAAGCCGGCGTCGCCGCCGCTCGTACCATGGGCCAAGGCGACCGGCCAGGATCGGACCACGCCGCCGTCCAGGCCATGCGCGAAGCCTTCGAGAATGTCCCCATCGCCGGCAACATCGTCATTGGCGAGGGCGAGCGCGACGAAGCCCCTATGCTATACATCGGCGAGCGCGTCGGTGCTCCGCCCCGGGATGGCTTCGAATATCCCGCCATCGACATCGCCGTCGATCCTCTGGAAGGGACCAACCTTTGCGCCACCGGCGCCGCCAACTCCATCGCCGTGCTCGCGGCTTCAGAAGCCGGTGGATTGCTGCACGCGCCTGATTGTTACATGGACAAGATCATCGCCGGCCCGGCCTGCCAGGGCGCGCTGGATATCGATGCGCCTCCCGAAGAAAATCTAAAAGCCATCGCCAATCGCCTCGATCGGCCCGTGGAAGATCTGGTGGTCATGGTTCTCGACCGCCCGCGCCATGAGAAACTGATCGCCGCTATACGAAAAGCTGGCGCGCGCATCCGCCTGATCGGCGACGGCGATTTGTCGGCTGGAATCGCGGCTGCCGTACGGGGCGCCGGCGTCCACGCTGTCATGGGAATCGGCGGCGCGCCCGAAGGTGTGATTACCGCGGCGGCCATGCGCTGCCTGCATGGCGAAATGGTCGGGCGCCTGGTGGTCGACAGCACCGAATTGGAGCGCCGCATGCAGCGCATGGGCATTGACGATCCGCATCGCGTCTATCATGCCGAGGATCTCGCCCCCGGCAAACAGATCATCTTCGTCGCCTGCGGCGTTACCCCCGGCAATCTGCTCCAGGGCGTCCGCTTCTTCGGCGACGGCTATCGCACCCATTCCCTGGTCATGACCCTGAACCCCAACAACGTCAGCTTCCGCGATACCGTTCACATGACCGGCAAGCCCGGCCCGCGCGGCGTCCGGCTGTACTAAACGGTAGAAGTCCGACGGCTAATCGGACATCCACATTCCGTCATCGCCGTTTCCCGAGCGCGATCCGAAAACGCTGATCGACAAGGGAGGATCCATTTTCCGAACGACGAACGGCTCAAGTCGGCAATGGCGACAAACCAGCCAAGTGGATTGTCTTTCTGGTTAGCGGTGGCTCCTGGCACGGCTTAGCCAGACTGACTATTGCAACGGCGGTCGGCCCGAAATGTCGTGTTGATGGATCTGGACAAGGCGCCCGCGGAAACTGCCTCTTAGGCCCAAGACGACCGTGGGTTTCCGGCCATTCCCCGAGCCCAGACAGCCAAGTGATACAGTTTCAGTTATGACGGATTACCTATCATCTTCCTCGATGAGAGGGAGAAATTCTTGAAATGAGCAGGACCTTGCGCGCCGCAGCGGCCGTTCTTCTCGTTACGGCGATTCCCACTTCGGCCCATCACGCATTTGGCGCCGAGTACGACGCCAACAAGCTGGTCACGGTCTCCGGCATCGTGACGACGTTCGAATGGACCAATCCACATGCGCTGCTATACGTCGACGGAAAGGATGCGGAGGGTAAGGCGGGGAGCTGGAAGTTCGAAATGGGCAGCCCCGGCGGCCTGGAGAGCCGAGGATGGAAAAGAACGGATTTGAAGAATGGCGACCAGATTACGGTGGATGGGTACGCCGCGAAAGACGGAAGAAACGTGGCCAATGTCCGCATGGTGAGGTTGGCGGATGGGCGGAAGCTGTTCGGGGGATTCCAGTCCACCCCTGGTAACCCCTTCAAGTAGCGCGCGGCGTCCGGCTGTATTAAATTGCTCCGTGCTTCCGGTTATTGTTTCGTCGGGGAAGGCTCCGCATGTTCCAGCGCGCGTGCGCCGTTCAGCAGATCAGGCAGCGCGTAGTTGCCCTCATGGCATGCGTATTCGAAAATCTGGCCGGCCGATCGGGTCCAGGTCAGTTCGCCTTTCCACGGCCGCGTAAAAGCGGTGGCATCGTCGACTTCGAATCGATACTGAATCGTATTTGCATCCAGCAGGCTGAAGCGTTCCACGATGTGCAGATTTCTGTCGGAGCCAAACATACCGCCGGCATCACCGAAAAAACCGCCGCCATCGTTGAAGTTTGTGGTATCCACCACCAGCGTGCTGCCTTCCCAGTGCCCCACGGAATCACCCAGCCAGAGCCGCACACTGGTCGAAAGATGAGACTGGCGGTCCAGCCGAATGATTCTCGTATCGTGAATCATTTCGACGTTCATCATCACTTCGTGGGCGGTCTGGACGATCTGATAATTACTGTTGTAAATATACGGAATCATCGGCGCCACGGCAGTGGGAAAGACGATGCATTGGTCCTGAAGACCGAGGTCTGTCGCGCTTCGCGGATGACCGAGCAACGCCATCCGGCGGCTCTTTTCGGCGGCAGCGGCTGGCAGCAGGGCGGGAATCTTTCCGCCGGGAGGATCGGTGATGATGGACGTCCGGAGACTCTTCAGTAATTTCGTGCCAGTTTCATAAAAGACCGCGTTGTAGCTGGCGAAGGTTTTCGTCGCTGTCTCCGGCTTTGGATCTTGCAATCGGGTTGCTGCGCGGCGTTCCCAATTCACGGCTTCCTCGGGCGTGAAGAACTCCTTATCTTTGAGCCGCGCCGGACGTTCGAGCGGCGTAGCAGTCGCTGAGTTCCAGATGCCCTCGAAATTGGGCCGCGGGCCCGCTGCCGACACGTGCGACTGTGCGGCAGCCGGTCGAACAAAAGAAACTGCTACCAGGGCGAACGCCAGTTTTTGGCGAGTCATCCGCTTGTGACGCTGCTGCATCATGCCGTGGTTCCAGTATATCCGGGGGCCTCCTGCCCCCTGCCCCCTGTCTCCTGTCTCAATTCAACCGCCCCAGCCACCGGTGGATCGCCTCCAGTTGCTTGGTCACCTCCGCTTTATCCTCGGCCTCCGGTGAGCATTTCAGATACTTCTCTAAATCTCCTTTGGCCGCCCGGAACTCGCGCAACTGCAGCCGGGCAACCCCGCGCGCCTTGTAGTACTCCGCATTCGAAGGAAAAGCTTCCACCAGCGGATCCAGCGCCTGCGCCGCCTTTCGATAGTCCTTCGACCGGAAATAAGACGACCGCAGATTGTTCAGCATCCGCACCAGAATATAGCGATTGCTCACGGGCTGAAGCGTCGAAGGCTCCGCGGCAATGTCCACGCCCACCTCGCGCGCCAGCACCCGGCAATCCTCTTCAGTGAGCAGCTTGCCGCCATGAAATGGATCGGCAAAGGTTGAATACTTGCCATCGTTATACTGCACGATAAAATGGCCCGGTAGCCCGATTCCGAACACCGGCCGTCCCAACCGCCGCGCCACCTCGATGTAAACCACCGACAGCGTGATCGGAATTCCCGTCCGTCGATCCAGCACCGCGTCCAGGCAGCTATTCCGTGGATCGTAATACTCCGATTCATTCCCACGGAAGCCCCACTCTTCGAACAAGTAATCGTTGGCCACGCGCACGAACTTCGGGCCGTCGGATCCCCGGCCCAATCGAGTCGCAATTTCGGATGAGAGCTGATCCAGGGTTTCCAGATAAGGCGCCGGATCGAGCCCCGGCCGGTCGATAGCCGCCATCTCCAGCGCGGCGGCGTCTAGTTCCCCAGCCGGTTCGCCTCGCAGAATTGCTCCCAATAGCGGCATTTATTTATACGCTCCGCGCCACCCGAACCTTGACTCCGTGCGTGGCCACCTTAACCGGCAGGATTTCCGCGCCGGCCTTTTCGATCGCGCGAGAAACTTTATCCTTCGCGCCGCGATCCACCAGAAAGAATACGCAGCCTCCGCCGCCCGCTCCGCACACTTTGGCCCCCAACGCTCCCGCCCGGCGCGTGACCGTCACCAGTTGATCGATAAAGGGAGTCGAGATTCCCGGAGCATTCCTGCGGCGGTGCGACCATTCCTCACGCAGCAAGCGGCCCGTCTCCTTCCAATCCGGCTTCTCCAACGCCACGCGCATCGCGCACGCAATCGACGTAATCTGCTCAAAGTTCCTCCGCACGTCCCGATTCCCGTCGATATAAGCTTTGGTCACTTCCCAGTTGTTGATCCCCGAATTGCGAGGCGCTCCGGTGTACGCCAGTACAATCCGCTCGTTGAAATCATCCACGTCCACCGCGATCGGCACCCGCCGGATCCCGCCAGCTCCCAGCTCGATCGCGCTCACGCCGCCATACATGGCCGGATAATAATCCTGCGCTCCCGTCGGTACTCGAATGATCTGCGCCTCCACGTTTTGGGCGATCTCCCGTAGCTTTTCGATGCTGTGCCGCGCCCCGGTCAGCCGGTTCAGCGCGCTCGCCACCGCGATGATCAGCGCCGATGATCCCGAGATGCCTGCTCCCGCCGGCGCTTCCGAATCCGTGTGTACCGCCAGCCCCGACTGAGGCTCGAAGAATCGTAGTACATAGGTAACCAGCGGCAGCCGTGGCCGTTCCGCCGCTCGCATTTCGTCGAAGCACGCAAACGTCTCTTCCGCTTCCAAATCTCCCGATCGCAATCGGATCTCCGGCCCTTTCCGGGGCTCCACCACGCACCGCGTCCAGCGGTCCACCGCGAAATTCAGCGTCACCGCTCCCGGATGGTACAAATACAGGGGCCAAATGTCTAGGGTACCGCCCGCCAGATCCACGCGGCAGGGCGCCTCGGAGATGATCTTCATACGAAAGCTCTACTATACCGCTGGTCCTATTCAGAATCGGCGCGATCAAGCCGATGAGAAACTTGATGAGATGGATCGTCGTCGCATTCGTGATCTCGAACTCCTTCGTGATCTTGAATTATGCCTGGGCGCAACCGGCCCCCGATCCTCCTAAGACCGCGGCCCAGCCCGCCATGGCCGCATCTCTGGAGAAGCAGCGCGTGTCCATCACCCGGCAAGTCGATTCTTTAATCGGCCGATCCACAACTCCCGCCGCATCCTTCTACACCGTCCCCTGGATCGACTTCCCCTCCTTCGTTCTGCCGCCTTGCGATCCCTTGCCGGATGAGCAGCTCGACCAGCTGATCGGTGAGAGTTCGAAGGAGTCGGGTGTCCAACCCGATCTGATCCGCGCCATAATTAGTCAGGAATCGGGCGCCCGTCCGTGTGCCATCTCGCCCAAGGGCGCTCAGGGATTGATGCAGCTCATGCCGGCCGTCTCCATGCAATTCGGTGTGCACGATCCGTTCGATCCCAAGCAAAACGTCAACGCCGGCGTTCAACTGTTGAAGCAGCTGCTCGAAAAATACAAAGGCGACACTAAGCTCACCTTGGCCGCCTATAACGCGGGTTCTGGCCGCGTAGATAGCGAAGGCGGCGTTCCGCCCATCGCCGAAACCATCAATTACGTAACTGATATTCTGTCCAAGCTTCCCAAGAAGTGAGCTAAGCGCTTTATTTTCAGTAGAAAAGCGTCGCCCGTAAATCTTGTCGAGGTTAAACATTTCCCATTTTCGGACGATAGATCCAATATGGGGAACCTACCCCACTTCGGTCGTCAATGTCCGGAAAGATCACATTAACGGCTCCGTTCGAGATCGGGCCTTCTCCAGCCGGCCCATTCTTTGACGACCACAACACTGTACCCGCGGCAATACTCATCGTCGATAGCGAAGAGATCAATCGTCGCCTCCTCAAGGCAATCTTCAAAACCGCGCCCTATCGGATTCTGGAAGCGCGCAAGGCCTCTGAAGCAATGGCGCTGCTCCAGTCGGACAAAATCGATCTCGTCATCCTCGATTTGATGCTGCCGGAAATGAGCGGCCCGGAGTTATGCCGCTGGATTCGTTCCAATCGCCCCACCCAGTTAGTCCCGGTCTTGATGATCACCAACGTGCAGGGCGTCGAAAACGAAATCGTGAGCATCTCATCCGGCGCCGACGAGTTCCTGGTAAAGCCTCTGCACCCGGCCGTAGTGCGGACCCGTGTGCGTGCCATGTTGCGCAACAAGGCGCTAATTGACTCGCTCGAGGAGGCCGAGACCATTCTGTTTGCCCTCGCCCAGGCCGTGGAGCGGCGCGATCAATGCACCGGCCAACACTGCCAGCGCCTGGCCGCCATCTCGGTGATGCTGGGTGAAGCCCTCGGGCTCTCCAACTCCGACCTCACCGCGCTGTTACGGGGCGGCTACCTGCACGACATCGGCAAAATCGGCATCCCCGACGCCATCCTTTTCAAGAAAGGCATGTTGACTACCGAGGAGTGGGAAGTGATGCGTAGCCATCCGGTCCGCGGCGAAGAGATTTGCCGGCCCATGAAGAGCCTGCGGCCCGTTCTGCCGATCATCCGCAATCATCACGAGCGCTGGGACGGCTCGGGCTACCCGGACGGCCTGGCGGGCGAAGACATTCCACTGCTGGCCCGCATCCTGCAAGTGGCCGACATCTATGACGCCCTCATAACCGAGCGCCCCTACAAAGCCGCGATGTCCGCCGCCGAAGCCTTTGCGACGCTTGAGGACGAAGTGCAGCGCGGGTGGCGCGACCCGGAACTGGTTCCGTTGTTCTTCAGCATCATCCAATCCAAACCCTCCAGCGATCTGATCGCCTTGGAACGATCGCTCGAGAACATGCGCGTCCAGATTTCCAGATAGCATAAAGCTATCCTTGAAAGCCCTTCGAATTCTGAACGATGAAATCGTCGCTTGCCGGCGGTGCCCGCGCTTGGTCGAATACCGCGAGGAGGTCGGACGCGTGAAGCGTCGCGCCTACCGCGACCAGGATTATTGGGCCAAGCCAGTGCCCGGCTTCGGCGATCCCCGCGCCCGCATGCTCCTGATCGGCCTCGCGCCCGCCGCGCACGGCGGCAATCGGACCGGCCGCACATTCACTGGCGACAGCTCCGGCAACTTCCTCTATCGGGTCCTTTTCGAAACCGGTTTCGCCTCTCAGCCTACCAGCGTGTCGCGCGATGACGGGCTAGCGCTCAACGACGCATATATCTGCGCCGCCGTCCGCTGCGCTCCGCCGGACAACAAACCGCTCCCCGAGGAGATCCGCGCCTGCCGGCCATATCTAGAAAAAGAATTGGAATTGCTCCGTGATTTGAAAGTGGTGGTCGCGCTCGGCCGCCTGGCCTTCGATGTTTATCTGACCATCCTGCGCGATCAGGGCAAGATCGTGCGCCGCTCCGACTTCGTCTTCGGCCACAACCAAGAGCATCGCACCGGTCCCGGCCAACCGGTGCTCATCAGCTCCTTCCATCCCAGCCAGCAAAACACCTCCACCGGCAAGCTGACGGAGGCGATGTTCCGCGCGGTCTTCCTCCGCGCCCGACGGCTCCTCGACCGTGATCGTCAATAAACAGCATTGGGTGTGTTTATTTTGTCTCGGCCGGTTGGGAGTGACAGAACCAGCTGAGGGGTCGGATACGCATCGCCGAACCCAAGCCGACTTGTGACACAACCATAAGGGCTTGTGGGAGTAATGTAGCCCGGGTAGAACGCTGAGAATTTCGGCCTTAATCCTCGCGTGTGGATTTAAATCTGAGAGATGGTAGCTTCATCATTGACACGGCTGCCAATGCCCTTTCATTATGAAAGCGTACCCTGAGACCATGGCACGAGCAGATCTCCTCATTTCGCTGGTGAAGGCCGCCACAACGGGCGACCAGGCCATGGTTCGCAAGACGGTCGAGGCGATGGCGGCTGAGGAGCGATCCAAACACCACGGAGTCCTCGCCGAGCAGTTGGAGGAGCATGTCCAACGAAATGGTTCCGCACCGAAACCTGATTACACGCCCACTCGATTGGTCGCACATGATGTCGTCCATGAAATCACACCGCGGCGGACTATCAGCGAGCTGATCTTAAGCCCTACAGTTCGTCAAGCTGTGGACGAACTCGTTCAAGAGCACCACCGTTCAGACTTGCTGCGTTCGTACAATCTTCAGCCCCGGAACCGGCTCTTATTAACTGGAAGCCCAGGGAATGGAAAGACTTCTCTCGCAGAGGCTCTTGCGACTGCTCTCATGGTCCCCTTCGTCATCGCCCGCTATGACGGATTGATCACGAGCTACCTCGGTGAAACGGCTACCCGGCTCCGACGGCTCTTCGAGTTCGCCCATACGCGCAGGTGCGTCCTCTTCTTTGATGAGTTCGACACGCTGGGCAAGGAAAGAGGCGACATTCACGAGACTGGCGAAATAAAGCGGGTCGTCAGTTCGCTTCTTCTACAGATCGACGACCTTCCGTCACATGTCGTTGTGATCTGTGCAACAAACCACCCCGAGTTGCTTGATCGTGCCGTGTGGCGACGATTTCAGATCAAGTTGGAACTCGCACCTCCCGACCGCAATCAGATAGCCGAGTACTTCTCGCTTGCGACCAAGCGATTCAATTTCTCGTTCGGCCTTTCGCCTCGAACGCTAGCTGACAAACTTGTCGGAGCCAATTACTCGGATCTGGAGAATTTCACCTCCGACGTTGCCCGAGCATACGTACTTGCCCTCCCCGAAGCTGACGTTAGAAAAATAACGAGCGAGAAACTTAGCTACTGGAAAGTACCCTCAGCCACTCCAAAGCACAAAGCGCGAGGATAGGACTCCTTTCGCATGGCTGATCTTCCTTTTCTCGTGTTCCCTCGTCCACTTAGGACGACACGCGGCGTGCCGCCAGGTGGAGGGCGGGCTTTCACCAAGCCTACGCCAGCCCAACAACAGGCTAGGCTCCAAACCAAATTTGATCAGATTGTTCAGTCATTCCAAAACCTTCAAGCCATCGTCGCCGGGATCGACCCGGAACAAGTGATTGTGCTGGAGACCCTGACGGCTTCAGTCGAGAACGTGGCGAAGGCAGTCGTTCAGATACCGGGCCTTGAATGGTTAGCCGAAAGAGATCTTGAGGAGGTCCCGCCTGAGTTTGGATTTGGCGATCCCGCGACTGGTGCGACGATCCCCAAGAGGCTCTATGCGCTAATGAGCAACCAGAGCGGAATGACCCAGCTACTTGCTCTATGGAGCGGCTGGGTCGCGAACCCCGGTCTAAGAGCTAGACGAAACTTTGGACCATTCAAACAGCTCTTTACTCTCTTGGCAGACGTCCGGAGGTGGAGTGCGCAAGACAGGATCGAATCCACCGGCATTTTGCAGAGATGGCGGGAGGAGGTTGCCGTCCGGACTAGAATTTCGTTCGAGATCGAGTTCTGGTTCCGTGGTCAGCAAGCGCGGCGACAAAGGGCCTATGAAGAAATTGAGAATCTGGTTCAGGGTCTGGGGGGACAGTGTCTCGACCAAGCGATTATACCCGAGATTCTATACCATGCCACTCTCGTTGAGTTGCCTACGGCGGTAGTGAATAAGTTCATTGACGGAGTCCAAACCCAAAACTACGCACAGCTTCTGCGAAGTGAAGGCGTTATGTTTTTCCGTCCTCGCGCACAGTCCACCGTCGGCTTACAGGCCGTTGAACCTGTCAACTTCGACTTCGCCTCCCGCCTAGGTGATCGACCGATTGAAGCCGGTGATCCGGTAATTGCTGTACTTGACGGCGTACCCGTCGAGAACCACGCCGCTCTCGCTGGCCGACTAGTCGTGGATGATCCCGACGGCCATGCACCGATGTACCAAGCAGGCCAACAGCAGCATGGTACGGCGATGGCTTCCATCATCCTTCACGGTGATTTGAATGGCGACGGTCCATCGCTGAAGAGGCGGATCTATCTTCGTCCCATCTTCCACCCGGACCCATTCAATCTTCGCGAAATCACTCCGCCAAATCGCTTGCTGGTGGACCTGATCCATAGGGCCATCCGCCGAATCTTCGAAGGCGACGGTGCACAACCAGCAGTCGCACCGACCGTACGAATCGTCAATCTTTCCCTTGGAAACCCGGAGCAGCCCTTTGACCGAGAAATCAGCCCGCTTGGCCGACTGCTTGACTGGCTTTCTTGGAAGCACAAGGTCCTCATCCTTGTCAGCATCGGAAATCGAATTGTTCCGCTGAATTTAGGCGCAACGCTCGACGGAGTGGAAGATGAAGATGTCATTGCACGTGTTCTCCAGGCGATGCGGGTAGAACAGCTACAGAAGCGACCGTTATCCCCGTCCGAAGCGATTAATTGCTTATCAGTGGGGGCTGTACATGCCGATGAAAGCCCGACCTACGTGCAGGGCAATCGGGTTGATCTTTTGAGAGGTCGTAGACTTCCGACTCCGATTAGCACCATAGCGACAGGATTCAGACGTTCTACGAAACCAGAAGTTCTTTTTCCGGGGGGCCGCCTCCTCTATCAGCAGGACCCGCCAGTTGGAAATGGCGGCGTGTTCTCTGCCGTTCAATCTGTACGTGCGCCAGGAATCATGGCCGCTGCACCTGGTATCGCACCCATGGAGGCAAATCGAGTTGGCCATAGCTGTGGATCGAGCAATGCCACTGCACTCGCGAGTCGTTGCGCCGTCTTAGCTTACGAGACAATTTCAGCCATGGAAATTCCGCTGGATTGTGAGCCTTTGGATGCGACTTACCAGGCTGTGCTTCTGAAAGCGCTGCTCGTCCACGGAGCATCGTGGGGTGAGGCTTCGCGCATTATTGAGAAAGCCTTCCCGACCCCCGGAGATCAATGGCAACGGCTGTCCCGCATCAAACAACAGTTTCTTGGGTATGGGGAAGTAGACATCAGGCGTTGTCTCTCCGCCAATGAACAGCGAGCGACGCTACTGGGGTGGTCGATGATTTCCGATGGCGAAGGCCATATTTTCGAAATGCCACTTCCACCCGCTCTAGCCGCAAGCACTGAACTGCGCCGCCTCACCGCTACACTCGCGTGGTTGACCCCCACCAACCAAGAACACAAAGATTACCGGAAGGCGCAATTGTGGATCGATGTGCCAGAACAGAATATCGGCACGCAAAGAGACGGTTTGGACGCAGCGTCTGCCCGGCGCGGAACAGTCGAACACCGAACATTCAAAGGCACGGCCGCAGTGCCTTTCATTGATGGAACCAAGCTTCGGATTCTAGTGAGTTGCAAAGAAGACGCCGGAACACTTGACGTCAGAGTGCCCTATGCGATTGCGGTTACTCTTGAAGTTGGTCCGGACGTTCAAATCGACATTTATCAGCAGATCAATTCTCGAATCCGTCCAGTAGTGGGAATCCAAGCCAGACCTTAGTCTGCCATCGACACTCCGTGTGCTCCATTTGTGCTCCGTTTGCACGCTCGCGGAGCTCAAAGTGAAAGCCCGCGCATTATTCTCTATTGCCAGAGCGACGTGCAGGAAACGCAATGATCCTCGTTTCCAATTTATCATCGTCCTCCGAAGTTGAACGTCGCGGCCCCTCACAGAGGCAACTTCGATCTCTATATCCAGACTACTCGTTTTGGCTACTAAGTAGGGGGTATAGCATATTAAGATGCACACCAGCCGCACATACGTTCTGGTTTGAAACCCTGCAATAGGAACACCGACATACTGCGAATCATTGACACATGGCCGCAATGCAACCGTCCGGCTCCGTGCCTAACGCCGGCAAGATTACTCTTGGTAAACCGCTCGCGACCAGCTAAGACTCCATACATGTTGTCGCCAAGCCGCGGAGTCCCACCGCCTCAGGTACTTTCGTATACGTGAGCGGACCCCACCGAGGCGGCTATGCGGCAACTTCGACGTAATCGACTACAGAGTGTGGTACTGGAATGGGCTCGCCCACTTCGCGCATCGCCTCAAAGTGCGCAACCAAGGCTTCTTGGAAGTTACGGCGGGTCTCGTCCTCCGTGTCGCCAACAGCCACACACCCCGAAACATCCGGCGAATAGGCGGAGCACCCGGTCCCGGTTGGTTCGATGACTATCGGATAGCGTCTCGCACTCATTTCAATCCTGCCTTCTTAGAACCAAGACAACATCACCGCGGCGGTAGTCCATCGTACGCAGCCATTTCGGGCCGATCCCAATCCTCCGCAAACGGCGTCAGCCGCCGGCGCGGATCGCCATCCTGAGATTCGTCGATCCCTCGCTCGCGAAGATCTACGGGCTCGGCAGGATGGACCCAGGTCACGATGACACGTGATCCTTCGGCCGCCCCCAGAGGCTCCACAACGTCTACTTTCCCGTTGTGGTAGATTCCTTCGACTGACTTCACCATGGGTTCAGTATCCCGCGCAGGACGCCACTGAGTCTAGACCTCTTCCTTGTTAGTAATTTGCACGGGAGCCCCCGCCCAGTGACGCGACCAAATCTTTTTTCTTCCCTTCCCCCTCATCCACTTCCCAGCTTCCACCCCGTCGCGCCCCACCCACGCGAGTTAAAACCTAATTGAAGGAGATATCATATGCCAGATTCAAAAGTTCCCACTGCCGATCGCGCCATCCATCGCGCCGCCATAAATAAAGCCAACGCCCAGAAATCCACCGGACCCCGCACCGCAGCCGGTAAACAGCGCTCCTCCCTCAACGCTCTGCGCCACGGATTAACAGGCCAAACCATCGTCCTGCCCTCCGAGGACCTCGCCGCGTACCAGCGCCACTCCCAGTCTTTCCTCGCTGAATACCAGCCCAAAGGCGCCACCGAAACCCAACTCGTCCAGTCTCTCCTCGACACCGCCTGGCAAGTCAACCGCGCCGCCGCCGTCGAGACCAACCTTTTCTCGCTCGGCATCACCGAAATGGAAGAACGGATTCGCGCCAGCCATCCCGAGGCCGAGACCGCTCTCGCCATGGCTATGGCCTACCGCGAGCACAACCGGGCCTTCGCCAACATCGGCATTTCCCGCCAGCGCCTCACCCGCCAGTTCGACCGCACTCTAAATCAACTCCGCCAGATCCAGGCCGACCGCCGCGCAACCGAAGAGCGCCAGCTCGACAATGCCGCTAAGATTTTGAAAATGCACCAGGACGAAAACCTCCACCTCACAGCCCCGCACAATCTCGCCCCCTACAATCCTGCGGATGATGGGTTCGTTTTTTCAAAGGACGAAATTGAGACCTATATAGGCCGCGAAGAACGCCGGCACCAAGCCGACCTGCACGACTTCGAGGCTCATGCCTAGCCGCCCAACCAGCAACTAGAAACCAGAAACTAGAAACCAAGCTCTGACGAGTGCGCTAAATTAGTTCTCAGGTGCAAACTTTCGACCTGCTGGTCATCGGCTCAGGTCCGGCCGGGCAGCGGGCAGCGATCCAAGGCGCAAAATTAGGCAAGCGCGTCGGCGTCATCGAGCGGCGGGAAGTCGTCGGTGGCGTCTGCGTCAACACCGGCACAATTCCCAGCAAGACTTGCCGCGAAGCCGTCCTGCATCTTTCCGGTTATTATTATCAGAACGTCTACGGCGTCAACTATCGCGTCAAAGAGAAGATCAGCATGGCGGACCTGGCCTTCCGCGTCCAGCACGTCATCAAAACCGAGATCGATGTCATTCAGGCGCAGTTGTCGCGCAACAATATAGAGCTGATCACCGGCCTCGCTACCTTCACGGATCCGCATACCGTCCGATTCCAAAATTCGCGCGGCGGCCAGGCTTATTCGTCCGAGGCCATCATCATCGCCACCGGCACTAAGCCGGCCTGTTCGCCCAAAGTTCCCACTAACGGCCGAAACATTGTCGATAGCGACCAGGTTCTGGACATGCCGGAGATTCCAAAAACGCTGATCGTGGTCGGCGGCGGCGTCATCGGCGTCGAGTATACCTGCATGTTCGCGGCCTTGGGCGTGCGCGTCATCCTGGTGGAAAAGCGGCCCAGGCTTTTGGAATTCGCCGATTCGGAAATGGTCGAGGCGCTCTCCTACAATCTACGCGACCATCGCGTCACTATGCGGCTTAACGAAGAGGTCGAGAGCGTCGAAGAATTGCCCGACGGCTCCGTTGTCGCAAACCTCGAAAGCAAGAAAAAGCTGAGTGGCGATGCGCTATTGTATGCGGTCGGCCGCCAAGGCAACGTCGACGAGCTGGACCTCGCCACCGCGGGCGTCGAGTTCGATTCGCGAGGGCGCATTAAAGTAGACGCCGACTACCGTACTACCCAGCCCCACATCTACGCCGTCGGCGATGTCATCGGGTTTCCCAGCCTCGCGTCGGTCTCAATGGAGCAGGGCCGCATCGCCGCCGCTCACGCCTTCGGCAAAATCATCCAGTCCAACCCGGCCAGCTATCCGTACGGAATTTATACCATCCCGGAGATTTCTTTTATCGGCAAGACCGAAGAGCAGCTCACCGACGAAGATGTTCCGTATGAAGTCGGCGTAGCCTATTATCGCGAGATCGCCCGCGGTCAGATCCGCGGCGACACCACCGGCCGCCTGAAAATTATCTTTCATCGTGAAACAAAGAAGGTGCTGGGAGTCCATATCATCGGGGAGGGCGCGTCGGAGCTTCTTCACATCGGCCAGGCGGTCATGATCTTCGACGGCACGGTGGAATATTTCGTCGATACCGTTTTCAATTACCCGACCTTGGCCGAATGTTATAAAGCCGCGGCGTTCAACGGTCTGAACAAGCTCTCCAAGCTTTGAGTGGCGCGGGGCCATGCCCTGCGAATCAAAATGAAAGCCATTGGAATTACTACCGCAGAGCGCATCGCCGCCGGCCTGGTGGAGGGCCATCGTCTGATCGGCCCCCTACGCGTGTTTGAGGAAGGACCCGAATCCGAGCCGCTTTTCAGCACGCCGCTGGCGGGCATCGCCGAATGCATCGCACGCGAAGTCCAGACCGTTGCCGCCGGTTCCCAGGTCGATGTCATCGGCATTGGATTTCCCGGCATCATTCGCAATGGCTTTATCGAAGAATCTCCCAACCTGAGGCAGCTCAAGGGCGCCAATATCCGTGAGGCGCTCTCGAGCGCGTTCCGCGGCGTGGGTATCGATGTGCCGGTGCAGGTCTACAACGACGCCGACGCCATGGCTGCCGGACTTGCCGCTACGCGCGGTCATCTCGACCGGCTCATCCGCGTCTGGACCCTCGGCTTCGGAATTGGTTTCGGTATTTATCCCTGGCACGAAGGGATCTGGGAAGGCGGTCACGTCGTCGTTTCTCTGGATCCCCGCGAGCGTTACTGCGGCTGTGGTGGAACGGGCCATCTGGAAGGCATCATGGGTAATCGCGCCATGCGCTTGCGCTTCTTGGATATGGAGCCGGATGAAATTTTCGACAACGCCCACAAAGGCGACCCGCGCTGCGTCGAGTTCGTCAAGCTCTGGCATAGCGCGCTGGCTGCCGCAACCGCCAGCTCAATTCATCTTGCCGGACCAGGCAAGTTTTTCGTCACTGGATTCAACGCCAAGCATCTGGACATCAACCTTCTTCATCAATATCTCCATGAGATGGTCAAGATGAGCCCTCTGCAAGGTTACGTTTTCGAAGTCGTTCCCGGCGGCGACGAGATGGCCGTCATCGGCGCGGCGGTGAATGCATTGCGCGCCGTGTTCCCAGCCTGAAAATGCCAGGCCAATGTGACTTCCTGATTATCGGCGGCGGTCAAGCCGGTCTACCGCTGGCGCGCGATCTCGCGAAAGCGGGGAAAAAGGTCGCCCTGGCGGAGCGCAAGTACCTGGGAGGATCCTGCGTTAACTTCGGCTGCACGCCCACCAAAGCCGCTATCGCCTCCGCCCGGCTTGCTCATCTTGCCCGGCGAGCCACAGAGTTCGGTCTTCGTCTTCCGCAAGTGGAAGTCGACTTCCCGGCCGTCCTCCGCCGGGCCGGAGCCATCGCGCTCGAAGCGCGCAGCGGCCACGATAAAAGCTTCGAAAACTCAGAAAATCCGAAACTGCTCCGCGGCCACGCGCGATTCCTCGGCCCCGGCTTCGAGCTCCAGGTGGGCTCTGTGCGGGTCTCGGCCAAGCAGGTGGTCCTCGACACCGGCACCCGCACGACCATCCCAAAAATCACCGGCCTCGAGAAAGTCGCCTACATCCACTCCGGCAATTGGCTCGACCATACCGAACTCCCCGCGCGCCTGGCCATCATCGGTGGCAGCTATATCGGTCTTGAAATGGCCCAGTTCTACCGTCGCATGGGAAGTCAGGTTACCGTTTGGGAGACCTCGCCCCGCATCGCCGTCCACGAAGACGATGAAGTATCAACTTCCATCCAGCAGTTCCTGGAGCGCGAAGGCATCCAGTTTCATCTGAAAGCTCATATCCAGTCGATTGATCAACTAGGCGCCACTCACGTCTTCGCGGCCACCGGGCGTACGCCGAACACCGATGATCTGGGCCTCGAAACCGTTGGTGTGCAAACGGACCAGCACGGTTTTGTCAAGATCGACAGGCGTCTGGCGACGAACATTCCGGGCATTTGGGCTGCCGGCGACATCCGCGGCGGCCCGCTATTTACCCACACTTCCTGGGACGACTATCGCATTCTCCTTTCGCAGATCTCGGGCGACGGCTCGCGCACCACCGATCGGATCGTGCCCTACGCCATGTTTACCGATCCAGAGCTCGGCCGCGTCGGCCTCACCGAACAGGACGCCCGCGAGAAAGGGTTGAAGTTTCGCGTCTCCCGCTTCGAAATGAAGCGCAATGGCAAAGCGCGCGAGATCGGCGAGCCCGACGGCTTCATCAAAGTTCTGCTTGAAGAAGGCACCGGCAAAATTCTGGGCGCCGCGGTTCTCGCCACCGAGGGCGCCGAGCTGGTCCACATGTTTATCGATATCATGAACGCCGGCGCGTCATCCACCGTGATTCGTGACGCTATTCACATTCATCCGACGCTCGCCGAAGCCGTCCAAAGCGCCGTCACCTGACGGTCTGCTTCAGCTACACTACTGTTTACCGGATGCGCGAGCAAATCTCTCCGGCCCGTGCCTTGAGCGGCGCCATCCAACTCCCCGGCGACAAGTCGATCTCGCATCGCTATGGGATGCTGGCCGCCATCGCCGAAGGCGTTTCGAAAATCGAGAACTATTCCACCGGCGCCGATTGTCAGTCAACCCTGGCCTGCATGCAGGCGCTGGGCGCGCGCGTAGAAAAACAGGAAGGCTCGGTATCCATTGAGGGGCGCGGCCTCGATGGTTTGCATGCGCCCTCCGCGATGCTAGACGCCGGTAATTCCGGCTCTACGATTCGCATGCTCTCGGGCATCTTAGCAGCGCAGCGCTTCGACGCTCGAATCGGAGGCGATGAATCGTTGTCCCGCCGGCCCATGGAGCGGATCATGAAACCGCTGGCTGAAATGGGAGCGAGCATTGAAGCGCGCGAGAATCGCTTTCCCCCGCTAGCTATTCGTGGAACCGAGCTTCGTCCGATCGAATATACGCTACCTGTCGCGAGCGCACAGGTGAAAAGTTGCGTTTTGTTGGCCGGCCTCTACGCCGATGGCCGCACTATCATTAACGAGCCGGTCCGGACTCGGGATCACACCGAACTGGCATTGCGCGAGTTCGGCGCTGAACTCGACGTTCAAAGAAAATCAATCGCTCTGACCGGCCGGCCGCGCCTCAGAGCTCGCGATCTACGCGTGCCGGGAGATCTCTCCTCGGCGGCGTTCTTCCTGGTTGGCGCGCTGATCGTCGCTGAGTCGGATTTAACCATTCGCTCCGTGGGCCTGAACCCAACCCGTTCCGCCCTGCTCGATTTCTTGGCCGAAATGGGCGCGGCCATCAAAGTTTTGGACATCACCCAGACTGCCGGAGAGTTGATCGGCGACGTATCAATAAAAAAATCGCGGATCCGCGGCGGAGTGCTTGAGAAGGCCCGGACCGCGGCGCTGATCGACGAGATCCCCGTTCTGGCGGTCCTCGGCGCGGCCAGCGAGGATGGATTGATCGTGCGTGATGCCGTCGAGCTGCGCGTCAAAGAGACCGACCGCATTGCTACTATTGCCGACAACTTCCAGCGCATGGGATTGGCGATCGAGATTCGTCCGGATGGTTTCCAGGTGCCGGGCCGCCAGCACTTCCACGCCGCTGAGCTCGACTCGTTCGGCGATCACCGCATTGCCATGGCCTTTTCCATCGCAGCCTTGGCTGCCGACGGACCCTGCACCATCGCCGGCGCCGAGTCAGCCTCCGTGTCTTTTCCCGAATTTTTCGCTACACTACATCGAGTCACCCATGGCAGTAGCTGATCTAACCCTCGAAGGCCTGATTCACGATTTGAATAACGTGTTTCAGACGATCGGAGAGAACGCCGATCTGCTCGAAAGCGATCCCAAGTGGCAGAAGGTCGCGCAGACCTTGCAGCGCAGCGTCCATCGCGGCCAGCGAATCGTGCATAGCATTCTCGAAACCACCGGCGCCGCCACTGAACTTTCCCCGGTGATCGAGAACGCCACGCAATTTTGCCAGGACTATCTGGAATGCGCCAATAGTCAGCGAATCGGATTCACCCAAGAGATCGATCGTGAGTTTCACTTGAAAGGCGATCCTGCTCAGTGGGAGCGCGTTCTAGTCAACTTGTTCTTAAACTCAGCCCAGGCTGGCGCCAAGAATATTCACGTGGAGGCCCGCCAGCAGGAAATCGTCGTGAGCGATGACGGCCCGGGAATTTCACCCGAGCTGCTGCCGCGGATTTTTCAGCCGCGCGTGTCGACCAAGTCAATTATCTCGGGGCTGGGACTCTATGTGGTGCAGTCCATCGTGGAGCAGAACGGCGGTACGGTCAGCGCAGCTAATGGACCCAGCGGTGGCGCGGTCTTCACTTTGCACGTGTAGGCCCGCCATACGCCTCATCTAGAATCTGCACCACGTGCGCCACTCTCTGTCCGCGACCAAACTTCTGAACACCCGCGGCTAATTGCAGCATGCAGCCTGGATTCGCGGTGACGACCACCTGTGCGTCCGTTCCATTTACGAAATCCATTTTCTTGCGGAGCAGCGCCATGGCCATCCCCGTATGAACGACGTTATAAATTCCGGCGCTGCCGCAGCACAAATCCGATAGAGGCATCTCGTGAAGCTGCAATCCCGGAACGGCATTCAATAGTTTCCGAGGCGCGGAACGGATTTTTTGCCCGTGTGCCAGGTGACACGAATCCTGATAGGTAACCGTCATCGACTGTGGCTTCATATCCATCACGTTGAGCTCGATGGATGCGAGAAACTCGTTCACGTCTTTCACCAGCGCCGAAAAGCGCCGGGCTTTCTCCGAATACTCCGCGTCGTGCTCCAAAAGCTCACCGTATTCCTTCAGAGTCGATCCGCAGCCGCCCGCGTTGGTAATGATTGCGTCATATTCACCTTCCAGCAACGCATCGATGTTTTGCCGGGCCAGCTCCCGTGCCTTCTCCCGGATCCCGGCATGCACGTGCAGGGCGCCGCAGCAGGTCTGAGTTCGGGGAATCGAAACCTCGCAGCCGTTCTTCTGCAGTACTCGCACGGTCGCCTCATTGAGCCGCGCGAAACTGATGTTCGCGATACACCCGCCCATAAACGCCACGCGATGCCGCTGTGCACCCTCGGGCGCCAGCACCCTCCCGTAATAGCCAAAGAAGAATGGCGATTCGATTTCCGGCGCCAGGCTCTCCACTTCACGCATTCTGGCGGGCAAAAAGCCCAGCATTCGAACCAGTTTTTTCAAGCCGGTGGCCTGATAGAAATAGAGCAGCGTGCCGGCTATCCCAAGGTTTAGCTTGGACGGCAAAAGCTTCTGAAACACGAGCCAACGCAGCATTCGAACGTGCCACGGCCGCTGGATCTTGGTCTCTATCTCCGCTCGCGCAGCCTCTACCAGGCGCCCGTACTGCACGCCCGAAGGACAGGCAGTTTCGCAACCGCGGCAGGCCAAGCATAGCTCGATGTGCTCAATATATGACGGGCTGATCGCCGCTGCGCCGCTGGATACCTGCGCCATCTGATAAATCCGCCCTCGCGGCGAATCCATTTCAACGCGCAGCTCGCGATAGGTCGGGCAGGCGTTCAAACATAAGCCGCAATGCACACAGCGGTCAAGATCGGCCTGCTGCGGTTTGTCGAAATTCACCAGCTCAGAGACGGCCATATAGTCTGCCGCGGTTAAGAAGATACTGCGGGTCGAACATTTCCTTCACCTTTTTCATCATCGCAAAGTCGGTTCCCGGCTCGGGCCACAAGTCCGACGTTTCGCGGACGCTGTGCGGAGCGAATTCCACCACGCACTTTCCTTTATGACCCTCCCGATACAGCCTTTCGATATGCCGCAGATCTCCGGGCTGAGAATAGTACCAATAACAGACGCCCGATCCAGCCCGTGCCAATACCGGAGCTGGTAATGTCTCCAGCACCTGCCCAACTTCTGAAAGCGTGCACGAAATCCGCACTACCACTCCGTCTGTATGTTCCCTCAAGAACCGCGGGGTGAACTCGCGAATCCGCTCCCACAGTTCCTGTTCCTCGGCGCCCTCTACCACCCGCGTGCCCGGCAATTCGCGCGAGTAGCGATCTAGCACCGCCGGGCTTCCGCCTCCCTGAATCATGAGATCATAACCCGCTACCGATTTGACGATATCCACGGCGGCAGGTTGGAGGGGGCCTTTCAAGACCTTGTCCCGTGCCGCGATCGCCTCGGCCGACCGAACGAATTCCCGCACAAAAGTTCGCGTCCCCGCAGGCATCGGATGCAGCCGGAAGTTAATCACGGCTACGGCCGCCAGAGTCCCGAAGGATCCGATCATGAGCTTGCCCATGTCCAACCCAGCAACGTTCTTCACCACCATTCCGCCGGATCGGATCAATTTGCCTTCCAGCGTCACGAACGTCATACCGATCACCATGTCCCGCGCAGTCCCGTACAGACGCCGGCGTGGGCCGCTCGCATTCGCTGCCACGATCCCGCCTATGGTCGCGTTCTCAGAAAATGGAGGATCGAGCGGAATCATCTGCCGATGCTCAGCCAGCACCCGGAGCAATTCACGGTAAGGTATCCCGGCCTCCACGCTGATCGTCAGATCGTTGGGCTCGTATTGCAAAACACGATTCAGCTTGGTCGTCGAAATCCGCACATCCGCCGCCGAGATCGGGCCGCCCATCCGATCCTTGGTCGAGTTGCCGCACAATTGGATAGTCTGATGGTTGCGTTGCGCCACGGCTAGCGCTTCGGCCAGATCTTCCGGGCTGCCAGGTACCATCATCAGCGTTATCGTACCAGCCGCGACGTGCCAAACGTCTTGGGAAAATGGAACCTTCATGAATTTCGCCGACCTGGTGCGCTCTTTTTTGCCGCTCCGCAACCCGATCGGCTTCGGCGCCAGCGACTTCATCGAACTCATAATCGCGGCGCTGCTGGTGCTGCTGGCGCTGGTTTCACGCCGCTGGATCGAGCCCTATGCGCGCAAGCTGGCGCCAAGAACCAGTTGGTGCATGTTGCTCCTGGCGACATCGCCGGTCGTGCTACGGCTCGCGCTCCTTCCTCATCATCCGGTTCCCTCGCCCGACATTTACGACGAATTCAGTCATCTTCTCGTGGCCGACACTCTCCGGCATTTTCGCCTCGCCAATCCAGCGCATCCATTACATCAGTTCTTCGAAACGTTCTTTGTACTACAGCAGCCCACCTACAGCTCCATCTACCCTCTTGGTCAGGGCCTGTCTATGGCGCTTGGACGCACGCTGTTCGGCATTCCCTGGGCCGGCGTTCTATTGTCCACCTCGGTGTTCTGCGCGCTCTGCTACTGGATGCTGCGCGGCTGGACCACGTCCCTCTGGGCGCTCGTTGGAGGCCTCCTCGCAGTCGTCGAATTTGGCCCGCTCAATCAATGGATGAACAGCTATTGGGGCGGTGCGTTGTCGGCAGCCGCCGGATGCCTGGTTTTTGGCGCGCTTCCGAGATTGCGCGAATCCGGCCGGTCTCGGGATGCAGCGCTCCTAGGCCTCGGCCTGGCTCTTCAGCTACTCACGAGGCCTTACGAGTTCATCTTCCTGTTCGCGGGTGCAGCCCTGTTTCTTTCCCGATCATTCCGCAGACCTGCCAGACTCGCGCCTGCCTTGCTCGTCCTACTGCCCGCAATCGGGCTCACGCTGCTCCAAAACAAGCAAGTGACTGGGAGTTGGACGACGCTCCCCTACATGCTGAGCCAATATCAATACGGCGTGCCTGCTGCGCTCACCTTTCAATCCAACCCCGTTCCTCACAACGATCTCACTCCACAACAGCAGCTCGATTACAAGATGCAGCTTGCGTTCGGGCCGAGCGGTCCCGAAACAGTCGCGACTTATCTGACGCGCTTGGCCTACCGCGTGCGATTTTATCGCTTCTTCTTTCTTCCGCCGCTTTATCTCGCTCTCATTGCGTTCCTCTTCGCGCTACGCGAAGTCCGATTCGCATTGGTTGCGCTTACGCTGCTGATCTTCGCGCTCGGAGCAAATTTTTTCCCAGCTTTCCAATTTCACTACATCGCCGCAGTCACGTGCCTGTTCGTTCTCATAAGCGTCACGGGGCTTCGGCAATTAAGCCGGCTGACCATTCGGGGATGGCCTGTGGGCAACGAAGCCGCCCGGCTGATCGTGTTCCTTTGCTTCATCCATTTCGTTTTCTTTTACGGCCTTCACGTTTTCGACACTGCAGATTTCTCGTTGGCGATGCGACACTACGAAACCTGGGACGTCATCAACCACAACAACCCCGAGCACCGGATCGAGGTCAACGGCCAGCTCGCAAAAATTCCCGGCAAATTGCTGGTTTTCGTTCGATACTGGCCACAGCATATCTTCCAGGACGAGTGGGTTTACAACGAAGCGGATATTGACCGGTCCCGCATCGTATGGGCGCGGGACCTCGGGGCAGTCGAAGACGAAAAACTGCGGCGTTACTATCCCGATCGCGCCGTCTGGCTGCTGGAACCCGATGCTCGTCCGCCCCAGCTCAGCCGCTACGTGCCCGAGCCACCCGCACCCATCCCGCAACCTTCGCCACTCCGGCTGGAGCAGGTGCACTAGCTAATGGATTTCCTGCGCTTCTTTCTGCCGCTTCGCAATCCCATCGGATTTGGCGCCGCTGATTTCATTGAGCTGATCTTGGCGGTTCTCCTGGTCATGCTCGTACTCGCCTCACGTCCCGTTCTAGAGCCCTACGCTCGCAAACTTGCTCAACATACCGTCTGGTCCATGCTGATGCTCGCCGCGCTCCCCATCGCGCTCCGTCTCGCGCTGCTGCCGCAATATCCCATCCCGTCTCCCAACGTGACCGATGACTTCAGCTATATTCTTCTTGCCGACACGCTGCGCCATTTCCGGCTCGCCAATCCTCCCCACGGGCTGCATCAGTTCTTCGAAACATTCTTCGCGCTCCAGGAACCAACCTACAGTTCGATCTTTCCGCTCGGCCAAGGCATCGTCCTCGCGCTCGGCTGGAGCATCTTTGGACATCCCTGGGCAGGCGTCGCCCTTTCCATCGGCGCTTTGTGCGCGTTGTGCTACTGGATGCTCCGCGCCTGGACCACGCCCGGATGGGCGCTGGTCGGAGGGTTGCTGGCCGTCGTCGAATTTGGACCGCTCAATCAGTGGATGAACAGCTTCTGGGGCGGGGCAGTCTCGGCTTGCGCGGGCTGCCTTGTATTTGGCGCGTTGCCGAGACTGCGCGAATCTCCAAGTTTTCGGAACGCCGCACTGCTCGGGCTAGGTCTGGCCCTGCAGCTCCTCACACGACCTTACGAGTTCATCTTCCTACTGGCGAGCGTGGTTTTGTTTGTTTTACTCTTCTTCCGCAAAGCCCTGAAGCTCACGCCCGCGCTTCTTGTTCTATTGCCCGCCATCGCGCTGGTCCTGCTCCAGAACAAGCAGGTCACCGGCAGTTGGACCACGCTACCCTACATGCTCAGCCAATATCAATACGGCGTACCGGCCAGCTTCACGTTCCAGCCCAACCCCGTCCCACACCGGCAGCTTACGCGCGAGCAGCAACTCGACTACGAAATCCAATCGGAGACCCACGGCTCCACGACTGACTCGGTCCGGACGTTCTGGGACCGCTACCTCTGCCGCGTTCGCTTTTACCGCTTCTTCTTCCTCCCGCCGCTCTATCTCGCCTTGCCGGCCTTCTTGCTCGTGCTTCGCGAGCGCCGTTTCCTGTGGGTGATCCTCACGTTGCTCATTTTCAGCCTCGGGGCTAATTTCTATCCGTACTTTTATAGCCACTACATCGCGGCCGTCACCTGCCTGTTTGTCCTTGTCAGTGTTGCCGCGCTCGAACGTCTGGGCCGTTACAACATTGCCCGCCTGATCCTGTTCCTGTGCGCGGCCCATTTCGTTTTTTGGTATGGCCTGCATCTTTCCGGGAATCAGCCGCTTTACTCCGCGATGACGCCGTATGAAACCTGGGACGCCATCAATCATGACGATCCAGACGGCCGCATCGCGATCAACAACCAGCTTACGCAGTCTCCAGGAAAGCAACTGGTATTTGTTCGGTATTACCCGCCGCACGAATTTCGGGAGTGGGTCCACAACCTGGCTGATATTGATGCCTCGCAAGTTGTTTGGGCGCGCGATCTCGGCTCCGAAGAAAACGAAAAACTCCGCACTTACTACCCCGATCGCAAGGCTTGGCTGCTCGAACCCGATTTCCGGCCGCCTCGCCTCACACCTTTGAATTAGGACCGGCGCCGCAGCTCTGGGGCAGGTGTATACTCGAATGCTAGGTATCTTTGGAGGAACCAATGAAGCTATCTCTGCTGGTTTTCGGAATCGCTCTTTGGCTTGGATCTGCCGCAGTCGCGGCTCCCATTACGTATGTCGCCACTTTGAACGGACCAAATGAAGGCACTGCATCTCCCGGCATTGGAAGCGGTTTAGTCATCATTGATACCACCGCCAACACGTTGTTCGTAATGGAGTCCTTCTCTGGTTTGGTGGCCCCCACGACCGCGTCTCACATTCACTGTTGCACTGGTACTCCCCTGACTGGGACAGCGGGCGTAGCAACCCAACTCCCGTCGTTCAGTTTGTTTCCGCTTAGCGTCATCTCTGGAAGCTTCATGCAGACTTTCGATCTTACGATAGCCTCTTCCTGGAACCCGGCGTTCATCAGTGCGAATGGAGGAACTCCGGCTGGCGCCGAAGCAACTCTGGCAGCCGGACTCGCCGCTGGAGACGCCTACCTGAACATTCACACGACGCAATTTCCCGGCGGTGAAATCGAGGGCTTCTTGACGCCGCAAGTTCCTGAACCTGGCACGTTCGGACTGGCGTTGTTCGGGGTTGCCGGGCTGCTCGCTTGGCGGCGGCGTAACCGCCAGACCCGCTAAAATAAACCAGTACGGCTCTCGGCTCAGTTATTGTTTGGACCAATGAAGGCTACGATCGACATCCCCGATTCCCTGTTCCACCAGGCTAAAGCGACCGCCGCTGAGCAGGGTTGCTCCCTCAAGGATTTCTTCACGGAAGCCGTGCGCGAGCGGTTGGGGAGAAAAGCCGCTCTGCCTAACCTCGATAAACCCTGGATGCGCGCTTTCGGAGGCCTGCGCGATCTCCATGCCGAGACCAGGCGGCTGGATCGCGTCATTCGCCAGGAGTTTGAGCGTCTCGACGACTAGGAGAATTGAAGTTGATTCTCGTCAATGCTTTTTCGGCATTTGCCGGTGGCAATCAGAATCTATCGCCGTTCGTCGAGAACGAGGATTCACCAGTCCCGCTTTCGCGCGCGGTATCAGCGCTGGCTCGACGCCAATCTGTCCTTGTTCGACCTGCTGGGCGTCGGCGTCGAAACCGCGCGGGGATATGCGGAACTTCGGCGCGAATTGAAGACCGCGGGAACGCCTATTCCCAGCAATGACACCTGGATCGCCGCCCTGGCCCGCGAGCATCGGCTCCCCGTCGTGACCCGCGATGTTCACTTCCAAGCCATCCGCGGCCTGCATCTGCTTACCTGGTAACGCCTTAAACTAGAGTGGAATGATAAGATTGAACCATAGAAGGTCAATCCATGGATTCCCGCCGTAAGTTCATCGGCACGATGGCCACTGGCCTCGCCACCACTCTCGCCTCACCGCAAGGCGTGCTGGGGGCTAACGATCGCGTCCGCATGGGCATCATCGGCGCCGGGGATCGCGGCACTGAACTGGTTCACTGGGCGCTCAACTGCCCCAACGTCGATTTCGTGGCATTCGCCGATATCTACACCAAGCGTCTCAACGACGCCAAACGACTTGTCCCCAGCGCAGCCACCTATCTCGACCACCGCCACCTGCTCGACGACAAATCCATCGATGCCGTCATCATCGCCACGCCGCAGCACCTGCACTGCGAGCAGTTCGTCAATTCCATCCAAGCCGGCAAGCACGTCTATCAGGAAAAGACCATGGCTTTCACGGTCGACCACGCCAAGCGCATGCGAGCCGCCTACCGGAATGCGCCAAAGCTCACCGTCCAAGTCGGCCATCAATCTTGTTCCTCGGGCCAGATGCCCGACGCTTTGAACTTTCTCGCCACTGGGTACGTTGGAAAAATTTCCGCCGTTCACATGCACATGTATCGCAACACGCCCCACGGAAAGCCGCAGTGGGCGCGGCCGGTGTATCCCGACATGAATCCTGAGAACGTTCTCTGGAATTCCTTCCTCGGCGATGCGCCCAAGCGCGATTTCGAGGCGAACCGATACATCAATTGGCGATTCTTCTGGGACTATTCGGGCGGGAACGTCTACGAAAACATGTGCCACCAGCTTTCGTTCTGGTACAAAGCGCTGAATCTGCAAATCCCCAAAGCCGTCAACATGACCGGCGGCATTTTTTTGTGGAAAGATGGCCGGGAAGTTCCCGACACCATGAACGTCTCTATCGAACAGCCCGAAGACATTCTGATTAGTTGGGACTCGGGTTTCGGCAACAACCAGCTCAGCGTGAGCGAAGACGTGCTCGGCACCGACGGGACCATCTCCAAAGGCCCGTCCATTCGCTATGTGCCGCAGAAAGTGAATCGCCCGGACGGGACAGAGATGTTGGGCCGCACCACTGCGGCCGGCAACGCCCACATGCAGAATTTTTTGGACTGCATCCGCGACGGGAAAGAACCGAATTGCCCCTTCGATTTGGGATTCCGCGTTTCGATCGCTTGCCGCATGGCAGTGGAAAGCTATCGGCAGAGCCGGACCATGCGCTGGGATTTACAGAAAGAACTGATCGTCTGATCCGCGATGGAATTCGACTACACGCCGGAGCAGATCCATCTTCGCAAGGCGGTGCGCGAATTTGCCGAAGCCGAGATCGCGCCTCACGTGCTCGAGTGGGATGAAGAGCAAATCTTTCCTTTCGACGCCATCAAGAAGGCCGGCCAACTCGGTTTCCTGGGAGCAATTTTTCCGGAAGATCTGGGCGGCGCCGGACTCGGCTACGTCGATTACGCCATCATCATCGAAGAGCTGTCGCGGGTCGATCCCTCGGTCGGCCTGATCGTTGCCGCGCACAATTCCCTGTGCACGAATCATATTTTCATCGCCGGGAGCGACGAGCAACGGCAAAAATACATCCCCAAGCTGGCCACTGGAGAGTGGATCGGATCCTGGTCGCTCACTGAAACCGAATCGGGGTCCGACGCCGCGGGAACACGGACCAAGGCGGTTAAGGATGGCGCCTGCTGGGTGCTGAACGGCAGCAAGATCTTCACCACCAATGCTCAGTACGCCGATGTCTGCGTCGCCATGGCGGTTACCGATCGCGGCGCATCGCAGCATGGCATCTCCGCCTTTGTTCTCGAAAAAGGCGTACCGGGCTTCCGCGTCGGCAAGAAGGAGAACAAGCTCGGAATGCGCGCCAGTGCAACGGGTGAACTCGTGTTCACCGATTGCCGTGTGCCGGAATCGCAATTGCTCGGTAAGCGGGGCGAAGGCTTCATCGATAGCTTGCGCATTCTGGACGGCGGCCGCATCTCCATCGCCGCGCTCGCGGTGGGAACGGCGCAAGGCGCTTATGAAGCCGCGTTGAAATATTCCAAGCAGCGCAAGCAATTCGGGCGGTTCATCTCCGAGTTCCAGACCATCCAGAACAAGCTGGCCGACATGGCCACCGAGATCGATGCCGCGCGCCTGCTCACCTATCGCTCCGGCTGGATGAAGGATCAGGGCCACCGCGTCACCAAGGAATCGTCAATGGCCAAGCTTTTCTCGTCCGAGGTCGCGGTGCGAGTGACCAACGAAGCCGTCCAGATCCACGGCGGCAACGGGTTCATCAAGGATTATCCGGTCGAAAAGTTCTATCGCGACGTCAAGCTCTGCACCATCGGCGAAGGTACCAGTGAGATTCAACGGCTGGTCATCGCCCGCCAACTACTGAAGAGTTGATGACGGACGCAGCTCAGAAGATTCTGGCCGGGGACCTCCGGGCGTTGGCCCGCGCCGCCACCTCGATCGAGAACCGGTCACATCGCGCCGAGCCGCTACTCAAAGAACTCTTTCCTCACACCGGCAAGGCAACCGTAATCGGCATCACCGGCTCACCCGGCGTCGGTAAGAGCACTCTGGTCGATCGCCTGGTCCACGAGCTGCGGAGCGAGAACAAACAGGTCGGCGTTATCGCCGTGGACCCGACCAGTCCCTACACCGGCGGTGCGATTCTCGGCGATCGCATCCGTATGCTGGCCCATCACGCCGATCCCGGCGTTTTCATCCGCTCCATGGCGACTCGAGGCTGGCTCGGCGGGCTGGCCGCCGCTACTACCGATATGGCCCTGCTGCTCGACGCCGCCGGCAGAGAGGTGGTGCTGATCGAAACGGTGGGCGTTGGCCAGGATGAAGTGGAGATCGCGAAGCTCGCCGACGCGACCGTCGTGGTGCTGGTGCCCGGAATGGGCGACGATGTGCAAGCCATCAAGGCCGGCATCATGGAAATCGCCGACGTCTTCGTCATCAATAAAGCGGATCAGCCCGGCGCGGACCGCCTGGAGCGCGAGATCAAGGCCATCCAGAGTCTTTCTACCCGCAAAGACGGCTGGGTGCCTCCGGTGATTCGAGCCGCCGCTACCGACGGCCAGGGAATCACAGAGACTCTGGTCGCGGTACGATCGTTTCTGGCGCGTAGCGGAGCGAAAGACCGGGCAGTAGCGAACTGGCATGTGCGGCTGCGCGAAATGCTGCGCGAGCGGTTGCTGGAACGTTTTTCGGATGTCAATTTCGAGGCCGCTGCTGAAAAGGTCGCGGCGCGGCAAGAGGATCCATACACAATCGTCAATGGCTGGCTCAAACACTCTAAAGATTGATCATCTCGGCATCGCCGTGCGGTCGCTTGACGCCGCGCTGGCTTTCTACGAGAAGCAATTGGGCTTTCAGGCCGGGCTCCGCGAAACAGTTGAACTGGAAAAGGTGAAAGTCGCCATGCTGCCGGCGGGTGAGTCGCGCATCGAATTGCTGGAAGCCACGGAAGCAGATTCAGTAATCGCCAAGTTCATCGATAAGCGGGGCGAAGGGCTGCATCACGTCGCCATCAAAGTGCCCGATCTCGCGAGCGCCGTCGCGCGTCTAAAATCGAGCGGTGCGCGATTGATGAACGATCCGCGGCTAGGCGCAGGCGGCCACTTTTACGTCTTCGTCCATCCCTCGTCGACCGGTGGTGTTTTGCTGGAGCTCATACAAGCATGAAACCGGCCATCTATAAATGAAACCGGCTATATACGAATGAAAGCAACGATCGGTATTATCGGGGGCAGCGGGCTGTACTCAATGCCGGGCTTTGAAGCGCAGCGGGAGTTGACGATCGACACTCCTTGGGGCCGGCCATCGGATCCATATGTCGTCGGAAAGCTAGCCGGGAAAGAGGTGGCCTTTCTTGCGCGCCATGGCCGCGGCCATCGTATCTCGCCTTCCGAGCTGAATTTTCGCGCCAACATCTATGGCTTTAAATCGCTCGGAGTCGAGCGCATCATTTCGCTCAGCGCCGTCGGATCGTTGACCGAAAAACATCCGCCGTTGAAATTCGTAATCCCCGATCAGTTTTTCGATCGCACGCGCGGCCGCGTCTCAACCTTTTTCGGCGAAGGATTGGTCGCGCACGTCAGCTTCGCCGATCCGGTCTGCCCGCAGCTTTCCGAAGTCGTGCACCAATCCTGTGTACAGGTAGGGGTCGATGTATTTCGTGGCGGCACTTACTTGTGCATGGAGGGTCCGGCCTTTTCCACCAAGGCCGAATCCAACGTCTATCGCAGTTGGGGCATGGACGTGATCGGCATGACCAATCTGCAGGAGGCCAAGCTCGCGCGCGAAGCCGAGATCTGTTACGTGACGGTAGCGATGGTCACCGACTACGATTGCTGGCACGAAGAGCACGACGCGGTGACTGTTACCGATATCCTCGCGAACCTGAGCAAGAATGCCGACAACGCGTGCAAAGTTGTGGCCGCCAGTGTCGCCGGCATGCCAGCCTCGCGCGAATGCAAGTGTGGAGCGGCGCTGGCCCACGCCTTGATAACCGATCGCAAGGCCATCCCGGAGGCCACCCGGAAAAAACTGGAGTTGTTGGTTGGAAAATACCTCGGCTGATTCACTGGCGAAGGAACTGTTGGAACATTGCCTGGCCGGCTCACCCTACCCTGAACGGCTGGTGGATGATTTGCTCGAAGGAGACCGCAGCCGGGCCTTGTTCCGCATCGTGGTCGAGCGCCTGGCCGACCTGTTCGAGCCGCGTCTCTGCGGAGTTTACGCCGATCTTTTCTCGGAAGTGATCGCGCGGCGCATTCCCGATCTGCATGCCGAGCATCTCGCGGCGCGCTACGAACGGGTGCGGCGGGCTCGAAAGTTCGATCGTGATCCCGCCGCGATTCGAAACGTATTCGTGATGTCCCGTGTCACGCTGGGCGCCGATGTGGCGATCACAAGTATCATGCTGGACGCCGCCAAGCAAAAATTTCCTAACGCTCAGATCTATTTTGTCGGACCGCAGAAAGCCTGGGAGCTGTTCGCGGCCGATCCGCGATTGAGACATATCGCCATTGCTTATGGCCGCAGCGGAGCGCTCGACGACCGGCTCTCGATTTGGCGAGCTCTGCGGGAAACAATGGGCAAACCCGCCAGCATCATCATCGATCCCGATTCCCGCCTTACGCAGTTGGGCCTGCTCCCAATTTGTTCGGAGGAAGATTACTATTTCTTCGAAAGCCGTTCGTATGGCGGCGACGGCGATGAGTCTGTTTCTGATCTGGCGCGGCGGTGGGTTTTGGAAACATTTGGGGCCGCCGATGCGCGGCCTTATATTCGCACTGGCCTGGATGCCGCGGAGGTCGCGACCACGGTTAGCTTCGGGGTCGGGGAGAATCCAGCCAAACGCGTTCCGGACCCATTCGAAGAAGAGCTGCTTCGCAGCCTGCCGCGGCCGCTTTTGATCGACAGGGGCGCTGGTGGCGAAGAAGCCGATCGCGTCGAACGCGCAGTCGCTCGCTCGGGCCCTGGCGTCGCAATGTGGGACGGCTCTTTCGCCGGCTTCGCCTCTCACATCCAGCGCAGTCATTTGTATATTGGATACGATTCCGCTGGAGGGCATGTCGCCGCGGCGTGTGGTGTCCCGATGATCAGCATCTTCGCCGGGTTGGCATCCGAGAGGATGTTCCAGCGCTGGCGCCCCAGCGGCCCTGGCAAAATCGATGTGCTTCGCGCCGACCAATTTTCTGGGCCTGGCCCCTTGACAGAGGCTATACTTCGATTATTATAGAAATATGGAAGCCGACATCAAGGAAGTCGTCAAAGAAAGATATGGACGCGCCGCCCGAGGCGTTTCTAGCGGGACCAGGTCCTGCTGTGGAGGCTCTTGCGATCCTATTACCAGCAATCTCTACGATTCCTCTCAGACCGACGTTTTGCCCGAGGAAGCAGTCAAAGCGTCGCTAGGCTGCGGAAATCCGACCGCGCTGGCGAAGCTCAATCACGGTGAAACGGTGCTCGATCTCGGATCGGGCGGCGGCATCGACGTTCTGCTTTCCGCCCGCCGTGTTGGCCCGACCGGCAAAGCCTACGGGCTCGATATGACCGACGAGATGCTGGCCCTGGCCGAGGAGAATAAGCGGAAAGCCGGCGTACAGAATGTCGAGTTTCTGAAGGGCGAGATCGAAAGCATCCCTCTGCCAGACAACTCGGTAGACGTCATCATCTCCAACTGCGTCATCAACCTGTCCAGCAATAAAGATCGTGTGCTCAGCGAAGCCTTCCGGGTGTTGAAGCCGGGTGGGCGGTTCGCCGTTTCCGACGTGGTCACGCGCGGCGAGATTATGCCCGAGATCCGCAAGAGCGTTCTGCTCTGGGTCGGGTGTGTGGCCGGCGCGCTGGATGAAAGCGATTATCGAAGCAAATTGAAATCGGCGGGCTTCGAACAGATCGATCTCGAGCCCACTCGCGTCTATCGCGCCGAAGACGCCAGAGACTTCCTGTCCGGGGAAGGCATCGACGTCGATGCAATCGCTCCGCAAGTAGATGGAAAGTTTCTGAGCGCCTTCATCCGCGCGGTGAAGCCCGCCGGTGAGCTATCACTTACGAGACACTGAGGCCGGCGATTTCCCGGAACGAAATCACTAGTCCTGACCTGGGCGGCGCGCCGCCTCCGCTTCTGAAGCCAGATCCATGAGTTGCTCCAGGAACTGCGGGTTCTGACCAAAGAAGAGGCGGTCGGCGATAAAAGCTTGGACCGTGGCCATGGGACCTCCGTTCGGCGACAAGGTCGGCCGGATGATCGAACAAGCCGGGAGATCCGGACTAAGGAACTCGCACGGCTCAGGCAGGATCAGGTTGGTCTGGAACATCTGGCCGCCGGCCTTTTGGTCCGGGGCGGAGAGCTGTGCGTTGTGCTGGTTGACCGCATTATTGAAATCGGGGAAACTCAGTCCGGTAACGGGATCGGAAAGCGGGGCCAGCGGTTGTGCCACTGCGTTGCCCATCTTATCGTGCCAGAGCGAAAAGTGATCGATTTCTACTCCTCCGATACTCAACAGGATTCGCAGGACTTCAAGACTGGTGGCCTTGAGCGCCAGGATCGGATAAAGGCTCGATCCACCTTGTTCGATGAAAGCGAAATGAATGGAGGCAACGTTGGCAATCGCCTGGATAGTGGATTGCGCGTAATTGTCCTGCAAAGGAATTGCGGGCTGATTGACGATATTGAGGAGTTGCGGAAACTTCGCCCCCAAGTCTGGATTCTGCGTGCTGCGGTAGCGGAAATACCAACTGGTGTCCACTGTTAACGTTTGCAGGTTGGTCAGGCGTCCGCCGCCGAGGGCTCCCGCGGCTTTTGTGGGCTGAAGAGTTTCAAATTGCGTAAAGTCGATGGCTTGCGCTCCTTTCGATTTCAAATAGGCGTTGAGGAAGTCCCGATGGCTGATCTCGTCATCGGTATTGTCGGAGATGTATTGCGGCATGTCCCCGTCGAGATTTTGGAGCGCTGCGACGTAAGCCGGGTTCCCGGGATTGGGATTGTCATTGTGGTCGACCTGTCCGCCGAGCTCGTTGTATTGCTGCCATAGATCAGCCTCAACAAATTCGATCGCGGCGGCAAACCGCAGCAGGGCGGCATCGTCCTTGGAAAGCTTGTTGTCCTGCTGGGCGAACACCTTACCGGCCGGTAGCGCTATCGCGCCAGCGGCGCCAATGCCCTTGAGGAACGAGCGCCTTCGGACGACGCGTTGCCAGTTCGTCTGAACTTCATCGAACGCAGGTGACACAGTAGTTTCTTTTTTCATGAATATAGTTCCTTTTCTAATGAGTGATGAGGATGTTACTCGGTCCGCGTGCTCTAAAGCAGCCCGCACATCACGTTAGATTGAGTGGGGTCGGAACAATGTGTAAACAGTTTGTCAATTAACGGAACGTGTTTTTCGAGGCGGTCTGCTTTGGTACAAGGACGCGGGGACGACAGCAAAGCGGCGTTTCGAAAGAATCGAGGATCACATTCGCGAATGGATTGCGGAATTATTGCTTCTTCTGAGTCTTATCTGCCGGAGGCTTCTCTTTGGTCGTGTCGTCGGGCAACGCGTCGGGAGTCTCGAACTTGATGGTGCTGCCGGTTTCGAACTTGCGATACAGGCGGAACTCCGTCTCGTTCTTTGAGCCATAGCGCGACCGGCTAACGGTGAGGACAGCTTTGAGCGGCAACAGATATTCGGCGTCAGCAATCTTTTCGAAGTCATAATCGAGCGATTGGTGGGACTCTCGCACCGGAAACGCCTCCGGAAGGTTGTAAGGATCCAGCGTGAGTTTGGTCACCATCTTGGTGTCCTCGTCGATGTAGACCAGGCCGCGATAGGCGGGGACGATATTGAGATTGTCCTCGACCAGAATGTGATACCTCGAATATTGCTGCTCGATGTCGTAGCCAAACACGTAAGTCCGCCGGCCGCGCAATGTTCCCCAATGATCCCAGGAGAAACGCGCATGGCTCTCCGGCTCGAAAATTTCTTTCATCATGGTGCCGAACTCACCCGCCGAAGTTGTTCCGCCGAAAGCTTCCATGGATTTGTTGGTCACGGGCTGGTCATTATGCAGGACGACCTGATAATCTTCCTTTTGCCCGTCATAAGTGAGGCGCGTGGTGATGGTGTCGCCTTTGTACCAGTTGTTTCCGCCTTTGGGATCGAAGCTGCGGCGGGTCACTTGCACGCAGATGAAATTCGGCAGGTTCTTGGTGTAATTCATCACGTATTCGCGCGCCTGGTCGATGATCTTTTCCTGCTCAATAGAACTGGGTGGAGGGGGAGGCACGTATACGGGTTTCGGAGCCGGCGGCGCGGCCACGGGCAGCGTGGAAGAAGCATTACCCAGCACCCGCAGAGCTGCGACAGTCTTTGGTCCAGCACCCATGCCCTGCAGCTCTTCAATCATCCGGTCGTCCAGTTTCTCGACCATTTTGACGTGGTGCAGGTATTCGGCCACGTCTTTATCGGGCTCTTTGAGCTGGATCGCCGAACGCATGAACGCCGTCAATTTATCAACGGTCAAGCTCATGTCCGCGGCAGCGAGGCCGACCGCAGCGACCAGAATCAAGACGTACCGCATACTACTACTATTGTGCCCCAAGTTCATTTGGAAAGTAGACGTACCAGGGCCGGCCTGAGTTCCGGGTATTGGAACTGAAAACCGGCCGATTGGGCTGCCTTGGGCAGCACGCGTTGGCTGGCCAGAATGACTTCGGCCATCTCGCCCAACAGGGTTTTGAGGGCGAATTTAGGTACCGGGAAGATCGCGGGACGATGCAGAGCGGCGGCGAGCTGCTCGGTAAACTCGGCGTTCCGTACCGGATGCGGGGAGGTCGCGTTCATGGGGCCACGAGCAGCGGAGTTGTCGAGTGAGAAGCGGATCAAGGCGATCACATCGTCGACATGGATCCACGACATCCACTGTTGACCCGAATCCAGGCGTCCTCCGAGGCCGAGCCGGAAAGGAGGTAGCATCTTGGCGAGCGCGCCGCCGCCTTTCCCAAGAACCACGCCGAATCGCAGCGGGACCACCCGGATTCCGAGGGCTTCGGCCTGCCGGGCGGCCTGCTCCCAGTCGATGACGACCTGCGCGAGAAAGCCGCTGCCCGGCGCGGACGTTTCCGTGAGCACTTCATCGCCGCGCGAACCGTAGTAGCCGATGGCGGAAGCGCATACCAGCACCTGCGGGCGGCGGGATTGCTTGGCAAGTGCATTCACAAGACTTCGCGTTCCATCCACGCGGCTGCCGCGGATGCGCTGCTTCACATCCGGAGTCCAGCGTTGTGCGACGGACTCGCCCGCGAGATAAACGATGGCGTCGGCCGTGGCGAGGGCTTCGGACGGCGGCTCGGATTCCGTAGAGTGCCATTCCGAGAATCGAACAGCTTGCGGAAGGTTTGCGTTTCGCCTTCTTCCCAGAGCGTGAATGCTATGCCCGGCGTCGAGCAGGTCCTGGATCAGGTGGTTGCCGATAAAGCCGCTGGCACCCGTGACTGTGATGTTCATGAATCAATCTTCGTCTATCTCGCGTAGCCGGATTCCGCCAGGCGGCTACAATGAGGTTGTTATCATGCGCGCCTGGAACCGGGCCAAATTGCTGTGGGGCTACCTGCGGCGCAAATCGACGCTGAATGCGCTGCCGGTGGAGTACATTGTCGAAACTACCGCCAAGTGCAATCTGTATTGTCCGATGTGTCCTCGCGAAACTTATAAGCAGCCGAAAGAGGACATGACACAGGAGATCTTCACGCGGCTGGTGGAGGAGTCGGGCAGCAGCGCCGAACATATGATGCTGATCGGTCTGGGCGAGCCGTTTATGGATCGGCAGATTTTCGATCGTATCGAATATTGCGCGCGCCACAATATCTCGACCCTGCTTTCGACCAACGGCACCTTTTTCGACGAGAAGACTTGTGCGCGGCTGCTGGATACACCGCTGGAGCATATCACGCTGAGTTTCGACGGCGCGACCAAAGAGTCTTATGAGTATTACCGCAAGGGCGCAAAGTTCGAAAAGGTCCGCGATAATTTTGTGCGCTTTGCGCGCATGAAGCACGATCGCGGGTCCAAAGTGCAGGTAGTGGTCCAAATGGTGAGGATGCAGCGCAACGCCGGGGAGGTGGATGACTTCATCCGTTTCTGGAGCGCGGTGCCGGGAGTGGATCAGGTTCGAATCAAGGAAGACGAGACCAATTTGCTGCAGCCGGAAGCCGTTCATGCGGCGCAGGATTGGACACATCCCTGTCACTATCTGTGGCGCGGACCGATGTATGTGAAGCACAATGGCGACGTCTATCCGTGCTGCCAGAGCTATATGCTGGATGGCCGGCCGGTAGGGAATGTGGGGGTGCAATCGCTTCCAGATATTTGGAATTCCGAGGAGATGCAGCGGATGCGCGGGCTGCATGTGAACGGCCGGGCGGGTGAGATCGCGATCTGCTCGCGCTGTTGCACGACAATACCCCATCCGTTGCTGGTGGCCGGAAGCCTGCTATTGCATGGACGGACAGTGCGGCGGATGCTGCCGTGGGTAGAACGGATGGTCTATTTTTCGAAGCTGCCCCGGTCGCTGCTGACGCCGGTGAAGAAGAGCACGCCGGCGCAGGAGCTTGTGCAAATCGATTCGGAACGGAAGTGAAGACTACAATCCTGCTGGAATCGCGACCGGCGGGGCGCCGTTAGTAAGAAAGACACCTCCGGGCGCCAACATGTGCGCCACACTCGCCATAGCCAACCTCTGCTCGACGCGGCTGTAGCCGGCCAGAGCGGTAACGGCGACCACGAGGTCGAATCCCTGGCCTGGAGCTGCGTCGAGAGTCTGAGTGACGACATTCAGATCTTCAGCACGGACGCGTGCGCCATTCTTTCCGCTGGCGTTGGCTGCGACAGCGCGAACGTAGGACAGAACCCAGGGGTTGATGTCGAACACTACCACCTCGATATTCCCTGGCTTTGTGAGACCCGATGCCAGAGCCGCGTCCAGACCAGCCCACAGGTTGTAAGTGTCCGGATCAAACTCGGGATCGAGACCTGGCCCAAGCACTGCTATCCGGCGGATGTGAGCGGGCGCCTTGCCGGTGGTCATCAGACCTCGCAGTGACTGTTCCAGTGAAGAGGAATCGGTGGGGCCGGTATGCAATTGATGAGCGGGCCTGCGTTCGAATGCGGCACGCCGAAAGTTACCAATAAGAAAGGCTCTCAGTTCATCTTGCGCGATCTGGCGGTGGCGCAGGAATTGCAACATCGAGCGAAAACGCTCATCGTCGATTTGATCGAGACCGCTGATAAACGCGTCCATCCTGATGCGGGCGGCCGGCGTGAGATCTCCGGCCGGGGTTACGGCTTCCGCGGGACTCGCGAGCGGAGGCTGTTTTGTGAACGATGTTCCGTACATGATTAGCAGACTGATGGAGTCTTCCAGGCAGCGGTCGATACCGCCGCGCATTTCAGCATCGTGCTGGCGGATCCAAGAGTCCCACTGCTTGGAGTCGGTGACGTCGGGAACCTTCTCCGCCGGTGTCGTGATCCCGGAAAGAAGCGTCTGTATTTCAGTCCAGCGAAGGTAGCGGACACCTTCCAGGCGCGCGAACGCGAGGCTGACTAATAACATGGAAGTGATCGCGATTCGGAGCCGCATAGGACCCTCTGTATGCATTCTAGTTGGATATCGGCAGGAAATGCGCTGGTGTACACTGTGAGCGTATCCAAGTAAAACCGTGCTGCTGACCGCGCCCCATCGCCGAGGCCCCAAGAATCTACCTGTCCTGGGCCATTTGCCCGCCTTTCGCGCTCATCCGATCCGGTTCCTGATGAAGATGGCGCGCGAGTACGGCGACTTGGCTTATTTCCGGCTTGGCGCACAGCATGTTTATCTGGTAAACCATCCCGATCTGGTGCGGGAAATTCTGGTCACCAATCAAGCCAATTTCACCAAGAGCCGGGCCCTACAGCGCGCTCGAATCCTGCTGGGCGAAGGCTTGCTTACCAGCGAAGGCCAGTTTCATCTGCGGCAGCGGCGTCTAGTGCAGCCCGCGTTTCATCGGGAGCGGCTGGCGGCCTATGCAGGGGTGATGAGCGAATATGCCGTGCAATTTCGCGATCGGTGGGCCGCTGGAACAACGGTGGATGTGTCCGGTGAGATGATGCGGCTAACTCTCGCCGTGGTCGGTAAGACGCTCTTTAGCGCCGACATCGAAGCTGAGGCTCCCGAGATCGGTGACGCGCTCACGGTCGTACTCAAGATGTTCCGCATGCTGATGATGCCGTTCTCGGAATATGTCCAAAAGTTGCCGCTGCCTTCGATCCGGCGCTTCGAAAAGGCTGGGGCACGACTGGACAAGACGATCTATGGGCTTATTCACGAACGCCGGCGCAGCGGTGAAGACACTGGCGACCTGCTCTCCATGCTTCTTCTGGCGCACGATGAGGAAGCCGACGGTAGTGGTATGACGGACAAGCAAGTGAGAGATGAAGCGCTCACGTTGTTTCTAGCCGGTCATGAAACGACAGCCAACGCGCTGACCTGGACCTGGTACCTGCTTTCGCAAAACCCCGATTGCGAGCGTCGGCTGCATGAAGAAATAGACTCGGTGCTCCAAGGCCGCGTTCCTGGCATTTCGGATCTGCCGCAACTGGGGTATTCGGAGATGATCTTTGCCGAAGCGATGCGCTTGTATCCGCCGGCCTGGGCCATCGGACGCATGGCGAAAGGTGCGCTTGAATTGGGTGGAATTCCGATCGCGGCCAAATCGATCTGCATCCTCAGCCCGTATGTGATGCAGCGCGATTCTCGCTGGTTCCCCGATCCCGAGCGTTTTGATCCCGAGCGCTGGACTCCCGAGGCGCGCGACTCCCGGCCAAAGTTCTCTTATTTCCCATTTGGCGGAGGTGCGCGAGTGTGCATCGGCGAACGCTTTGCGTGGATGGAAGGCGTTTTGATGATCGCGGCCATCGCGCAAAAGTGGCAGTTGCGGTTAGCTAAAGATCAGCGCGTGGAACCGCTGCCGCTCATCACATTGAGGACGAAGTACGGCATGCGGATGCTGGTCGAGCCGCGTCGTTAACCTGCGCGCCGCAATACCGCGCGGGCCGGCGCTCCATCGCTTCCCACGATCTTCAGCGGGAGACAAACCAACTCGTAATCACCCGGCTCGACGCCTTTCAAATTCAGGCCTTCGATAATCCAGATGCCGGCCCTCAGCAGTGTGCGGTGAGTCTCGGGGCCATCGCTGTCATAGCCCCCTACGGACAAGTAATCCACTCCTACCGTTTGAACGCAGCTATCGGCCAGGTAGACGGCGGTTTCGAGGGGAATATGAACGAACTTCTCTTGAAACGCCGGGTTGCTCCAACAATCTTCGGAGTTTCTGGTCTTGAAGAGAACGCGCTCGCCTTTCGTTAATCGATAGGGCTTCAGCTCGGTAACACGGATCAACTCCGGATCGTGAATCGCGATCACTCGGGCGGGGCCTACGCCGGCTGTGATAGGAAAGGTTTCGATCCCGGCGCCGTCCGGCAAATAATGGCGCGGCGCGTCCATGTGCGTGCCGATATGCGCGCTGGCGCTGATTTCGGACAAATTACAGGTATCGCCTTTCGCGATCTTTTCAGTCTCAACCCGATCGAACGCGCGGTCATTTGGCCAATGCGCCATCCCGGCGTGCAGCGGGACCGAGATGTCGATCCAATCATGATTCATGTAGACACCGTGATGACGTTCTTGATTCCACCAGCGTCAGGCGCCAAAGGCCGGGTGGCTTGATCGATCGGAAAACGCGCGGTGATCAGGGAATGCACGGCGGCGGGCCATTTTTGCATGAACGCGCCGAGGTCGCCGATGGCCGCTTGAAAGCTTTCGGGCGGCGCGTTGACGCTTCCGAGAATCACCTGGTTGTTCAGAACTACATCACGCATTATGTAATCCGTATCCACTTCGATGGGCGCTTTGCGGCCCGGCACGCCGGTGAAGATGAACACGCCATTGGGACCCAGATGCTTTATCACGTCGAACGCAAGTCCGGACGCCCCGACTGCTTCATAGACCACGTCGATCACTCCGACAGCCTTCGCCATTTCATCCACCGAGTTCGTTTCCGCGGCGATATAACGCGCTCCCATCGCGCTGACGATTTCGTCCTTTTCTGAATGCTGGTTCGATCGTGAATAAACCGTGACCTCAAAGCCCGCGACGCGCAATGCCATCGCGCCTAGCAATCCGACCGGGCCAGCGCCCAGCACGACGGCGTTACGATGTCCCCGGCCATCCCAGGGCAGGCGCTGTTGGACGGCCCTAAGCTGGGCCAGCGATTTTTCCGCGATGGTCAGCGGCTCAACCAGCACAGCCACGTCACGCAGCTCGCGGGGAACCACGTTCACGTAGCTTTCTTCCTCGACCACGAATTCGGTCATGAAGCCATGGCGTTGCTTGATGCCGCGTTCGGTAAAATCGCCCGTATAACAAAAATCCTGACGTCCCGATCTACAGGCGATGCAGGAGTCGTGCGGACAGGGACGTCGCACGGTCAGGACCACCAGGTCGCCCGCTTTTGCATTGGCTACTTTTTCACCGGCCTCGACGACCTCGCCAAGGGACTCGTGGCCGATGATCAGATAATCGCTGCCGTCGGGAGGTGTTCCATACTGAAACGAGATAATTTCGCGGTCGGTGCCGCACACCCCGACGTCCAGGACGCGGACTTTGACCTGGGTGGGTGACTGGATGTTAGGTTCTGGATGATCAATGAGTTGCACCCCAAGGTGCACCCCGCGGCGAGCCGGAAAAACCGCAACGGCTTTCATAGTTTCAGAATACCTCGCTCCTGGCGCCTCGCCCGCCGATTTATTTTATGCTTGACATCCGGCTCGTTTAGTACTAATTAATTAGTATGCGGCCTAAAACCCCGACCTTGACCGAGCAAGAACTCGAGATTATGAAGATCGTCTGGGAGCGCGACCGCGCGACGGTGCGCGATGTCTACGAATCGCTGCTGGAACGGCGCAAGATCGCCTACACCACCGTCATGACGATGATGAACATCCTGGAGCAGAAGAAGTACCTGCGAAAATCCGCCGAAGATCGAGCCTATATATATCGGCCCGCCAAGCCCAAGAAGCAGGTGATTCAGGGAATGGTGCGCGAGTTCGTGGACCGCGTCTTCAACGGCTCGGCTGAACCGCTGCTGGTGCATCTGATCGAGGACCGGAAGCTCAGCAATACAGATCTGGACGAGCTACGTCGCATGATCAGAAAGGATCGCTGAAATGGCGTCCCTATGGCTGCGCAATCTCGGCTTTTATAGCCTCCAGATCCTGCTGATCGCGGCGGCAGGCGGGCTCCTGCTGCAGTTGCTGCGAATCCGAATCCCTAAAGCTCGGCTCATCTGCTGGCAGGCGCTGCTAGTGGCGTGCCTATTGCTTCCGGCGATCGAGCCTTGGCGCCGCTTGAACATCGATTCCTCCGTGCAGATTACAACAGGATCTTTCACGCCAGTCGATCGGGGTCACGGGTTCGGCCTCATGCAGATTCCGTTACCCAATCTCATCTGGTTGTTGGTCATCAGCGGTTCAGCCATCCGTTTTGGGATGCTGGCCCTGGGATTCGGGAGGCTGCGGCGGTACCGGCGGGATTCAAAGCTCGTACCCGGAGCGTTGCACGATCTCAAGCGACGGATAGGAATTCATGCGGACGTGCATGTTTCCGCGGATACTCCTGGACCAGTGACCTTTGGATTTCTGCGTCCCGTGATTCTGCTCCCCGCAATGTGTCTTGAGGACGAATCGATTGCGTGCCACGAGCTGCTGCACGTGCGCCGCCGGGACTGGCTGCTCACTGTGTTGGAAGAGAGCGTCCTGGCACTGTTCTGGTTTCATCCGGCGATGTGGTGGCTGATGGCGCAGATTCAACTAGCGCGCGAAGAAGCGGTCGACCGGGAGGCGGTGGCGATATTGAACTCGCGCGAGCGGTACCTGGAATCGCTGCTGGCGCTCGCCTCGGCCAAGGTTGGAACAGATTTAGTTCCGGCGTCTCCGTTTCTGCGAAGACGTCATTTACAGAAAAGAGTTGCTTCGTTATTGAAGGAGGTTTCCATGTCTAGATTACGATTGAGTTGGTCATTGGCGACGTTCGTCGCCGCACTCGCGCTGGCCGGATGGCTGGGCGTGAGATCCTTTCCACTGCAGGCCGCGCCGCAGGATAAACCGGACGCATCCGGCATTTCTGTAGATTCTGGCGGGTTGACGCTGCTGCATCAAGTACCGGTTGCATATCCAAGGGAGGCACTGGAGAAGAGAATCGAGGGCGATGTGCTGGTTGAACTTACTCTGGGCGCTACAGGCGCGGTGTCAGATGCCCATGTATTGAGCGGACCAGATGAGTTGCGCAAGGCCACCTTGGAGTCTGTACTGCAATGGCACTATGCGAACGAGGCGCGGCTACCCCCAAAAACCCAGGTCACGATTAAATTCAGGCTGCCGCAACGGGTGCCCGTTAGCATGCCGATACCTGCGCCGGATGGCACAACTAGCGTGAAACAAATCGACATGCCCGTGCCGGACGCACTTAAGCAGAAGCTTCAAGGCCGCATTCCGCTGCATGAGGGCGATCAGATTACGCAAGCCTCACTGAATAACTTAATCGCGGCAGTCCGGGACGTCGACGAACATTTGAACGTCGGCGTGGACAAAAATGGCGTCATCACCATTCTGCTCGACAATGGAGCGCCGCATAGAATCCGCGTCGGCGGCAACGTCCAGCAAGCGAATCTGATCAAGAAAGTCCAGCCACTTTATCCACTGCAAGCCAAACAGGACCGCGTGCAGGGGAAAGTTCAATTCACAGTACTGATCGGGAAAGACGGCGTCGTCCAAAATGTGGATCTAATTAGCGGCGAGCCGGTACTGGCCGATGCAGCCAAGGAGGCGGTGTCGCAGTGGGTCTACAAACCGACCTGGCTGAATGGACAGCCCGTGGAAGTGGTTACGCAGGTGGACGTGAATTTCACGCTCTCGCAGTGACGTTCACGGGTTTTTCGGCTGACGCCGGCAGGCTCACCTGTCTATGCTTCGGCAGGATCGCGATGGACAGCGCGCCAATCAGAGCTAGCGTCAGGACGACCCCCATGGCGATTCCATAGTTGCCGGCACGATCGCGCAGCACCGAGACAAAGTACGGGAACCAAGTCTGGGCGATCGTGTTCACGGGCAGGATCACGGCCATTGCACGCGCGAGGGTGTTCACGCCGAACTGTTCGGCGGCCATCAACGGGATCAGCATGTAGTCAGCGCCCATCCCGAAACCGAATAGCAACGCGAACATGTAAAGGTACATTTCGTTCGACGGGCGGACAATCAGGAGAATGGGAATGGTGCCGGCGACCAGAAAATAGGTTGCGGTCATGACCCATTTTTTCGAGAAGCGGTCAGCCAGCCCTCCGATCAGTAATCGGCCGCCAATGCTGGACCAAAGGATCAGCACCGAAGCGGTTCGCCAGGCACCATCCACGACCGAACCTTTCTCGAAGCCGGCGTCCAGAAAAACAAACTTCATGTGAAAATTAATTGCCCCGATGGAGCCGATGGAGCAAAAACTGCCGATGAGGAGCAGCCAGAACGGCCAGCTTCCGAGCAGTTCGCCGAAGGTGTGCGATTGAATTTTGTTCTCGGCCGGCGCTTCGGCGGCCCCGTCTGGATTCTGGGCGATGTCGGACGGCTTGTCCTTCATCACGAAAAGCACCAGCGGCCACGCCAGTAAAATCAAGCCCGCTAGCACCATCAGCGCCACGCGGTAGCCGAAATCGTCCGTCAGCCATTTCACGAGGAACGAGCCGAGCGAGCCCATCAGTCCCACGCCGACGTAGACGATTCCCATCGCTTTGCCACGGCTGAGCCGGAACCAGTGCGACACGATCAACTGGTGCGGGATCGGCCCGGATAGAAAATAGCCGAGCGTGTAGATAACCCAGAAACCGTAGTAGACAGCGAGCGCGCTGCCCATGTTGGCGAAGCCCGTAAGAGCGATGCAGGTGAGCACGGTTCCAATCAAGATCAGCTTGCGCGGGCTGAATCGATGGATGACGATGGGGCCGAACCAGATGGTGAGGGCGGCAGCGAGCGGGAAGCCGAGCGTGATGTCGGAGCGCGACCACTGGAACTCACGCTGGAAGTAGTCGTAGAAAAATCCGATGTTGTAATAGGGAACGCCGACGGCGAGGCCGAAGGTGACGACGGCCGCGGCTGTGATCCACCAGCCGAAGAACTTCCGCTGCATCGGTCCTATGATACCGGGAAAGGCAGCGCTATAGGGTTCTGAGGTGGAAACCGCCGTCCACGTCGATCACCTGGCCGGTGGAATAATCGAGCAGGCCATCGGCGATGGCGCGAACAGCCCGCGCCACGTCCTGGCCTTCGCCCATGCGGCGCTGCGGGATCAGGCCGCCCGCGATCTTTTCTTCATAGGCTTTTTCCACGGCCGCGATCATATCGGTGCGCACGATGCCGGGCCGGATTTCGAATACTTGCACGTTCCCGGCCGCGAGCCGGTGCGCGTAGAGCGCGACACTCATGCTGAGTCCGGCTTTCGAGATGCAATACTCGGCGCGATTGGTGGAGGCCGTGTAGCTGGAAATCGAGGTGATGAAAACGATCCGGCCTCGGCCTTGTTCCAGCATCCAGCGGGCGATTTGCTGAGTCAGGAAGTGCGGGCCCTTGAGATTGGTGGCGATCAGGTCATCGAAACTGGCTTCGGTGGCTTCCAGGATGTCGCGGCGCTCGCGGGGCGCTATGCCGGCATTGTTGACCAGCAGGTCAATTCGTCCGTACGTTGTCTTTAAATGCCCTACTAATGCCTGGCGATCGCCGGCGGAGCTAATGTCGCTTTGAACCGCATCAGCGCCAGTTTCCTGAGCGAGTGATTGGGCGGCTTTGGTGTTACCGCGATAAGTCGCCACAACTGTGTGGGTTTTCGAAAGATCAATGGCAATAGCGCGGCCAATTCCGCGGCTCGCGCCAGTGACCAACGCGACCGGCTTAATGGGAAGCGGCAAGTTTGGACGCGGCAAGCTCGGCGTCGATGGCCTTGGCGACGTCTTCGAAGGCGAAGGTTTCGATGAATGGCGTTCTATTCACCAAAATGGTGGGCGTCCTGGCGATGCCGCGCGCTACGCCTTGCTGGTAGTCTTTTTCCACCAGCGCTGCCAAGCTTGGGTCTTGGAGCGCGGCAACCGCCTGGGCGGAATCTGTGCCGTGCGCGGCTGCGAACCGCGACAGCACCGCATTGAAGTTAGTCAGGTTGATGTCGCGCAGGTTCGCGAGCGCATACTTGCGATAACCCAGGCCCGAGCCCGGCTGCGCTGCTTCGAAAAAGCGCGCTGCAATGGCGGCTTTTCGCGCCCAGGAGTGTTTGGCCAGTGGAAAATCGCGATGCTCGAATCGGACGGTCGAGGCGTAACGCGGAAGAAGCTGGTTATCGAGCATGCCGCGGAAGGCCGCGGAATCCGGACATTGCAGATCTTCATAGATCAATACCCGCACTGGGCTTTCGGCCGCGCCTTCCGTAAGATGCTGCTCGGCTGCGAACAGCCGCGTCATAGATTAGCTGGCTGTTGAAGCGTGAAGGTCAGGCGAGTTTCGGACGGGATTTTCACATGCTGGCCTTTGGTCAGCACTTCAGCGGCGCCACCGACTGCCGCTCCTGAGGCAGCTCCAATGGCCGCGCCTTTGCCACCGCCGGCGAGCGCGCCGACGATGGCGCCCAGCGCCGTGGTGCCACCCACGACCTTAGCCGTGCGCGCGCCACGCGATGAACTGGCCTGCGTTACATCACCGGTAGTGACATCGACCATGCGACCGTTCACCATCACCTGCTGCAATGCCAGCGTCAGAACGGTTCGACCGGCGAATTTACCGGATTCCTTGTCTTCCACCAGTTTCACGACGCAATCGGAGCCGCGTGAGATCGCGGTCTGGTCGTTGACCAGGACCGGTTCATCCACACTGGCGCGATAGGTTTGGCCGAGCCGGCTTTGCTCCGAATCGACACCGTCGATCATCCGCACGGTAATCGCCGTACCGATTGGAATTTGCATTCCGGCGGTATTCTGCGGCGGGGGCCCTCCATAGGCTTGGCTCTGAGGCTGCAACGGAGGAACAGATTGCTGAGGCGCTGGAGAATAATCCCGGTCGCGTTCCGGCTGCCTCTCCCGGGGAGGAGGCGCTTGCGAGTAGCCGGAATTCTCGGATGAAAGTCTCTCGCCGCCGCCGAATTGCAGGTTCGACACGTCGGCTACGTCGAAGGTGTCTACGCGATCGCCTACAGCCATCCGGATCTGGCGCGCGTCGCCTCCCAGGTACTGGCCGTGCACGACTCTGCCGCTGCGAAGCGTGAGTGAATCGGCCGAACATATGGTCGCAATAGCAATTATAAGAGTGGTAACCCGAGGTAACATTGGGCCTCCTGTGCTTAGCTTAGCATTCCGACACAGCCCGTCGGCAGATACAGCCCGTAGATCAGACGCAGCCCGTAGAGGCCTGGTTGCAGCGCCGCATCAGCACTTTAGGAATCTTAACGTGACTCGTGCCACCATATCTTAAGCATGCATATTCGCGTCAAGAAGCTTCACCCCGACGCCATCCTTCCGACCTACGCCCATGGTCCGGAGGAAGACGCGGGACTGGATTTGCGGTCGGTTGAGCAGGTCGTATTGGAACCCGGCGTCGCGCAGGCGGTGCCCACTGGGCTTGCCATCGAGCTGCCGCCGGGCTATGAGGCACAGGTTCGGCCACGCAGCGGCTTGGCGCTGAAACACTCCCTCACCGTGAATTTTGGCACCATCGATCCCGGGTATCGCGGCGAGATCCGGGTGGTGATGTTTAACCTGGGCCGCGCGGCCTACACGGTCGAGAAAGGCGACCGCATCGCACAGTTGATCGTGGCTCCATACGAAGCCATCCATTGGCAGGAAGGCGAACTGGGCGAGTCAGCTAGAGGGGCTGGGGGATTCGGGTCATCGGGCCGGTAATCGACTTTTCGCGTCCTAGCCGCTGGGAGCGCTACTATGGAGTAAAAGGTTATGATCATTCGCAAACCGTCCGACCTTCCCTATTCCCAGGTAACGCCTAAACAGGTTTATGTCAACCGCCGCCGATTCCTGGGCGCCGCTCCCATCGCGCTAGGCGCACTGCTCGGCTCGCGCGCCGCGCAAGCCACCACCAAACTTGCTGGCGTCACCAAGAGTTCCTACACGGTGGACGACAAGGTCACGCCGCTGGATGTCATAACGCACTACAACAATTTTTACGAATTCGGAACGGACAAAGAAGACCCGTCCAGGAACGCGCAGAATTTCCGAACTTCGCCGTGGATGGTGAAGGTGGAAGGCGAGGTTGCCAAGCCGAAAATCCTGGATCTGGACGCTCTCATGAAGCTGGCGCCGTTGGAGGAACGCATCTACCGGCACCGCTGCGTGGAGGCTTGGTCCATCGTAGTTCCATGGATCGGCTATCCCCTGAGCGCGCTGCTGAAGGAAGTAGAACCGACCTCCAAAGCCAAGTTCGTGGCGTTCGAGAGTTACTATGACCGGAAGCAAATGCCGCAGGGCACCTGGGCTGGTATCCAATTTCCGTATGTCGAAGGGCTGCGGCTGGACGAAGCCATGAATCCTCTGGCGTTGCTCGCGGTCGGCCTCTATGGCGAGACGCTTCCCAATCAGGACGGCGCGCCTTTCCGGCTGGTGGTGCCGTGGAAATACGGGTTCAAGAGCATCAAGTCTATCGTCAAGATCAAGCTGGTCGAAAAGATGCCGCCGACAACCTGGAATCTCTCCGCGCCGCAAGAATACGGGTTTTATTCCAACGTCAATCCGGAAGTGGATCACCCGCGCTGGAGCCAGGCCAAAGAACGCCGCCTGGGCGAATTCCTGAAACGCAATACTCTAAAGTTCAATGGTTACGGTGAGCAGGTAGCTGGCCTTTATACCGGCATGGATCTTCGCAAGAATTATTGAGACATGAAGAAGGTCCTCTCCAACCGGTGGACCAAGGTCGTTCTCTTCGTCTTGTGCCTGGTCCCGCTGGCGTGGCTCGGATGGCGTGCGTACAAGCAGGATCTGACCGCCAATCCGATCGAGTACATCACTCACTTCACGGGTGATTGGACCATCCGTTTCCTGCTCATCACCCTGACTGTCACGCCGCTTCGAAAGTTATTCAACCAGCCGCAACTGGCCCGCTTCCGCCGGATGCTGGGCCTGTTCGCCTTTTTCTACGGATGCCTGCATCTGATGACCTGGCTGGGGCTCGATAAGTTCTTCGATCTATCGGAAATGTGGAAGGATGTCATCAAGCGGCGCTTCATTACGGCCGGGATGACGGGATTCCTGCTGATGCTGCCTTTGGCCATCACGTCCACGGCGGGTTGGGTGCGGCGGCTGGGTTTTGTAAGATGGCAGCGGCTGCATCGGCTGATCTATTTCAGCGCGCTAGCGGGCGTGATTCACTACTATTGGCTGGTTAAGTCGGACGTCCGGCTGCCATTGATGTATTTCGGAATCTGGGCGGTGCTGATGTGTTACCGGGCTACAGTTTGGCTTCGCGCGCCGCATCGACAGCAAACCAGCCGCGTCACCATTCCGAGTACGGCGTCCCTTCCAGACTGATCTTGTCCGAGCTGCTGCGTACGTCGAAAATGCCCGGCTCACTCTGATTCACCGTGTTGCTGGCGTCTTCCATGATGATCTTCCAGTTGTCGGCCGTGCCGGTGATCGGGTCCACCGGGATCTGCCGGAGATAGCCGTCGCTCACCAGATCGTTCAACGTTTGCGGCGCTTTCTGTTTGTCGTAAGTGTACTCGTCGATCACGGTGCGCAGACTCAAGAGGTTGTTCTTAAGAACACTCTCCTTGGAGCGCGTGATCGACCGGCTGTAAATCGGAATGGCCACCGACATAAGAATCGCGATGATCGCCATCACGATCATCAGCTCCACCAATGTGAATCCGAAGCGGCGTCTGTTCATGAACTCACCACTCCCCGTAGGGTGTTCCATCGCGCGCCTTGTCCATGCTCTTGGTGTAGACCTCGAACACATTCTGGCCGCCCCAGGACTGCGATTTAGGATCGTCGCGAGTGCTTCGAAGACCCCACTCGAGGGACCTGGTCATGGGGTCCTTCGGAATCCGCCGCAGGTATTTGATTTTCTTGTCCACCGAGCCGGTGGCCTTTACGCCGTCCACTAGCTGCTGCAGCGTCTCCGGATAATTATCGGTATCGATTTTGGCAGGACCGATTTTTCCGCCATCCATGTCGTCTTTGAATTTGTCGATAGCGTTGCGCATAGTGACCAGAGCACGCTCCAGGTCGCGTTCTCTGTCTCGCTGCACCCTGTAACGGGCCAGTGGAACCGCCATCGCGGAAAGCACCATCAGGATGGTGAAGGCCACGATCAGCTCCACCAGAGTCAAGCCGCGTTGTCGACTGCGCCGCCTCACTGTTGCGCCTCTACTGCACCGTGACGGTCACCGAAGGCGCTGCGACACTGATGGGCTGCTGCTTCGAGTCTCTTAGGGTGACCTCGGTGACGGTAATCGTGGTCGATCCTTTGCCGATCGCCATAAAAGTCAACTGCAGGATCGGCCCGGAACCGCTCACGCCGCCCGCACCTGCCTGGCGGCTCATTTCGATGGTGGCTTCACCGGCGTCATTGCGAATATCCAGGGTCGGGGCGTTCACGCTTCCCGGTTGCCCAAGCAAACTCCCCGGCAGCGCTTGGTTCAAGCGCAGGATCTTAGGATCCCACTTGATTTTCACCGGTGCGGCGCCCAGATCGGTTATATTGTCGGCTTGCAGGGACACCACTAAGGGAGCGCTCAATGCCACCTGAGCGGGCGTCGGAGAGAATGACAATTTCGGCGCGTTGGCGGGTGCCACAGGTGTAGCCGATGGCGCAGTAGCCGCGGGCGTGGGGGCAGGAACTGCTGGAGCCGCAGGCGCAGGAGCCACTGGAATCGGAGCCGGCTGCGTTTCTTCTTTGCGCGGCGCATAGCTCAACTTCACCGTGGTATCGGTTCCCGCCGCCACTCCGCGCAGGTCTAGCGCCGAGATATCCGGCGTCCGGAGAATGTGCGGGATCAATGCGATCATCAGCTCGCCGCGCGATTTGTCCTTCGAGTTCGAACCAAGAAAGTATTTCCCCAGGATCGGAATATTGGTCAAGCCCGGAATTCCGTTGGTCGTGTTGGTGTCGGAAGTCTGGATTAGGCCTCCCAGTAAACTTACCTCGCCGTCGCGGAGCCGAATGTCCGCCTCATTCTTGCGTTGCGAAATTACCGGCTGATCCAGTCCACCGATCGTCACGGTGCGGCTTACGTTGGAGATGTCCACCGAGATGTGCATCGTCACTTCCTCAGCTCCGTGCACGTGCGGCGTCAGTTCCAGGTTGACGCCGGTTTCGGCAAACTGAAACTGCGTGCTCACCAGCGGGCTAACGCCCACGGTGCCAATCCCAGGCTGGAAGCTGCCCGTGGCATATGGCACCTTGTCGCCGATCTTCAAGGACACCTTCTGTCCGTCGGAGGCGCGCACTTCTGGCGACTGCATCACCTTGGTCGAACTGTCCTGCATGACCGCCTGCAGTAATGCTCCCGGCAGAGTAGTCGAGAAATCTCCAGTGCCGATGTGTGAGAGCTGCGACAGCGCGACTGCGCTGCTACCACTCGTCGTTGTACCGGTTGGCGTTGTACCCGTCGTTCCGGTCGTCCCGGTGGTTCCGGTAGTCCCTGTTCCGGTGGTGCTGGTCGATTGTGTGACCGGGTTTCGGGGCGTGAACGCGATAGGCAGCGCTAACCCAGTCGTGCCACCGGACACTAGAGCCGATGCGATGCTCCGCGTATGATCGCTGTTGGCTTCCATTACGATCACGTCCACGACAACTTCCGCCTTGGACTTGTCCATATCGTGAAGGAGCTTCTCCACCAGCGCCACCTTGTCCACGGTATCGCGCACCATTACCGCGTTTTGCGCGTTAAAAGTGAACATCCGGCGAACGTCGGTCACGGAACGCACCGCGGTGATGATCTCCTGAAACTCCTGCACGGACGTGGGGTTTCTTAAATAGAAAACCTTGACCACCTCGTCCTCATAATCCCGGCGTTTGGTGACGTTGTCTTCGGTTACGAAAATGGCGTTGGCGCTAACCGGCTTCCAGAAAGTCTTGGTCAGCAGCGCGATGTAGTCCAGAGCCTCATCCAGCGTCGTATTAGTCAGGTCCAGATTCGAGGGCCGGCCCGGCTGCATCTGTGGATCGAACAATACATTGACGCCGGCCAGCTTCCCTACCGTTTCATAGAGCACCTTGGGCGGTTGATTGTTCATTTTTAGCGAGGAGATCTGGCTGGTGATCGGTTTCAGCACGGGGACCGGCAGCATAGACTCGATCATTCTCACGCTCTCTTTACGAGACTGTTCGGCCGGGGTTAACGGGATCTCGCCGGGCCGAACATTGCCCTTTTTCACTTCATCGAGCGCCTCAGTGGTATGCCGCATCTCCTGTAGCGCGATGGCCGATCCGGGGTCAATACTGAAAGCCTTTTGGAATTCCACCAGGGCTTGTTCCAGCTTGCCGGCCTGCCGCAATTTTACGCCGGCTTCGACATGCACTTGGCTGGCTTGAAAACGGATGCGCCGCGCGGCCAACTGGTAACCAACATCTTGCGGGTCCTGGCTCAGAGCCTGCGTGTAATCATCTAGCGCAGCGTCATAATCTTTGCGAGCCTCGGCCGCCTGACCTAACTTTATGAACTTGTCACCCTTCCTAGTGCGAGCATCGGCGCCGGGCGCCGGCAGCAGGATCAGCACCGCCGCAAGTATCGCCAAACCGCGTAACTTATTGTAAGCAATCATCTTATTGTCAACTTACGCCTTGTGGTAGAATGAACCTGCGCTGGGCCGTAGTGAGCCACATAAACGATTGACGCAGCGTACTTTCCGAGTGTGGAGTACAAAAACTGGCCACAGTGGAGCCTAAGATCAAAATCTTGAGCGATAATCGTCATGCCGGCCACAACTATCACTTGTTGGAGCGGTTTGAAGCGGGTCTTGCGCTCACCGGAACCGAAGTCAAGTCGGCCAAGGACGGCAGGGTCCAATTGAAAGACAGTTTTGCCGAAGTGGCGGGCAACGAGGCATGGCTGCTGAACGCCCACATTGGTCAATACTCACACGGCAATCGAGAGAATCACGAACCGACCCGGCGGCGGAAGCTGCTGCTGCATCGATCGGAGATCGACAAGCTGCTCGGACAGACGCGCGAAAAGGGCCTAACCCTGGTGCCGACCAAGATGTACCTGAAGAATGGGCGGATAAAGTTGGAACTGGCAGTGGCTAAGGGGAAAAAGCTGCACGATAAACGCGAGAGCGAGCGGACTCGGGAAATGGAAGCCGAGGCTCGCGCGGGTATGAATAGAAAGCGGCTATAACGTGCAGGTCAACGATTGGAGACACGAGTAACCAGACATGGACATAAAGGTTGAGGCGAGACCCATCGCGGAAGTTGAAGCGGATGCGCTGATAGTGGTTGGTTTTGAAGGGGCGGTTCCCAGCGGGCCCTCCAGCGGATTGAGCAAAGAGCTGTACGACGCCGGTGAATTCTCCGGCAAAGCGCTGGAAATCGCCATTCTTCACCGGCCCGCGGGGCTGAAAGCCAAACGTCTTGTGCTGGCAGGCGCGGGAAAGCCGGGCGACTTTAAGCCCAGTGAGATGCGCAAGTTGTCGGGCGCGATGCTGCGCGCGCTTAAGCCGAAAGGTGTTCGCAGTATTGTCATGGTGCTGGACGAGCCGTTTCGCTCTGACGATTTTGCCGCCGCCGCAGTCGAAGGAGCGCTTTTGGGCGATCTGGAGGCGAATCGTTACAAGACCGATCCAAAGAAGAACGAGAAGCAGGTGGCGTCTTTCGCGGTGTCGGGCGGATCACAGGCGGCGGTGGAGCGCGGGCGCGTTCTGGCCGAAGCGCAGAACTTCACTCGCGATCTCGCGAACGAACCCGCCAACTTGCTGACCCCTACCGGACTGGCTGAGAGCGCGCGCAAAATGGCGGCAGACTACCGCCTGGAATGCGAGGTCCTGGATCAGGACCGCATGCGTCAGCTTGGCATGGGCGCACTGTTGGGCGTTTCGCAGGGTAGCGCCGAGCCCCCAGCGATGATCATTCTGCGCTATAAGCCCGCGGCCGCGACGGGATCAAAGGATCATCTCGGTTTGGTGGGCAAGGGCGTCACGTTCGACACCGGCGGTATCTCCATCAAGCCGGCCGACCACATGGATCAGATGAGATACGATATGGCCGGCGGCGCGGCCATGCTGGGAGCGATGCGGGCGATCGCGCAGCTCAAACCCGCTATCCCCGTCACCGCCATCATTCCAGCGGTCGAGAACATGCCGGGCAGCCGCGCGCAACGGCCCGGCGATATCGTGACCTCGCTGGCCGGCAAGACAGTAGAGGTGCTTAACACGGACGCTGAAGGCCGCATGATCCTAATCGACGCGCTTACCTATGCCCAGCGCGTGGGCTGCACGCATTTGGTGGACGCTGCCACGCTCACCGGGTCCATCGTGGTCGCGCTCGGCTTCGTCAACATCGGCGCCTTCACGAACAATCAGCCGTTTCTCGACAAACTAATGGCGGCGGCGAAAGCCGAGGGTGAAAAGATGTGGCAGATGCCGATCGACGAAGAATATAAAGAGGCGTTGAAGAGCGATTTCGCCGATTTGCATAACATCGGCGGGCGTCCCGGCGGATCGGTTACAGCAGCCATGTTCCTCAAGGATTTCGTGAATGACCTTCCGTGGGTTCATCTCGACATTGCTGGAACCGCCTGGCTGGAGGAAACCAAGCCGTATATGGCGAAGGGCGCCTCAGGGGTCGGGGTCCGGACGTTCGTTCGCCTGGCTCAGAACTGGTAGCTGTTTACCTTCCGATAGTGCTGTCGAAGGCCTGTAGCACCTGACCGGGACGCGCGCGAACTCTTATATCGCCGGTGAGGTTCTCCCACCGGATCATTCCGCTGGAATCGATCAGTATTTCGGCCGGGCGGGCAATGTCCTGACCGTCTTCGCCGCCTTTGGAATGCAACAGGCCATAGCGACGGATGACCTCCGCCGCCGGGTCAGATAGCACCGGAAATGTGTAGCCTTTCGCTTGGCTCAGCTTCCGCGAGTCGTCGGTTGAATCGACGCTGATGGCTGCGATCTCAATATGGCGCTGGGTGAAATCGTTCAAATGCTGTTCAAAACTCCGCAACTCGGAGTTGCAGAACGGTCACCAATAGCCACGATAGAAGATCAGGACAACGGCGTGGTTGTTCTTGAGTTGATCGGTTAAGCTGACCTGTTTTCCGTCCCAGTTCGCGAGGGTGAAATTGGGCGCGGGCTGTCCCACACGCACTGCTGTTTCGGAAGCCGGGATGGCCTTCGAGGCGTAAAGAATCACAAAGCAAAAGAGAGCGAACAGTAACAGGCTGATGCTGGCCAGGATCGGCCCGAGAATTTTCCCGCGGTAGATGTGGGGCTGCGCGAAGGCCCGCCGGAGACCGAGTACCAGCAAAATCGCACCGGCCAGGAAAAGCAGATAGTTCACCCAGGGGACGTCTCGTGTGGAGGCGAAGACGGCAAAGATCGGAATATAAGTGATCACTGCCACAAGCACCAGGACAAAGCCGGCCCAAAGGAGAATGTTGTGGCGGCGCTTCATGGTTGTCGCGATTCAGCTAATATCATATGTCATGACAACTCGTCGCGATGCTCTCGCCGCTGCTCTCGCTCTGGTTGCCGAGGCAGCCGCCGCCAGCGCCCAAACTCAAAAGGGGGCTGATGCGAATGCAGTTTTTGTACAAGACCTTCCTAACTTAACCATGGATGACTGGCAAGTGACGGTCAGCCATGTTCCGTACCCGCCCGGACGTGTGGGTCAGACACACCATCATGCAGGATTCGTTTTGGCGTACGTGCTGGAAGGCTCCGTCGTCACCAAGATCTCAGGCCAGGCCGAGAGGATTTATAAAACCGGAGAGATGTTCTACGAAGCGCCCGGCGCCACGCACGAGGTTTCGAAGAACGCCAGCAGTACCGAGCCTGCGAAACTTCTGGCGCTGATCTTCGCCAAGAAGGGCTCGACCTTGACAATGCCTGGTCCAGCGACCGGCACGCACTAATGCGGGGCGGCGTAGATGGTAGTGTCCGGATGAAATTCCGACCACGCGAACCAGTACTCCGGTTCGAGGGTAAGCGACTGTAGCTGAGTCCCCGCCAGACGGCCCGACATGCATCGACCGTAAGGATCCCACCGTGAATGCGTTTCGGCATCCGTTAGTTCCGTCGCCTCCGGATTGGCAGGCGTGAACTTTAGCGTCTTCCCGCTCAGACGCGCCGAAAATGCGGTGGTAGTGTCCGAGCCCGGCTGATGCACCACCAGGATCGGTTCCGTGCCGAGCGTTTCGTTGATTACCCGCGCCTCACGAAGCGCGTTCAGCGGGAAGGCCGTGTTCGCGCCACCTATATTTAGGCCCAGGACCATGGTCTTGGGCGGAAGCCGCTTATCGGTGCGCAAGACTCCATCGGGAGCCGACCCGCGCTGCGACAGGCCTTCCAGCACCCGCTTGTTTGTTTCCGGAATGCGCTCCGCGTAGCCGGGCAGAGGCTTCAGGACCAGCGTATCCGGATGAAGCTTGCGCCACTCGCCCCAGTTGGTCAGCAGGAACGGATACAGCTTCACGTGCTCGCCCTTCATCGGTCCTGAGATCGCTTCGAGGCTGGACTGCTGCCATCGGCTGCCGCTCTCGCGATCGCGGAAGACTTCATTGCCGCCGATTACGCCGGCATTTTCGAAATGCAGCTCCTGGCCTTTCGCTTCAGCCCTAAACACGAGGGCCGTGTTGCAGTACGATCACCACGTCACGGCGATCGGGCCGGCCGCCAGCTTATCTTGGACCAGCCCATGCTGCGCCAGAATTCCAGCCGGATAGGCCTTGGCGATCTTGCCGTCGGTCACGCCGATCAGGCGATCGCGGTCGGTCATGAAGGTGACTTGAGACGCCGGGATGAACTCGGCATGCTCGATGGCTTTGTACGGCAGCGACGGTTTCGGCGGGGCCTGAAATGCGAGGCATGCGCTCGCTAGGAGTAACACGGGAAAGACTCCGGCAGAGAGTGAGCGTCTCATGTTTCGTTATTCTATCTCACTAGACGCCCGACGGTAGCTGCTAGCGCTCTTCCTGCATCCGGCGCACCATCTTGGTGACGACGCTTCGAGGACTCAATCGAAGGGACTGGGTAAGCAGTTTGTTCCCGAGTCCAGGAATCACGATGGTCTTGCCGGCCAGCATACCCCGGTAGCCAATCTCGGCTACTGTTCGGGCGTCCATCATATTCCTGCGCTTCACTAAGCCGGAGTTCTGCATTTTGGCGCGCTCTTGAAAATCCGAAGCGGTCGGACCGGGACAGAGAGCGGTGATGGTGACGCCGGTGCCCTCTAGCTCGTTCGCGATGGCCTCGGAAAACGAAAGCACGAATGCTTTAGTCGCGAAATAGATGGCCATCAACGGACCGGGCTGGAACGCCGCCGTCGAAGCGACATTCATAATCTTTCCGTTCCCGGCCGATATCATGTTCGGCAGATATAGCCTGGTAAGGATCACTAGCGCCGTCATATTGAGCTGCATCATGTTCAGCTCTTCGGTCAAGTCCTTCTCGGCGAATTTTCCGAAGACACCAAAGCCTGCATTGTTCACCAGAACATCAACTTTTGGCACTTTGCCATGAATTTCCTCTGGCGCGCCGGGCAATGAAAGATCCATGGGGATCACCTGAGCCTCAGCGGGACGCAGCTCCTGAGCAATCTCTTCCAGACGCTTCCGGGTTCGGGCGACCAGGACCAAGCGATAGCCCTCGCGCGCGAAGACACGAGCGAGCTCGAGCCCGATACCGCTGGAGGCTCCGGTGATCAGTGCTGCCGGCATATCGTTACCAGGGCCTGCGCTTCCGCCGAGCGCCCTTCCCCAACCGGCCCGGTTTTCTCGGCGGTCTTGAACTTCACCGAAACCCGGCCGACTTCGAGGCCGAGGGTCTGCGCCAGTTTCTCGCGGATCGCCTGCCGGAAGTCCTTGAGTCGCGGCCGCTCGAGAATCACGGTCGAATCCACGTTAACGATGCTATATCCCTGGACGGCGACCAGATCGCGGGCAGCCCGAAGAAAATGTGCACTGTCAGCGTCTTTCCATTTCGCATCGGAATCTGGAAAATGCATGCCGATGTCGCCCAGGGCGGCGGCGCCGAGCAGCGCATCGGTGATGGCGTGCGAAAGAATATCGGCGTCGGAATGACCTTCCAGTCCGAACTCGGATTCAATCTTCACCCCACCCAGGACGAGCGGCCGGCCGGGCCCGAGGCGGTGCACATCCCAGCCTTGTCCAATTCGCAGATCGGTCAAGAGGGAACCCGGGGCGCCAACTCCTCGGCCAGGAATAACCGGGCGAGATCCATATCCGACGGTTTCGTGATCTTGATATTGCGGTCGCTGCCCGGAACGACACTAACTTCGACCTGCTCCAGCCGCTCTACCAGGCTCGATTCATCGGTCCCGGTGAAGCCGTCCTCGCGTGCCTTGGCAAAAGCCTGCTTCAATAAATCGAAGCGGAACACTTGGGGAGTTTGCGCCAAAATCAGGCGGTCACGTGGAATGGTCTGGCGGATTTTATTGCGGTGGACCTGCTTGACCGTGTCCACCGGTACGATGCCCACGATGGCGGCGCCAGCCTCCTCGGCCTCGGCGAATACCTTTTCGAGCACGGAATGTTCGATAAACGGCCGCACTGCGTCATGCACCGCGACCAGCTCGGTTCCAGCGTCCAGCGACGCCAAAGCATTCTCCACGGATTCTTGCCGGCTATCGCCGCCTTCCACCAGCCGGACCGGTTTGCCGAAACTTTCCCGCTCCAGAAGATCCCGCACCCATTCCAGATCCTCGGCGCGCAATGCGACCACGATCTCGCTGACGGCTGAAGATGAAACAAATTTCCGGATGGTATGCAGCAGAATGGGCGACCCTTCGAGCAGCATGAACTGCTTGCGGCTGGTGCCTGCCTTCTCGGGGACGGCGCGTCCCATTCGGGTCCCCAGCCCTGCGGCGGGGAGGATTACCGAAACTTTCATCTCAATCCTTTAGCCCGCTGCTCCGACACCTGAGCCCCGAGCCTCCGCTGGTTGCGCGCCAGTGGGCTGGTGGTCCCGCGGCGTGCTGGCTGGCCGTTCTGAGTGGCCCGGGCTCTTGTCGTGGACGCCGTGGACGCGGTCATCAAACCGGCCGAAAATCATTTTTCCCGCAGTGGTCTGAAGAACGCTGGTAACGGAAATGTCGATGGTGCGGGAGATCATTTTTTTGGCGTTATCCACCACGACCATGGTGCCGTCATCCAAATAAGCGACACCCTGGTTGTACTCCTTGCCTTCCTTGAGGATGAAGACGCGCATCGTTTCACCCGGCAGCACGATGGGCTTGAGGGCGTTAGCGAGCTCATTGATATTCAGGACCTGGACGCCGTGAAGCTGGGCGACCTTGTTCAGGTTGAAATCGTTGGTCACGATTTTGCAGTTGTACACTTTGGCGAGCTCGATCAGCTTCATGTCCACTTCAGGTACGTTGGGGAAGTCATCCTCGAGAATCTGAACATTAAGCTGGGTCATCTTTTGGACACGCTGCAGAATATCCAGGCCGCGGCGGCCGCGGTTGCGCTTGAGGGAATCGGCCGAATCCGCTACCAGCTGCAGTTCGCGGAGTACGAACTGCGGAATCACCAGGGTGCCATCCATAAAACCCGTCTCGACAATGTCCGCGATGCGGCCATCGATAATGACGCTAGTATCCAGGATCTTAAACGACTGGCTGGAGGTTTGTTCGCCGCCAAAAAGTCCGCCTAGCGCGCCCAGGTTCAACATCTCGCCCTTGCTGGCGCCGACCACCAGGCCGACATAGGCCATCCACAGCAGCAGCAACAACTGCAGAAACGAAACCGTCGTGGAAGGGCCGGGGATGGCGCGAGATAGGACCAATGAGATCAAATAAGCTCCCATGATTCCGAGAAGGGATCCAAAGGCGGCGCCGATTATGCGTTTGAGCGTAATTTTCCGAACCTGCACTTCAAACAGGACTATGGCTATTCCGAAAGCCAGGCCGGCCCCTGCTGCATATTGGCTGGAAAGATCGAAGGGCCGCAAGTACCAAGCGGACGTTGCCAGCAGCAGGATAAAGAGGACGCGAATGATAAGAAGACTATTCACGACACCACCACCCCCAACAGAGCGGACGTTCATCGCGGATTTGAATTATCCACGTTACATTGTGCGCCATTGAGTATAACACTGATAACAGAACTAAGGTCTTAATGGAAGTGCTATGAGTTACAGGAGGGCTAAGGCGTAGCAGATGGGCTAGCGATAATCGCGCCCGGGTAATTTAGAGAGCTTTGGCCAATTCTTCCGCGAATGCGCTGTGAGGTCCTTGTGGACCTTGCTGTCCGTTAGGACTGGGGGGGCCATTGGGGCGCTTATGCTTTCGGCCACCGCGTTCACGGCGCGGACCTGCGGGGGGTGCTCCCCGATTCACCTGACCCGTTTGGCCAGGACCTGGACCTGGGCCTTGGCTTTTGGACCGGGGCGGTTGAGCCTGGTTGGCCCGCAACAGCCGGTCTTCCAGCGGCGCACGGTCGAAACGGCGGATGATCAGATTCATCTCTTCCGAGTTGGGCGTGTCGATAAATGCAAAACCCTTCGATTCTTGGGTCTCAGGATTGCGGATGACTTTGACGTCATCATAGACGAGGTTTTCTCCGTTAAGCCAGGACTTGATGTCGTCCTTGGTAACCCAGACGGGCAAATTTCCGAGGAACACTGTGAAACTCATTCTGCGGTGTCGTTAACTCCGTTTTTGGGGATTGTGCGGAACTGCTTCGCGGATGCGATCCATGAAAGCTAACCTATCGTATCACATCCGAAGTGCCCCAGCCAACTAGAAAATTTGCGTAAAACGCTGTTTTCCAAGGAGAAGAAAAATGCCCAGGGTAGTCATCGTACCTGGTACTTTACCGAGCCGCCGGCCGCGATGTTGCTTCTGGCTGGCGATGGGGGAGAGAGAGCCGCAAAAAAGAACCCAGCTTTGCCCAGCCTGAGGCGTAAATGCCCGGTTGCCGCATCGTTTAGGTTGAGAAACTCTCCCCCTGGCAATACTCGACATAGAATCGCTGATGAACCGCAACGACTTCCAGCAACTCGCAGGAGGACCATCTTCGCCATGCGAAGGCGTTGCTGGGTTCCGAGCTCTACTCCGGCGCCGACTATATCTGCGGCTACGCCGTCGAGTGCGCCTTGAGGAAGAGTTCTAGGCTCCGCGTCTGCATGACAGCGTGCTCGACGTACACTGGAAAAATGTGGACGACTGGTCTGAAGATAGCCGCTATGGGCGAAGTCTGCAAAAGGACGCTCAGGATCTCTATTCAGCCGTGCCGCCGTGGGGCAAAGTGGCAATCTTCTCCGATGGATCGAGTGCCAAACATCGGGGAAAGTGTGATGTTTCGGCAGCTTGCGTACGGGCCGCTTCCTCCATTTCTTGTCAGAATAGGTCAGGTCAGAGTCGGATGAACCAAGGTGCAGGGCGATTCTGAAACAAACTTGCCGGGCATCTGACTTCCCCCTCACTCATTCCGAAGCGCCACCAACGGATCCACCCGCAAAGCCCGCCGCGCCGGAATGTAAGACGCCACCGTTGCAATCAGCGCAAGCACGAAAGCCACAACGGCAAACGTCGCCGGATCGACCACGCTCACCGAGTACAGCAGCTTCGCCATCAACCGCGTGAGCCCGAGAGAAGCTGCGCTGCCTATCACGATGCCCGCAGCCGAGATTTTCCCGCCTTGCGCCAGCACCAGCCGCATCACATCGCCGCGCTGCGCGCCCAGCGCCATCCGGATCCCGATCTCTCGCGAGCGCTGGGCTGCCGAGTAGGAAATCACGCCGTAGATTCCGATGCCTGCCAGGACGAGCGCCAGCGCGCTGAACAGCCCGAGCAGGATGAGCGTGATGCGCCGCGTGGAAACCGAAGCGTTGACCACTTCCTGCATGGTGGCAATGCGAAAGATGGGCTGCTCTTTGTCAATCGAAGCGACAATCCCGCGAATGGCGGAAACCAGCGCGGTCGGTTCCTGGCCGGATTTCACCAATAGAACCATCCCATTC